>Ga0163144_10007863_pt1 | contig 23260 bp, 11 predicted proteins | sample OliLak19BULKMAT1_FD_123175 | JGI IMG/M metagenome (GOLD analysis project Ga0163144, IMG submission 123175) | Freshwater microbial mat bacterial communities from Lake Vanda, McMurdo Dry Valleys, Antarctica - Oligotrophic Lake LV.19.BULKMAT1 | ecosystem: Environmental > Aquatic > Freshwater >...
ACAAGGAGGTGCATCCGGAAAAAAATCCCGTGCTCCGGCTCTTCCGCCGTTTCATGCCGGTGACGGCGGAGTATCACGAGGGCCGCTTCTTCATCATGAAGGACAAGGTGCGGATGGCCACGCCGCTCTTCATCGTCCTGCTGATGCTGGAGACCACCGACCTTGTGTTCGCGGTCGACTCTGTGCCTGCGGTCCTCGCCATCACCACCGATCCGTTCATCGTCTATACCTCGAACGTATTCGCGATCCTCGGGCTGCGCTCGATGTTCTTCGCACTGGCCGGGGTGATGAATCTGTTTTACTACCTGCACTACGGGCTGGCGGCTGTGCTGGTATTCGTCGGCGGGAAGATGCTGCTGGCGGACTTCTGGAAGATTCCGACGCTGGCCTCCCTGTTGGTCATCGTGAGTCTGCTAACCGTCGCCGTCGTGGTTTCGATCCTTCACCCGGCGCCCAATGACAAACCGGAAAAACCGGTGATTCCGCCGCACTGAAGACTCCTCAATCATGAACGTGCCACTACCCATCACAAATCCACCGCCAGCGCCGTTCTCTGGTCGTCGCCCCCCCCCCATTGCGCGCAGGATTCCGGCCCGATCCTCGGGATCGTCGGTGGTGGCCAGCTCGCCCGGATGCTCGCGCAATCTGCCGCGCACCTGGGCTGCGCGAGTGTCGTGCTCGAACGCGGTCGCGACATACCAGCCGCGAGCGTGAGCATGCTGACAATCGTCGGTGATGGCAACGACCCGAGGGCGTTGGCTCAACTCGCACGGCAGGTGGACACGGTAACACTCGAAAACGAATTCGTCGATGCCGACAGCCTGATCGCGTTGGAGCAATCCGGCGTCCCACTTTGGCCCGCGTCGTCGACGGTGCGGGTCATTCAAGACAAGCTTCGCCGGCGCGAAGCTCTCTCCGCCGCGAATCTACCGGTTCCGCGTTTTGCCGCTGCACCGGACAAGGCGTCGGTCGCAACTCTTGGTGCGAGCCTCGCCTGCCTGAAGGCGACGCTGCATTTTCCGGTCGACTGGTTCCTCTTGCGCGATGCCGCCCGCACGCTGATGAAAGCCACCGTGCTGATCCGGCGGGAAGGCTTGAAGCAGCGCATGCCGCAGAAACCGCTGCGCTTCCTGAGCGACATGAACAAGCTGGCGATGGCGATGAGCGCCAACGCCCGCCGCTCCGACGCGAAGAAAAAGCGCAAGCGCACGCTCCGCCAGATGAAGGCGCTGGAAAAAAAGATCGCGGGCCAGGCCAAGGCGCACCGCAATCTGCTGGCCGCGCACTGGGCGGAAGCCGAGCTGAGCGAGCAACAGGCGCAGCTGATCATCGCTCGTATCGATAATATACTTACACAGTTGCCGCCGCGATCGCGCAGGCGCACGAACGCATCATCGGGGAGCGCCCGGTGGCCAACGCGGACAAGATCCTCAGCCTCTACGAAGCGGACGTGGAGGTGCTCAAGCGGGGCAAGGCCGGAGCCAACGTCGAGTTTGGCAATAAATTATGGATCGGCGAGACGCAGGAGGGCTTGATCGTGGATTACAAACTGCTGCGGGAGTCCGAGGCCGCCGGCGTTGGATCGCTCGCTCCGTCTTTCAACTTCATACTTTCACCTTTCAACCCGCCGACGAACACGTCGGCTTACCCGCTGGTGACTTGGTCTACCGGAAAGAGCTGTGGAAAGTAAGTCTCGTGCACTTTGGCGGGCAGGCCCAGACGCACCGGGGATTTGGGCGTGGCGGACACCAGTAGTTCCGCGTCGGTCGCGAGGGTCAGCACGGAACGTCCGGTGCGTTCGCTCGCGCCCACGATGCGCGCCGCCTCGCCGCGGGGAAATTCGCCGCGGAGCAGCGCCTCGCGCAGCAAGAGAAAGACGCGGTCGGCTTCCGGCGCCACTTGGGTGTCCACGACGTGGACGTAGTGCTCGATCCGGCGCGCGAGGCCATCGAGGTCGAGCAATTGCTCCATGAAGGCGATCTGGTCGGCCATCACGCGCAGCGTGAACTCGCAGAAATCCCAGAGCGCCCGTTCGCTGAGATGGCCTCGGCCGTCGTCCGCGCTCGAGCTGCTGCGCTCCTGATCCGCATGGGACAAACGCTCGTAGTATTCCGTCCGATTCCGGGCGAAGCCGCGCGACAGCGACCACAGTCCGCCGCCGTCGAGGCCGAGTTGGCGGATCACTGCGTCCGAGAAAAGCCGCCCCACGCGGCCGTTGCCGTCGCGGAACGGGTGAATCCACGCGAGGCGGTGGTGGCTCGCGCCGAGGGCGATGATGCGTTGGAGGCGCGAAAAATCCGCCGACGCGTAGCGCCATTGAAAATGGCCGAGCAACGCCGGGACGAGTTCGTGCGGCGGACCGACGTGCGTTCCGACCTGCACGTCGCGGTCCCGCCACTCGCCCGGGGTGAGCGGCGTTTTTTCGCCTTTCGCGGTGGTGGCGACGCGCAGGGCTTCGGGCAGCGGCGCGTAGAATCGCCGGTGTAGTTCGCGCATGAACTCGGGCGCGAAAGGCGAACCGGTCTGCGCGGCCGCCCAGCGCTGCACCTCCAAGTGCGCCAGGGAAAGCTGCTGCAGATCGCGTTGCTTGGGCTCGGCCGCGAAGTCCTTTTTGAGGGCGGCTTCGATGTCGCGGACGCGCGTCTGCTGACCCTCGATGAGGTTCGAGTAGTAGCAGTGCATCCACCGGGTCAGCTCGGCGACCTGCACGCGCAGCGGCTCCCGCAACTTGGCCGAAAGCCGGGCGGATCGTTCAACGATGGTGCAGGCCAACTCCTCCAGAGGCCGGAGCTTCTGGGTCGGGATGACGGGCTCAATGGCCGTTTTGGTGAGCATTGTTGCCGATCTTTCTGCCGATCTGTGAGCACGATTATGCGCGGAGATATAAAAGGTTAAAGAACAATCCGGGCCGCGTTAGATCCTGTTTCTTACCGATCTTTTGGCCGATTGCAGGTGGGCCCGCTTCTCCGACGCGGGCTGAGGTGAAGGCGGATTTGCCGGAGGTAGGGTTGGCTTTTCGAGCCAGCCAGCCTGGGTTGATCGGTGATTCGTTGACTGAGCGTGCGATGGGAGATGGAACTCAGGCCGGTTCGGAGAGACCCCAGCCCCACCGCGGAGTCAACCCCACCTGAAACCTGCGGTCTCGCCTTCATCCCTCCTTCGCGCCGCCGTCGTAGCGGATGGCGTGGCCGGCGGCGCGGCGCGCAGATGAAAGTTGAAGGTTGAGAGACCGATCCCGCCGGCGTTGGATCGCGCGCTTCGTCTCTCAACCTTATACTTTCACCTTTCAACCCGCCGACGAATACGTCGGCGAGATACCGATCGTATTTGTCGGGCTTCGTGGTGCTGAGGATCACAGCCTTAGTTCGTGAATAGTCAGACAGCGGCTTGGCGGCGCCGAGGCCGAGGACACAGAGCGTCTCGGGCGCAAATCAGGTTTTGGGCGTCGCAAGCGTCTTTGTCTTTGGGTGGGCCGTGCGCTCCGCGCGCGGCGGGGTAGGTTCGAGGCACGCGCGCGATCAGCCGCCCGCGGAGCCGCCGGCCCACCTCAAACCGGCGGTCGCTCAAAAGCTGATTTGCGCCCGAGCGTCTCTTCGGCCCGGGTTTTTACTCGCACACAGCCGAACCCGCGCTTGAGTCTCCCTGCGCCTCATCCATTGCCCCAGGAGGTCTGCCCGCTTGCAGGAGCATGGCAGACCGTTTCCGGTGCGACGCGGTGAACGCACGTCCCCTTACCCTGAAACCCCACGGAGTATGAAAACCATGAACCGGCGTCGTTTCATCCTCAATTCCTTGGGCGCAACCCTGGCCCTTCCCGCACTCCCGTCGCTCCTGGCCAGTGCCGTCGGCGGCAATTCCGCCGTGCAAACGGCCAAGGGTGCGGGGGCCGGCGCGCGGCGCTTCGTCGCGATCGGGAATTTGTTGGGCTATCAGGTGAAACATCTCTTTCCCGAAACCACCGGCACGGCCTACGAGCAGACCACGTTGCTCAAGCCGCTCTGGGAGGTGCGCAAGCACATGACGGTTTACCGGGGGCTCGATCACGGCATCAAAGGCGGTCACTTCGCTGTCCATTCCTTCCTCTCGGGCGTTCTCAATTCGGAAGCGCAGAACCGCCCCGCCGGCAATGTCACCATCGACCAGTTCATCGCCGACGAGATCGGTTACCAGACGCGCTTCCCGTCGCTGACGGTCGGCTCGGAGGGCGGCATCCACGGTGGCTGCCAGATCGCGTGGACGAAGTCCGGCGTGCGCGTGCCGCCCATCACGGGGCCGGCCGAGTTGTTTGACCGGCTCTTTGTCAGCGACTCCCCGGAGCGCCAGGAGCGGCGCAATCAGGAGAACCGGCTGCAGGCCTCCATTCTCGATCGCGGGCTGGCGGACGCGAACCGGCTCTCCAAGCGCGTCAACCGCGAGGACAAGTCCAAGCTGGACGAATACTTCACCTCGATTCGCGATGTGGAGAAGCGCCTCGAACTCCGCCGGCGTTGGGCCAGCCTGCCCAAGCCGAAGCCGCCCTTCGACAAACCGGCCAACAAGAACAAGGTCGAGGACCTGCCGATGCTCTATGAGCTGATGGCGCTGGCGCTGCAGACCGATTCGACGCGGATCGCCACGCTGGAGATCGGCGGCGATTTCCTGCCGCAGAACCTGGGCATCGACAAGTCCTACCACGGCCTCTCGCACCACGGCAACGACGAGGCGGCGATCAGGCACCTCATCACGCTCGAGACCTACCAGATCGAGCAGTTCGCGAAATTCCTCGCCCGCCTGGCCAAGATGGAAGACGGCGAGCGGACGCTGCTCGACTCGACGGCGGTGCTGTTCGGCAGCGGTATTGGAGACGCCAATACGCACAAGAACTCCGACCTCCCCATCATCCTCGCCGGCGGCGGCTATCGCCACGGCGAGTTCAAGCAGGTCCCGTCCGCGGGGCCGAACAAGGTGCCGCTGGGCAATCTCTTCGTTGACCTCGCCCAGCGGATGGGCGTCGAGACCGAGGCCTTCGGCACGAGCACCGGCCGTTCCGTGTAAAGTGGGCCCGTTAAGCGCAAAAACGCGAAGGGGGCCCAGGTTCGCAAAGGTGAGTGCGACCGGTGTTGCCGCAGAGAGCCATAAGAAGACGCGCGAGCCGAAGCGTTGGGCTGGCCTTTGCCGCGGGTCTCGCAGCGACCAACGGCGACGCCGCGCTGGCGGTTCGAGCCGTCGCGAGATCTTTGCGCGCTTGGCGACTTGGCGTTTAGGAATGGGCAAGGTCGCCCTTGGACTCGCTCTGCTCACGACGTTCGCCCACGCCGCGGAATTGCCCGCGCAGAAGGTGTTTTCCCAGTTCGCAGGAAAATACTGCCTGAAATGCCACGACGCCGAGACTCAGAAGGGCGACCGCGAGTTCGAGAGTTTCAAGCTGCCGCTCGCCACCCAGGCGGAGTTGATCACGGCCAAGGACATCGTCGATCAGCTCACGTTGCGGGAAATGCCACCGGGCAAGGCGGAAGCTCATCCGACCGACGACGAGCGGCTCGCCGTCATCCGCGCGCTGCGCGAGGGCATCGCGGCCGCGCGCGGCAGGATTGAGAGCACGGCCGCGCGCACGGTGATGCGGCGGCTTTCGAACCGTGAATACGAGAACACGCTCGCGACGCTTTTTGGCCGGCGGGTGGACACCCTCGGGCTCACGGCGGATTTTCCGAAGGAGAAGGCGAGCGAGCACATCGACACCATCGGGAAGTCGCTCGTCACGTCCGGCTTCCTGCTCGATCAGTATTTTCAGTCCGCCAATCGTCTCGTCGAGACGCGTCTCGGCCGGCCGGAGACGCTGCCGCAGTCCTGGCATTTCGACGGTCATTTTGTCCAATACGAGGAACTATCGGGGCCGCACAAGGCCGTCTTCAACTACAAGTATCTCTGCCTGTATGAACAGCCGAACACCGACACGCGGCAGGGCGGCTATGGACATATCGAGGACTTCCTCAAAGGCGTGCCGGTCTCCGGGCTCTATGATATAGCGGTCCACGCGCAAGCGATGCACCGCGACACGCACTACGACCCCGCGATCTTCGGCATCGATTTCTCCGAGCCCTTCCTGCTCGGGGTCGTGCCGGGCGACGCCACCAAGAACCACATCCATTATCCGCAGGCGATCGAGCCGCTCCTCGCGCAGGCGACGGTGCCGGATGACAAACCGGAGTGGATCACGTTTCGCGTCTGGCTCGAAGCCGGGCAGACGCCGCGTTTCATCTTCCCCAACGGACCCTACGAATCGCGGGCTTCCATCACCCAGATCAACAAGCGCTACGCGGACGACTTTCAGGGCAGGTTCGCCAAGGCGGGCATCGTCCGCACGCACCTCTTGCGGGAGGGAAAACTCCCGCATATCCGCATCGGCGAGATCAAGATTGACGGTCCCATCGCCGAGCCCGGTGGCAGCGCGGAAGAGATCGCGGTGTTTGGGGGGCGCGGCTTTCAGGCGAAGCAGGCGCTCGAGCAGCTCCATGCCTTTGGCGAGCGCGCGTATCGACGCCCGCTGACGGGCGCCGACCGTGCGAGCCTGCGGAAGATCTACGACACGCGGATCGGTGAGAAGGCGACGCCGCGTCAGGCCGCGCTGGATACGCTGAAGATGATCCTTTGCTCTCCGTCGTTCCTGTATTTCAGCGAGATCACGGACGAAAAGGAAACCAAGCTCGGCCCCTACGATCTCGCCTCGCGTCTCGCCTACGCGCTTTGGAGCGCACCGCCCGATCGGGCGTTGATGGCTGCCGCGGCGACCGGAAAACTCACCGCGCCCGCGGAACTCAGAAAGCAGAGCGGGCGGCTGCTCGCGGACGACCGCGTGGGGGGATTGGTGAACGGCTTCCTCGATAGCTGGCTGAACCTGCGCGATCTCGGCGGCATGCCGCCGCCGCGTGAATCCACGCGGGTGTATTACGCCGAAAACCTGTCCGAGGCGATGAAGACGGAAGTGCGCCTCTTCTTCCGCCACCTGCTCCGGGAAAACGGATCGGTGCGGCAGTTCCTCGATGCCGACTATACCTTTGCCGACAAGCGGCTGGCCAGGCTCTACAATCTGCCCGAGCAGAAAACCCTTCGCATCGCCGACGGCTTCCAGCGGATCAGCCTCGCCGGCAGCCGCCAGCGGGGTGGCCTGCTCGGCATGGCGGGTGTCCTCACGGTCAGCGCGAACGGAGTGGAAACGTCGCCCGTGACGCGCGGCGTCTGGGTCTTGGAAAACATCCTCGGCATCAAGCCGCCGCCGCCACCCGATGTGGTTCCTGCCCTCGGCGCGGACGTGAGCGGAGCCACCACCGTCCGTGATCGACTCGCGAAACACCGGGCCGATGCCGCCTGCAACGAATGCCATCGCAAGATCGATCCGCTCGGGTTCGGGCTCGAGACGTTCGATCCCATCGGCCGTTGGCGCGAGACGTATCCAAAACCCAAGGGCAATGCGCCCGCGCCGAAGGTCGATGCCAGCGGCGAGTTCGGCTCCGGGGAGAGGTATGCCGGCTTTCACGATTTCAAGAGCATCCTGGTCGCGAGCCGGAAGGACGTTTTTGCCCGCCACCTCATCAGGGAGTTCCTCAGCTACGCCACGGGCCGCCACATGGAGCCCGTCGATGACTTCGTGATCGAGGAGATCTTTCAGGCCGTCGCGAAAGACGCTTACGGTCTGCGCACCCTCGTCGTCGAGTCGCTCGCCAGCGAGATCTTCCGGTCGAGGTGAGTTCGAGCCGCGGCGGCGCGGAACGCGAGCGCGCGGTGCTACCTCCACGGTCTAGCGCTTCGCCGCTCACACTAAACGGCCAAACTTCAGATTGTCGTTTTCAACGGAGGACCCACAGTCGCGCGCGTGTCCAACCTGCTGCGCCTGCTGCTGAGCACTTTCGTCGCATGGTCGTTTGTGCCCGCGCAAAATGCCCAGACGCTGGCGCCCGCAGTTGTCCGCGTCGACGGGCCGACCGCGATCGACCTCGGATGGCCCGTGCAGTTCACCGCGGTGATCACGGGCAGCACAGATAACGTGAGCTACGAGTGGCGAAAGAACGGCACAACGATCGCCGGCACGACGACCGCGGTCTTCCGAATTGCAGCGGCGGCCGCCGCGGACGCCGGCACTTACAGCATTACCGTCTCGCAGAGCGCAGGATCCAGCTCGGCGACGATCGCGCTCACCGTGCTTCCGTCGTCGCCGCCCGTCATCGGCATCCCGCCACGCAGTCGCAGCGTTCCCCTCGGCGACACGGTGACGTTCGATATTTTCACCGGCGGCAGCGCTCCGCAAATGTTTCAGTGGCGAAAAGACGGCGTCGCGATCCCCGGCGCTACCGCCGGCCTATATCGGATCGCGGCGGTGGCGGCGAGCGACGCGGGAGCTTACTCGGTGGTCGTCACCAATCCCTTTGGCAGCGTGACGAGTGCGGGCGCGACGCTGACGGTCGCGCCGGCAGTGGTGCCGGTCTTTGCGAACGGATTCCCCCGCGACGTGACCGTGGCCGAGGGCGGTTCCGCGCAGTTCGCCGCGGGATTAACGGCTGGTTCGCAGCCGCTGACCTATCAATGGTCGAAAGCCGGCACGATCATTTCCGGCGCGACAGGGAGCACGCTGGACTTTCCCGTGGCGCGCGCGAGCGACGCCGGCCGTTATTCCGTGGTCGTCACGAACCTCGTCGGGACCGCTACGAGCCGCGAAGCCACGCTGACACTTACGCCGGCCGTTCCGGTTTCGATTACGCAGCAGCCGCAGTCGCGGACGATTTTCCAGGGACAGCCAGCGACGTTCGCCGTGGCGGTCGCGGGCAGCGCGCCGCTCGCGTATCAATGGCGCAAAAACGGCACGTCGATCGCCGGCGCGACGTTTGCGTCGTATTCGCTTTCCGCCGCGACGCTCGCCGACGCCGGGGAGTATTCGGTCGCCGTGACGAATTTCGCCGGCTCCGCCACGAGCAGCAATGCGGCGCTGATCGTCAATCCCGCCGTCCCCGTGGTGATTACCGTCCATCCCACGGGCGGCACGTTCGCCTTCGGCACCACGATCAGCCTCGCCGCGCAGTTTACCGGCTCCGAACCCTTCACGATGCGCTGGGAAAAGGACGGCGCGCCGCTGCCCAGCGCCGGCACGAGCTCGCAGTTCTACCTCTCGGACCTGAAGCCATCGGACAGCGGGAGCTACACGCTCGTGGTGTCGAATCCCGCTGGAACGGTCCGAACGCAGCCCGCGGTGGTCGTCGTGCGGTCGGCAGCGTTGCCGTTGGTCACGCGGCAGCCCGCGTCGGCCGGCGCCCCGGTCGGAACGCCGGTGTCATTTTCCGCCGAATACACCGCGGTCGGCACCGGTGGGCTCCCGACCCTCCAATGGCACAAGAACGGTTTTCCGATTGCCGGCGCGACGACGAGCACGCTCACGCTGCCCGAGGTGAAGGAATCCGACGCGGGCGATTACGCGCTCGTGTTGACGGTTACGGCTGGCCCGACGTCGAGTGCGCCCGCCCGGCTCACGGTGTTGCCCGCGGTGGCGCCGCGCATCGCGGGCGGCCCCAATGCCGAGGCGGCCACGCCCCACTACCGAACGTCCGGCGGTGAAGGAATTCTCGATCCTGGGCCAGTCGATGGATCGAAGTCGATCGCGCTGCAATGGTTCAGGGACGGCGTGGCCATCCCCGGCGCAACGAGGGACATTTACGTCATGGGCACGGCCACCGACGAGCACGCCGGCACGTATGTGCTGGTGGCAACCAACGACGGTGGCGTCACCGCGTCGAACCCGCGCGTGTTCCGTCCGGCGCCGACGCAGCCCTGGGTCGACGTCACGCGCGCCGGTGACGTGCTCTACTTCCTCGCGACCACGCCGCCGCGGATCGAGCGCTACGACCTCGTCGCCGAGCGCTGGTTGGCGACGACGACCTATCTCGACGCGGCCGACACCCACGGCGATCTTGGGCGCGCCGGAGGGCGTTTACGTGGCTTTCGGCCACACGCTCGTGCGCCGCTCGCTCGACCTCTCGACCGTCACGACGCTCGCGACGGCGACGATCGACATCACGCAGCTCTTCATCGTCGGCGACCTCCTCTACTACAACTCGCGCACAGCGTTCGCGGAGCCGATCTACAACACCATTTCGCGCACGACGCTCCAGCCCGGGCCGCAGACCGGTGGTTCCGGCCGCGTCTATCCACGCCTCGCGGTCGCGCCGAGCTCACGCCGGGTTTTTATTCCCAACGGCGAAAAGCTCGCCCTCGACACCGAGGGCCGGTTCGCGGCGCTGGAGCGCCCGCTCCATACGCACGCGTTTCCTGGCGGATCGAAGGTGTTCATCTCGCCGGATGAACAATGATTCGTGACCGACGGCGCGGTGGTGCGCCGCACGGGCGATTTGTCGTATGCCGGATCGTTTGGCGAATGGTTCCTCGATACGGCTTTCTTTGGTGACGGGACACCGGTCCTGCTGCGGTCGCGCGTGCTCGCCGCGGCGCGGAACGACAGCTTCATCGAAACGGGCCGCGTCGCCGTCCCCGCCGGCAGCCTGCGCGTGTTCACCCGCGGCATGAACGCCTTCGTGGTTGGCTCCGCTGCGGCATCCGGCGGCACGTTCAACGTGACGAAGCTCGCAGCGAGCGCGCTCGCACCGCCCGCGCCGCGCGGCTCCGCGGCGGTGCCCTCGGCGCCGTTTTCGATCGACGGTGTCTTCCTGAGCAACGACGGCGTCGTCCACGCCTTCAGTCGCACGCTGCAAAGCATCGTCCGCTGGTCGGCGGCCACGCGGAGTTATCTCGCGAGCGTGCCCCTGCGCGATGCACCGAGTCTCGTTGCCCATGAAAGCGGCGCGGCTCGTGCGCTCGTCGCTTACTCCGACGGAAAGGTCACCGAGATTCCATTACTTGCCGGCGCCACGTCCGAGCGGATCGTCGGTAACACGCCGAACCCGGCGCTCGCGCTGGCCGACATCGACGGCCTCGTCGTGGCTGACATGGCGCAAGCGCAGGTCGTTTCCGACGTGCGGCTCGTGCTTGGCCCGGCGGGCGAAGTCCGGGGGATCGAATCCAACTTCAGCCCCGGGCAGGCGGCCGCCTGGCAGCCGGCGACCCGCCGCCTGTATTCGACCAGCCGATTCAGCGAAAACAATTCGGCGGACTACGACGTGGTGCCGACGGGCGGCGTCGTTCCACCGCGGAGCTTCGACAGCTCCCACTACACGCCAAACATCGTGCGCCCGATCCGGTTTCGCGCCGACGGCGCGGTCGGGGCGACCGGCAGCGGCCGCATCGTCAACGCCGATCTCGGGCCCGTGGCGACGCTCGCGAACGCCATCGCGGACGCCGCGTGGCTCGGCACTGAGCTCTTCACGATTCGCGCCTTGAACGCGGACACGGAGGTCCAGCGCTGGTTGGGCGGCAGCTACGGGCTCAGCCACACGGCGACGGTTCCAGGACGGCCGCTGCGGATTTTTCGACTGAGCGAAACCGAAGTTGTCGTCGTCACGAATCGCCAGGGCCACCTCGGTTTCTTCGTGCTCGCGCGCGATCTAACGGTGGTGCCCCCGCCCAGTGCTGCCGACTTCACCGGAGTTTACCTCGGCAAAATCGGCCGCGACGGCACGGCCGGCAACGTCGGTGTGTATGTGCGGCCGGATCGGACCGCAGCGATTTTGCTCCAGCTTGGCGGGCAGCGTGCCGCGTTGGTGGCGACATCGTTCGTCGTGAGCGGCGAAGGGTCATTCGTCGCGGCCGCGCGCGATCTCGCCTCGGGCGTCACGCGCACGATTGCGGGAACGATCGGCGCGGACGGCGCAGTGGCAGGAACAATCGCGAGCCTCAATCTCACGTTCGGCGCCGCGAAAACCACCGGCGGAAACGCCGCCACCGGTTTCTACGAGGCGCCGGCCCTCCACGGCGCCATCGGAGCGGCCTACACGGTGATCGGCGCGGACGGGCAGTCACTGCTCGTGGCGCAGTCTGCGAACACAGTCGAAAGCGCGACGTTTTCCATGGATCCCGCCGCCGCTTTGATTCGCGTGGATACCGGCACTTCGCGCTTCGAGATCACCGCAACGTCGGGCGACAGCTTGCGCGTCGACGCCACCAGCGGTGCGTTCGCGAACATGAGTTTTGCGGCGCTCCGCGACGACGTGGCACCGGTGCGCCGCCTGGCCAATATCTCCACGCGCGGTCGCACCGGCGCCGGCGAAGATGCGATGATTGCGGGCTTCGTCCTCACCGGCGAGGCGCCCCGCACGGTGCTCATTCGCGCCATCGGCCCGGCTTTGCGTAGTTTTGGGGTGGATGCGGCCATCGCCGATCCGCGGCTCGAGCTGTTTCGCGGGGCCGCGCGGATCGCGGAGAACGACAACTGGACGAGCATAGCCGGCGGCGCCGCGGTGGCGGCGGCCTCGACGCGCGTCGGTGCATTTGCGTTGCCGGCCGGCAGCGCGGACGCCGCGCTGCTGGTTTCGCTCGAGCCCGGAAACTACACGGCGCAGGTCGGCGTCGCGGGCGGCGCGCCCGGCGTCTCCCTCATCGAGATGTATGATGCCGATCAGGATGTCTCCGCGACGGCACCGCGACTGGTGAACATCGCCACTCGCGGCCGTGTCGGCACCGGCGCCGATGCGCTCATTGCCGGCATCGTCGTGACGGGCAACGCACCGAAGCGGCTCCTCGTGCGCGCGATCGGCCCGACGCTCGGCACGTTCGGCGTCGCCGGCACGCTCGCCGATCCCGTGCTGCAGATCCTGAGCGGCGGCACGATTCTCACGACCAACGACGATTGGGCCAATCCGGCCGCCAGCGCGCCCGCGGTCGCCGCGGCGACGCTGGCGGTCGGCGCATTTCCGCTGAGCCTCACGAGCCGCGACGCGTGCGTGCTGCTCACGATGCCGCCCGGCAACTACACCGCGCAGGTCACGGGCAAGGCGGGGACGACCGGCGTCGCGTTGGTGGAAGTTTACGAAGTAAATCCATGAGAAATCCTTTTCCCGCGTGGGTTGGATGCGCGTTGGCGATACTTGCCCTTGGCGCTTCGCTCGCGCACGGCCAATCGGGCGGCGCGAATCCACCAGCCGTTTTTTCCGGCATCTCCGGCACAGGAACTGTCGACCTCGGCGCGCCGGTGACGCTGCGCATGACTGTCAATTCCTCGATCGATCCGGGCACGCTGACCTACATCTGGCGGAAGGACGGCATCGATATTCCCGGCGCCGTAGGACAGACCTATACGATTACCGCGGCGACCGCCGCGCACGCGGGCACGTATGCAGTCGAGGTCGAGGACGCGGGTGGATGGAACACCGCAACGGCCACGCTGACCGTGCGGCCGCCCGCGCCGCCGGTGATCACGACGCAGCCGCGCACCACGGCCGTTTTCGCGGGGCAGCCGGTTGCGCTCAACTACGTCGCAAGCGGGAGCTTTCCGCGCGCGCACCAATGGCGAAAGGACGGTGGGGCGATTTCAGGAGCCACGGCCGACACCTATCCGATCGCCGCCGCCAGCGCAGTCGATGCCGGGGCGTATTCCGTCGTCATAACGAACGCTCAAGGTTCTGCCACGAGCACGAGCGCGACACTCACCGTCAACCCTGCGGCGCCGCCCACGACTGCGACATTCTCTCCGGCAACGCGAATGGCGGTCGCGGGCGAGAACGTCACGCTGGCGCTGAGCGTCTTCTCCGGGTCCCCACCCCTCGCGGCGCGATGGTCGAAAAACGGCGCGGTCATTCCGGGTGCGACGGACTTCATGCTGCGTTTTCCCTCCGTCGCGGAGTCGGATGGTGGCACCTACACCGTCACGCTGACCAATTCCGCCGGCGCGGTAGCCAGCAACGAGCTCGCGTTCACGGTGCGACCGGCGACTCCGCTGACGCTCTCCGGGCCCGATAACCAGACGCGGGGGCAAGGCGAAGACGCCAGCTTCTCCGTCAGCATCGGCGGTGGCAGTTTTCCCGTGAAAGTTCAGTGGTCAAAGGATGGCGTGGCGCTGGCCGGCAGGACCGAGTCGTTGATCATGATTCGTCGCGTCACGTTCGCCGATGCGGGCAACTATTCCGCGGCCGTGACAAATGGCGCGGGCACGGTGGAGCGCGCGGCGGCGCTGACGGTCCGGGCCGCCGTTGCGCCCACCCTGCGGTATTACACTCCCGTGCTCGAGCTGCGCGAAGGCGAGTCGGGCGGATTCAACCTGGCGGTCGACAACGATGCCACCGGGCCGCTGACGTATCAGTGGTATAAGAGCGGCGGTCTCCTCGTGTCGCGGGCCTCAGGCTCCTTCTCGCCAGCTCGGCCATCCGACGCCGGCGACTACGAGTTGAAGGTCACCGGCGCCGGTGGCGTGCTCACGCTGTCGATGAACCTCGTCGTGCTGCCCCCGGCCCCGCCGGTTGCCGGCTCGTTTTCCCGCGATCCGGTGCGGATCGGCGACGCGGTCGGCGTCGGATCCGGCAGCAGCCGCGATCCGGCGTCAGCGTATCAGTGGTTCAATGACGGATGGCCGATTGCCGGAGCGACCGGCCCGTCGTTCACCATCGACCGGGTCGCGGTGACCGATCTGGCGCGCTACAAGCTCGTGGCCGCGAACGACGGCGGCGTGGTGGCGCTGCCCTCGCAACAGCTCCGCACCTTTCTGCCCGGCGATCGGCTGCCCTTCGGCAATTCCACCCCGCCCGATCCGAAGGGCTGGCTCGGGATGGGGCGGGTCGGCAACATCGTTTACGCGCTGGCGCTCGCGCCCAACCGCATCGAGCGGTATGATCTCGCGGCCGAGCGGTGGCTGGCGGTCACCCCGTTGTCCGACCCGCGCACGCCGGCCGCTTTCCTCGCGACACCGCAGGGCATCTTCATCGCCTATGGCGGCACGCTCGCCCGGCGTCCGCTGGATCTTGCGACCGAAACGACGATCGCTTCGAGCAGCTTCGATATTACGCGGCTCGCCGCGGCGGGCGACTGGCTTTACTACGACAGCTCGGTGAACGCCACCGCCGTCATGGTGGCGGTGCACCGCACGACGCTGCAGCCGGGCGCCACCACGCCCGCGAGCTACAGCGACATGACGTTCTCCAGCCGCACGAATCTCGGTTACGGGCTCGGCCTCGGCACCAGCGCGATGGGGACGTTTGTGCAGAGCGCGAATGGCGCGATCACCTCGCCGACCCCGACGGATTTCGGCAGCACTTACACCGCGGCGCCGCGGCTGTTCCTGTTTCCCAATGAAGACCTGATCACGAGCGGCGGGGGCACGATTTATCGCGCGAGCAATCTGGGCTACGTCGGGTCGTTCGGCGGCGTGGTCACCGACCTGGCGTTGCTCGGCGATGGCGCGCCAGTCGTGCTGCGCAACGAGAGGCTCGAGCTGATGCGCGCGACGGACTTCTTCCGCCAGAGCTCTCTCACCCTGCCGTTCGTCGGGGCACGCGTGTTCGCGGTCGCGCCCAACCTCTTCGTGTTCGGCACCGCCGAGAGCGCGGGCGGCGCGTTCCGCGTGCATAAGGTGTCTGCCACCGCTTTCGCGACGCCTCCGCCGATTCCGTTGACGGTCGCCGCCGGCGAACGACTCTCGATCGACGATGTGTTTCTCGGCCGCGACGGCGTCGTGCATGTTTTCAGCCGCAGCAAACAGGCACTGATCCGCTGGTCGGCTAACTCGCGGCAATACCTCGCGCCGGTGCCGCTGCGCGGGGATCCCACTCGCTACGCGCATGCGCCCGGCGCGGAGCGCGTGCTCTTCGCGTATCAGGATGGCGTCGTCACCGAAGTTCCGCTCGGCAGCGGAGCCGCGGTCGAGCGGCAGATTGGTTCCGTGGGCAACGGCGTCCTCTCGCTCACCGATCTCGGAGATGCGACATTGGTCAGGTTCTTCAGCGCGAGCTCGACCGCGCTGTTCCGGATGTCTCTGGGCCGGCAAGGCGAGTTCAACGCCGCCGCGTTCGCCTTTTCCGGCTCGAGCGCCAGCCCTCTCGTCTGGCTGCCGGGCGCGCGGCGGCTCTACTCGCTCGTTGCTCCGGCAACGTTCAACTCGGGCGCGCTGGAATACGAGGCGATTCCCGATTCAGCGGTGATCACATCGCGTAGCGAAAACGTGGCGCGGTTTCCCTCCGTCGTCCGCCTGCCGATCCGCTTCAATCCCGAGGAAACGCTGTTCGTTTCCGGCGACGGCCAGATCGGCAACGCCAACCTCGCCACGATCGCGTCGCTCGCGTCGTCGCTGACCGATGCCGCGTGGCTTGCCGATGCGCTGCTCACGATGCGCGATTCGGCCGGCGATACGGAGGTGCAGCGGTGGGCGCGCAACAACTATCAGCGCACGGGCTCGATTGTCCTGCGCGGCACGCCAGTGCGGATATTCCGCCTGTCAGACGCGCGCACGGTCGTGGTTACGTCCGTGCGCGGCTTCGTCCGGTTCACCGTGCTAAACTCGGATCTCTCGATCGTGCCGCCACCCGCGGTCGCCGATCTGACGGGCGTTTATGTCGGGCAGCTCGGCGGCGGCGCGGGCGATGTCGCGGTGCTGCTCCGCGCGGATCGCACCGGCGTGCTCCTTGCGCTGCGTCCGCCGAACACCGGGCTCATTGCCAGGGATTTTGCGCTGGAGCTGGATGGGACGTTCGTTGCAATCGCCCGCGAATTGACCGTCGACCGGTCGCACGCGTTCGGCGGCGCAGTGGTCGCGGACGGCACAATGAGCGGGACGATCGCCGGCTGGAACCTGTCGTTCTCCGCCACGAAGACGTCCGGAGCGAGCCCGTTGGGGGGATTCTACGCGGCGCCCCTCACCAACACGTTGAGCACCGGCGACAACGGCACAGCGTATGCAATCGTCGGCGCGGACGGGCGGGGACTTGCTGTCGCGCACAACAGCTCGCTCGTTGTCGGCGGCATCGCGCTCGTTAATGCGGCCAACGAGCTCAACGTCACCGCCACCGATGGCTCGCGCGTCAGCGCGACGCTGCAGTCCGACTCCGGCGCCATGACGGTCACCGCGAATCGCGCGGCGCTGACCGGCACGTATTCAGGACTCCGTGACGACGTCCCGTCCTCGCGCCGTTTGCTGAACATTTCCACGCGTGGCCGCGTCGGCGCCGACGCGATGATTGCGGGGTTCGTTGTTTCTGGCACGGCACCGCGCACCATGCTGGTCCGCGCGATCGGACCGTCGCTGGCGGCGCTCGGGCTGAGCGGCGCGCTCGTCGATGCGCGTCTCACGCTTTATCGGAGCGAGACCCAGCTCGGGGAGAGTGACAATTGGGGCGCGGAGCCCGCAGCGGCAGACATCGCCGCGGCGGCTTTACGCGTCGGGGCGTTTCCGTTGCCTGCGAACAGCCGCGACGCAGCGTTGCTGATGACGCTCGACCCCGGCAGCTATACCGCGCTGGTGTCCGGCGTCGGCGGCGCGAGTGGCGTCGCGCTCGTGGAAGTCTACGACACGAGCGCCACCGACTCGACCGCCACGCGTGCTCGCCTCATCAACATCGCGACGCGCGGCGCCGTTGGTGTCGCCGAAGACCAGCTCATCGCGGGCATCGTCGTGGCCGGCAATGCACCCACGCGCGTCCTCATCCGGGCCGTCGGGCCCGGCCTGCGTGCCTTGGGCGTCGGCGGCGCGTTGCGCGATCCCGTGCTGACGTTGCGTGATGCCACGGGCGCGATTGCCACGAATGACGATTGGAGCGGCGGTTCAGTTGGAACGACCACGGATTTGCTTTTCGCCAGCGCCGCCGTCGGAGCGTTTCCGCTTACGATCGATAGCCGGGACGCATGCATTCTCATCACGCTTCGGCCGGGCAACTACACCGCCCAAATAAGCGGGAAAGGCGGAAGCACGGGAGTCGCGCTCGTCGAGATTTACGAAATCAATGATTGACGATGCGCCGGCCGTGGATCGCAGCGGTCCCTGCGGGGTCGACCTCGTCCGCTCCGGCTGCACCCCTTCAATTTGCCCTGCGCGCATCATTAGCAGTTGCCTGTGCTTCTTGTCCAAAAACCCACCGCTTTACGTCCAGCTTCCACCCTCTGAGGATCCCGATGGCGTCAGCCAGCAGACGCCTCCCCGCCGTTCCCCGCAACGAATGCCCGCTCCGAACAACAAATCCATCATCCTCGTGCTTGGGCTGGCGCTGATGGTGGCCTTGACGCTCCGGGCGCAAGAGCCGGCGGCGGGCGACGAGGTGATCAAGATGGAGGCCTTCAATGTCACGGCCTATAACGGGAAGATTCCCATCGTCGATGGCTTCACCGGCAAGGATTACACGGGCGACAACGACGTCGTTTTCAATTTTGCCCTGTCCTTCAACAAACTGCTGCTCGGCTATCACAAGAAGCTCGTGCTCGATGAGGTGAAGCATCTGCAATTCCGGATCAAACTCGGGAAGGAGTTTGAGCGCGAAATGGGGCAGCTCGCCCTCTCGTTTGGATTCGGCGGCTTCACCTTGGATGATTCCACCTGGCTGCGCCGCGAGCGCGCGATCATCACCCGGCTCATCCGGGAGCCCTTTTTCAAGATCAAGGCCCTGATCGCTTGGGACCTGGATCGACTGAACAAAATCGCGCCGAAGAAACCCGAATCCAAATACGCCGCCGACATTCATTATGATGCCGGAGCCGGCCGGTGGGAACGGCGGATCACCGATCGCTGGGATGTCAGTTTCTTCAACCGGGCGATCGGCAACCGGGGCAATTCATTTACGACCGACAAGACGCAGGGCCTCAATCTCGACACGCAAAGGGGCTTTCACTTCATCGAGCGCGGGCTGCCCCTGCAGGTGCCGTCGACCGCCTTTCAGGAGGTCAAGCTCACGTATCCAATTTTCTATTCCGACCAAGCGGCCGGGGAGAAGGAAGGCAGGTATTTGCAGGAAACGTTCATCGCGAACCTGTATTACATCTACGATCCCTTCAGTTGGGTGGCGCGTCGCGACACCCGCTTCCGCGGCGGGTTCGGCCAGGATTGTCTCGAGCATATCAAGGCCCAGCGCATCACCGTCGACGACCGCGATTGGTTCGACGCGGTGCTCGCCCGCTTCCTTTCGGATGTCATCACGATCAAGCTCCAGGGCGCCGGGGAAATCTATGCGCTGCACATGTTGAGCAAACGTCTGGGCGAAAGCCCCCGCGCCCTCGGGCTGGGCCTGGACCTGCTCAATTGGAACAAGGGGGAGAAGCGCGAAGCGATGGATAAGCCGGAAGCGGAAGCCCGGATCTCCCTCACGAGTCCCGGCGGTTTTCGCTTCGTGATGATCGACGCCTATCAGCGGCTCGGGGAGCCCTTCACCGCAAAGATCAGAAGCCGGCTCCTCGCCCAGAAAGAGGCCCGCCGGTCGATCAACGGCCGCGCCATGCTCACCCAGGTCATCGCGGAACTCTCAGGCGTGCCTTACGAGGAGTTTGCCCAGCGGGCCAAGATCACCCAGGAGGCGCACCTGGCCCAACACAAGTTGACCCGCCCGAAACCGCTGCCGCCGGCTGCGCCCAGCCCGGGTAGGAACTGAGCCGGGCGGGAGTGGGTTGAGCGTTGTGGGTTGCGAGTTGAGGAGCGAAACCCAGCACGCTGTGGGCGAGAGGGTCATTAGCCGTTGGCACCCGGTCCGACCGTGCGGCTGATACCCGGCCTGAACTGGAAGCTCACGATCAACTCGCACGTCTTCCCACCATGTCCTCCGCTTCCCGCTTGGTCGCTCGCGGCCGCTTGCTCCTTAAACTCCGCGGAGGCCGCGACCGCTCGGTGCGCCTGGCCCGAGGCTCTGCCTGCGCTTCGCTGCTGATATTACTGCTCGGCGCCGCGGCGGGCGTGGCGCCGGTTTTCGCAGCGACCAAGGCCGCGCGCAATGTTCCCACCGATCGTCCGGTCAGCTACGAGGCGTTCGGCGCGGTCGGCGACGGCGTGGCCGATGACCTCCCGGCCATCGTCGAGGCGCACGCCTTCGCCAACACCCACGGCCTGCCGGTCAAAACCAGGCCCGCGGCCACCTATCACCTCGGACGCCGGGCGCTCACCGCCATCATCGCCACCGACACCGACTGGAGCACGTCGCGCTTTGTCATCGACGACACCGACGTCGAAAACCACCGCGCCTCGCTCTTCGCCGTGCGCTCGTTGCTGGCGCCGGTCACACTCTCGATCAAGCAGCTCACGCGCGACCAGCAACGGCTCGACCTTCAGCCGCCCCGTGACTGCTGGGTGCGCGTGGAGAACAACCGTAAGCGGCTCTACATCCGTCGCGGCCTCAACCAGAACAACGGCGCGCCCCAGCGTGATTGCTTCATCCTTCGCCGCGACGGGACCATCGAGGGCGCCATCGACTGGGATTACGACACCGTCACGCGGGTCGAGGCCCGTCCGATCGACGAGCGAGCGCTGGTGGTCAAGGGCGGGGTCTTCACCACCACCGCCAACCGCATGAAACAGGAAAAAGGATACAACTACTGGTCGCGGAATATTTCCATCACCCGCTCGAACACCACGGTCGTGGGGTTGACCCATCACATCGTCGGCGAGACGGACACCGGCCATCCCTACAGCGGGTTTCTCTCGGTCAACGGCTGCGCCAACGTCACGTTGCGCGATTGTTTCGTCACCGGTCACAAGACCTATTCGACGATCGGCGCCGCGGCCAAGCCCGTGAGCATGGGCACCTACGACTTGAGCGCGAACGAGGTGGTCAACTTCACGATGATTGGTTGCCGGATGGACAATATCTGCGACCCCACGCGCTGGGGTGTGATCGGCACCAACTTCTGCAAGAACATCCTGCTGGAGAACTGCACGCTGTCGCGGATGGACACCCACCAAGGCGTCTCCGGGACCTATACGATTCGCGGCTGCACCTTGGGCCACGCGGGATTGAATGCCATCGGCCGGGGCACCCTGACCATCGAGAATTCGACGCTGAATGGCCGGTCCCTGCTCAGTTTTCGCGGCGACTACGGCAGCACGTGGGAGGGCACCGTCGTGATCCGCAACAGTCGCTGGACACCCGGCTGCGGTGCGGCGATTCAGCCCCACGTGATCGCCGGAAGCAACGACGGGCAGCACGACTTCGGTTATCCCTGTTTCATGCCGGCGAAGATCATCATCGACGGACTGGTCATCGACGACCGTCATCATCCCAAGGACTATAAGGGCCCCTACCTCTTCACCGACCCGGATGGCGCGAAGACGAGTGCGGCGGAGCGACCGTTTCCCTATCGGCAGACCGAGGAGGTGACGATCCGCAATGTGACCACGACCAGTGGACTGAGAATCCGCCCATCGCCGGATCCCGAGTTCAGCGCGCGTGTAAAGGTGATCGACGCGAAGTGATCTTGCCGTAGCGGTGGCCTGCATCAGCGTGTGCGCCTTCATCGGCTTGTCGATGTAGAGCGTGGAGAGGCACTCGACGTCGAAACCGGTGAGCCACATCGCGCACACGATGGCTACGCGGAAGGGGTGCTGCGGATTTTTGAAAGCCGTTTCGACATCCACGCGCTTTCCGTCCCCGGTCTCGAAGCCCTGCTTTATCACCGCGCGATGCGGGATGATATTCACGCCCCATTTTTTGAAATCCTTAATCTCGTTCTGTCCTTCGCTGATGATGATTTCGACGATGGTTTCCGCCATCCACTGCGCCTGCGCGTCCAGCTTGGCGCGGCGCTCTGCGTTCTTTTCTGCCTTCGCCGCTTTTCGCACCCTGGCCAATTTATTTTTCCAGCGCGGGATGATCCGCTGGTAAACGCGCCCGCAGGTCAGCTTGTCGATGCAGACGAGCATCGACTTGCCGGACTCCCAGCGCGTGGCGCAGTGCTTCACAAAATCGTCGGCGAGCTTGGTGAACGCCATCGGGGCGCATGCACGATGGGAGGGTTGGGGGCGGGAGGGAATCCGAAATCTGCGACTGAGTCGGCCCGGGTGGCACGGGCATCTTGCCCGTGGGTTCGAGCGGGGAGGCGTCTCGCCTCCCCGAACTCGGCGGGGCGCTCATGCCACTTCTCGGCCCCTGCGCTGAACTCACGATCGGTTGCGCCCTGCCGCGATCTCACCCGCTTGACACCCGTCCTCGTCAGGACATATTGTCCAAAACTGTGCGGCTCATCAAACGAACCACCCTGCGCACCTACGCCGTCCGCTTCCCCAAAGCCGCTCGGCCGTTGGACGACTGGGCCCGGCTCACGCTGTCCGCCGCCTGGAAGAATCTCGTCGAAACCCGCCGCAGCTTTCCGCACGCCGATCAGGTGAAGGTAAGGAGCGGGCGCACCGTCACTATCTTCAATCTCTGCGGAAACGATTTCCGCCTCATCACCGCCATTCACTACGACCGCCAAAAGGTCTTCGTTTTGGATTTCCTCACCCACGCCGACTACAGCCTCGACCGCTGGAAACAACGCCTATGAAGACCACTGCCCGCACCGCCAGTCCTTACGCCAAACTGCCCAAGACCTACGCCGGCCTGATGGCGCTGCACCTCATCCGGCCCATCCACGATCCGGTCGATGCCGACAACGCGGCCGAGATGATCGATCGCCTCGCTGGCCATGCGCTCAACGCCGAGCAATCCGACTACCTCGACCTGCTCAGCGACCTTTACGAAAAATGGGAAAGCGCCCAGTCTCCGCTCAAAGCGGCGCGCGGCGCGGACCTGCTCGGCCTCGTGTTGAAGGAGCGCGGCGAGACCGCCGGCCACCTCGCTAGGCTGCTCGGGATCGACGTGTCGCTCGCCTACCGGATTCTGCGCGGCGAGCGCCAGTTGACCGCCGTCCAAATCCGCCAGGTCGCGGATACCTACGCGCTCGATCCGGTGGCGTTGCTGCCGTGAGCGCGCGATGAAGCATTCCGTCGGCGGCTTTCGTTCGGGCCGTAGGGCCGGCGCTTGTCGCCGTGCGGTCGCGATTGTCGTGGGCGCTGCGCGACGGGGCGCCGGCAAGCGCGGCCCTTGCTACAAAACCACGACGCGTGGGCATTTGGTGTTCGATCGTCCGATCGTTCTCCGCCGGGGGGACATCCGGCGCGACTGACCGTGCCTGTGGCAGCCGTTTGGCAACCACCGCCATGCGCTCAGAATAGTTCGCCCTGTAGGTCGTGCGGCGCGGGGAAGACGCCGACGATCACCCACGGATTCGGCGCGCGGTCGTGCCATTCCAATGTCGTCCCGAGGAACAGATGCAGATCCTTCCCGAGAAATTCGCCTGGCGCGCTCAAGGATGAGTTCGAAGATCTCATCGGAACCAAAGCACCATGTATAACGACGCTATTCTTTCTTGTAGTATCAGCTCTGAAGAGCCTCCCCCCAAAGCTCAGGGACAGACGGAG
>Ga0163144_10007865_pt1 | contig 23253 bp, 20 predicted proteins | sample OliLak19BULKMAT1_FD_123175 | JGI IMG/M metagenome (GOLD analysis project Ga0163144, IMG submission 123175) | Freshwater microbial mat bacterial communities from Lake Vanda, McMurdo Dry Valleys, Antarctica - Oligotrophic Lake LV.19.BULKMAT1 | ecosystem: Environmental > Aquatic > Freshwater >...
CGCGGAGGCCGTGCGCCAGCTTGCGGCGCGTGGCCTGATGGCAGTCGAAATCAACGAGGGCGCCCGCAGACGCGACGCGCATCGCAGCAAGATGTCGCTCAGGTCGCTTGCCGCATTCTGCCGCCAGATGGCGACAATGGTCGAGAGCGACCTCCCGATCGACGACGCGCTGCAATTACTGTCGCGCGACACCGACAGGAAGGCTGCGGCGCTGGCTGCGGGGCTTCGCAAGGCCGTCATGGGCGGGGCGACGCTATCCTCAGCGCTGTCGTCATATCCGGACAAAGTGCCCGACGTGATGATCGGGCTGATTGCGGCCGGCGAAGCGGGCGGCGCCCTCGCGCCCGTCTTCCACCGGCTGGCCGATGGGTTCGAGATGCAACTGCGCACGCAGGACGCGCTGCGTTCGGCGTTGATTTATCCGGCGGTGCTAGGCGTCACAGCGCTGGCCTCGCTCGTCGTCGTGCTGACTGTGGTTGCCCCAGCCCTGACGCCCGTGTTCGCCGGTGCCGGCGATCGGACTCCCATGTCAGCAAGAATTCTGATCGGCGCCTCCGAGGCGCTCCGCACCTACTGGTGGATCGGTGTTCTCGGGCTACTGCTGGCCGTTCTGCTGACAGTTTCAAGCTTCCGGACGCCCGCCGGTCGCGCAAGCCTCGCCCGGCTTGCGATCAAGGCACCCTTCATCGGTCCGATCGTCACGACGACCGAAACGTCGCGCTTCCTCCATTCGCTTGCGGCGCTGCTCGACAACGGGGTCAGCGTGGTGAACGCGCTGGAAGTCGCCCGCAGGGGAACGAGCAACCCGGTGGTAGCGGAAGAGATCGCCGCGATCACCAGCCGTGTCCGGCTGGGCGAACGGCTTGGCGACCTGCTGGCGAAATCGAAGGTGTTCCCGGCGTTGGCGGGACAACTTGCGGCGGTTGGCGAACGTTCAGGCAGTCTCGCAAAGATGCTCCGCCACGGCGCGCGTGTGATGGAGGAAGCTGCACAACGCGATGTGAAGCAACTGCTCGTGGTCGCCACGCCGGCCTTGACGATCATTCTCGGCGTGCTGGTGGGAGGCGTCGTGCTGTCGCTCCTCAGTGCGATCCTGAGCGTCAACGATCTGGCGATCTGAGGCCGCGATGAGCAAATCGGCTCCAGCCACGGGGGGTGCCGCCAGACAGGGCGAGGCCGGATTCTCGCTGCTTGAAATCATGATCGCACTGGCGATTCTTGCAATCGCGGTGACGCTCGTGAGCGTAGCCTATGGCCGTTCGGGTGTGGGTTTCCGGTTCGATGCGGCGGCCAATGAACTGGCGCTCAGCCTGCGGGAGGCTCACGCGCGCGCGCTGCGATCTGGCAGGGATGTCGCGGTGGTCATCGATGTCGATATGCGGCTCTACCGGCTGCAGGAGGACCCACAGGTGCAGCTGCCCGAAGGCATCGCCCTCGACGTCATCTCGGCGGGCGAAGTGATGGCGTCATCGCGCCGGCCTCTGATCAGTTTTGGGCCTGATGGCGGCTCCACGGGCGGCACCATCAGGCTGTCGCTTGCGGATCGCAGGACGACGATCAGCATCGACTGGCTGACGGGCGCCGTCACAACAGCCTCAGGAGGCGGGGATGCGCCGCAGACCTGAAGGCGAGGCAGGCTTCACCCTGCTGGAAGTCCTCGTCGCGTTCGTGATCCTCACCCTGGTCGTCACGGCCTGCCTTCAGGTCTATTCGCGCAGCGCCGAGGCCGAGGTTCGCGCCCGCTGGTCCGACCGGTCACACGCGCTCCTTCGCGATCGGCTCGCCGCCTTCGAAACGATCGGCCTGCAGCCTGGACAGGCCCAAGAGGGCCAGACAGGTGACGGCTTGAAGTGGGCGATCCGCGCCAGCCAGCCAATCATCGGCAACGGGAGCGCCGGCAGCGACCGCGCCGTCATCTGGATCACAGCCAGCGTCACCGACCCAACAGGCGTCACCTCGACCTCGTCCACTGCGCGCTGGCGCGGCGAAATCATCGCCAGGGTGGCGGAATGAAAGGGGCGTCGCATGGCGAGGCCGGTTTCTCGCTCCTTGAAACGCTTCTCGGCCTCACGCTCACCGCGATGATCGGCGTGCTGATGGTGGGCTCGCTGCAAATGGGCACGCGCGTGTGGGAGCGGCAAAAGGCTGGCGCGCTGCCGGGCGAAGAGCAGCTCATCCTTGGCCAGACGAGCGAGTGGCTGGCTCAGGCCATGCCGGCAAAGTTGCGAGGCCTGGACAGTACGCCCCTTGCTCCGTTCTTCGGCGACGCAAGCCGCGCATCGTTCATCTATGCCGCACCCGGCCTTGGCGCGTCGCCGGGCGTCTACGCCGTCGACCTGGAGCTGATGGAGGCTGATGGCTGCGAAGGTGGTCGCAAGCTGATGATGCAGGTGTCGCGCATCGTTCCGGCTGGCGACGCGGAGGCGAGACAGGACGCCGCCCCCCAGACGCGCCAACTCGCCCGCTGCCTCAGCGCGCCGTCCTTCGCATTCTGGGGGACGCTGACCAACCAGCCGAACGCAGCCTGGCACGAGGACTGGCAGAGCGAGGTGAAACTTCCTTCGGTGGTGCGCCTGCGATCGATCTCGCCGGAAGGCATCGAGCAGATTGTTCTGACTCAGAGACTTCTGAACGCGCAATTCTAGCGGCTGACGTAAGGGCACCGATTTCGCGCTTGCGAACACGGCGACGTCCGCTTGCCGCGCCCGCCAATTCGCTACAGGGTGCGGCCACGCGTAGCGACGGTCACGAGAGCGAACGCGAAATCGGGAGGTCGAGATGACGCCGCTTGAACAGGGTTCGCGGGAAGAGCGCACATTCGATGCGATCGTCGTGGGCAGCGGCATCGCCGGCGGCTGGGCGGCCAAGGAGCTCTGCGAGAAGGGCCTGAAGACGCTGGTACTCGAGCGTGGGCGTCAGGTGAAGCATGTCGAGGATTACACGACGTTCAGCAAGGACCCGTGGGACTTCCGCTACGCTGGCGGCCGCACGCCGCAGGACGAGGTCGACAAGCACTATTTCAAGCAGCAGCGCACCGGTTACACCGTCAATGACCAGTGGAACCACTGGTTCGTGAAGGACGACGAACACCCTTACACTGAGGTAAATCGCTTCGACTGGATCCGCGGCTATCATGTCGGCGGTCGCTCGATCACCTGGGGCCGGCAGAGCTATCGCTGGAGCGACCTCGATTTCGAGGCTAACGCCAAGGAGGGCGTCGCCGTCGACTGGCCGATCCGGTATGCCGACCTTGCGCCGTGGTACGACCATGTCGAGCGCTGGATGGGCGTCAGCGGATCGAATGAGGGGTTGCCGCAATTGCCCGACGGCGTGTTCCAGCCGCCGATGGAATTCAACGTCGTCGAGAAGTCCTTCAAGGGCAAGGTCGAGAACAAGTTCCCCGAGCGGCGCGTCACGATGGGCCGCACCGCTCACCTGACGAAGCCGACCGACGAGCAGATGAAGATCGGCCGCGGCACCTGCCAGACGCGCAACCTCTGCATGCGCGGTTGCTCCTTCGGGGCATACTTCTCATCCAACGCCGCGACCCTGATCGCCGCCGATCACACCGGCAACATGACGCTGGCGCCGGATTCAATCGTTACAGAAGTGATCTTCGATCAGAAGGCAAACAAGGCCACCGGCGTTCGCGTGAAGAACGGCAACACCGGCGAGATGACGGAATACTTCGCGAAGGTCATCTTCCTCAACGCGTCGGCGCTCGCCACAACCTGGATCATGCTGCATTCGAAGAGCGACCGCTTCCCGAACGGACTTGGCAACGACTCCGACGAACTCGGCCGCAACGTGATGGATCACCACTTTCTCGCCGGCGCGCAATCCGACGTGGACGGGTATGACGACCGCTACTACGCGGGCCGGCGACCCACAGGTATCTACGTTCCGCGCTTCCGCAATCTCGGCGACAACGGCACGAAGCATAAGGACTTCACACGCGGCTATGGCTATCAGGGCGGCGCAAGCCGCTCGGGCTGGCAGCGGCTGGTGGCGGAGATCGGCTTCGGCCGCGAGCTGAAGGAGGAAATCTCCGAACCGGGCAACTGGACGATGGGCCTCACGGGATTCGGCGAGATGCTGCCGTATCGTGACAATCGCGTCTGGCTGAACAATGATGTCAAGGACGTGAACGGCCTGCCGACCCTCACAATGGACGTCACCATCCGACAGAACGAACTCAACATGCGCAGGGATATGCAGTCAGCGGCCGTCGAAATGATGGAGACAGCGGGCTTCAAGAATGTGCGCCCGTATGACCGGCCCTACGCGCCGGGCCTCGGCATTCACGAGATGGGCACGGCGCGCATGGGCCGCGACCCGAAAACGTCGGTGCTGAACGCCAACAATCAGATCCACGCCTGCACCAACATCTATGTGACGGACGGTGCTGCGATGACATCGGCTGCGTGCGTGAACCCCTCGTTGACCTACATGGCGCTGACAGTGCGCGCGGCGGACCACGCCGTGAATGCGCTGAAGCGCGGCGAACTCTAGGGCGGAGACCGGACATGATGGACCGTCGCGAACTTCTCTACCGCGCCTCAATGCTGCTGGGGAGCGTGATCACCGCGAGCGCCGCCTCGGGCGTACTTGCAGGCTGCACGACAGCGCCCGACGGGATGGGCGAGGTGAAGTCGGGCTTCCTGAGTGCCGAGGAAATCGCGACCGTCAGCGCGATGGCCGAGCAGATCATTCCGCGCACGCAAACGCCCGGCGCGCTGGACGTCGGTGTACCCGCCTTCATCGACCGCATGCTGTCTGGCTACTACACCGACAAGGAGCGCGGGATCGTCCGCGCCGGCCTCACGTCAGCGAACGCAGATGCGGCCAAACTGCGCGGCAAATCCTTCCCCCAGCTGACGGCTGATGAGCAGGTCGCGCTCATGCACGAATACGACAAGGCTCAGGTCAACCAGACGCGTGCAAATGCGAATGTGGAAGGAGCATCGCCTCACTACTTCAGGCTGGTGAAGGAGCTTACGATCATCGGCTTCTGCATGTCGGAGACCGGGGCGACGAAACTGATGAACTATGCGCAGACCCCCGGTCCATTCCGCGGCGACGTGCCGCTGAGCGAAGTTGGCAAAGCCTCGGCGCTGTAACGACGCGGCCAGACCTCCCTCGAGGAACAGGGCCATGACGACCCACGACGGACACGCAGAACAGCTCGACGTTGCGATCGTTGGTGCCGGGTTCTCCGGCCTCTACATGCTGCACAGGGCGCGCGCGCTTGGCCTGTCGGCACGCGTGTTCGAGGCCGCCGACGGGGTTGGCGGGACGTGGCACTGGAACCGCTACCCCGGCGCGCGGGTGGACGTGGAAAGCCACGAGTATTCATACTCGTTCTCTCCCGAACTGGAGGAAACCTGGAACTGGAGCGAGCGGTACGCCGCGCAACCTGAACTGCTGCGCTATCTCAACCACGTCGCCGACCGGTTTGATCTCCGCTGCGACATACGCTTCGAAACGCGCGTGACGTCTGCGGTGTTCGACGAAACGACGCATCGGTGGACCGTCACGACAGTCAAGGGCGACCGCATCTCGGCCCGCTATTGCGTCATGGCGACGGGCTGCCTGTCCGTTCCAAAGAAGATCGACATTCCTGGCGCAGAGACATTCACGGGCGAGGTCTACAACACGTCGAGCTGGCCGGAGGCGGGCGTCGACTTTCGCGGCAAGCGGGTCGGCATCATCGGCACGGGATCCTCTGCCGTGCAGACAATCACGCAGATCTCGCCGGAGGTAGGCAGCCTTCACGTCTTCCAGCGCACCCCCAGCTTCAGCCTTCCAGCGCACAACGGGCCGGCCAATCCGGATGTGGTCCGAGACTGGCGCACCAATCGCGGAAGCTTCCGACAGGCGGAACGCGAGAATGCAATTGGCATTGTAGCTGCTGTCGCCAGTGACAAGCTCGCGATGGAGACGTCGGCCGAAGAACGCAATCGCATCTATGAGGATCGCTGGGCCAAGGGCGGCTTCGCCATTGGCGGCTGCTTCGCTGACTTCCTTGTCACCAAGGAGGCAAATGACACTTTTGTCGACTTCATCGCCGGGAAAGTACGCGGGATCGTGAAGGATCCCGAGACGGCGGAGAAGCTGACCCCTCGGACCTATCCGGCCGGCTCGAAGCGGATCTGCGTCGATACGGGCTATTTCGAGGTGTTCAACCGGAACAATGTCACGCTTGTCGACATCGCGAAGGCGCCCGTCAGTGTCACGCCGAAGGGCGTGAAGACGGGCGATGCCGAATACGAATTCGACTGCCTGATCTTCGCGCTCGGTTTCGACGCGATGACCGGCGCGCTGTCAAAGATCGATATCCGCGGACGCGGCGGGTTGGCCCTGAAAGACAAGTGGGGGGATGGGCCGCGCACCTATCTGGGCCTGATGGTCTCCGGATTTCCCAACATGTTCATGGTGACCGGACCAGGGAGCCCGTCCGTGTTGTCGAACATGGTGGTGTCCATCGAGCAGCACATCGACTGGATCAGCGATTGCATTGCCGCGATGAGCCAGCACCAGATGGACGCGATCGAGGCGACGCAGTCAGCCGAAGATATGTGGGTCGCGCATGTCAACGAAGTCGCCAACATGACACTCTATCCGCAGGCCAACTCCTGGTATGTCGGCGCCAATGTCGAGGGCAAGCCGCAGGTATTCATGCCGTATCCCGGCGGCGTGGGCGTCTATCGCCAGATCTGCAACGACGTGGTTGCAAAAGGGTATGAAGGGTTTGCGATGAGTTCATCAGCTCGCGGCTGACACGTGTGCGCCGCCCTCCCGGGGCGTTGCGAGGTGGTGCCTCAAAGGACAATGTCGCGGCTCACAGGCGCTGCCTACTTCCGCAAGATCTCGATGTTTCTGAACTCGATCGGATTGCCTTCACTCTGGAGCGAGATCGTGCCGCCGTCGAGCATGAGCTTGCCGCCCGCTGCCGCAACCAGCGGTTTCGAGTTGGCCATGCGGCCTTCCGGATCGAGCTGCACCGCTGAATAGACAATGGTGGGAACGCCATTGATTTTCTGGGTCACGGTTCCGTCGACCGCCACTTCCACTTCGAATTCCGCCCAGACCTCGTTCGGGCCCGAGCGGGTCCTGGAATTTATGCAGTGCGTCGTCTCCAGCTTTCCGTCCATCACCACATGCGTGCCGGGCGAGCACATATTGCCGTTGAAGCGTTCCTGGCCGGGTGCCTGGCCGAGCAGTTGCGCTTCGACCGAGACCGGGAAGCTGTCGCCGACGGCCATGCCCTTAGGGTCCTCGCCGAAGATCATCACGCCGGAATTGGCGATCGCCCAGCCAGGCGTGTCGGCCGGATGGGCGTTGAGAAAGCGGTATTCGAACCGCAGCCGGTAGGGGCCATAGACAGGCTCCTTGTAGAACAGATGCCCGAAGCGTTCGCCGAACTGGTCATACTTTTCGTAGCTGACCACGATCGCGCCGTCGCGAACGCGGAAGGTGTCGCGATAGTTCTCGCCCAGCGGGAAGCCGCGAATCTTGGGCATCCAGCCATCCAGCGTCTTGCCGTCGAACAGCGGTTGCCAGTTTTCGCCGCTTTGCGGCATTGCGGCGCAACCAGACATGCAAAGCACCATGGTCGCGACGGCAGTACGGCTTGCCCATGATTTCATGGCGATCTTCCCATCGGTTGTCGACTGGCCCGTGGACACGGCGCCTCACGCTGCTAACACTCGATCCTAGAACAGGAGCCGGGCGCTGGCGACAGACGCGAATGGCCTGAGGGAGAAAGACACGTGATTCAGACGCGCCTGTTCCTGATGATGCTGCTCCAGCTGGCAATCTGGGGTGCCTACATGCCCAAGCTGTTTCCCTATATGGGGCAACTTGGCTTCGAGGCATGGCAGCAATCTCTTGTCGGAAGCGCGTGGGGCATCGCGGCGATCCTTGGCATCTTCTTCTCCAACCAGTTCGCCGACCGGAATTTTTCCGCCGAGCGCTTCCTCGCCGTGAGCAACATCATCGGCGGCATCGCTCTGCTGGGCTGTGCGTATTTCACCGACTTCTGGTCGTTCTTTGGCGCCTATCTGGTTTTCAGCCTCGTCTTCGTGCCGTCAATGTCGGTGTCCAACGCCATCGCCTTCGCGAGCCTGCGCGATCCCGCCAAGCAATTCGGCACGATCCGCATGGGCGGCACCATCGGCTGGATTCTGGTCAGTTGGCCGTTCGTATTCCTGCTGAGCGCCGATGCCGGACCGGAGCAGGTGAGGCTGATCTTCGTCGTCGCAGCCATCGTCTCGTTCGTCTTCGCCGCCTACAGTCTGACGCTGCCCCACACGCCGCCGAAGCGCGATGCAGCCGACAGCGACCCGCTGGCGTGGCGCAAGGCGATCAAGCTGCTGGGCATTCCCTCCATCGCCGTGCTCTTCCTCGTCACCTTCATCGACAGCGTGGTTCACAACGGCTATTTCGTGATGGCCGATGGCTTCCTCACCAATCGCGTCGGCATCGACGCTAACCTTTCCATGATCGTGCTCAGCATCGGACAGGTCGCCGAGATCGTGACGATGTTCGTGCTCGGCACCGTGCTGGTCAAACTGGGCTGGAAGACCACGATGATCGTGGGAATTCTGGGCCACGCTGCGCGTTTCCTGGCATTCGCCTTCTTCCCGGACAGTGTGCCGACGGTCATAGCGGTGCAGCTGCTCCACGGCATCTGCTATGCGTTCTTCTTCGCGACCGTCTACATCTTCGTCGATGCCGCCTTTCCGAAAGACGTGCGCTCCAGCGCGCAGGGGCTGTTCAACCTGCTGATCCTCGGCATCGGCAATGTGGCGGCGAGCTTCCTTTTCCCGGCGCTGATGGCGCAGTTCACGGTTCCGGGTATCGAGCCGGGCACAACCGCTGTCGATTATCGCACACTGTTCATGGTTCCCGCGGGCATGGCGGTTGTCGCCGTGCTGCTGCTGGCCATGTTCTTCCGGCCGGCAGAGCGGGCGCCCGTCAGCGTCGCAGCAGCATGAGGTTTCACAATGGAGCGAACCATGATCGATTTGTCCCGTCGCCGCTTCATGCAGGCTCTCGCAGCAACCGGTGCCGCCGCGCCACTGACCGCCGCGTGCCAGAATACACAAGGAGCGACATTGCCTAGCGGTCCGTTCTTCGAGGGTCGCGCGGCGCCGATCGGCATACAGCTCTACACGCTGTCGGACATGCTCGCGACCAATCTGGAACGCGCGATCACCGAGGTCGCCGGCATCGGGTACAAGACCGTCGAAATTCCGTCCTACATGGGCAAGACGCCCGCGCAACTTCGCGAACTGTTCTCCCGCAATGGCCTCGCCTGCACCGCCGCCCACATCCAGATGGCGGCGGGAACGGCAACGGCGCCCGGCCTGCGTGGCGATCTCCCCAAGCTCGCGGCCGACATGAACACGCTGGGCGCAGGGTACGTCTATTGCCCGTCAATGCCAGCGCCGGCCGACATCAGCCTCACGCCAAATTCCGGCGAAGGCTATGCGTTCATCGTGCGCGCCGCGGCCGCGATGGGCGAGGATCACTGGAAACGTTTTGCCAGCGAGCTGTCGGACGTCGGCCGCAAGCTGAACGCAAACGGCATCAAGTTCGGCTACCACAACCACAACTACGAGTTCGTGAAAGTCGGCACCCGCACCGGCTTCGATATCCTGGTGCAGGAGAGCGATCCTGCGTCCGTCTCGTTCGAACTCGACGTGGGCTGGGCTGCCGCCGCGGGCGAGGACATTCCGGCGCTGTTCGCAAAATACTCCGGCCGCTATACCGGCATGCACATCAAGGACGTGAAGGCGACGACGCAGGCCAACACTGCCCTGAAGATGGACCCGTCGGACGTAGGGTCGGGCAAGCTCGACTGGAAGACCATCCTCCTGGCGGCTCACGCGGGCGGCGTGCGGAACTACTTCCTCGAGCAGGAGCCGCCTTTCGACAAGCCGAGGCTGGAAGCGGCGAAAAACGGGTATAGGTTCCTCAGCACGCTGGAAGCCTGAGGACTTGCGATGAAGGCCATCTACGAATGAAGACGATGAAAGGACCCGGCATCTTCCTCGCACAATTCGTGGGGCCGGACGCGCCGTTCAATTCTCTCCCCACCATAGCCAAGTGGGCGAAGGAGAAGGGCTTTGTCGGCGTCCAGATTCCGACCGGCGAAGCCTCGCTGTTCGACCTGCGCAAGGCGGCGGAAAGCGACACCTATTGCGACGAGGTGAAAGGCATCCTGAAGGACGCCGGCATCGCCATCACAGAGCTATCAACTCACCTGCAGGGCCAGCTTGTCGCCGTGCACCCGGCCTATGACACGCTGTTCGATGCATTCGCGCCGCCCCAGGTGCGCGGCAATCCGAAGGCGCGGCAGGAATGGGCGGTCGAGCAGCTGTATCTCGCCGCGAAGGCTTCGCGGCGACTTGGTCTCGATGCGAGCGTGACATTCTCGGGTTCGCTGGCCTGGCCGTATTTCTTTCCCTGGCCACAGCGGCCGCCCGGCCTGTTTGAAACGGCGTTCGACGAACTCGCGAAACGCTGGCATCCGATCCTTGATGCCTACGAGGAAGCAGGTGTCGACCTGTGCTATGAGATCCACCCCAGCGAGGATCTGTTCGACGGCACGACGTTCGAGATGTTTCTCGACCGCGTAAAGGGTCACAAGCGCTGCAACATCCTGTTCGACCCAAGCCACTTCGTGCTGCAGCAGCTGAACTATCTCGAATACATCGACCTGTATCACGAGCGGATCAAGATGTTCCACGTCAAGGACGCGGAGTTCAATCCGACCGGGCGTCAGGGCGTCTATTCGGGTTATGCGCCATGGCTGGAGCGCGCGGGGCGCTTCAGGTCAGTTGGCGATGGGCAGGTGGATTTCAAGGGTATCTTCTCGAAGCTGGCGGGTTACGATTACGAGGGCTGGGCGGTGCTGGAGTGGGAGTGCTGCATCAAGCACCCCGAAGACGGCGCGCGCGAAGGGGCGGCCTTCATCCGCGACAACATCATCCGTGTGACGCCGCGCGCTTTTGATGATTTCGCGGCAAGCGGCACGGACGAGAAGGCCAACCGCCGCCTGCTGGGACTGGATCGGTGAGGCGTCTGCGCCTCGGCATGGTCGGCGGCGGCGAGGGCGCGTTCATCGGTGCCGTGCATCGCATGGCGGCGAGGCTGGATGGGCATTGGGACCTCGTCGCGGGCAGTTTCCAGTCCGATCCGGCGAAGTCAGTCGCCTTCGGCAAGAACCTCGGCATCGATGAGGCGCGCGCCTATCCGGACTTCCGTACAATGGCGGCGAACGAGGCAGCGCGCGCGGACCGGATCGATGCAGTCGCTATCGTGACGCCGAACTCGACGCACCATGCGATTGCGCGGGCGTTTCTGGATGTGGGCATTGCGGTGATCTGCGACAAGCCGATGACGATCACGCGCAAGCATGCGGACGATCTGGTCGATGTCGTGAAGCGCACGGGCCTGCCTTTCATCCTGACCCACAACTATTCGGGCTATCCGATGATGCGGCAGGCGCGCGTGATGATCGATTCTGGAGAGATCGGGAACATCCGCATCGTACAGGTCGAGTATGCGCAGGACTGGCTCGCGAGGGAACTGCCGGGCAACAAGCAGGCGGACTGGCGTGGCGACCCGGCGCGAGCCGGACCGGGCGGTGCGCTGGGCGATATTGCGACGCATGCGTTTCAGCTGATGGAGTTTGTCACCGGGCTGAAGGCGGAGGCGATCGCCGCTGACCTTTCGGCTTTCGTGCCGGGGCGCAAGGTGGACGACAATGTCAACGTCATGCTGCGGCTTGGCGATGCGCGCGGGATGTTGTGGGCGAGCCAGGTGGCGACGGGGTCGGTGAACGGGCTGAGGCTGCGCGTGTTTGGCGACAAGGGCGGGCTCGAATGGGCGCAGGAGACGCCCGAGACATTGCTCTTCACGCCGCTGGGCGCTCAGCAGCGCATTCTTCGTCGTGGAGGCGCTGGCGTTTCGGAGGCGGCAGCCCATGCGACACGGGTTCCGGGCGGGCATCCGGAAGGTTATCTCGAAGGCTTCGCGCAGATCTACTCGGATGCGGCCGAGCTGGTGCGCGCGCATCAGGAGAAGCGGGCGCCAAATCCATTTGCAACGCTGGCGCCAGGCGTCAGCGATGGCCTGCGCGGTGTGAAGTTCATTGAGGCGGCTGTCGCCTCCAGCGGAAACAATGGCGCGTGGACCGCGCTGGACTGAGGGAGATGTGACATGCGAATTCTGATTGGGCTGACGGCGGCTTCGATCATGCTGGCAGCTTGCGGCGGCGAGCCGTCGCCGGCTCCCGAGCCGGTTGCGGAAGTTGCGCCGCCTGCTGCGGGGTCGATTGCGATGGACACGCTCACGGCCGAACAGAAGGCGCAGGGCTGGAGGGCGCTGCTCAACGGCACGGACCTCACCGGGTGGAAGGGCTACAAGAAGGATGCGCCGGGCGCGGGCTGGATCGTCGAGAATGGCGAGCTGACGCTGACGGCGGGCGGCGCCGGCGACATCATGACGGTCGAGGAGTTCGGGCCGTTCGAACTGTCGCTGGAATGGAAGATTTCGGCGAACGGAAACAGCGGGATCATCTACCTGATCAAGGAAGATCCGGCGGCGGAGAACACCTACAACACCGGGCCGGAGATGCAGGTACTCGACAATGACGGGCATCCTGACGGCAAAATCCCCTCGCACCGCGCCGGCGCGCTTTATGATTTCGTCGTGCCGCCCGATGGCGCGGTGAAGCCGGTGGGCGAATGGAACGAGGCGGTCGTGCGCTACACCGGATCGGAGATCGAGCATTGGCTGAACGGCACGCTGGTGTCGGAGTCGAGCTATGGCGACGATGCTTGGAAAGCCAAAGTGGCGACGACGAAGTTCAGGCAGTGGCCGCTGTTCGGGACGTTTGCGCGCGGACACATCGCGCTGCAGGACCATGGCGATCGAGTCTGGTATCGCAACATCCGCATTCGCCCGCTCTAGGCGCGGGGGCTCTCCTGGCTCAGTGCAGCTTCTGCCCCCGTTGACGGACTGACGACAGCTGACGTGGCAGCCATTGCGAGGGTCTTGTCAGACGAGCGTGGCTTCCGTGCTGGACGCGATTTCCTCGCGCGTGACGCCGGGTGCCGCCTCGATCAGCTTCAGGCCGCCCTCCACGACGTCGAACACACCGAGATTGGTGATGATGCGGTTGACCACCCGCTTTCCGGTGAGCGGCAGGGAGCACTGCTTCAGCAGCTTGGTCTCGCCGGCCTTGCTGGTGTGGTCCATGATCACGACGACGCGCTTCACGCCGGCGACGAGGTCCATCGCACCGCCCATGCCCTTCACCAGCTTGCCCGGGATCATCCAGTTCGCGAGATCGCCGGTCTCCGAGACTTCCATCGCGCCGAGGATGGCGAGGTCGATATGGCCACCGCGGATCATCCCGAACGACTGCGAGGACGAGAAATAGACCGAGCGGTCCAACTCGGTGATCGTCTGCTTGCCGGCGTTGATAAGGTCTGCGTCCTCCTCGCCCTCGATCGGGAACGGACCCATGCCGAGCATGCCATTCTCGGACTGCAGCGTCACATCGACGCCTTCGGGAATGTGGTTCGCCACCAGGGTCGGGATGCCGATTCCAAGGTTCACATAGAACCCGTCCTTCAGCTCCTGCGCAGCACGGGCGGCCATCTCGTCGCGGTTCCAGGGCATCACACGGACTCCTTCTTGCGAACGGTACGCTGTTCGATGCGCTTCTCGAAGTTGCCCTTGATCAGACGATTCACGAAAATGCCCGGCAGGTGAATGTGGTCAGGGTCCAGCGAGCCGACAGGAACGATTTCCTCGACCTCGACAACGCAGAGCTTTCCGGCGGTCGCCATGTCGGGGTTGAAGTTGCGCGCCGTCTTGCGGAAGACGAGGTTGCCCTGCGTGTCGGCCTTCCAGGCCTTCACAATCGACAGGTCTGACACAAGGCCGGTTTCGAGAATGTAGGTCTGGCCATTGAACTCGCGGTGTTCCTTACCCTCGGCAACAGTCGTCCCGACGCCCGTCTTGGTGTAGAATCCCGGGATACCCGCCCCGCCGGCGCGACAGCGCTCGGCGAGCGTGCCTTGTGGATTGAATTCAAGCTCCAGTTCGCCGGAGAGATACTGCCGCTCGAACTCCTTGTTCTCTCCGACATAGGACGAGATCATCTTCTTCACCTGCCGCGTGTTCAGCAGCACCCCGAGACCGAAGCCATCCACGCCAGCATTGTTGGAGATAGCGGTAAGGTTCTTCGTGCCTTGCCGCTTCACTTCCGCGATCAGGTTTTCCGGAATGCCGCAAAGCCCGAAGCCCCCCGCCATGATCGTCATGCCATCGAAAAGCACACCATCAAGCGCCGCCTGTGCGCTGGGATAGATCTTGCCCGCCATATCCGAACCCCTTGCTAGCCGCCGACGACCTGATCGATCCGCCCGAACACAGAGCGGCCGCGTTCATCCAGCATTTCGATCTCGACGCGATCGCCGCGCTTGAGAAACCCAGTCCTTGCCGCGCCCTGTGTGATCGTTTCAACCATGCGCAGCTCGGCGATGCACGAATATCCGACACCACCGTCGGCGATGGCCTTGCCCGGTCCGCCATCCTGGCCGCGGTTGGACACCGTGCCGGAGCCGATGATGGAACCGGCCGACAGCGCGCGTGTCTTTGCCGCATGCGCAATCAGCGTCGGAAAATCGAAGGTCATGTCGTCGCGCGTGTTGGCGCGACCGAAGGTCTCACCGTTGAGCCGGACCGAGAGCGTGCCGTTGAGGCGGTCGCCATCCCACATGGTTTCGAGTTCGTCGGGCGTGACCGCGACGGGCGAGAATGCCGATGAGGGTTTTGAATGGAAAAAGCCGAAGCCCTTCGCGAGTTCATTGGGAATGAGATTGCGCAGGCTGACGTCGTTGCAGAGCATGACGAGACGGATGGCGCGCTGTGCTTCTTCGTGCGTGGCGCCGAGGCCTACATCGCCGGTGACGACAGCGACCTCGCCTTCCATATCGCAGCCCCAGCTTTCGTCCGCGAGCGGGATGACGTCGCGCGGACCGAGAAAGCCATCAGAGCCACCCTGATACATCAGCGGGTCGGTCCAGAACGTCTCGGGCAATTCGGCGTTGCGTGCCTTGCGCACAAGGGCCACGTGATTCACGTAGGCCGATCCGTCAGCCCACTGGTAGGCGCGCGGGAGAGGCGAGGCGCATTCCTTCTCGTGAAAACGATCGGTGGGAACAGAGCCGATCTCCACCTCGTCCGCCAGGGTATGCAGGCGCGGCGCGTGGCGCTTCCAGTTGTCGAGTGCGGCCTGCATCGTCGACGCAATATGTCCAGCATCGGCAAAGCGCGTGAGATCACGCGAAACCACGACGAGACGACCGTCGCGACCGTGTCTGAGGGAGGCGAGTTTCATGAAAGCCTTGTAGGACGCGCGCGCGACGGAGGCAACGCGACCGCCAATGTGACAGTTTGCATCCCTGCCCAACGCTCACGCGACACTGTGCATCAGGCCTGCACAGCAGCGCTAGGCGCGATCCCTGTCCGTGGATTGCGGCCAGGCCCCGTCAACCAGATCGCGGCCCATGACGGATTCAGGCGGAATCAATACAAATTTCGGTGCTACCCAGCCGCCAGCAAAGAGCGCCTGCATCTCAAGCGGGCCAGTGCGCGGCGTGAACAGGGTTGGGCGGCCGTCGATCTGGCCGCGTTCAAGGCCGGCGAGGCGAATTCCGGCTTCAACGTTGATCAGCCTGTACTCAAATTTCGGATCAGGATTCCGGCTGAACATTTCCCGCAGTTTTGGCCTCTCCTGGCGCACGAGGACGACGCGTGTGATCAAGCTCTCCGGAATCGCGGTTGCGACCCCGAATGTCCACGTGATCGCCGTTTCGGGCTCCGTGCCCGGCTCCGGCGTCAGCCAGACAATTTTGGGGACAAAGAAGGTGTCGCCAGCCTCGACCTGAAGCTCTGCGCGGCTGTGATTCCACGCCCAGGCGGTCTCGATGCGGCCAGGGTCGGCCGCGTGCGGGCGCTGAGCGCCCTGTTTCGCCATGACGCCAAACGCGAAGCGGTTGCCATGGGTCCAGCCTTTGAGGAAGCCTTCTCGTGTGTAGGGGCCTTCGCCCATGCCCATGCTCTGGGGGTCTTCGACGCGGCCAGGAAACTGCGCCAGAAACGCTGCAACCGCGGGCTCGGCTTCCAGCGCGAAGGTGTGCGGGCGGAAGTAGTTCAGGTTGAAAGCCACGGAGGGGCCTCCAGGCTCCGTCTCATCTCCAGTGGCTTGCCCGGGTCTGTTCAACTGGAAGCTGAAGTACACGCCCGTCTCAGGGTTCGCGTACGTCACCTCATCAATTTCGACCTTGTAGTTCAGCCGCGCCGAGAACCAGTCGCGGATCGCTTCGGCATCGAACACGTCAGGGCGAAGATGGAGATCGTAGCTCACGCCCTACTCGCCCGTCTTCCAGCTGTTGACGTACTCCGGATTCTCCAGCGCCTCGGCCTCCGGCCCGACATCAAGCGGGTCGCGCGTATCGATCATGACGGCGTACTCGTCCGTCATCGGCTTATCCTGGACCAGCATCTTCTTCAGCGCCTTCGGGTGCGGGCCGTGGGTGAAGCCGGAAGGGTGAAACGTCATCATCCCGGCTTCGATGTTGTCACGGCTGAAGAAGTCCCCGGCGTGATAGAACAGCACCTCGTCATAGTCGTCATTGTTGTGGAAGAAGGGAATCTTGATCGCGCCGGGGTCGGTCTCGAAGGGGCGCGGCGCAAATGTGCACACGACAAAGCGATCCGACAGGAAGGTCGTGTGGACGCTCGGCGGCAAATGATAGCGGTGTGAAACGACGGGTCGAATGTCGCGCACATTGAGTTTCACCGGAGCGAGATCGCCGTGCCATCCGACGGCATCCATCGGACAGTACGGATAGGTGATGGTGGAAACCTGGCCGCGCTTCTTGACCTCAACCGTCCAGGGGTTTGGATTTTCCTGCATCGCCCTGTGCGCCGCGTCGATCTTCGGCGTCTGCAGCATCGCAGGATCAAAGATCGCGTGCCCACCAAGCAAGCCGCGATCAGGCAGGGTGAAGTGAGCATTCGTCGCTTCGATGATGAGAATCTCGATCAAATCTGCGGTCTGGCGATCCAGCCACCACATCGCCCCTCTTGGCAGATAGATGTAATCGCCTGCCTCAAACTCCAGATGCCCCCAATCCGTGTACAGATGTCCATGGCCCTCGTGGATAAACAGCAAGGTGTCGCCATCCGCGTTGCGCGCAACATGCTCCTGATGGTGAACCATACGCCAGAAGCGCAATTCGCACGCCTTGTTGGAAAGAACGACGGGCGCTCGCCACGGCGAGCCCACACCACTGCTGCGACCGCCATGCATGCGCGTCAGGTCGAACGCGCGGGGCCGTAGCGGCCCCTCGAAACCTGTCCATCCCGTTGGCGGCTTCGGGTGGTGGAAGAATGCGGCGGGCCCGAAGAAGCCCTCCTTGGACATCTCGCGCTCATAGGTGCCCTCCGGAAGGTCCGCATGCGCCTGTTTCGAATGCCTTCCCTCTGCCCCCTGCACGGGGATCCATTTGCCTTTGGTCATGGCTGGCTTGCCTCCGGCTGCTGCTCGGGCGCCGCGTCGTAAAAGGCCTTGAGCTTCTTCAGCTCGGCGTCGATGCGGACGATGTTGGGGAACTGGTTGAGGTCGATCTGGGGATAGCGGCGGGCGTTGGCGACCTGCGGGACCAGCACGATGTCGGCGATGGTTGGCGCATCGCCGACGCAGAAACCGCCTGCGGATGGCAGCATCTGTTCGAGGACATGAAAGCCGCGGACGATCCAGTGTTCGTACCAGCTGGCGATGGCAGCATCGTCTGCGCCGAACTGGCTGCGCAGGCGAGCCAGCGTGGAGGTGTTGTTGAGGGGATGGATATCCGCGACGATCTGGTCTTTCAGGTCGCGCACGCGGGCGCGGAGGTGCGATTCTCGCGGCAGCAGGGGCGGCTCGGGGCGCGTCTCGTCCAGATAGTCGATCATCGCCATCGACTGGCCGATGCGAAGGGCGTCGATCTCAAGGATCGGCACGCGGCCCGACGGATGGCGGGCGAGATGCTCGGGGGCGACCTGCTCTTCCTTCAACAGGTGCACGCCCACTGTGCGATAGCTGATGCCTTTCAGGTTCAGCGCGATGCGCGTGCGGTAGGTCGCCGACGAACGCCAATAGCCGTAGAGGACCGTCTCGCTCATTCCCGTGCCTCGCTGATCCTCATGCGCGAGACCGTGGCTTTCTCCACGTCGTCGTCGCGCCAGAGCAGCTCGTCCCATCCCTTGCGCGAATAGAGCTCCGTCTGGTCGCTATAATGCGCTGAGGTCGGGTCGGTGGACTGCGAATAGGACAGGAAACCCTGCGATTTCGGACCCTGCTCTGTGAACTCGACCGCGTAGATCCAGCTTGCGCCGTGGCGGATGCTGGTCCAGCCCATCTCCGGTTCGAGATCCTCCACCGTGATCACGTTGAAAACGCCTTCGGGACCCGCCCCGCCATGGATGGGAATGCGCTTGCCGTTCCGCGTTTCGGCCTGCACGTCGCCTAGCTGCGCATCGACTGGGATCTTCAGTTCAGCGAGCTTGTCGACGGCCGTCTCAAGGGCGGCGATCACGCGCGCATCGCCAGTATCGAGTTTTGCCGGCGTATGCACGGCGTTCTTCGGATCAAACGCGTCCTTGAAGCGCATGCCCCCAGCTTCAGCAAAGAGGTGAAACAGGTGCGCGCCGCGGCTGTCGAGATTGACATTGAGGTCCCATTTGGCGAGCGCATCGCATGCGGGCGCAAGCTTCGGCTTGTTGGCAGCACGGCACGTCGCCACAAGGTCGTCGCGGACAAGCTCGCCGCCATAGTGACGGTTCGAGAGCATGACCTGCTTCATGGTTTCGAGATCGAACTTCGGTGCACCGAATCCGTCCGTACCCTTCATGCGGCGCTCAACCTGCTCGTGCGCCGCTCGGGTGCGCAGGCTCCTTGGCGTTGCTTCGTCACCAAAGACAGGGCTGAGGCCCGTGATCGGTGCGTACATATTGGTGAGCCAGTAGCTGTCGTTGCTCTGCAGCACATAGTCGGTGCGGAACTGATGCGGACCGCCGGCTGCGCCGGCGGCACCCGGCATCGAGCTGTCGCGATCCGTCGCCCAGTCGCAATCGGCGCGAGACCCGTCGAGCACCGGGACCCGGCTTTCCTTCCACTGCCTTTTTGCAAACTCGGACGCTGAGCATTTCTCTGCCAGCGCCTGCGAGACATTCGGGATCAGTCCCATGTCGCCATAGAGCGCTTCACCGGTCGAATCGACGGCGGTGGCATTGAAGCGGAAGGACTGCCATCGTGCGAGCGCGGCCTTCATTTCCCGTACTGTATCTGATCGCCACACAGCCATGTACTGGTCCGGGTCGCGCAGGCCGGTTTCCATCGTACGCAGCGCATAGGCGCGGTCCACGGTCCACGGATAGGACTCGGACTCAAACACCGGTCCCCAGCGCGTGGAATAGACTGTACGCGTTTCGGGCTCGAGCGTGTCGCCGCGCTTCACCCGTGCGGTGACGCTGGTCTTCTCCATCGGCAACCACTGGTTCTCATAGCGGTATTGCGTTGGATCGGCCGGGTTGAGCGTGAGTTCGTAGAAGCCGTTGCGGCGCGCCGTCGAAACAGTGTTGCTCCACGCCAGCGTTTCGGTGTGGCCGATCCGGATCATCGGCATGCCGATATAGCTGATCCCCACGATGTTGATGTCGCCGGGAATGATGAAGTGCGTGCGATAGAAGCGGTTCACGCCATCCCACGGATAGTGCGGATTGCCCAGCAGCACGCCCTTGCCGTTCTTCGTCATTTCCCGGCCAATGGCATAGGCGTTCGATCCCCAGCCTGACGCATCTTCCGGGATCAGGTCGGGCGCCAGGGCAGCGCGATCTGCGCCCGGGGGCGCAGCGCTCGTGGTCGGGGCAAAGAAGCCATCCACGGTCTGGCCAACATACATGTGGCGCCAGAAATCAAGCGCGCTGATCTCGCGCAGCCAGGCGGCATCCTTGCAGCGCGGGTCCGTGACCTTCGCCCGGCTCTCGCGCAGATAGCGGTTGAACCCTGCGGCATACCCCTCGGCGAGGGCGCGCGCTTCGGCGCTGGGTGTATCTGGGGAGGAAGCCGGCCCCGCCAGCAGCTTCTCCACCCGCTGCGACGCGATCATGCGCTGATGATAGAGATCGCTCGCGATGTTGGAATCATTGGCGCCTGGTCCGTGGAATCTCGCGCGCTCGCCGGACACGGTAAGAAGCCGGTCGGCGATCTCGCAGACATTGTCCTGTGCGCTGGCATAACCATAGCCGTAGCCGATGCCGCCCATGTCGTCGGCCTTGATGTGAGGAACGCCATACGCCGTTCGCCGGATTTCGGCCGCGAAGCGCGGGCTCGCGGCGGAACCTTCATCCATGGCAGGAACGGCGCTGCATGCAGCGAGCGCCAATCCCGAGCCGAGCAACAGGATACGTGCGCGCATGTCAGTTCTCCCTGACGTTTCTGTTTTGAACGGCGTAGCACGGCCTGGCGGAGGCGCGAAAGGTTGGCCGGTGCGCGCTTCAGGCTGCTGACTGGCCGGCGGATTCAGCCATCAGTGGCCCGTAATCTTCCAGCGCCGGAAACTGCGCGAAACTGTGTTTCGCTGAGGTCCTGGCCCAGGGCAGCCGCTCGGAGACGTAACTCTCGATGAAGGGTGTGGACCATGCAGGAGCCTCGAACATGGTGGGACGGACGTTGACGAAGGGGGCGTCCGCCAGGCCGGTGTAGAGCCAGTTCAGGCAGTTGGGGCAATAGTGATAGGGGTTGTCGCCGTGCAGCGCACCGATCCTGGTTTGCCCGGCGATGATCTCAAACCCGTCGATGGGGATCATGGCAGTGAGCGAGAAGGCGCTGGCGGAGAGTTTCTGGCAGCCCTTGCAGTGGCACGCCATCGTCATGATGGCCGGCGCGCTGACGCGCATCTTGACCTTCCCGCACATGCAGGCACCGTCAACGGGTAGAATCTCATTTGCCATGCACGCAGTATGGCGGGCAAAGGCGTGGGCATCCAGCCGCCGTGTGACGGCCGGACGCACGCATTTGACGATCGCTAGATCGCAGCTTTCACAGCCGCGGCAGTGATCGGGATGTGACGCAGGCGGGCACCGACAGCGTTGAAGATGGCGTTGCCGATGGCCGGGCCAACGACGGTTGTCGCCGGCTCGCCAAGCCCGACAGGCACTTCTGTGGAATCGACAAAGCTGATGTCGAGTTCCGGCACATCTGCGAGGCGCAGCGGCGTGTAAGCCCCGAGATTGAGCGCCTTGACGTTGCCGCGCTCGAACTCGGTTCCCTCGTGCAGGGCAAGCGAAAGGCCCCAGAGCGAGGCGCCCTCCATCTGCGCCAGCGCTCCATCCGGATCGACGATGGTTCCGGCGTCGGCGACGAGCGTGAGTTTCTCGACCTTCACCCTGCCAGTAGCCCTGTCGACATTCACGCGCGCGACGCACGCGACCCAGGTGGGCATGTCGCGTTCCTGGCCGAAGCTGGTGGCAAGGCCCAGACCCGTGCCAGCGGGCAATGTCGAGCCCCAGCCCGCCTTCTGTGCGGCGAGCTGGACCACATTCGCCTGCCGTTTGGCACCGCCAACCGAATTGGGCGCTGTGCCCGCGTTGGCGCCTTCTGCGGTGAGCAGCTTCAGGCGGAAGGCGACCGGGTCCATCTTCAGCTTGTGCGCCGCTTCATCCATGAAGCTCTCGAGCGCCCAGTTGGTGAAGCCGGGGCCCACGGAGCGCAGCCAACCGGGGCGGAAGGTCTGGTTCGCAAGATCGTTGGAGATGGCCCGCACCTTGTGCGCGCCGACCGCATACCAGTGGTTCGCTCCTGAAATCGCGAAGGGATCGAACGGTACATCCTTCTCGCCCTTCGGCATGAAGAACGGTGCCATCACTTCGGTCGGCCACCCGCAGGCGACATGCTGTTCCATGCCGGTGACGTTGCCGGCCGCATCGAACGCCATCCGCAGTTTCTGCACGGAGGGTGAGCGGACGCTGTCGAATTTCACGTCGTCCTCGCGCGTCATGATCATCTTGACCGGCTTGCCGACTGCTTTGGCTGCCAGCGCCGCGCCGACGGCATAGTCGCCGTTCAGACGCCGGCCGAAGCCTCCGCCAAGGCGATAGGTCTTCATGACGATATCGGTTTCCGGCACCTGAAGTGCGGTCGCCAGCCATGGCAGCACGAGGCTCTGCCACTGGTTGCCGGTGTGGATTTCCCACTTTCCGTCCTTCTGCAGTGCCAGCGCATTGAGCGGCTCCATCGCGAAATGCAGCGCGGTGGCCGTGGTGTAGGTGGCGTCGAGCGTGGACTTCGCTGCGCGGAAGGCGGGCGCAGTGTCCGTGTTGCCAAGCGGCAGGACGGATCCCTTTGACGAATCCGCGATCAGTTTCGTTGCGTGGTCCTGAAGGTCTTTCTCGGACACCTCCGCGGTCGGGCCGGGCTGGTACTCGATCACAACCGCCGCCGCTGCCTTTTTCGCAGCGTACCAGCTATCGGCGATGACCATGCACCAGCCGGGAACCGTGTTCGACGGGTCCTTCAGGACGACGGTCTCGATATAGCCTTTGATTTCCTTCGCCGGCGCATCCATCACATATGTGACCAGGGTGCCGTTCCGCGTCGGCGGAATGATCGGACAGCCATAGACCATGCCCTCGACTTTCGCGTCGATGCCATAGACCGCCGTGCCGTTGGTCTTCTCGACAATGTCGAGAGATGCCACCGGCTTGCCGATCAGCTTGCGATCGGCGACGGGCTTCAGCTGGATGGTGCCGAGTTCCTCCGGCGTGTAGGTCTTGGTGAGGCCGCCCTTGCGGACGATGTCCTTGTAGGAAATCTTCTTGTCGCCCGAGACGATCTCGCCGTTGACAGCCGAGCACGTCGCCGCATCGACGCCGAGCGCTGCAGCGCCCGCCTCGATCAACGCAGCGCGACCCGCAGCGCCAGCCTGGCTGTAGAGCGGATAGGTCTGCCACACTGACCATGATCCGCCCGTGACCATCAGGCCCCACTTCGGATCAGAATCCACATGATTGATCCGCACATTCTCCCACGGCGCTTCAAGCTCATCGGCAAGAATGCGCGCCAGCGACGTACCGACATGCTGGCCCATCTCGGCGCGGATCACGTTGACGGTGACGATGCCG
>Ga0163144_10007868_pt1 | contig 23245 bp, 13 predicted proteins | sample OliLak19BULKMAT1_FD_123175 | JGI IMG/M metagenome (GOLD analysis project Ga0163144, IMG submission 123175) | Freshwater microbial mat bacterial communities from Lake Vanda, McMurdo Dry Valleys, Antarctica - Oligotrophic Lake LV.19.BULKMAT1 | ecosystem: Environmental > Aquatic > Freshwater >...
ACCCCAACCCCAACCCCGAAACCCCGGCCGTTACTCCGCGCCGGGCGTGGTCATCACAAACTTGCCGTGAAGAATGCCTTTGAGTCCGACGAACGTTTCAGCGTCCGTGCGAATGGCGCCGGCCTGTCCCAGCAGCGTCACAATCTCGACATTCTGCCGGGCGCTGACGCGCACCTGCATGGACGACAGCAGACGCTCGCCCACGGCGCGCTTGCTCTCCGCCAGGCGCCGCTGCACATCGATGTTCTGCGATTCAAACGCGAGCGTCACGACGGCCACCTGCTCGCCTTTTCCCTCTGACCACGCATCCTGTACCAGACGGTCACGAATCAGGTCGCGTATCGCTTCAGAACGGTTTTGATTTTTCTTTTCATTGAGCAGCGCATCAAACGACTTCAATAGATCCGCGGGAATGGAAATGCCGAATCGAATAAGTTCCGGTTCGGTTCCCGCGCGTGCGCGTTTACCTTTAGTGCGTTTCATCTCGGTGGGGCCCCCCTCCCCTTTTTACTGCGTGCAGCATAACGTGCGCGACTGCCGTGCTTCAGTGTACTTTCAACGGGCAGTTTTACTTCATCCTGCAAAAACTAATTCAGGCAAATGAAATCTTTTTCGATCTGGTGCAAGGCCCATTTCTGAGCGGACTGCTCCACCATGCGGTCCAGCCACTTCTTGACGAGCATCACTCGGATGCTGACATTCGTATTTTCAAGCAGCGCCTGCCGCACCGCGTGGTCATGCACAAAAATACTGCCGAGCAAATCCGCGGCGGCGCCCGGTTCGATGCACTGTTCGAGCAGTTCGTCAAGGCGGTCGGCAGCGATATCTTTGAGCGAACGCGTGGCCATGGTGGCAGCCGCCTGCTTCAACTCGTAAAGCATGCGGCGCAGTTTCCCGGCCTCAACAACGTGTTTCGGCGGCGAATCTTTCAAGACGTCCACACGGGCCATTCGGTAGGGCGCGTGCGGCACCTCCGCCTGGATGCGGCAGCGCCACTGGCCCAGCAGCGCAATGTGCCACGTGCCGTCGGCGCAACGCTCCTGAGCCACCACGCGGCCGACGCCCAGCACGTCGAACACCGCAGGATGGGCCTGCTCTTTTGATGCCGGTTTCAGATGCGCCATCCCGATCAGCTTCTGATCCGCCAGCGCATCGCGCAGCAGGTCCAGGTAACGCGGCTCGAAGACGCGTAACGGCAGCACCGTGCCTGGAAAAAGCACGACGCCCGGCAGCGGGAAAAGAGGCACGCGAAGAGTTTCAGGCAACGGCAGCGTCATGACTACTTCCAGTAAAAATGCCGACAGCCGTTTTCGACGGCTAGATCCAACCCATGCAGGAATATCGGATTGAAGACAGAAACGTTAAACTAGGCTTATATCGACAACGTCAAGCCAGCCATCTCGAACTTTTTTGGACACCGCGCACTATGCCGCGCGAGCCCGTTTTAATCAAATGGATTCACGTCGCCCACGTTCGCTTTTTCTTTGCCCTTGGGCTGCGTCGCGGGTTGAACGGGTTTGCGTTTGCCCTCGTCCGCGAACGGATCGATATTGCCCGCGTCAGACGGTTTCACTTTCACCGGTGGCGCCGGTTTTGATGCCGCTTCATAATTATCGAGCGCCCCGCTCAGATCGCGGCTGCTGCGGCCCAAGTCGCTATCCAGAAGGCGCACGGTATTCTGCATGTCTCCGAATCGCGAGCGCACGATCTGTGCGATGGCGTCGTTGGTCAGAGCTTGCACTTTCGTCTGAGCGGCGATCACCCGCGCCCGCGCGTCCTTGCCCAGTCCGGCCGCCTTGTCATCGATCCCTTTGAGCCGTCCGGCCGCGGTCGCCAGCACCGCTTGCGCGCTGGTGTCAACGCGCTGCAAATTCTGAAGACCTTCGGCGACGCCGCTGAGCTCCTTGCGCAGGGGATACTGTTTGGCCACCAGTTGCATGTCGCCGATGGCGTCCGCGTAGAGCCGCTGGGGGATGCGCAGCAGCGCGGCATCGACCGACCCCTTGATCTTGGTATCGACTTCTGCCTGCAGCGCTTTAAATTCGCCGTCTTTTTTAGCCAGTTGCGCGTCGCTGGGGAAGAGTATCCTGGCTTCTCCCAGGTTCGCAAAGGCGGTGTTAAAATCGCCCTGCTTAACGGCCGTTTCGGCGGCGCTAAGGCGGTTGTCGAACTGCTTTCGATTGAGCGCTTCCTGCGCCTCGGCTTCGGCGAGCCGGCGTTTTTCGTCTTCGGCCTTTTTCCGCGCGACTTCCTCGGCCGCTTGCGTTTCTGTGATTTTTCGGCGAATGGCCAGTTCGCGCGGATCCGCCTCGCCGCCTTTTTTGAGCGGCTTGGCGGTCATGATTTTAGCGAGCGCGTAGTTGTAGCTGCTCAGCTTGTCCGACAATTCCTTCTTTTCATCGCCTGCTTTTTCAAACGCGGTCGCGGCGGTCAGCAGGTTTCCGTATTCAGCTTCGACATTCTGAATTTTCTTCTGCTCATCGCGAAGTTCGGAGACCTTGATTCTCAAATTCTGCAGCTTGGCATCGACCGCCGGGTTCTTCGACGCCAGAGTCACGATGCGCTCGGCTTCATCCGGGTTTTTGATCGTGATCGCCGCTCGGATTTTGATCAGGTCATTGTTGTATTCGGTTTTGGCCTTCTGAAAATCTTCCTTTTCGGCGATCCCGGTTTTTAGCTTCGCCAGATCGGCATCGTCTTTAAAGAGCGTTTCCGCTTCTGCAATCGCCAGCTTCGCGGCCGCCAGATCGTCCTGATCGACAGCGGTCTTCGCCGTCGTCATCAAGGCTGCAAAGTCGTTCTTCTTGCGCTTCAGCGCGGTCTCCTGTTTGGATTGCGCGATCGCGGCGTCCACGCGCGTTTTCAGCGCGACGAACTCGGCGTCCGCCTTTTTGGGTATGCCATCCAGGATTTCGTCGGCTTCCGAAAATTTATTGGCATTGAATAGTTCATTCGCCTTCGCCAGCGACTCCACCATTTCACGCTTGGCCTGTTCGACCAGCGCATCCTGCGCTTTTTGATCGAGCTTGGGCTGAATGCGCTGCAGCGCCTTCGGGGCTTCGGTGCGTTCCGGCAGGAGTTTGCGCAGGTCCCACGCCAATTTGCTTCCTTGTTCCCAGCTCTGCTTGGCCTCCAGTTCCTTCAAGTCTTTCAGCCCGCGATCGTACTCTTCGTTCTTTTGCTTCTCCTTTAAGACGCTCTTGAGCCGCTCATCGACGTCCGCAGCTTTTATATTGTATTCGTTGTCGGCCGCGGGAAAGAGGCGCCGGACTTCGGCGACTTTCTCCAATCCCAGTTCGACATCCGTGAACTGGATCATCTTCTCGGCTTCGTTGAGCAATTTCTGCGCTTTGTCTTTTCCGACAGCGGCCTTCATCAAATCGCTGATGTTCTTCTCACGCGTCTCGCCGACTTTTACCGCCTCGTCGTCTGGCGCGTTTTTGATGGCAAGGTTCAACTTCGTCAGCGCCACCAGGTACTCGCCCTTTCTGGCGAGGTCATCCACTTCCTTAAGCCGCTTTTCGAAATCCTTGCGCGCCGTGTACGTATTGAGAGACTTTTCGATTTTGTCTTCCGCCGTCTTGGCGTTTTTGAAGTTGCTGATGAGCAGGCTTCTGGCCATATCCAGAGACAGGCGCGCGTCTTCTGGATTGTTGTTCGTCATGCTTTCTTCAGCTTCGGCGATCAGCTTCTTGTGGCGCTTCAGCACAATCTCGCTCGGTGGCGGTCCCGCGGGAAGTGTATCCGCCGGCAGTTTCTGGCCGGAGTCCACGGGCTTCACCGGTCCGGGATTTTGTCCGCCGGCCCCTGCCATGGGATCGGTCTTCTTGCCGGTTACCATGTACGCACCGCCGCCGACTAGCACCAACGCGGTGACTCCCAGCGCGGCGTACAGCATGCTTTTGTTTCCCGGCGCTTTCTGAATCATCGTGCCGTCGGCATTCATCAAGGTCTTTTGCGACCTGCCGAACGAACTGCTGGGCGGATTCATCAGCGTGCCGCCGCCGGCGCGCGTCGTGCTGAAACTTCCTGTGGTTCCGCCGCCAGAGACCAGGCGGCGGCAATCTTCCAACGCGGCCAGAAGCTGTTTGGCGTCGCCGAAGCGCGTCTCCTGTTTTTTACCGAGACACTTTTCGACAATCTCATTGAGCATCGGCGAGACATGCGGGCACTGCACGATCACCTGCTCGTGCGGCTCATGCATCGTGGCCATCAGCACCTTCATGATGGTCTCGCCTTTGAAAGGCGGCTTGCCGGCCAGAAGACAGTAAATAGTCGCACCCATGCTGAACACGTCGGACGCCTTGTTGGCGGTCTTCGCGTCCATCGCCTGTTCGGGCGCCATGTAACCGGGCGTCCCCATGGCCGATTGCGCGCCGGTCAGCGACTGGTTGCTCTCTTCGCTGCGAGCCAATCCCAGGTCCATCAATTTGGCGCGGCGCAGATCGTATTCCTTGGATCCCTTTCCGCAGAAGGGAATCATGATGTTGTCAGGCTTGATGTCGCGATGCACGACGCCCTGCGAGTGCGCGGCCCACAACCCTTCAGTCGCGCCGATGATAATGTCGAGCGTGTCTTTTTCCGACAGCGCCGGCGTGCCTTTTTCAATCAGTGCTTTAAGGTACTGGCCGGCCGTGCATCCCGTGACGAATTCCATCACGAGGAAGAAGAGTCCCGCCTCTTCGTTTACGTCCATGACGTTGCACAAATGCGGCGAGCGCACCTGCGCGGCAATTTGCGCTTCGCGGAAGAAGCGCCGAATCATGCCCGGATCCTGCTCCGCCAGATGGAACGGCAGCACCTTCACCGCGACCTCGCTGCGCAGACGCGGATGGATGCCGTAATACACAGCGCCCATTCCACCCTGGCCGATCTTGGCCAGCAGCGGGATCGAATTCAATGCGGGACAAATTCTGCCGTGAGCTTCCACGCGCGGAGCGGCCATCAGCAAGCGCTCGCCGGTCAGATCCTGAATTTCGACCGCCAGTTGAATGTTCTCGACGCCGAAATCCGGCACCGACGAGCGCATGCTCTTTCCGCCCACGTTCATCGATGACGGCGCGGGCTGCGGCAAACTCGAGCCGCTCACGGGCATGGTGGCGTTGGCGCCTGCAATCGTCGGCTGTGCCTGAATGAGGGTGTTCTGCGCGTTGCTCGGCGGCGGCTGAACGAGGGTCTGTTCGCCAGCCGGCTGCGCATACTGAAGCGTTTTCTCTCCGGGCGGTGTGAGTCCCCCGACCGCTCCACCTTCGCGATCGCTGCCCTGATTTTCGGGTTTCGCCGCCATAAAAATCCTCAACGTTGCACAGTTGCAATTGGACCTTACTCGAACACATTGCACAGCGCAATACCTACCCTCATAAAATCTGAGATGCTACGCCCCGAGTAACAGTGCGTTAATTCGATAAAAAGCCTATCACCATTTTTCTCGTTCCTGTGTCGCCCACGCCGGTGGCGGGGACGCTCCTGTCCCCGGAGAGGGTTGCTGACCGCGCTGGCTTCTTTGACTCACATTGCAGTGAACTTCAATGCGCTTCCACGCACCAACAGAAGCAATGGCTCATGTGCGCAAGTTACAGGCTGCAAGGAATAATTCAGGAATAAAGGGGCTTGTGAAATGGGCGGGTATCGCCTACTTTAACGGGCAAGCACCACCATTCATACTCGGGAGTCTTTGGAATGTTTAAGGCATCACAGCGTGTTGTCGTGGCCATGCTCGGCATGGTATTTATAGCAGCGTCTGCTTTCGGCGCGTCCACCACCTTCAGTCAGGCCGGAGCCAACGCGGCAGCCATTCAGGCCAGCGTCGACAGCTTCCGCACCGCGCTGGGAACCAACAACGGCGTGGGCAGTACGTTCGCCAGCGGCCGCCGTGAGATCAACTGGGACGGCGTGCCCGACACCTTCGCCTCCCCTGACAAATTTAAAGACGACTTCTTCAACACGAACTCCCCGCGTGGCGCCGTCTTCAACCGCCTCGGAGCCGGCATCGGTTTCTTTGTCAGCGCCAAGCTCGTCAATCCCAAGAATGCCCCGGTGCGATTCGGCGACATCAACCCCAATTACACCAACACCTTCACCACGTTTTCGGCGGAGCGCCTGTTCACCATCAACAACGAATCCATCATGGAAACCGCCTTCTTCGTTCCCGGCACCACGTCGCCGGCGACGGTTGCGGGCTTCGGCGCCGTCTTCTCCGACGTCGACCGCGGCACCTCCACCAGCATTGAATACTTCGACAGCAATGGCGTCAGCCTGGGAAAGTTCGCCGTCGCTCCCGGCGTGCTCTCGTTCCTCGGAGTCCTTTTCGATGCCGCAACACCGGTCTTCAAAGTCAAGATCACCGCGGGCAGCCGGTCGCTGGCATTCGGTGTCGATGACGACGTGGCCAACGATCTGGTTGTCATGGACGACTTCATCTACGCTGAACCTCAGATCGTCACCGCGCCCCTGATCACCAGCCCGATCCAGGCCAGCGTTACCGTTAACGCGCCTTTCGTCTACCAGATCACCGCGACCGGCACGCGCCCTTTCATCTTCTTCGCCAGCCTTCCGGCGGACCCCTTGGGCACCGCTCTCAAGGGCAATCTTCCGCCCAATTTGTTCTTTGATGCCGCCAGCGGCACGATCACCGGAAACCCGACGGACATCGGCAGTTATATTATTATCATTTCCGCGGCCAATGTGCTGGGCACCGATATTAAGAATCTCATTCTCTCCGTGGAAGCGATCCCGCCCGGCCCTGGCAGCAAGAGCAACACCGATTCTGACGGCGACGGTTTCCCCGACGAACTTGAAAACGCGGAGAATACCACCGTCTTCAAATTCGAATCCTTCTCCAATCCGCTCAGCTCCGCCTCGACGCCTTACAGCTCGGATGGCGTGGCTGTCCCCGGAGTCAAAAATGCCGGCACCGTCTTCCCGCTCACCGCGATCAGCGCCGACGTCAGGATGTTCTTCGGCCTCGCTCAGCGCGATTCCCTAATCGTCCGCGCGACGCTGCCCATCCCCATTGAAACGCTTGAATTCGAAGCTGCAATCCCGGCGGATCCCAAAAAACTGTTCGTCGTGGACTTCGGCGGCGTGATTCAATCCTTCCCGATCCCGCTTCCTCTGAAGGATGCCAAAGCCAATCCCAAGACCGTCTTCGAGAACCGCCTTCGCCGCAAAGATCGCAAGCTGAAAATCAATGGAAGTTCGTTCGAAGCCACGTTCCTCAAGAGCAACCTGGCGATCTACCTCAACGACGAAGGCCTGATCAACGAGAACGTCACAAACCGCTCCGTGGTAGTGCCCGTTATCGTGCTGCACAAAAACGCCTATTTCCGAGGCGACGTCACGCTGACCTATAACGCCGTCGGTCGCGGCATCCGCAAAGGCAAAGGCTTCGCCAAGTAACGTACCGCAGGCTTCCAGCCTGCCCGCCGTTGGGTTGATCTTAGCCTTTCACGGTGTCGCCCTCCGACAATCCATCATGTACGGGTGGCGGGGACGCTCCTATCCCGTTGATCGGTTCAGCCTGCGCCTTGTCAAAATCAATCAAAAACAAAACGGGAACCTTTAGGGTTCCCGTTTTCATTACCTGTTTCAGATACTCAGTTGAGCGTGCGGTTAATTCATCTCGGTCACCGCATCCGGCGTGACACTGACGAAGTACGATTCTGTGACCTCATTTTGCAGGTCGAGACTGTGGAAGTTGACCCGGTAGAAATTCTTGAACACCGGATGAATGCGCCGGACCCGTCCGGCCTTTTCAGGATAACGCTTGTTGATTAGAGCGACCACGCGAAGTGGCTCAGCCGGTGGCTTCCCTGGCGGAGCGTTTCCAATGGTCGGGGTAACTGCGTCATTCTGGACCATGCTACACTCCTTTTTGACCTGGAAGCCTCTTTTCGGTCATCCGCTGCTCTAGTGCAGATCGCGACAACCGTTCATTCAGATTACGTTAAAGCATCTTTAGTGCCGAAGTGGCAGCGTGGTTTCGGATTTTCGAGCCTGGTAGCCGTTCTGGTAACATGATCTCACATGGGAACTTCAACGAATATGGGAGCGATCTTTAGAATCGGCGACGCGCTGGAGGCCGGTAATTTCTGCGGCGTAACAACTGACATTAAACGGCTGACTCTCAAAAAAGGGACATTTCGTCGATACGACCTAAAACGAAAGGTCCCTTTTTTTGACGACGCCTAGGTGGTCGACCGACCTTGTTCTCGACGCACGCAGCAGTTACTTCCGCACCTTCTTAGTTGCGCTGAACAGGCCGCCTTTGCCTGCAACCGCTGAATACGTGGTCGCCACCTGGGTGCCGTAGAGTCGCCCGTTCAACTTCATTCCCACGCTGAAGTTGACCCGTCGTTTTTTACCGCTCAGAGACGGGTCCACGCCCTCGTCAGCCCATGCCGGAACGAACGAGCCCTTCGTCAACGTCGCGCTGAAGGGCAGATTGCCGCCAACGAACTCCAGTTTCTTCGTCGCCTTGTTGCGTTTCATCTTCATCTTCAGTGTGAACGTTCCGGCGGCGATGCGCGCCTGTCCTTTGGCATTCAAGGTGAACTCCTGCGTGACGCCGCCAAAATCGAGAATCGCGCTTAAGCCATTCGGAGTAAACGTCGCCGGCATTGCAGGTATGAACCCGGATACCGTGAAACTATCGCGGCCGCTCACATTGAATTTCGCAGAGCCGCGAACCTTCGTGACGGTAAATGCCATCGTGTTCACCGATGTCGCATTTAACGGATTCGTGCCGTCTGCGATTTCATTCTCGTTGCTGACGCCATCGTTGTCATTATCGGTGTCCACGTCGTCAGGTATTCCATCCAGGTCATTGTCGCCCGGCGGAATCACGGCGCCTCCGCCACCACCTCCCGGTCCACCCGTGCCACCGCCAGAGCCACCCGTGGCAGCGTCCGTCACAGTCATCGTGATGTCGCTCGTTAATATCCCGCCTTGCCCATCGGTAATCGTGGCTCGCACAAAATACGTTCCGGCCACCGCGAAGGTATGCGTTGAAGCACTCGTCGCCGGCGTGCCGTCGCCATAATTCCAGCTCACGGTCAGCGCGTCGCCGTTGGCGTCGCTCGCGCCCACGGAGAACGTCGCCAGTTGCCCTACGCTCACCGTCGTAGGCGACGATGAAGCCGGCGATGTCAACGTCGGGGATGTGTTGTCCGCCTTCGGCAGAACGGTGATCGTCACATCCGAACTGGCCGTGAGCGCGCTGTCGTCAGCCGTCAAGCGCAACACGTACGTTCCCGGTGCGCTGAAACTGGCCGACGAGTTCAACGAGATGGCCGTGCCAAACGTTACCGTTCCCGGGCCGCTGACAACGCTCCATAACGTGGTCAATTTCGGGCCCGGCTGGCCGTCGTCGCTCGCCGTCCCAATCAGCGCCGCATCCGTCGGAAACGTCACCGTCTGATTGCTGCCGGCACTCACTACCGGCGGCGTATTCTGCGGCGGCGCCGAGTTCGGTGTTGTCACAGCCGCTGTGTTGGAATACGCCGAATTTCCCGCCCCGCTGCTCGCGCGCACCTGGTAATAATACGTCGTGCCGGCGGCCACGCTGCTGTCGGAGTACGTTTTGACATTCGCGCCTGCGGTGCCGATCTGCGCGAACGTTCCCGCCACGCCGGTTTTTCGCTCAATTTTGAAGCTGGTCTCGTCGCTGGCATTGTCCGTCCACGCCAAATCCACCTGTGCGCTGGATGCCGCCGTCGCGGTCAGTCCCGTCGGAACTCCCGGCATCGCCGGACTTCCCACTGGATAGAACTGGCTCTGTGGAATAATGCCTTTCGCCTGACTCGGGCTGGACCACGCCAGCTTCGCCGACGCGCCGCCGCCGTTCTCGTAGTACTCCATCGTGATGTCGTATTTTTGTCCGGCCACCAGGGCGATCGTGCCGCTCTTTTCCGTCGCGCCCTGGTCGATCCAATTGTTGACGAGTTGCTGGTTGTTCACCCATAGCCGCACGCCATCATCCGTCGTCGTGTAGAACGTAAAGGTCTCGGAGTACTTCGGCTGAACCTGCCCGCGCCAGCGCACCGAGAACGTATCCACGCCCACCGAGGCGTGCGGCGAACCGTTGCCGTAGTCGAAATTCACCGTGGCATCCACGCGCGTGAGCACCAGCGCCGTGAAGTCCATGTTGTCATAATAATCCCCGGTTAGCCCCGTGCCGTTTCCATCACCGACACTGCTGTTCGTCGTCGCGTTCGCTTCGTTGGAATACGCCGAGTTGCCGATGACGTTGCTGGCGCGAATGCGGTAGTAATACTGCGTTCCCGAACTCACGCTCGTGTCGGCGTATGTCGTGGTATCGCCGCCCACGGTGGTGATCTGCGCGTACGTTCCGCCCGAGCCCGTTTTGCGTTCGATCTTGAACTGCGATTCGTTATTCGAATTGTCGTTCCAGCTCAGGCTGACCTGCAGCGCCGAATTGGACGATGCCGCTAGAACGGATGGTGCGGCCGGAGCCGTCGCCGGAGGCGGCGTGACAGCCGCGAAAATTCCCTGGCTCGGATTGAAGTAGCTGCCGCTGGGCGTGCTCTCCAGTTTCACCGCGCGAACCATGTAGGTCAGTGATCCTGCCGGCGGCGAGGCTTCATTGAATGTCGTCCCGGTCACCAGGTTCGACGAAATGCGTGTGAACGGCCCCGTCGCATTGGGCGATCGGTATACGTGATAGCCCGCGACAGTTTCCGTTGCAGCCGTCCAGTTCAGCGTCACGCCACTCGTCTCGACAGCCGTCAAACCCGAAGGCGGCAGTGTCACATGCATGCGCAGCGTCGGATCGCCCATCAGGTTCACGTGCGACCCCCGCGTGCCGTAGTTATTTTCCTGGTAGCCGCCATAATTATTATTCTGCGTCGCCTTCGCGCTGTAGCCGATAGTTTCGCCAATTCCCATGTGATGCACAAACCAGTGCGGACGCCCGGCCCACGCGCAGGTCAACCCATAGGTCGTGGTCGCCAGCGGCGCGCGGAGAAAGGCATCGTTGACGTCCCAGTCTCCATTGTAACTGCCAAAGAGCAGTGTGAAAATCGCCTTGGTATCGTTGGCCGCGAATTGACTGGTATCGCCCACGCCGCCGGCGCCCTGGTACCAACCGCCGCCGCAGCCATAGGCCCACAGGTAACTGTTGCTCGGCAACGTGCCGAACCAATCCAGCCAGGCCACATTAGACGCGCCAAAGAACGGCGCAAAGTTGCGCCAGCCGCTGGAGGCAAACGCTTCGCCGCCGAAAGCTCCGAAATTATCGTCGATCAAGCCGCGCCGTTCCGCCGTGATCAGCCCATGCCGGAAATTGTGATCCTTATTCAGATATTGCCGCAGCAGGTCCTTTTCCGTCTTGGGCAGAAACGCCGGCATGTTGAACAGATCCACGCGGCCGACCTGCAATTCGACATCGCTGGGAATGGAGGACTGATCGTACTTACCGTCGCCGGGAATGTTGTCGTTCTCGCCGCGGCTGGGCGTGACGTTGTTGACGCTCGTGTCCGTCCACGCGCCGTTCATGTCCGCGTAGAACGTATCCGACGGCCACGCGCCCTGGTGGTCGCCATGCCCGTCATACGCGGAATTCCCGGAGTAAGGCACGGGCACGCGTCCGAAAAGAAAAACAGCTTTCACATTCGCCGTGTCGCTGTCGTACACCGCTTTGATAACGGCTTTTACGCTCGGAACACTGTCGTTGCGATTGACGTCGCGGCGAATCACCGTCCAGCCGTCGCCGACCAGATCGTTCTGCAGCCGCGTCAGTTCCGTCGCGAGATCCGCCGCGTACGTGTTCTCAACGACAAGCACCACTTTGCCGCGCGATTCCACCAGCGGCATGTCAATACCCACCGCGATGTACCCATATCCCGTGGCGCTGCTTCCGCTTTTCACTACGCGATACTCGTACCGTGTTCCAGCCACAACGGTGGAATCGACGTACGTGGTGTTCGTCCCGTTTGAAACACCCGTGCCCCACGTAGTATCGGTGACAAGCCTGCGCGTCACGGTGTAGCCCGTGGCGTCCGAACCCGCCGGCCAGGACAAGGTGATCCTCGCGGGAGAAGTCTGTACCGTGGCGCTGACCTGCACCGCGTAGTCGTAGGCTTCGATCGCGATGGCGCGACTCGATGCGATCACGAGTGCAGCAAGGATGAGACTGCGGAGCCAGGCCGAACCGAACAGGTGACGCGCCATCGGAGTATCCCTCTGCTGACAGGAATGCGGAGCCAAGTTGACTTGCACGTGTGCTGACTGTCAGAGTGATTTGTTGGTTTCACAAGATGTGACGATGTTTTCGTTACATCTTGTGAACATTTCAGAGCGTCGTCAATTCACGACAATTCATTACGCCATAAGCTATTTAAAAGCTATCACGCCCAAATTTCCATTAGTGCTGGAGCGCTTTCGTTTTGCATAAAGCCAGTAGAACAAACCGCCCGCAAAGTGATCTCAAGTGATCGCCAACGTGCTCGCCGGTGAGGGGCTAATTCCCGTCCTACTTTCCCTCCCGCTCCACCGTCACCGCCATCACCACCGGAGCCGACTCGTCCGTGCCTTTGACGAACTCAATCTCGCGGATGTGCCGGTCCGGCCGCTTCGGCTTGATCGCCAGATAGCGTATCTGCTGATCGCGCAGCGTGAACGCCAGCTTCGACTCCTTGACCTCGTTGGCCGCCGAAATGTAATCCGTGAAATGCACGCCATTGAGCAGCGCGTGATCCTCATCCTGTCCGTCGTTGTAATGAATGCGCACGATCAGACTCACGCTGCCCTCCGGCAGCGCCGGGTGCCCCCATCCGCTCACTCCGCTGAGCAGATGAATCGCGAGCGCCGCCGTGTTGCAGGGAACCCTCACCGCGTGGGGCATCGCTTTGCTCACCTCGCCCATCGGCCCGTGCAGCAGGATCACGTTGTTGCGCTTGCCGCCTTGCGGATCGAGCACGTTAAAGGGAATGTCGAAGGCGCTCTGAAAACCCCAGCGCGGGAAGATTAATTTCTCCTCGTCGCCAAGCCCAAGGAACATGCGCTTGGAACTCGGAAAGGTGGCGACCTTCTCCAGCGGCAGGGGAAAGAATTTTCCTTTCGCCGTCAAGAACTCCAGTAGATGCGCCAGATCCACGTCGCCGATTTTTTCGAACCCTTCCGGCATCAGCGAGAGCGGCGAGGCGATCATTTTTTCAATATCGCTGCGCTGCACGATCACACTTTTGGCGTCGCTATCGAGCAGCTCGACGGAGTTCTTGTTCTCGCTTTTCATCAGTCCGCTGAACACGCGTCCATCGGTCGTCTTCACCGTGTACGTGCGGAAATTTCCCTCAACCGAACGGTTCGGATCAAGAATATCGATCACGATGCCCGCCTTGTCGCGCGCGCCCAGACCGTCCAGCTCCGGCCCGACATGCGCGCCCGTGTCGCCGACGCGGTGGCACTTGGCGCAGTTGTTCTGAAACACAACCTTGCCCACCACCGGGTCTCCCACCTGGTTCGCGGCTGTTAGAAACGTCTCGACCACTTTCTGCCGGTCGGCATCCGGCAAGCGCCCTTTGCGGCTGAAAACATCTTTCGTGCGCGCCGCAATGGCCGTATCTGGATGACGCACGAGCTGCTGCACCTGGTCCGGATTCAGATCGCTCTGTTCGAGGGCCCCTTTGTCGATCGCGTCAAGAAGCCCGTTCGACCACGCCGCCCGCTTCAGCAGCGCCGCCAGAGCCGCGCCGCGCGACTGCGGCGAGAGCGTCGGCCAGCGTTTCACGATCTGCTGCGCGAGCGATTCGTTTGTTCCCGCGCTCAGTTCCGTGATAATCCCCGCCGCCAGCGACGGATTGATCTTCGGCGAAATCAATTTCAGCGCTGCCGCCGCGCCTTCATCATCCACCCCCAGCGACACCAGCTGCCGCAACGCCAGCACGCGCTGCCCATCGCTGAGGTCATGGTTCGACGCCTGCTGCAGCAGCGATTTTTTAACGTCCGCCATCGCCTCTTTTAATTTTCCGTCCGCCTCCCATTTCCTGGCGAGCTTCACCACGGCCGTCTGCTGCGAAACATCCAGTTTCTTCGCCAGCGCCGCCAGATCGCCTTCCATCCGCCCAGTCTGTCCCGGTGTTTTGTCCGTCAACCAGCCTCGGTCCAGCCCAGTTAATACCGCATTCAGCAGTGTTTTCGGCGCCTGGGCCAGCATCGCGACCACATCGGCGACGGAGTCCACCGGTGCGCCGCGCGCGTAGTGTTCCGCGACAACGCGAACCGGACTTGCCAGCGCTTCATTCCCATTCGCCAGCGCTGCTTTTAGAAAATCAAAATCGTTGCGCGCGGCCGCACTGATCCCCGCCGCCGGAATCCACGGATCGTTGAAATTCCGCGGTTCAGCCAGCATCGCCGCGATCGCCAGACCCGCATCGATTACCGGCGGCATCTCACCTAATGCCAGCAGCGCCGCGCGCCGCACTTTCGGGTCCGGATTCTTGAGCAGCCCATGCTTCACAATCCACGCCGCCGACTCCACGGTGCGCGGCAGCACCTCGAGCCCCACACGCGTCACTGCGGGCGGCGAATGCAGCAGCGCCGTTCGCAGCACGTCGTGATGCGCCGGCGTCGAAAAAGCGCCGAGTCCGTGCATCGTCCAGAGCACATGAATCGCGCGGTACTCACTGAATTTCACGTCTTCAACCGCGAGTATCATTGCTGCCAGCTCCGCCAGCACAGCCGCTTTGCCACGTTCGATTAGTAGCCGCTGCGCGGTCGATCGTACCCATTTATTATCGTCGCCCAGCGCGCGAACGAGCTCCCGCGGCGATGCCGTTGCGAGCGCCGGCTTCAACGCCGGCCGCATCGATTCATGAACGATGCGGTATATGCGCCCGCGGCTTTGATCGCGCAAATCCGTCAGCACCGCGTTGCCCGCGCCGTGCTTGCTTTTCACGTATGGGTTGTTGTGAATGATGATGTAATTGTACCAATCCACCACCCACACCGCGCCATCGGGCCCCACGACCGTCTGAATCGGCGCGATCCACGGATCGGAGCCCGCCATCAGATTAAACCCGTTGTGCGCCACGAAACTGCTGCCGCGCGCCTCAAGCCAGTCGATGTGAATCAGATGCCCCGTGGGCTCGCAGACAAACGCCGCGCGCTCCCAATACTCCGGCGGATAGCTGCGTGCCGTGTAAGGCGTCATCCCCGCCGCCGCTGTAAACGCGCCGAAAAAATCGCCCTGCCGCACATTGCCCGTCGCCGCGTGAAACGGCTTGTGGTTGTCGATGCCCGCGCTGCCGTTGCCATGCCAGCCGCGCACGCTTTCATACGCCCGGTTGGGAATCCCCAGGTAGACCGCGTGCTGATTGTTCGCCGTCGAAATAAAACAATCGCCTTCCGAATTGAATCCCAAACCCCACGTGTTGTTGCTGGTGGATGTCAGCACCTCGAACGCCGAACCATCCGTCTTGAAGCGAAAACAGCACTGCCCGAACTTCGACGTCTGCCCGTTCACCGTCACGTCGCCGCCGCTGTAGCCGCACACGCCCCACATCCAGTTATCAAGCCCGAGTGAAAAATTGCTGATCACCGCGTGCGTGTCGGAGCGCCCGAATCCCGTATAGAGAATGGTGCGCTCATCGGCCACGTCATCGCCGTTCGTATCTTTCAGCAGAAGAATATGCGGCGCCTGCCCCACGATCAGCCCACCGCCGCCGAACGCGAGCGTCGTGGGAATGTTCAGCTTATCTGCGAACACCGTGAACCTGTCCGCCGCGCCGTCGCCGTCCGTGTCTTCGCAGATTTTTATGCGGTCGTTGCCGCTCGAATTCGCGACCACGTTGTTGGGATAATCCACGCTCTCCGCGATCCACACCCGGCCGCGCGCATCAAAGGCCATCGCCAGCGGCCGCACGATCCGCGGTTCGGACGCGAACAGTTCCACGCGAAATCCTTCCGGCATATGCATCGCCGCCATCGATTCCGCGGGGCTCAGTGGAGGCACGGTTTTCCCGCTCCCCGGCACCACCTGCATCTCGCCCTTGCTTAAAACCGGCTCGGTCAGCGGGTCCGTTTTTTTTGCGGCCCAGCGAATGGCCTGCTCAAGCAGGCGCTGGTAATCCGCCTGCTTCCAGGTGCTTTCATCACGCCCCAGCGCCGTATAAAAAACGCGGCCCTTTCCCGCCGTGCGCACCCACGTCACCGGCTCGTACGCGGTATCCCGTACGCGCGCCATCAGCACGCGCAAATCGTTGCTCAACTGGGAGTGTGTCATGGTCTCATCGCGCGAGGTGAAACTGCGCACATTCCGCGTCGCCGCATGCTGCGCGTCGATAATGCGCGCGCGAAAATCAGACACCTCAATCGGGCCCGGCCGCCCGCCGATCAGCTTTCCGTACCGCTCGCTTTTCAGAAAACATCGCGCTGCGCCGCCGATCGCGACGAACCCCGTGCCGCCTTCGACCGCCCCCACAAGCGCCGCTTCCCGCGCCTCGCTGAGTTCCTCACCCTCGCGGCCATCGCGATAGATCGCGAGCACGTCGAACGTCCCTAAATTCTCGGGCGTCAGCGCGTTCAAATCCTCAGTGTAGGTCAGCTCGATATTATTTTTCTGCACCGCATCCGCAAGCATCTTCGCAAACGCGGCGGGATTGTGTTCACCCGTTGAGCCGCCAAGCAGCAGCACGCGGACGCGATCCTTCTCCGCCCCCAGCAGTGGCAACGAGAGCATCAATAAAATCAACACGCCACGCATAACAACCCCATTTTGTATTGTACCGCAGGCTTCCAGCCTGCCCGTAACGGCGACTAGCTAAACGACGAACAGGCAGGATGTCTGCGGTGCAATGTTACGCTGCCACCTGCTTGAAAATCATATATCCCGCGAGCAGCAGCCCGATCACCGAAATCGCTTGGCGCAGATTTTTCGCGCCGATTTTCTTGGCCACATCCGCGCCCGCATACCCGCCCAGGCACGCGCCCAGCACCATCACCAGCGCCACCGGCCACACGATCAGCCCGCGCCAAGCCAGCGTGATAGCCGCCGCGAAATTAATGATCAGCGCGCACACATTTTTGATGTAGCTCATGCGGTAAATATCGCCCACGCGCATAAATCCCAGTACCGCGAGCATCAAAATGCCAATGCCGGCGCCAAAGTAACCGCCATACACCGCCACGCAAAACTGAAAGAGCAGCGCCGCCGCCGTCGGCGCTTTGCAAGGCTCCAGCGCCGCCTCCGCGGAAAGTGGCGGACCGAGGCGGCTTTGTAATCGTTCCTGCAAAAGAAACAACGCCACCGCCATCAGGATCAGCCAGGGCACGATCGCTTTAAATTGTTCGAGCGGTGTAAAAAAAAGCAGCACCGCACCGACCACCGCACCCAGCACGCTGATCGCCGCGAAGGGAATCAAGAACGCGTTGACGTCGGCCGCGCTTCTCTTAAACCCCAGCGCGCCCGTCAACGCCGCCGGCCATAGCGCCATGCTGTTCGTGGCACTCGCCGCGATCGGGTCGAGGCCCAATCCAAAAATCAGCACGGGAAACGTGAGCAACGTGCCGCCCCCGGCAACCGTATTGATGGCGCCGCCCGCCATCGCCGCGAAAAAAGCCAGCAGATAGGGTGGCACCCCGTCCGGCGAGCTGGGCACGGCGCTCAGCGTGTTAAACGAATGCAGATAGTCGAAAATTGAGCTCACAGGCATAGTCTACCGTGAGATTTTTTAATCGCCAAGCGCGCTGTCCCCTCGCCCAATGGGAGAGGGAACGGCGGCATTATGTCATTGCTTTAGCGCGCTCAGAGGGCAACATTTTCCATCACACCCTTAAGGGGTCCGAACAGTCTATTTCAGCACCCTTCGCGGATCATGTTGAGGACGTTAAAATGAGAATCAAAGAATCGTTCATCTGCCTGCTTGCTCTCGCCCTTGTCGGCACGGGGGTTCACGCCGGTCAGGCCGTGATGGAACTGCCGGGCAAAGCACCCGCCGGATTTTTTCAGATCATCACGCCCTCTTTCAATGTGGAATGCAACACCACCAAAGCGCATGCCGACAAAGTAGCCATGATGGTGAAGACCGCCGAAGCCCGTTTTTATCAGTTATTTAAACTCACGCCGGAACTCATGAATGGAACGTCCAAGCCGAAGTTCGACACCAAGGCCAACATTCCCGGCGACGTGATGTCGACGGTTTTCAATTTCAAGCCCTTCATCCACGTGCGCGTTTACAAGGACATGGAAGGTTTCACCGACGAATGGTTTGATCTCACCGGGATCAAGGATAAGGAGCAGCGCCTGCGCACCGGCATCCCCGGCGCGTATTTCTGCACGCGGCACGATTACGATAAAACAAAAATGCTGCGCGAAATCCGCACCTTCGTCGCCAACCGCGACGACGATGAACTCGAACGCACCCTCCTGCATGAAATGGGGCATCTGTTCATGCACTCGTATCTCCTCGCTTTTTTCGGCGATGGGCCCAAAGGACAGGAAAGCCAGAAGCGCGGCATTCCCGCCTGGCTGAGCGAAGGGCTGGCGCAGCTGTTCGAAATACTCTGGTCGAAAGCCAGTTCGGCGCAGAAGGCCAAGCTCCGTTCGGAAGCCATGATTTACGAAGCCACGCAGATTGGCGACAGCTACCCCTTCGACGATTTCGTGAATATCACCAACGCGCACAATCTCGCCGCCGTCGCCGGTGATCCGCTCAAGGCCACGCTCAATTACGCGCAGTCCCTGTCCGTCATGGATTACATGGTGAACGTGGACGGCGCGCGTTTTTTCAGCTTCCTGGAAAATATGCGGGGGCTGAATTTCGAACGCAATCTGCGCAGCCGCAACAAGGACCACATCCCGGAATTGTATTCGTTCCAGAACGAAGCGTTCAAAAAAGCATTCAACTGCGATATCAAGGACGTGGAGCCGTTCTGGAAAAAGAACGTCAAGACAAAGATGGAAGCAACGCTGAAAAAGCAGCCCGAGGTCCATTACTGGATCGGAGAATATTACCTGCGGCGCGGCAAAGACAAAGAGAACGACTACATCAAAGCCGAGGAACGTTTCAAATTAGCCATGACGCTCGCCCCTACTAAAGGAGAAGGTTATCTCGGCATGGGCCGCATGCAGCTTCGCAAAAACGATTACGAAACCGCGCTGAAAACACTGGCGAAGGCCGCTGAACTGATGCCCAAGGACGAGGAAGTCTGGTACTTCCTGGGCATGGCGCAGATCAGCAACGGCAAACTGGTCGAGGCCGTTGACAGTCTGGGCAAGGCGCTGAAAATTTTCCCGCGCAGCGGGCGCAGTCTTTCCGGCATGGCCACCGCGCTCTTCCATTCCAACCAATTCGCGAAGGCCGCGGAAATGTACGAGCAGTCCTACCAGGTCTCGCGCAATCCCCAGTTCATGCGCGAAAAAGGCCGCGCCGCGTTCTTCGCCAAAGACTACCGCCTCGCGCAGGGCGCCTTTTCCGTCTTCAGTGAAACGTATCCCAAAGACGCACAGGGCGCGCTGTGGTACGGTCTTTCCGCGTGGCGCTTAAACGATAAGGAATTCGGCCTGAAGAAATTGCAGGAAGCCAAGACGCTCAACCCGAACGACGGCATGATCACCGAAGCCATCCGCCTCGCCGAAAAAGGCGAGACCCTGCGCTTCGAACTCGAAGACGCCGTCGGGCAAGATCCCGCGAAGGCCGATCCCGCCGCCAAAAAGAAGCCCGTGCAGATCACCATCGAAGACGAATAACGCGGCGCCGCGAGTGCGGGGTGGGGGGGACGCGTTTTTTTCGTTAGGGCTTTGGAACCTTAATCGACCCTGTCTTGCCCGACTTTGCTGAATACTCCGACGCCGCAACGCCTGTGTAAATCGAGCCGTTAAAATAAATCGTGAGCGGTAGCGAAACCGCTGCCTTCGTGCGGTCGTCGCTGACGATGCCATCGTCAACCCAATTCGCCTTCCACGATCCTTTCGTCACCTTCGCCTTGAAGAGCACATCCCCGCCCAGAAATTCGAGGGCCTTCGTCGTCTTATTGCGCGCCAGTTTAAACTTGAACGACGCGCCGCCGCTCGTCACCTTCGCTCGTCCCCGGGCGTCGAAGACGAATGAAAAGGGCACTCCCGCGCAATCCATCAGCACCGTTTTCTTGTCAAATTTCAGCCCTGCCGGCAGAGCCGGAATCAGCGCCGACACGCTGCATGAATCTTTCCCGCTTAGGGACAAATTCACGCCCCCTGAAACGCTCAGCGTTTTCAGCGGAATGGTGACAAACGATTTTGCGTCGTACGGATTGCTGCCGCCCGCCGTCTCGTTCGTATTGCTCACGCCGTCGCCGTCCGCATCGCTATCCGTGTCGTCGAAAAATCCGTCGCCGTCAAAGTCCGCACTGCCGCCCGGCTTCGAATTCGCATTGTTCGGATTGGTCCCGAACCGCGCTTCATCCGCATCGTTCACGCCGTCCGCATCGGAGTCCACCGGCGGCGTTCCACCGCCCCCGCCGCCCGCACTGCTGGTCGTGCCGCTGGCCACCGCCGTATAGGCTGAATCGCCCACGCTATTGGTGGCGCGAACCCGGTAATGATACGTCGTCGCGGCCACGAGGCTGGAATCGCGATACGAAATTGCATTTGCCGCGGTCGTGGTCATGGAAGTCCATCCCGTCGTGCCGTCCGGGCTGCGTTCAACTTTGAATCCGCTCTCATTCGCCGATGCATCCGTCCACGAGAGATCCACCGCGCTGCTTGAAAAGCCCACCGCGTTTAATCCGGTCGGCGCGGTCGGCGCCCGATTGGGCGCCTGGCTGCTGACCGTAATCACCACCGCGTCGTAGACCGAACCATGCGTGTCGCTGGACGCTTTCAGCAGCAGTGTGTAAGTGCCTTCCGCGCTGAACGTCGCCGTCGTGCTGGCTTTCGCTGCATCCGCGAACGTGACCGTTCCCGGTGCAGTGGCATTGGGATTCACGGCCCAGCTCGAGCTCACACCCGTTCCGCCCACCACGCCCGGCAGTGTTGCGCCCGCCGCTGGATTTACCGTCTGATCGGCGCCGGCATCGGCCGTGGGAGCTCCCGCCGCGCGCGGCCCTTCAGCCGGCCCGGTCGTCTGAATCACGTCAAAGTTTGTGATCGCCAACTGGCTGATGCGGCTGAAGCAGCCCGCGGGAAATCGGTTGTCGGGCGCGACAGAGATCGAAAAGAAATTGCCATTGTCCGCCACCATCGCGCCATACTTTTTCAGCGCCAGCGCAACGGCGCGTTCCTGTTTGGTGTAGTTGGCGGGTATCGCAAAATCCGCTCTCAGCCGCACGCGCTGTCCCATCGCCGGCACATTCGCCAGTTCCGTGCTGCCGGCGTCATGCGTTGCTGGATAAATGTGCGCCGTGCGCGTGGCATTGGTGCGCGAGCGCTTCACAACAATGCGCATGGCGTGCTCCACCATGCCGCGCTCACATTCGTCGTAGCGAACCAGCGCCGGAAACATGGGGAAGCCCGCCGCGTCTCCCGACGTCCACTTGTCCGGCCGCAGCGTGTTGCTTTTCAGATCAAACTTCGCACCGTTGGACGCTTCCCACGGCGTGGCGTTCAGCGGGTCGTGCTTTGTCAGCCACGTCTCCCAGATGAAGCCGCTGCCCGGCATCACCATAATGGAATGCCGGTCGCCGCCGTCGCCGTTGATGTCCTGCTGCCATTGTATGTTGGTCAGAACGCCCGTATTGAGCGGCCACAGTTCCACCGGCATGTTGGCGGCGATGGGATACGACCCCTTGTTCGGATCGCCGACTTTCAAATCATCTGATTCAGCGGGATAATTGAACAGGCGGATATCCACCTTCGGCTGGTTATCCGGAATCAGCACGAAATTCATTTCGTAAAACAGGCGCAGCGTCGTGTTGCCGCCCAGATCGGTGATGATCTGGCTGATCATCGCCTGCGAATTCGAAAGCAGCGGCCGCTTTGAAATATCTTCGTTCCACGGGTTGTTCAGCGGCAGAATCTGCATCGCGGAAACGATCTGATCCGACTCCGCCGTATCGAACAGAATCGGCGCGCTTACCGTCGGCGCGGGCCCCAGGATTCGCCCTTCCTGGTTGATGCGTTCGCCTGCGCGCGCGTCTCCCAGCAGCGCCGCGCTCATGCAGAGTAGAATCGCAATCGTCGTTTTTAGCATGATGGCCGCCTCTCAACACGAAAGTGCTCAGTCCGCTAAACGATACTGCTCAGTCCGCTAGAAACAGTTTACTTTTTGAATCGCCCCGCCTTGCCCGCCTTGGCGCTGTATTTCAGAAGTGCCGTCGCGCTGTAAACAGTTCCGCCGAGCTGAACGGTAACTGTCATTGTGGCGGCCCCGGCGTTCACGTTTGCATCAATGATCTGCTCGTCGGTCCACGCGCCATGCAGCGCGCCGCGCAGCGTTCCCTTCAACGTGACATCGCCGCCGACGAATTCGATTTGCCGGGTCTGCTTGTTTCGCTTCACCGGCTTGAGCATCAAACTCACGCTGCTTGTGTCCCGTTTTCCCTTACCCCTCTTATCGAGCACAAACGGAACGCTGGCGCCGCCGGCGTTCACCACGAGACTCCGTGTGTCTGGATTGAACAAGGCGGGCAGCCGCGGCACCAGGGCCGTGAATGTGAGACTATCTCTTGCGGTAACAAAGTGAACGCTGCCCGACACTTTCGTAAGCACCATCGGCACCGTCGCGACCGAGCTGGGGCTATATGGATTCGTGCCCGCCGCCGCTTCGTTGGCATTGCTCGCGCCATCGTTGTCCGCATCGCTGTCCTGATCGTCGGGAATTCCGTCGCTATCGAAATCAGCGCTGCCGCCCGGCCTCGAACTGGCGTCATTCGGGTTGGTCCCGAGCCCCGCCTCATCGGCATCTGAACCCCCATCGGAGTCCGTATCCGCCGGCGGCTTTCTCGCCCATGACTTCCTTCCGCGCCTTGGCTAGTTCCGTTTCGACCTCAGCCCGTTCCCTGCGCTGCTCGTCCTCCGGTAGCGTCTTCAGGTGGTCTTCCCAGCGCACACGGAGAATTCGCAACTCGCGCCGCTGCAACCAGATGATAATCAACGCGGGAATGTTCCGTAGCGGCCATGTCAGAATCGAGATTGTTTTAGAAAGCATGTTGTACCGCTCTGAAACTCTGTTCTCACAGCAATCAAACGAGGCCATTTTATCAGCCGCCGCTCGTTTGCACCAAAGTTTTCGCCCATTCTTTCACCGCAAACACCATCACTGCCAGCCGTTTACGCTGAAACGATCTTTTTGCACAGGACGGTCCGCTACCC
>Ga0163144_10007869_pt1 | contig 23244 bp, 16 predicted proteins | sample OliLak19BULKMAT1_FD_123175 | JGI IMG/M metagenome (GOLD analysis project Ga0163144, IMG submission 123175) | Freshwater microbial mat bacterial communities from Lake Vanda, McMurdo Dry Valleys, Antarctica - Oligotrophic Lake LV.19.BULKMAT1 | ecosystem: Environmental > Aquatic > Freshwater >...
AGACGATCTGTGCCAGCAGCTCGCAGGCGGCGCGCATGTTGTAGGGCAGATCGAAGGCACCGCCGTAGTGATGGCCGGCGATCAGGCCCCACAGCTGTTCGCCCCGCCGGATCGAGAGCGTGAGGCCGGCCGTCACGCCCATGTTCTGCAGGTACTCGGTGTGCATGAGTGACGGCCCGCGCAGCGCGCAGTGGGTCATCGTCAGCGGTCGGCCGGTGTCGGGGTGAGCCAGCGGCACCAGCTCCGACAGCGGCGCACCGATCTCGCGCAGCGGACGAATCCACGTGCGGCGAAGCATCTCGCGCGCGGGCTCGGGAATATCCGCCGCCGGATAGTGCAGCCCGAGCCACGGCGACAGTTCCGGGCGTCGGCTCTCGGCCACCACCTCGCCGTGGCCATCGTCGTGAAACTTGTAGACCATGACCCGGTCCAGCCCCGTGAGCGCGCGGATCTCTGCGGTCGCGGCGTCCCCCAGCGCCTGCAGCGACGACGCGCTTTGCAGGCGATGCACACTCTGCTTGATCAGCGTGAAGTAATCGTGGCCGTCGGCTGTGGTGTGGGCCGTCGATTCGAACTCGACAATGACGACACCGTCGATGGTGTGCACGGTGACATCGAGCGCCGCACCGTTGTGGCCCTGATGTGTCAACACGTACAACGGATTGCGATCGACCGGCTCGCGCGCGAGAAACGCGCGCAGTTCCTCCGCACGAGCCTCGCCGAGCACCCGGCTGACCGGCTGCCCGAGCAGCGCTTCGGGGGCATGACCAAGCAGCGCACCGCTGTTGTCGCTGACCTGCGCAATCGTCAGATCGTTCGGACGCAGCACCAGCAGGGCACCGTGACCCTGAATGCATCCGGGGGTCTGTACCGGTTCGCTGTCGCAATTGGTGATCGTTGCGCCGAAGCGCATGGCACTGTACGTCTGACCTTCCCACGGCAGCCGCGCTTCATTCGTGTTGTCGTTCACGCCGTCTCCCGCTGCGCGCACCACTCTCTGAACGCGACGAAGGTGGCGAGCGCGCCCGCGATCATCTCGCCCTGCGGCCCCGACTCACCACCGTAGGCGTCTACCGCTCGGCGGAATGTCATCCACATCTCACCGGTGTGCGCACCGTACCCGTTGAAGTACTGGGCGCCGTGCGTCGCGGTGTAGCCGAACTGCGCCTCGACGTGCCGACTGATGATCCGCCCGCCGAGGCTGGCGCCTTCCAACACGTAAAGAGTGCCAAAGGCCGTTGCCAAGGTCGGCAGTGACGGAAGGATTTCGCACATCGGAAGCACGTCGGGTTCCTCGACGCCCAGCGTGACGAGATCGGCTCGCAGCGATGCTGTCTTACAGCGTGCAGGCAGGTCGATGCCCTGCTCGCCCCAGCCGTCAACGGCCGCCAGTGCGCGCTCCATTGGCGCGTAAAAGCCGAAGAAGGCTTCGAGATGGCGCCGGTAGGTGGCCGCCTTAATTTCGGGATTCAGGAGATCGAGCGCCGCATCGAGCGCATCGTGCTCGTGCTGCGTCGCTGACTTCAGTGCCGCCAGCGCCGAACTGCTGGACGATTTGGGCTCAGCGTGCGTCATTACTGCCCTCACTGAGAGAGTGATGCTGACCGGAGACGCACCCGCGCGCGGTGTCGAGACCGGGATCGGCAGGATTCGTCAGAAAAAAACTCGGTGGTGTTCGATGATCACAAAGTACGGGCAACGAGGGCGACTGACCGGGCTCCGAGGTGCGCGCATCGCTGTCGGCGACAGGAATGAGACGACCCGAGTGAACTCTGTATCACGCCCAGCACCGAGCGACTGGGTCAATCTACGATGCGATGTCCAGTCGTGACCAGAGATTCATCGAAACCAGCGCCGAGCGGCCGCTCCGTCGCGGCCCCTCGTGCGGTTTTCAACGCCGTACCGACATCACGTTCAGTACGTCACGGTCACCGAATTGGAGCACGTGCTGGTGCCCGTATTGCACACCTTGTACGTACGGGTGCCACCGCCCTTGCCGAGGTTGCGCGTCTACGAAGTGCCCGAGACGTTCGTACCCACTTTCGTAGTGCCCTCGAACACGTCAACGTTGCCGCCCGCGCCGGACCACGACAGATTCGCGATATTGGCTCCACGCACTTTGCTCATGGTCACGGCGAGGTCGATCCCGCCGCTGCTGGGCTCTGTCACCGTCACCGACTGCGAGGCACTACCGGTCGCTCCGCCGTTATCCGTGACGGTGAGCGACACGGTGCGTGTGCCGCTGCTGGCGTAGGTCTTGCTGACGGTTGCACCAGCACCGGTTGTGCCGTCGCCAAACGTCCACGCGTAGTTCGAGATACTGCCATCCGGATCGCTCGAGGTCGAGCCATTGAATGAGCAGATGAGATCGGTGCAGCTCAACGTGAAGGAGGCGGTTGGCGACTGATTGCCGCCACCACCGCCACCGATAAAGCTGGAGTACAACAGCAGGTTGACCGAACCCGTTCCTATGACCGCCGCCGGCGATGCGCCGGGATTGCCTTGCAGGTAGAGCGCCGCCGCACCCGCGACGTGCGGTGACGCCATCGACGTGCCGCTGATCGTGTTCGTTGACGTGTGACGTTACGGCATCGAACAAACGTGCGCGAAGCGCACTGGTGGAGTTCGTTCAGCCGGCACCGCCGCTAATCTACCCCGTGAGGCTCCGACTCTTCGGTGTTGGTGAGCATGTAACCGACGTTGCGCAGCGTGCGGATGCGCGGCTGACCCGCGCCTACCGGGAGCTTGGCGCGCAGCCGACTCATCGTGGCTTCCAGCACATTCGTTCCCGGACTGAACTCGAGCCCCCACACACGCTTGAGCAACTCGCCCCGCGTCACCAGCGCCTCGCGGTGCAGCAGCAGATAGTCGAGCAGGGAATATTCCCGCGGCGTGAGGGATAGTTCGCGGCCGGCCGATCGCGCCACGTGACGGATCCGGTCGATCATCAAATCGCCCAATCTCGACTCGTCCGACCGCGTTGCCCCTCCCCGGCGGAGCGCCGCGCGCACGCGCGCCAGCAGAATGGACTGCGGCACGGGCTTGGTGAGGAAGTCATCGGCCCCCGCGTCGAGCGCTGCGACGATCGCCTGATCCGCACCACGTCCGCTCAGAATGATGATCGGGAGTGCATGGCCGTCCCGGCGCAGCGCCTCTACCAGGCTCACGCCGGCGATGTCAGGCAGTCCGAGGTCGATGATGGCGAGATCGTAGTCACCACTCGACGCCATGCGCTGCGCTGCATCGCCGGTGAACGCGACGTGCGACTGGTATCCCGCTTCGCTCAAGACGCGCCGCTGCCACTCGGCAACGTGTGCGTCATCCTCCACGATCAGAATGCGCATCCATCCGTCCCTGCCTCAAGACTGCCCCGCGGCGCGGAAGCTGGCGGGGCCAGAACGACCTGCCTTACAGGACTGTAATGCAAACGTCACGTCGCTGTAAGCCTGAAGGGCCGCAGCACGCCGACACTGCAATGCACGCGACCAACCACCAATCGTGCGGATCCCCAGTCCGACACCGTCCTTCTCCGCCACAGGAACCCCAAGTCGATGCGCTGGTTTTCGAATCTTCGCCTATCCGCAAAACTCATCGTGGCCTTCGTCGGGCTGCTCCTCATCAACACTGCCGTCGGTGTACTCGCGGTGAAGCGACTCGCCGACGTCAACGAGGAAGCCACGCAACTGGCCACGAATTGGCTGCCGAGTGTGCGCGTTACATCGGCTCTGAACGCCAACGAGTCGGACGTACGCGTCTGGCTGTGGACGATCATCACCGCCCAGAACGCCACTGAACTGCAGGACGCCGAACAACGCCTCGCGAGCGAGATCTCACGCTTCAATGCAAATCTCGCGGAGTACGAGCCCCTGGTTTCCACTGACGAGGAGCGCCGTCTGCTTACCGTCTTCAAGGAACGATGGAAGGCGCACGTAGAAGTCACGAACACGATTCACGCGTTCGCCAAGGGGGGCGACAACGCTGCGGCGACGGCGCTCATGATCGGTGCGTCGCGCGCGGTCCGACTGGAAGCCACGAGCCTGCTCGATACACTGGTAGCGAACAACAGCGCTGGTGCCGACCAGGCGAGCGCACGCGCAGCGGCAACTTACGCATCAGCTCGCCTGTGGATCGCCGCAGCGATCATCGCCAGTATCGTGTTCGGACTCGTGCTCGCCTTCGCCATTGCTCGCATCGTGTCCAAGCCCGTGCAGCGTCTGACCCACGTCGCGGAGCAGCTTGCACTGGGCGATGTCGACCAAGTGGTTGTGGCCGACACAACGGATGAGGTCGGTGTCCTGGCCACCGCGTTCGCCGCAATGATTTCATCGCAGCGGGGACTCGCCGATGCCGCCCATCGACTGGCCGCCGGTGACACCAGCGTCGCCGTCAGCACGCGCGGCAGCAAGGATGTGCTCGGTCATGCGTTTGTCCAGCTTCGGGGGACCATGGCGTCGCTCGTGACCGAAACCGGGACGCTCGTCTCGGCTGCGAAGGCGGGCGACCTGTCGCGCCGCGGCGACGCCGCCAAGTATCAGGGAGCCTTTCAGGACCTCGTTCAGGGCATCAACGATACGCTGAACGCGGTCGTGGAACCCGTGGTCGAAGCCAGCCAAGTGCTGGAACGCGTTGCCGACCGCGACCTCACCGTGCGCGTGCAGGGCAACTACTCGGGCGACCACGCCCGTATCAAGAACTCGCTTAACAGCGCCATCGAGATTCTCGACGTCGCGCTTGGCCAGGTAAACGCCGCCGCCGGTCAGGTCGCCGCCGCCGGCGACCAGATCACCGCCGGTAGCCAGCAGTTGGCCCAAGGGTCAAGCGAGCAGGCCGCGTCCCTCGAGGAAGTGGCAAGCAGCATGCAGGAGATGGCTGCGATGTCGCAGCAGAGCGCGAAGAACGCCGTCGAGGCGCGCACGCTCGCCGAGGCCACGCGTTCATCCGCCCAGGAGGGAGGCGTGAGCATGACGCGGCTCTCCTCGGCCATGCTGAGCATTCAGGATTCGGCCGACAAGACCGCGCGCATCATGAAGACGATCGACGAGATCGCGTTCCAGACCAACCTGCTCGCGTTGAACGCGGCCGTGGAAGCCGCGCGCGCCGGTGACGCCGGCAAAGGCTTTGCGGTGGTTGCTGACGAGGTGCGCTCGCTCGCCATTCGCGCGTCCGAAGCGTCCAAGCAGACGGCCGAGCTGATCGAGCTCTCCGTCGCGAATGCGAAGACGGGAGTGCAGCTCAACAGCGAGGTGCAGGAGAAGCTCTCCGAGATCACCACGCAGGTCACCTGCATGGTGGGCATGGTGGACGAGGTCGCCGCCGCGAGTGCTCAGCAGAGTGTGGGCGTGAGCCAGATCAACCAGGCGATCGAGCAGATAAACATCGTCACGCAAGGCGTGGCGGCCAACGCTGAGGAGTCAGCGTCGGCGGCCGAGGAGCTGTCGGGTCAGTCGCAGACGCTGTCGGCCATGGTTGGCGAGTTCCACCTCACGGCGGAGGCGGACGCGCGCCGGATGGTGACCGGTCGCACGACTGCATCCTCCATTCGGAGTCGCGGAGCGCCGCGCGGTGCGGCGGTGCCGACGAGCCGAGTGTTCTCCAACGGCGGCGCGCAGTCTCGCGCGCAGGGTGAGGAGGAGGAGGAATCGGCGATGCAGCTCTTTTGAACCGGGGCCGCTCATACCATCACCCGCCACGACGGATCGTGGACGGGACTGCAACACTCGTCCCGCCACGTCACCGTTCGCGCGTCTGATCGTGTTCGCGAGGTTCTCAAGCGCGTGCAACCGCGCTGGTCACTCGCGGCTGACGCGAATTGTGTACGCGCCCGTCGCGCTCTTCTTGGCGTGTCGCACCTGCGCGATATACTCGCCAGGGAGGAGCGAGGCCTTGATTCTCGCATTCAGTCCAACGCCGCTGTCATCGTCTTCCGCGATGAGGCGGCCGGCGCTGTCAGGGCCGAACAACTTCAGCACGACATCGGAGTTTCCGCCGGTACGGATCACGTGAGTTCCAGTGCTCTTCACGGGGAAACGATAGACGTCTTCTTCTCCCGGCATGCCGATGGCCGCTCGGGTAGAGGTTCGCGCGCCGACTTTCAGGTCGACGTATGGCTTGGCGTCATGCGGGTACGCCTCACGACTCTTGATGAACGCTTTGTCGAGTTCGGAGAGGACATGATTCTCCTCGGTGCCGTGGCCGCCCTGAACCCACGCGTCAGGAAAGAAGTAGAGCATGATCGAGTGCGGATCAAAGTGTGTGCCGCGGATCTGATCGCGTTTGTACCTGTTCAACACGTTGTGCCGCGTCTCTTCCTCCGTCCACTGGTTGGGCGGCTTAGCCAAATCGCGAATTACGATGTCCTCGTTCCACTGAATGCCCGGCGACGGGTTCTGGTGCTCGTGCCCGAGGCCAATGGCGTGGCCGAACTCGTGTGCGGTGGTGCCGCCGTCAAGGAAGCCAAGGTTCATCGTTGGGAGATGCCGTGCAATGTGCAAGCAGTCAGTTCCGACATAGGACCAGGCGCCGTCGCCCGCGTCGAAGGCGATGCGGATTTCCGCGTCCAAGTCGTTCGTGAACGCGAATGACAAGTTCGCGTGTGCTGTCCACCATGCGGCTTGCTCACGCACGATGCGTTGCTGTTCCGTCGTACCGCCGAGAAATCGAACGCGCAGGCGGGTTCGGGTGACCCACATTTTACGCCATTCGAATACGGCACGCGTTGCGCCGCCACGTCGCACAGTGGCCTGCGGTCGAAAGATTTGATTGGGCAGCACACGCTCGTGACAGACTCTCACCGGGTTCGACATCCTGAGATCCTCCAACGGTGTCTACGGGCTGATGACGTGGGGCGCTCTCACCACGCAATAAGCATCTGACATTCACCCTGGGCTTGCAAGGCTGGTCTGAAGCGAACGCGACTGCTGGCGACCACCCGGCTCTTCGGTGAATCGTGTGGCGTAGTGCATGAGCACGCTTGACGCGATCACGCGCCGGGTCGCCAATCACGGCGCCTTTCACCAGCAAAACTCTCGCTCCAATCCGTAGCCGCGCCGCGCGAACCGATGGTCCACACTGTGTGACCGCTTTGACCATTGGTTCCGCGGCGGCTGACCACGTTGGTGATCGGCCTGCACCCGGCCGGTCACCGCACGGTTACAGGGTCATACTGACCCGCGCGTAGACGTATCGGCCATTGAAGCCGAAGGGCGAGATGCCGCTGTACGGGAAGATGCCACCATTGTTGGTGGTCGCCGAATTCGCATCGGGATAGACGTCGAGCAGGTTGTCTGCGCCGAGTGTGAAGCGCACCGCACGCGGCAGCGTGTACGAGAGCGAGAGGTCGGTGATGACTTTGGCGCCATACGTGTTGTCGAGCGAGCCATTCGGATTGGTGCCACGGGCCACGACTTCGCCGAACCGCTGCGCACGCAGCGTGACGTCGAGCGCGCGACGGGTGAGGTTCGCGGAGAACATGACGTTACTGCGTGGCTGGCCAAGCTCGATACGGCCGCGCTCGACGCGTCCGAACAACGCTTCACCCTGCGTGTTCAGCGCGGCCGGCGTGGGCTTCACATACGTCACCTTGTTCTCGGTGGTGTTGTACGCGCCGGTCAGGCGCAGGAAGCCGAGCGTACCCGCTTGCAAGCCGTAGTTGGCGACGAAATCCGCACCCTGCGTGCGCGTGTTGATGGCGTTGGTGAAGTACCGCCCTCCCGACACACCGGAGAGCCCGTTGGCCGCGAGCAGCGTGGTCACTTGTGCACCGGTGAAGTTCTCGGAGAAGACGATCCGGTCGCTGATGAAAATGTTGTAGTAGTCAGCGGTGAACGACAGGTTGCGCGTTGCTTCCACGGCAAAACCACCGCTCCAATTGACCGACTGTTCCGGCTTCAGGTCTTCCGAGCCGAGCACACGGGCAATCGGATCGCTCACCGGAAAGGTGCGCACGTCGAACGGCACACCGTTGATGAAGTTGGTGGCGGTCGATGAGAACCACTGTTGGTGAAGCGACGGGGCGCGGAAGCCGGTGCTGAAGGCGCCGCGAAGTTTCAGCTGATCGAGGAGCGAGAAGCGCGTCGCGAGCTTGCCCGTGGCCGTTGCACCGAAGTCGCTGTAGTTCTCAGCGCGCGCCGCTGCCGAGAGCAGCCACCGATCGGTCACATCGTTGGACGCCTCAATGTAAGCGCCCACGTTGTTACGCGTGTTGGTGCCGGCATCGTTCGGACGAAAGCCCGGGAACACCTGCGAGCCAAGCGCACCCTGACGACCGGCGTTTGGCCCGTCGATGATCCTGACACCGCCGTCGCGATAGGAGTCGGGATCACCGTCGGCGATGTCGTAGCTCTCATAGCGGAACTCGGCGCCCGTCGCGATCTGCAGCGGACGGGGCAGGCCGACGTTGAAGTCGCGCGTGAAGTCGACGTTCGTGGTGCTTTGGGTGAAGCCCAGCTGTCCGGCGTAGAACGCTTGCGGGCTCTGCGCCCCCAACGTGACGTTGGCGGAGTTGACAATGTCGAACGCGAAGCTGTTACGTCCGATCACGGTGCTGACGTCGTAGCCCCACCCGCCGAGGTCGCCCTTCAGGCCGAGCGTGCCCGAATAGTCCCAGATCGTTGATGTGATCAGGGGAAGGAACCCATCGGGATAAAGCGCGCGTACGGTGCGATCGTCGAGCGAGCGCCGGAAGAAGCCGGCGGCCTCACCGTCACGGCGACTGACGCCGATGTTCGAGTACAGTTGCGCCCCGCTGTTGAGCGTGCGGCCGAAGTTCATGAAGCCGGTGAAGTCGCGCACATCGGCGTCGCCCTGACGGTGATTGATCGCGGGCGCGTTGCCGTTGCGCGGGTCGCCGGCGAAGTACTGGGTGCGCGTGTCGGGGAGTGAGCGGTTCGTGGGCGCTCGGTCGCGATACTCCGCGGCCAGCGTCAGGAATCCTGCGCCACCGAAATCAGTGGAATAGTTGCCGGCGAGCTGCAGGACCTGACCGTCGCTGAGATTGTCACTGAAGTTCTGCGTGGCCGCTGGTACGTCGGGATTGCCCTCGAGTGTTGTCTGCGTACGACCGAGTGTCGCGGAGAACTCGGCCGGGGCATTGCCTTTGAGGATGATGTTGATGACACCAGCGATTGCGTCGGAGCCATACTGCGCGGCGGCGCCGTCACGGAGAATTTCGATGCGGTCGATCAGGCTGGCCGGAATGGCATTGAGGTCCACCGCGGCCTGACCGCGTCCGATCGTGCCGTTCACGTTCACCAGGGCGCTCACGTGCCGACGCTTGCCGTTGACGAGCACGAGCACCTGGTCGGCGCCCAGGCCGCGCAACGTCGCCGGCCGCACATGGTCGGTGCCGTCGCCGACCGTAGCACGCGGGAAGTTGAAGGAGGGCGCGATCATCTGAATCATCTGCGCCGTCTCCACACGTCCCGTGGCGCGCAGCTCCGACGCGCTCAGCACGTCGATCGGGGCCGGTGCGTCGAGAATGGTTCGCTCTTGAGAACGGGTAGCAAGAACAGCCACGGCGCCGAGCGTGTTGCCCTGCTTCTCAAGGGTGAAGTCTTTGGTGATCGTACCACCGGCCACGATGGTGATGGAGTCGCTGGCAAAGCTATAGCCCACCAATCGCGCACGGATTTCGTAGCGTCCGGGGCGAAGCGAGATGCGGTAGCTGCCGTCGCCGCGTGCGATCGTTCCGGACTGCGTCCCGCTGATGAACACGGACGCGCCAGCGAGTGCCTGTCCTGACTCGGTTACGCGCCCGGTGACGGTGCCAACCAGCGATTGTGCCGCGAGAGGCGACGCCGCCGCCATCATCAGCAGGGTCAACGTGCGCAGTATCGTCGAGGGTGATCGCATGCTTGCGTCTCCGGATGTGGTAGGGTCCATTGTGATCAACCTACGTACGATGCGGCTGAGGGCACCGATGCGGAAGGCACTCGACTCTAAAAGTGGCGCAGGCAACGGGGCGGCAACAGGCACTTTGCGCACCAACGAGTCACCGAAGAGTCAACTCCGCGCCACCAACGTGCGTCGCGCATACCAGCCTCCCATCGCGCCAGCCACCAACGCGACCACAACAGCCGCCGCGGCGCCGAGCACCGCGCCCCATACGTGCAACGTGGCCAGCAGCTCTGGTGTTGCGTCGGTGCCCTGTGGCAGCGTTACCTGCGAGGCATCCGGTGGAGACGAGAGCAGAAATGCGATCGGGTGTCCTACGAGTGCATCCAGCAGCCCCGCGAACATGCCGGCGCGCCATCCCGCGGCCCCGAGCCGTGCGGCGAGCGCGCCACCCATGGCGAAAAGTGTGAGCGTAGTGATGAAGTGCACGCCAGTAATCGCCGACGTGAGCGATGGCACGAGACGAATCGCGATCGCCGCGCCGATGGACGCCACGGCTGCGGCGATGCCGGCGTATGCGGCGGGGCGAAGCGCCGTGGCGCCGGTACGGGACGAGCGTGTGAAGGTGGCCATGTCGGGATAATGGTGCCGGATAGTCGGCGGTTCCGGGCGCGCTTTCGCGACGACGAAACCCACGCCCGACGCGGGGGCCATGCCCGCGACCGCAGATCACGAACGTGCAAAGCGTCCCGTCATGTGGCCAGGCGGCCGACGGGACGCGTCACTGCGCTCTCGCGGACCGGCTCAGTCGGCGGCGACGAGACTGTGCCGACGTTCCAGCTCAGCCAGCTCACGGAGAAAACCGCGCGCCTGCCGCGACGTCATCGTCCGCGGTTCGAAAACCGTGGTTCGTGAATGTCGGAGCAACAGGGCGCGACGCTGTGCGGTGGGCTGGCCGTCCCAACTGATCAACTTCATCGACCAGTCGGCGAAGTCACGTTCGTCGATCTCGCCGGCCGAGAGCAGCTCGACCTCCTTGTGTCGCGGATCACGGAGGATCGCGCGGTACAAGCGATTCACATCCGACCGTCGTCCTTCGAGCGCCTGCAGGAACGCATGACCGCTGAAGCAGAGGATGCCAGTAATCCCCTGCGCTTCGTTGTGCGCCCCAGCGCTTCTCAGGATCGACGTCAGCTCGTCGTATCCGAGGTCGGCACTCGCGACGCTCGCGTAAATAATCCGGGTGAGTTGCATGCGCCTGAGTTTCGGTCGCTCGCGGACAATTGTGAAGCAGCTATCGATCCACCAGGCACACGCCGACAAAGTTCCTGGAAGAACCAGTACTTCAGGTTTGCCACGACGCTGCCGAGATGACATGTGTAAGACGAACGTTGGTGTGTTTCGTTGACACTCTTATCGCCAAGGCAGATGGACGACCTCCTGCGCGACTTCCTGACCGAAAGTAATGAGAACCTGGCGAAGCTCGACAATGACATCGTCGAGCTCGAACAACATCCGGGTGACATTGCGCGGCTGAATGGCGTCTTTCGGACGATTCACACGATCAAGGGCACGTGTGGCTTCCTCGGCCTCACTCGCCTCGAAGGTGTGGCACACGCGGCCGAGAACGTGCTCGATGCGCTCCGGGCCGGACGCCTCGACGTGCGACCGGAACTGATCGGCGATGTGCTCGCCGCCGTCGACTGCATCAAGATGGTGCTGGTGGCCCTCGAGCAAACCGAAGCCGAACCCGAGGGCGATGACCTAGCGTTGATCGCGCGCCTGGAAGTTTGGCTGCACTCCACGGACCAGCCGACCGCCATGAGTGCCGAACCCGTCCATGAGGAACACAGTGCGCCTCGCGAGGCCGCGCCAGCCACCGACGCCGCTGCGCCGCCTTGGGACGGCAGCGATCGTCGGAAGAACGGAGACGCGTCGGTCAGCGAGAGCACGCTGCGCGTGGCTGTCGAGGTGCTCGATAAGCTGATGAACCTTGTTGGTGAACTGGCGCTCGGTCGCAACCAGTTGCTGCAGTTGGCGGCGTCTGAGGAGGAGTCCTCCTTCGCGAAGCCGGTGCAGCAACTCGATCGCGTGACGACCGACCTGCTCGAGGCGGTGATGAAGACCCGCATGCAGCCGATCGGGAACGCCTGGACCAAGTTGCCACGACTGGTGCGCGATTTGTCGCACTCGAGTGACAAGCAGATTTCGCTGGTGATGCACGGCGCCGAGACCGATCTCGATCGCCAGATTCTGCAGGCAATCCAGGATCCGCTCACGCACATGATCCGCAACTCCGCCGATCACGGCGTGGAGACGCCGGCGATCCGTCGAGCCGCCGGCAAAGCGGAGATGGGGACGATCCATCTCAGCGCACGGCATGAAGGCGGTCACGTGGTGATCGAGATCGTGGACGACGGCGCCGGGATCGACGTCGCTCGCGTCCGGCGCAAAGCGATCGAGCGCGGCTTGGTGAAGGCCGACGTGGCCGAGGGGCTGCCCGATGCCCAAGTGCTGCGCTTCATCTTCGAACCGGGCTTCTCGACCGCGGAACAAGTCACCAACGTCTCCGGTCGCGGTGTGGGCATGGACGTGGTGCGGAGCAACATCGATGCGATCGGCGGCACCGTCGAACTGTCGTCACAGCCGGGCCGCGGTACGACCGTGCGCATCAAAATCCCGCTGACGCTCGCCATCATCTCCGCGCTGCTCGTTGGCACCGCCGGTGAATCGTTCGCCGTGCCGCAGATCGGCATTGTCGAGCTGGTTCGGGTGACGGAGGAGCAGCACGCGCTGGTCGAGAACGTGCACGGCGCACAGTTCTATCGGTTGCGCGAAACCCTGCTGCCCCTGGTGCCGCTGCGCGCGCTGCTGCGGCTGGAGGAGGCGGACGGCATCGACACTTATAACATCGTGGTCTGCCAGGTGGGACAAGCCCGCTTCGGACTGGTCGTCGATGACGTCTTCGACACCCAGGAAATTGTCGTGAAGCCGGTGGGCCGGATGATCAAGCATCTGCCGGCGTACGCCGGCTGCACGATCACTGGCGACGGTCGCGTGATCATGATCCTTGATCCCGCCGGCATCGCCTCGATTGCGCAGGTGGCCAGCACTGAAACGCGCGATGAGGCCGAGCAGGCCGCGCGCGCCGCCGAACGCGCGCGGGCGGCGCTGCAGACTGAGAGCAAGGAGAGTGTGCTGCTGTTCGACGCTGGCTTCCCAGCGCTGCAGGCCGTGCCGCTGTCACTGGTGGCACGCCTCGAGGAGTTCCCCCTCAGCGTGATGGAGGAGGCTGACGGCCACTTCCTGGTGCAGTACCGCGGCGCGCTGATGCCGGTAGTGGCTGCCAACGCGTCCATGGATCTGCGCAGCGTCGAGCTCTGCCCGGTGATCGTCTTCAGCGATCGGAATCGCACCATGGGACTGGCGGTCAAGGAGATTCGCGACATCGTCGAGGATCACGTGCAGCTGCAGCGACGCGCCGCACGTCCGGGCGTGCTTGGCGTCGCGGTGATCGCGGGCCGCGCGACGGAAGTCATCGACACTGACCACTTCCTGCGACACGCGCACGGCGAGACGCTGACGCCGTGTCCTGACGACGAGCAGGCAGACCTTGAAATCCCGGTGGCCGCATGAGCAACACAACCATGTCCGCCCCCGCCGCGCGGATGCCCGCGCAACTCGAATACGTCACGTTCCGCCTCGCCGATCAGTGGCTGGGCATCCCGGTCATGCTGGTGCAGGAAGTGCTGGTGGCGATGCGTATCGCGCGGGTGCCACTCGCGCCTGATGCGATTGCCGGATTCCTCAACCTGCGCGGGCAGATCGTGACCGCGGTCGACTTGCGCAAGACGCTGCGCCTTGGCCCCCGCCAGCCGGGGGCGGAGATCATGAATGTCGTCGTCCTGCAGGAGGGCGAGCTGTTCGCCTTCATGGTCGACGAAGTGGGAGATGTCGTGTCGGTGGCGAACGATCTCGTCGAACCGACCCCGGTCACGCTGGACCCGCGTTGGCGTGCGGCGTGCACCGGCATCGTACGACGCGAGCGTGGGCTACTGCTCGTGATGAACGTGCAAGAGGTGCTGCGACTCGAACAGCCGTCCGGCTGAGCCCCCCGTGTGGCGGGCTCGCGACGGCGCATTCTCCGAGAGCCACACCGACCGACACTCCCTGCTGTCACCACTTTTCCCGAACAACCTCTCTGATCATGTCGACCAATCGCATCACGCCTCCGGGCTCCCGCTCCAGCAAGACCAACGGCAAGTCCCATCTGCCGGCCCGCGCCATCACGCACCTGCCGACCACCCCCGTCGATGACGAGAACGGGGAGACGCTCGAGGCCGCGTTGGCCGATTTTGAGGCACAGGTCAACGCCATCAGCACGTCGATGGCGGTAGTCGAGTTCGACCTCGACGGGACGGTGCTGACGGCAAACCCGAACTTCCTCACGGTACTGGGCTATACGCTGCCGGAGATTCAGGGCAAACATCACTCCATGTTCGTGGACGAGCAGTACAAGTCCAGCCAGGAGTACCGCGATTTCTGGGCGAAGCTCAATCGCGGCGACTTCGAGTCGGGCGAATACCAGCGCGTCGCCAAAGGTGGGCGCGAGGTGTGGATCCAGGCCTCCTACAACCCAGTCCGCGATCGTACGGGCCGCGTCGCGAAGGTGATCAAGTTCGCCTCCGACATCACCGCGCAGAGCCTCGCGATGGCCAACTTCGCGGGTCAGGTGGAGGCAATCGGCAAGTCGAACGCCGTGATCGAGTTCACTCCCGATGGCACGATTCTGACCGCCAACGACAACTTCCTGTCGGTGATGGGTTATTCGCTGGACGAAGTCCGCGGCAAGCACCACGCGATGTTCGTCGAAGAGGCGTATGGCAAGAGCAGTGAATACCGCGAGTTCTGGGCCAAGCTCAATCGCGGGGAGTTCCACTCGGACGAGTTCATGCGTATCGGCAAGGGTGGCAAGGTCTGCTACATCAAAGCCACCTACAACCCGATCCGTGATCGGGGCGGCAAGATCACCAAGGTTGTAAAGTACGCCACCGACACCACGGAAATGGCCAAGATGCGTGCCGAGATGGAGCTGTTCAAGCCGATGGTCGAGTCGGCGAAGGTGAACCTCATGCTGTGTGACCTCGACTACACCATCAAGTACATCAACCCGGCCTCGCTCGCGACGCTGAAGACCATCGAGCAGCACCTGCCGGTAAAGGCCAACCAGGTGGTGGGGTCGAAGATCGACATCTTCCATAAAGACCCGGCCCACCAGCGCGCGATGCTCGCGACCGACAAGAACCTGCCGCACAACGCGAAGATCCGCGTCGGCCCCGAAACGCTCGACCTGAATGCCGTCGCGATCTACGATGCCAGCGGCAAGTACGTCGGACCGATGGTCAACTGGTCGGTAGTCACCGCGAATGTGCGTATGGCGGACGACTTCGAGTCGACCGTCGCCGCGATCGCGAGCGTCGTGAGCTCCTCGTCCACGGAGCTCGAAGCGAGCGCGCAGGGCATGGCAGCGTCATCGGAGGAAACCACACGGCAGGCCCAGGCCGTCGCCGCCGCGTCAGAGCAGGCCACGCGCAACGTGCAGACGGTCGCGAGTTCGGCCGAGGAACTGACCGCCAGTATCCGCGAGATTGCCGGCCGGGTGCAGGAAGCCTCGCAGATCTCGCAGGTTGCCGTGCGTCAGGCCACCGAAACAACCGAGACGATGGCCAAGCTGGGCGTCTCCAGCCAAGAGATCGGGCAGGTCGTGAAGGTGATCACGTCGATCGCGCAACAGACGAACCTGCTCGCACTCAACGCGACCATCGAGGCGGCACGCGCTGGTGAAGCCGGCAAGGGCTTCGCGGTCGTGGCCAATGAAGTCAAGGAACTGGCGCGCCAGACCGCACGGGCGACGGAAGAGATCAGCAGCAAAATCGCCGGGGTCCAGAGCGAGACCGCGTCGGCCGTCAGCGCGATCCGCGAGATCGCCGGGGTCATCAACAAGATCAACGAGATCTCGACCACAATTGCCGGAGCGGTGGAAGAGCAGAACGCCGCAACGAGCGAGATTTCGCGCAACGTCGGCGAAGCCGCGCGCGGGACGGCCGAGGTCAGCTCGAGCATCTCCACGGTGACCATGGTGGCGGCCGAGGGAGGCCGGACGGCGGAGAGCATCCGCAGCGCCGCTGGCGGTCTGTCGGTCGAGTCGGAACGGCTCAACAGCGCCGTCAACGAGTTCCTCACCAAGCTGCGGAAGCTCTGATGAGCAAGCGCATCCTCGTGATCGATGACTCCGGAACGATCCGCAAGGCGATCCGGCGGATCCTCGAGGGAATGAGTTACACCGTGACCGAAGCCGAGGACGGGGAGCAGGCGCTGCAGGTGCTCAGCGCCGGCGACCCGTTCGACGCCGTGCTCTGTGACATCGATATGCCGGTGATGGACGGACTTTCGTTCCTCAGTGCCGTCGCCGCGCGTGCGGCACTGATGCCGCCACCGATCATCATGTGCACGACACACACCTCGTTCGAAAAGATCCAGACGGCCCTGACCCTCGGTGCCTCCGAGTACATCATGAAGCCCTTCGACGCCACGATCATCGGCTCGAAGCTCGAGGCGTGCGGCGTTCAATGACCGGCACACCCGATCCGATTCGTGTCCTGATCGTTGACGACAGCGCGGTGATTCGCGGTGCGCTCGGGCGCATCGTGGATGCCGAGTCCGACATGACGGTCGTGACGACGGCACCGAACGGGAAGGTGGCTCTGGACGCACTCCGGCATGCGAGGATCGATGTCGTGCTGCTGGATGTCGAGATGCCCGAAATGGATGGTCTCACCGCGCTGCCCCTGATCCTCGCCCAGTACCCCGACACGCGGGTGATCATGGCGAGTTCGCTGACCCAGCGCGGTGCCGAAGTCACGATGACGGCTCTGGCCATGGGCGCCTCGGATTACATCGCGAAGCCCGCCGCGAAGAGTGGCTCGGCGACCCTCGCGGCCGTCAGCCAGGAGATCGCCTCGAAAGTGCGGGCAATTGGCCGGGCCGCCCGCGGCCATCGGGCCATGCCGTCGGCCACGCGGGCTCCCATGCCGGCGCACACCGAGCTGCTGGCGGCCCGCACCGACGGCGCGGCCCCGCGGATCCTCGCGATCGCCTCCAGCACCGGTGGACCGAACGCGCTGGCGGATGTGCTCTCGGCGTTGCCGAAGAACTTCGCCCTCCCGATCCTCATCACGCAGCACATGCCGGCTGTCTTCACACTGCTGCTGGCGCAGCGGCTGGAGCGCGACAGTGGGCGCAGCTGCGTCGAGGCGAAGGACGGTGACCTGATCAAGCCCAACTGCACATACATCGCCCCTGGCGACTACCACATGATCGTTCAGACGAACGAAGGACAACCCTACGTGCGACTCACGCAGTCGGAACCGGAGAACTATTGCCGTCCGTCGGCCGACCCGATGCTTCGTTCGATCGCCGCCATCTACGGTGCCTCGACGCTGACGGTGATCCTCACCGGCATGGGCGAGGACGGCATGCGCGGCTGCAAAGACGTGCGGCTGCGCGGTGGCCGTATCCTAGTGCAGGATGAAGCGACGAGTGTGGTCTGGGGCATGCCGGGGGCGGTCGTCAACGCTGGCCTCGCCGCCGCCATTCTTCCCCTCCCCGCGATCGGTCCTGCGATCATCTCCCATTGCACCCACACTGCGCCTGGTAAGGTCGCCGCATGATCACCACTGACGAATACGCTTTTCTGAGCGACGTGCTCAAGAAGCACAGCGGCCTCGCCCTCGGGCCGGGCAAGGAGTACCTGATCGAGAGCCGGTTGCCGCCGGTTGCGGTCACGTACGGCCACGCCGACGTGACGGCGCTGATCGCCGCGCTTCGCAAGGCGCCAACACCGGCGATGTTGAAGCATGTGTGCGATGCGATGACGACCAACGAGACACTCTTTTTTCGCGACAACAAACCGTTCGTGGCACTCGAAAAGGAGATTCTGCCCGCGGTCGCGAAGCGCGCGCGGGAACAGAATCGTCCCGTACGCATCTGGTGCGCCGCCAGCTCGACCGGACAGGAGCCCTACTCGATCGCGATGATCGTCGCGCAGATCGAGCGCCTGCTCGGCGGTGTGAAGGTGGAGATCATCGCCACCGACTACTCGTCCGCTGCGCTCGCCCGGGCCAAGGCCGGCATCTACAACCAGTTCGAAGTGCAGCGCGGCCTGCCGGTGACGCTGCTCATGAAGTACTTCGCCCCGGTACCGGAAGGATTCGAGTTGAAGCCGGAGATCCGTTCGCGTGTCACATATCAAGAGATCAACCTGCTGGAGCCGTACCCGGCTTACTGGCAGTTCGACATCATTTTCTGCCGGAATGTACTGATCTACTTCGACGTCCCGACGAAAAAGGATGTGATCGATCGCATGGCACGAACACTGACACGTGGCGGCAGCCTCTTCCTTGGTGGAACAGAGAGCACGCTTGGCGTCACGGATAGCGTGCTGCGTGTGCCGAACCATCCGTCAGGCGTGTTCTGCAAGCCGAATGAGCTGGAGTTGCACGAATCGGCGGCACTGGCGGCCTGATACCACGGGGCAAATGCACGACGCGCGAGGGGTGATCAATCACCCTCGCGCGTCGTGGTGGTGTTGTGGTCAACCCGGGCACCACGCAAGGTCAACGGTGCGGTTTGACGGGGCGCGCGGCGCCGCGATCTACTCCAGCCACACCTCGACCTGTCGATGCGCGTCATTGAGCGAGAAGATCGGACGCGGATACAGCACGTCCTGCTGATTCAGGTCGGCCGTGATCGCTTCGAGCGGAATTTCTTCCTCGTGGATTTGTTTGACGACGTCGGCTGGAATCAGCTCGATGAGCCACTTTGCACTGCGCGATGGCAGAGCGACGCGTACCCGCTCCTCCCCGTCTCGTACAACACGGACCATCAGGTTCTTGGCGGGCTCACCAGGCGCCGCTTTGGCGCCGCTGGAAAAGAGGCCGCGAACCCAGGTGTAAGGGCAGGATGACATGCGCGATCCGGGCTGAGTGTCACGTACAGACGATGCAGGGGAGTACTCACGAGTATCGTCATGCGTCATCGAAAAAGTGAACGTTCAGCCCATTGATCGTTTGGTACCGCCAGCGGATTGCGCTCCCCTTACGCGCTGTCGGCCAGAGCCTGCTTCAGTGCGGTGAGCAGGCGATCCGCGGTGTAGGGTTTGGGCAAGAAGTGTGAGAGGCCGAGTCCGACGCCCTGTGCGTTCGCTTGCAAGCCGCTGGCGGCAATAATGCGTACCGCCGGATTCATCTTGCGAAGCACGCGGATGGTCGACGGGCCGTCCATCACGGGCATCATCATGTCGGTGAGCACCACCGCGATCTCGTCGCCCCGTCGCGCATAAATCGCCACCGCGTCGGCGCCGTCTACCGCCACGACCACGCGATATCCAAATGCTTCGAGTGTCTGCTGCGTGATCTGGAGCACCGCCGGTTCATCGTCGATCACCAGCACCAGCTCGCCGCGGCCGCGCGGCAGTTCCGTGGGCGACACGTCGTGATCGATTGTCGCTTCGGTGCGCGCCGGAATGTACACGTTGAACTTCGAGCCGCGTCCCAGTTCGCTGTAGGCACGCATGAAGCCGCCGTGGCTCTTCACGATCGCCAGCGAGGTGGACAGGCCGAGTCCGGTGCCCATGCCGACGGCCTTGGTGGTGAAGAACGGATCGAAAATGCGTTCGAGGACATCCGGGCGGATGCCCGTGCCGCTGTCCTCCACCCGCAGCACGACATACAAGCCGGCCTTCGCATCGAGATTCAAATCGGCGTAGTGCGCGTCGATCGCGATGTTCTCCGCTTCGATGACGAGCTTGCCGCCATCCGGCATCGCGTCGCGCGCGTTCACGCACAGATTCAGGAGGACCTGGTGCAACTGTGTCGGATCGCCAACCACCCGCCACAGCTCCGGCGGCACGTCCGTACGGATTTCGACGTGCTTGAGGAACGTATCCTTTGTGATCTTCTCGATGTCGTGGACCAGATCCGCGACATTGATCTCGAGACGCTGTCCCTCCACGCCGCGCGCAAAGGACAGCACCTGCCGCACCATGTCCGAGCCGTGACGTGCGCTTCCCTCGATGATGCCGATCAGCTCCTGACTCTCAGCGTCCGGAAACGACAGCCTCAGCAGCTCCAGCGAGAGCATGATCGGCGCCAGCACGTTGTTCAGATCGTGCGCGATGCCGCCGGCCAGCGTGCCAATGCTCTCCATGCGCTGTGCGCGGAGAAACTGCTGCTCGAGCTTCTTCCGTTCGGAAATGTCACGCGCCATCTTCGACACGCCGATCACCGCACCCGCCGCGTCGCGGATCGGCGACGCCGTTATTGACACGTCGATCAGTCGCCCGTCCTTCGTGAGCCGCTGTGTTTCGAAGTGTTCCACGCTCTCACCGCGCGACACCTGGCTGATGAGTTGCACTTCTTCCGTTTGGCGGTCTTTCGGAATGAGGCGCGTGATCAACGCGCCCACCATCTCGCTGGCCGTGTAGCCAAAAATCTTCTGCGCGCCGTGGTTCCAGCTCGTGATGATGCTGCTGAGGTTCTGGCCGACAATCGCGTCATGCGACGACGCCACGATGTTGGCCAGATGCGTGGACATCAGCTCGGCCCGCTTGCGCTCACTGATGTCCTGGACGGTCCCGAACAATCCGGTGACGGCGCCGGCGCTGTTCTGACGCGTCAACGCCATCACCTGTGTGTATACGTGCTCACCATCGGGCCGGACGACGACCAGCTCGTACGTCTGCGCTTCACCCGTCGCAAGCGCTGCCGCCACGTGCTCCTGCTGCACAATCAAACTCGCCGCATCGTACAAGGCGCCAAGTGCGTCCAGGGAGTTGGGAGTCGGCTCATCTGGATTCCGCCCCATGATCGCATAGACCTGGGGTGACCACGTGATCGTCTGCGTGGCGATGTCCCACGCCCAGTCGCCGATCCGGCCAACGCGTTGTGCCTCCGTGAGACGCTGCAGCGTGCTCACAACGTCGGCTTCGCTGTTTTTGCGATCGGTGATATCGACCACGATGCCCGCCATGCGATCGGGCTGCCCGTAGTTGTCGAAGTACACCCGGCCACGCATCCACAACCAGTGGAGTGACCCATCACGCCATAGTGTGCGAAGCTCGATGTTGTACTCCCCGTCGCCCGACATCGCCCGTTGGAAACGGTCGTTCACCTCGGCGCGATCGTCAGCGTGGACATGCGCGAGAAACGTCTCGTAGGTCCATTCCGGCAGCAGCGCGTCGTATCCGAAGCACTGGTCGTGCCGGAGCGAGCGATACGTCAGATTCGTGCGCAGATTGAGACTCCAGTCACCGATTTTGGCGGCGGCCAGTGCGAAACTCAGTCGTTGCTGGCTCTCGCGCGCCACGCGCTCGGCCGCTCGCAGAATCTCTGCGTCCTGCTCGGGCCCGGTGATATCGACGTGCATGAGCACGGCGCCGACGATGGTGTCCTCGCGCACCGGTGCGACCATCAGCCGAAACCATTGCGCCTTGTCCGGCGCGTGGCAGGGATAGTTGAGTACGAATTCCGACTGCTCTCCGCGCAGTACGGCACGGATGCCTTCGGCAGTGCCTGCGGCTTCGGCCGAACTCGCTCCGGTCGCGGCGTCGCACACGGCGAGATAGTTCTGGCCCACGCAGGATTCTGCCGCTTCCAGCGCGTTCGCGGAGGCGTAGCGACGCCAGGCGCGGTTCACATACAGGATGGTACCATTCGCATCCAGCACGGAGACGTGAGCGGGCATGACCTCGAGCGGCGCGCCGAACGCGAGTGCGTCCGCGAAGCGGGCTGGGCCGCTCATCAAGCTGTTCTGTTGGCCGACGGTTTCGTCGTCTGCCGGTTCGAGCCGAGAATCGATCGACATGGTGCTCGCAACACAGTAGGGTGAGCCGATTCCGACAGGAACCCCGTAAAATCATCGGATGGTCGAGCTCGTTCGGTCGTAACCCGTGCCCTGAAGTATCAGCAGCCTTGGCCGTATCGGCAAGGCTTTTCGCGTCGTCAAGTCGGACGAACCGGACCGCTGTCAGTCGTCGAGTTCCGGCGCCGGTTTTACCCAGTTGCGCCCTGCGTTCTTATCGCGGTGCCGAGGTCAACGGCAATGGCGTTCGCCGGAAACAGCGACGCTTTCCAGCGGAGACGATGATGGAGGTAAGCTGTCGGTTCACCAGAGAGGGCACAAGCCGTTGTGGGATAGTGATCTAGCGCACTGGCGCCGCGGCTGCTTTCAAACCAGTTGGGGGCCCCCTCAATTCCGAGCGCGAGCTGCCGAAACTTGTCAAGGTTAGTGTTTTCGTTTCCGCTCGCCTCCCTGGCCGGTGGAACCGTTCCTTGCTCTCTTCTTCGGCCCATCGCTCCTTCGCCACATGCCGCTCCAGACAGTGTCGCCATCCCCCCGGCAGCGCCGCAATCAACTGCTGGGATTCATTGCCGTCTTGCTGATGGCCAGTGTGCTGCTCGACCGGCTGCTGCTTGATCGCCTGTTGGCGACTAGCAGCCTGACGGATGCGCTCAGCGTAGCGCTGCGCGCCTTCTGCACCGCGGCACTGCTGGTGCCGGCTGCTGCCTGGGCGCTCTCCAAGCGCACTCAGGATTTCGGTGCCGCCGCGAGCGCGCACGATGAGGAACGCGAACGGCTGCTGCTCGTGGCCGAGCGGGCGGTCAGCGCCGTGATCTTTACCGATGTGCAGCGCCGGATCATCTGGGTAAATGAGGGGTTCAGTCGAATCACCGGCTACACGCTTGACGAGGTTCTGGGAAAGTCTCCGGGCGCCATCTTGCAGTGCGAGCGTACGAGTCGAGCGACAGTCGAGGCCATCCGTGGTGCGCTGAACGCTGGCCGATCGTTCCAAGGTGAGATCCTCAATCGTGACCGAAAGGGCCGCGATTACTGGCTGCACCTCGACATTCAGCCGCAACACGACGCACTCGGTGTACTGAAAGGCTTTGTGGCGATCGAAGTTGATGTGACCACCGCCGTGGAGCAGCGGGAGCGCATGCGCTCGCTCTTCGCGACCTTGAGCGAAGGTGTGATGCTGACCGACGCCACAGGTACGGTCGTGGAGGCCAACGACGCCGCGCATGACATCCTCTTTGGGCCGAACCGGGAGACGCCGGTCGACCCGCTTGCCTGGGCCGCATTGGAAACCGTGCGGCTGGACGGGACGCCGCTGCTCGTAAGCGAGCGACCCACCGCCGTGTCGTTACGCACCGGAGAGTCCATCAACCGATTCGTCTTGGGGCTTCGCCGACCGGACGGCGGTCTGCGGTGGCTGCGCGTGAACAGCGCCCCGGTACCGGACACGGTTGCCGCGGCGGCCGGGGTGGTGACGAGCTTCTCCGATATCACGGAACA
>Ga0163144_10007870_pt1 | contig 23240 bp, 20 predicted proteins | sample OliLak19BULKMAT1_FD_123175 | JGI IMG/M metagenome (GOLD analysis project Ga0163144, IMG submission 123175) | Freshwater microbial mat bacterial communities from Lake Vanda, McMurdo Dry Valleys, Antarctica - Oligotrophic Lake LV.19.BULKMAT1 | ecosystem: Environmental > Aquatic > Freshwater >...
AATTCGCCCATTTCTAAAATTAGACTGTAAATATTTTTTTAATAATTACCTAACTATTTTAATTTCATGAGTAAAAGAAGAGAAGAAAACTCTCGAAATTTTAATTAGCCTAAAATTCATACTTAAAGAATTCCTTAAATGCAAGTTTTTATTTTTTAGTCAAACGATTACATCCAGCTTCCTTTTATCACCTTATTTATCCATAGAAACACATAAAAACTTCGATACACATGAGGTTTTACCTGAAGATAAGAATTCTTCTCCTCTCTGCCAACGAGCGTGGACGAGGGTAATGAGTTTTTTCCGAGGAGATCAAGATAATCTTCGCTAATCTATTTTCCCCTTACTTTTGACGATATTAGACTCACTGGGATCAAATCTTAATACTGTAAAAATGAACCCCTCCCCCGATTAAAGATTTTCACGAGTTGAGATATCCTTTAGCGAGGGTGGTATATTCTTTAACTTGATTTTTAAGCCATTCATCATTCCTCCCGAGTTCATTGGCCAAAATCCCGGCCACCACCGGGGCTGCCTCGATTGAAGCTTGGGCATTGAGGAGAAGACTGCGGGTGCGCCGGGAAAGGACATCCTCCACTGTCAAAGCCATTTCATGGCGAGCCGCCCAGACAATGCTGGCTAATAAATAGGGGAGGCTATGGTGTAATGGCTGCCCCAACGCGGGAAATTCCTTTATCAATTCATCCAACTGGGATGATTCCGAACCATAAACCGCTAAGGCTTCAGGTAAAGCTTCAGCATGGGGGCTTCTCCAGCCATGCAACTGGAGATTTGTCGTGACACAGGGCCGATGAGGCAATCCACCGAGGGTAATGGCATGGTCGACGGTGTCTTCGGCCATTTTCCGGTAAGTCGTCCATTTCCCTCCGACGATGGTCAGGAGTCCTGAGTCAGAAACTAGCACCTCATGATTCCGCGAAATGGTTTTGGTTGCTGCACCATTTTTTCCGGGCGGCCTGACAAGAGGGCGTTGCCCGGCAAAAACACTCAAGATATCCTCTTCTTTAGGATCACGGGCCAGATAACGGGCGGCATTCCGCAGGATGAACCCGATTTCTTCTTTCATCGCACGGGGCTCGAGGTCAGCGTGATCCATCGCAGTATCCGTGGTTCCCACCAAGACCTTTCCATGCCACGGGATGACAAAAAGAACCCGTCCATCATCGGTATGGGGAACCATAATTGCCGAATCTCCTTGGAGGAATGAACGGTCAAAAACCAGGTGGACTCCCTGGCTGGGTTGTACGGCACGCGAGGCATTGACGTCATCCATCAGACGGATATTATCGGAAAAAATACCCGTGGCATTAATGACCACGGAGGCATTTAATGAATAAGTTTTCCCCGATATCACATCTTCACAATTCACACCGGCAGTCATCCCCTCTTTCTTGGTCAGCCCCGTGACTTTTATATAATTCAAAAGACATCCACCATGGTCATGGGCCGTCCGGGCTAGGGTCACGGCCAAACGGGCGTCATCAAATTGACCATCAAAATATTCGACCCCACCCAAGAGTTTTTCCGTTTCGATATTTGGGATTTGTTTTATCGTTTCCTCGCGTGAAAGCATTTTTGACGGGGCGAGATTGAGTTTTCCTGCTAAGGCATCATAGACTTTTAAACCGATACCAAAAAATGGCCCCTCCCACCATTGGTAACGGGGCACAATAAACGAAAGGTGATGGACAAGGTGCGGGGCATTTTGGTGCATCAATCCCCTTTCGCGCAAGGCTTCAAGGACCAAAGGGATATCCCCCTGCTCCAAATAGCGTACCCCTCCATGGACGAGTTTGGTGCTCCGGCTGGAAGTGCCTTTGGCAAAATCATGGGCTTCCAGAAGGAGCGTGCGAAATCCCCTTGTGGCCGCATCAACAGCGACACCGAGTCCAGTCGCGCCTCCACCGATAATAATCACGTCCCAGTCTTTTTCTGAATCGAGTCGCTCGAGCAATTTGTTTCTATTCATAAATTAGTTTCCCATCCTTGTGCACGTTTCACCGCTTTTTTCCATATTTTCATCCGCGCCCTTCGTTCTTTGGCAGTAATATTTGGGGTAAATTTGCGGTCCACCTCGCGGATTTGAGTGAGGAAATCAATATCCGGCCAAATCCCTGCCCCGAGGCCTGCCATCATAGCTGCACCGAGAGCCGTGCTCTCGATATTTATCGGGCGCTCCACCGTCGTTCCTAATAAATCGGATTGGGTCTGGATGAGCAAATTGCTCGCCGAAGCCCCACCATCCACACGGAGAATGGATATCCGCCGGCCACTATCCCTTTCCATGGAGATCAATAAATCGGCAACTTGGAATGCAATGCCGTCGAGGGTCGCCCGTGCAATATGTGCGGCGGTGGTTCCCCGACTCAAACCTAACAAAGTCCCCCGCGCGGAAGGGTCCCAGTACGGAGCCCCGAGCCCCGTGAAAGCGGGCACGAGAATCACCCCGCCACTATCATTCACACTGCCCGCAAGATCATTAACCTCCGGTGCCGTTTTAATAATCCCCAGCCCGTCCCGTAACCATTGAATGGAGGCCCCTCCCATAAAGACACTTCCTTCCAGCGCATATTGCATCGGCTCGTTGCCCAAGCGCCAGGCGACAGTGGTCAATAAACGGTTACTACTGGAGATCGCATCCGTCCCGGTAAAAAGAAGCATGAAACAACCCGTCCCGTAAGTACATTTGACTAGTCCGGGCTTCGTACATAATTGCCCGAAAAGGGCGGACTGTTGGTCTCCCACCGCACTACAAATCGGGATTTTTTCGCCAAAATGGGTAGCATCTGCCATGGCCAAAGCCCCACTACTGGAGACGATTTCCGGCAACAAATTGCGCGGGATGTCGAAGAGGGCGAGCAAATCCTTATCCCACTGACCTGTCCGGATATTCATCAGCATGGTACGCGAAGCGTTTGTCACATCCGTAATGTGACTTTTCCCACCGGTCAGCTTTGAGATGAGCCAACTATCGATTGTCCCCGCAGAGAGTTCACCAGCCTCCGCCCGTGTATGACCGTCAGGAATCTGACGGAGGATCCAGTGGAGTTTACTCGCGGAAAAATAGGGATCCAAAAGTAATCCCGTCCGTTGCTGGACAAGATTTTCTTTGTCGCCTTCCTTCAATGCGGCAACGTATTCACTCGTGCGGCGATCTTGCCAGACAATCGCAGGATAAACAGGTTTGCCTGTGGACTTTTCCCAGACGACAATTGTCTCCCTCTGATTCGTGATCCCGATCGCAGCGATCTCTCCGGGTTTAATCATAGCCTTGGCTACAGCAGCACGGGCAGTGGCAAGGACTGATGCCCAAATTTCCTCCGGATCATGTTCTACCCACCCAGTTTGGGGAAAGTACTGGGTGAATTCTTTTTGCACAGCGGCCACCTGGTGTAAATTCTCGTCATAAATAATGGCGCGTGAACTCGTCGTACCTTGATCGAGGGAGAGGATATATTTCATAAGTTTTGAATGATTAAAATGATCCGAGTTCCTGATAGGCTAATGCGGCTAGGATGCCCCCGACCAAGGGGCCCACAATGGGAATCCATGAGTAACCCCAATCACTGGTTCCTTTTCCGGCAATAGGCAGGAGTGCGTGTGCAATGCGTGGTCCCAGATCGCGGGCCGGATTAATCGCGTATCCGGTCGGCCCTCCAAGGGAAAGACCGATGGCCCAGACGAGTAAACCAATAGGTAAGGCTCCCAAGGCTCCGAGATTAATCGGGTAGACAGCACCATCGGGTGATTGTCCCGTGGCTCCTTTCATTGCCAAAATCCCGAAGATCAGGACAAATGTGCCGATTATTTCACAAATCAGATTTGCGGGATAACAACGGATCGCGGGAGTAGTACAAAAAATAGAGAGCTTTGCCGCCGGATCCGTCGAGATTTTCCAGTGAGGCAGATAGGCCAGCCAGACAATGCCAGCCCCGGTCATCGCTCCCAAAATCTGGGCTACGATATAGGAAGGAACCAAGCCCCAAGAAAAGTGACCGGTAATAGCCATAGCCACTGACACTGCCGGGTTCAAATGAGCCCCGCTGACACGCGCCACGGCAAAGACCCCGACAAAAACAGCCAAAGCCCATCCGACGGAAATAACGATCCATCCACCATTTTTCCCCTTGCTACGGTTCAGTAAACAGTTTGCGACCACACCGTTCCCCAAGATGATGAGTAGAGCCGTTCCTATAAATTCGGCGAAAGCAGGTGACACAAAGATAATATATCGTGACCAATAAAATCTTGTCCAGTTATTTATCGGTATTTTTAGTTCCGTTCGTCTAAAATCAATCTTCATTTCCGGTAAATCAAAAAAAATGATTGCCACTATCGCCGGAAATTTGCTCAAAAGTTCCCTAACCTGTGACGTGCTGGAACTCCTCTTTATTTCTAAATCAACAATAACAAGTTGAAAAAGCATTGCCTCAAACCAAAAAATCCATAGAAAATGGGGGAGAGGTTAATTTAACTTCATTAAATATGTCCGAATACTTTATTGCCGCATTTTATAAATTTATCGAAGTCCCGAACCCCGAGGACAGGCAACTTGCTTTCAAGGAATTCTGCAAGGCCCGAGGAATGGTCGGAAAAGTGCTGATCGCTGGGGAAGGAATCAATGGAACTATCGCCGGGAGTCAGGTCGATGTTTTGGACGCCCTCAAATATGCGATTCAAGACCTTGGATTCGGCGAGATTGAATATAAAACATCCGTGTCTCCATTCAAACCCTTCTACAAACTCAAAATCCAAATTAAAAATGAAATTGTGACCATGCGTTGCAGGGATGCTAATCCTGCCAAAATCGTGGGGAAATATCTCAATAGCGAGGAATGGAACCAAGTCATTAGCGACCCAGAAGTCGTCGTCATCGATACACGTAATGAATACGAATATGAACTAGGCACATTCAAAGGGGCACTCGATCCTCAAACACATCACTTTAGCCAATTCCCCAAATACGTGGAGGAGAACCTCGATCCCGCGAAACATAAAAAAGTCGCCATGTTCTGCACTGGCGGCATCCGTTGCGAAAAAGCCAGCTCTTACATGCTCAAAAAAGGGTTTAAGGAAGTTTACCATCTTAAAGGCGGGATCCTTAAATATTTAGAAGATATCCCGCCGGAAAAAAGCCTCTGGGAAGGGGAATGTTTTGTCTTCGATAAACGTGCTACCGTGAAAGACAAGCTTGAAATCGGCAGCTACGTCGGGAAGATTTGGGTCTGATATGAATACTCCCCGCAAAAAAGGTCTGCTCTTGGTTAACCTCGGGACTCCTGAAGCACCCACCGCTGAAAAAGTCCGTCCTTATCTGGCGCAATTCCTCTCCGACCCGCGTGTCATCGACATTTCCCCATTGGGCCGTTGGTTTCTCCTGAATCTTTTTATCCTGCCTTTCCGCCCGAAAAAAAGTGCCGAAGCTTATGCCACCATCTGGACGGAACGGGGATCTCCCCTGCTCTTCCACACCGATGACCTCTGCCGGAAAGTCACCGAAAAATTACCCGACTACACAGTCGCCTATGCGATGAGATATGGCTCCCCCTCCATTGAATCAAAACTCAAAGCCTTGGCTGCCACCGGAGTCGATGAACTCACCATTTTCCCGCTCTTTCCCCAATATGCCTCTTCATCGACGGGTTCCGCCATCCAGCGGGCATTAGAAGTGGTAAATTCCCTCTGGAATACCCCTTTTGTCAAAGTCGTCCCCCCCTTCTACCACGATCCAAAAACTATCACGGCCTACGCAAATTGCGCGCGGGAGCAAATTGCGCAGTTCAAACCCGATTTCTTTGTTTTCAGTTATCACGGACTGCCCGAACGCCATATTACCAAGAGCGAAGGACAAACCGGATATTGCCTGAAGAGGGATGATACCTGCTGTGCAGAAATCTCCGATGCAAACCGTTTTTGTTATCGGGCCCAATGTTTTGAGACTACACGGCAAATTGCCCGTGAACTAGGACTCTCGCCGGACCAATATAAAATCACATTCCAATCCCGCCTCGGGAGTAGTCCTTGGATCAAACCTTACACTGACGAAGTTTTTAAGGAACTCGGTAAAAAGGGTAAAAAACGGCTTCTGGTCTTCTGCCTTTCATTTGTCTGCGATTGTTTAGAAACTCTTGAAGAAATCGCCGTTCGTGGGAAAGAAGAGTTCACCCACGCCGGGGGTGAAGACTTGCAACTGATCCCCAGCCTGAATAGCAACGACGACTGGGTGGATGCTGTTGTCGATTTGGTCAGGAAAACCTAATATCCCCTTGATTTAATAACGCCGTATCAATGATGAGATTCCACACGAGTGGTTGATTGGAGCGGTGAACGGCTCCGATAAGGGTTTCTTGGCGAAAAGGCACCCCTTTAAGAAAAAGGCCATGACGGAAACGAATGGGAGTACGCCAATATAGCTCCAAGAATCCATAAGCTAAAGCAGAGACGAGTATAACCCCTGCGGCAATTACAATAATAACCTTGCGTAAATCATCATGGTGAGCCAGCAATGGTAAAGATCCGGATCTTCCACTCCCCATACCATTAGCCTTGTAAGTCCCTCTTTTTCGTGACATCTCACGTTTGAGATACTCACAAGGACTCGGCCAATACAAGCATTGAAAAATGCCAAAGACTTTTTGACTTAACCGTCCACCACTCTCTAAAACATTTTTTTAAAGTATCACCCCTGTTTGACTCGATCCCCGTTTCATTATCTGGGATTTTGTAAAATTAGAACCGGCCACTGCGCAAATTATTTGGCGTCACCACAAAGGCGATGATTGAGACACTGACAGTCATGATCCCGAGAGCGAAAAGGAGGTTCGCCGGACCAAAAATGGAGAAGAGTGTGCCGGTGATCAAAAAGAGTTGGGCCAAGAGTAGGATCGAATTAAAAACCATTTGCCGGGCGGAAAACACACGTCCGCGCAATTTGTCCGGGACATGGAGTTGTAAACGGGTATCAATCGGTATTACCACCCCGCCCGTAAAAAATCCCAGCAGGATTACAATCACAAAGAGTGCCGTGTAACTCTGGGTATTAGCCATGGCACAGAAGAAAACCCCCATCATTAAAAGACTAAAGTAAGGCAATGCTGATGCGTGAGAGATTTTCTTTTTCTTGGCGACAAGGATGATTCCAGTCCCTAATCCGACCGCCATTGCAGCGGTCAAGATGCCAAGAGCCAGATTCTCCATCTGGATCGTGGGGCGCTTAAAACCAATGGCCTCAATCAGGTCGGTCCCACGGATCACTAATTCGTGCCAACCCTCATAATTAATCCCGCCAGTAGCCGATAAGAAGCTCAGGACAATCGGCACAAAGAGTCCCAGCACAAAAGCAAATAACCCGAAAATCGCGGTCATGGTCAGGATCAGGCGGTCTTCAATAATGGCTTTAAGCCCAAATTTTAACTCACTCCAGACGGATTCAAAAGGGTGTTCATGACGGAGGGGCTTCAGGTCGGTCTTGATTTTCCATAGAAAAACCGCGGACGAAAAAAGAGCCAGGGAATTAATGATAAATCCACTATAAGCACCCGCTGCTGCCGGGAATAGAGCGGTATAAACCGTACTAATCGTTACACCCACGCAATTTGCGATGACGCCGACGGCGGCTGCAAGGGAGTTTGCCACGACAAGGTGCTTCGCCTCCACAAGCGAAGGTAAAGCTGATTGTCGCGCCGGAATAAAAGCCGCAGACATGGTTCCCATCAAGAATAGAATGCCGTACACGCCCACGAGTGAACCTGTTTGAATCCAAATGAAAGGAATCGTCAGAACCAAAACAGCCCTGACGATATCCGAAAAAATCATGATTTTTTTCCGATCAAAACAGTCACAGAGGATTCCTAAAAACGGTCCAAAAACGACTGCCGGTAACAAGCTGAAAAAGAGAATCCTTGCGGCTTCTGGCCCTGTTTTTTGTCCGGCATCCATTCCAAAAATAATACTCAGAAGGGCAAATTGGTAAAATCGGTCACCGACAGAGGAGATAATCTGGCCAAACCACAGATTCCTGAAATCATTGACAGCTAAAACTGAGCGAAAACTTTGGGATTCCTTCTTTCCCATAACTATTTCTTTTTCTTCCTAGGAGTAGCCTCATCATTTTCCGTCGTAGATTTGACTTTTCCTTTACTTTTCTTTCCTGCACCACCCATTAACCGAGCCGGGGCAAATGCAAACAAGAACATGAGTATCCCGGTCACGAGCAGGCTATATAAGCAAATCCAGAGTCCCCACCCGATTTGTAATTGCAAGACGGAGCGTTCCAGCTCTGTCGTGATAATCCTATAGCGCGTCCAAAAGTAGAAAACCAAGGCGAGTACAGATGGAATTAATAAAAGCCGCCTATTTTTCTGGACAGATATTAACATCAGGAATGAAGCCACCACGATCAAGGGATAAGCGTACACCAGTAAAGCCTTTTGCTCCGTGCCTTTATGTCCGAATAATGCCTGTAGTGCTAAGTTCGCCATTAACCCATCTGTATTTCTTTTATTGACTATGGCGGGTAGCTGGAATCCACTCATTCCTTTCCATAAATCAGCATTGGCAGCCCTGAGCTCATACTTTTTCATGACAAAAAAATCCTTCAAATAGAAATCATTTTTACTGCCGAGGTCATGGGCGACTTTCTCAGCCATCCTTTCCAAAGCCAGACTGGGCAGGAAATTAATTTTAGCCCAGGGCATGAAAAACCCGGCAATCGCAGCGATCATCACAAAGAAAACCAACCACTCATGTATTTTTAATCGTAACATAAAGGGAACCGCAATTTAGCGTTACTCGGCCTCTTGAAAATACTATTTTTATATTTTTTATAGAAAGTAACGAAAAAGACCTTTTCAAAGCCGTCTTTCAAGATAAATTAAGCTTCTTATGTGGCACGGAAGATTTAAAGAAAAGACGGCTGATGAAGTCAGGGATTACACGGAATCTATCTCCTATGATTGGAGACTCTACCCTTATGATATCCAGGGAAGTGTCGCCCATGCAGCCATGCTGGCGGATATCGGGATTCTCACAGCAATAGAAAGGGATACCATCATCGGCGGACTCCATGCCATCCGTGATGAGATTAAAGCTGATAAATTCGAATTTGATCCTTCACTCGAAGACATTCACATGAATATCGAGGCGGCCTTGATCAAAAAGATAGGTCCGGTCGGGGGTAAACTCCACACGGCCCGCAGCCGTAATGACCAAGTCGCTCTGGACGCACGCCTCTACATCCGCTTTGAGGTCAAGGAAATCCAGCGTCACCTGCGGCGCATGCAAAAATCCTTGGTCGGGCTCGGACGCAAGTATGACACACTCGTCATGCCCGGTTATACCCACCTCCAACGCGCCCAACCCGTTCTTTTTGCCCATCACCTACTCGCCTATGTCGAGATGTTTGACCGCGACTTTAACCGCCTTCAAGATGCCTCCAAACGGATCAATTATATGCCTTTAGGCTCCGGCGCCATCGCGGGAAGCACCATTGCCGTCAACCGCGAAATGGTCGCCAAGCTGCTGGACTTTAGTGATGTCACTAAAAATAGTATGGATGCCGTCAGTGACCGAGATTTCTTTATGGAGGTCCTTTCAGACATCGCGATCATCGGAGTCCATATTTCCCGTATGTGTGAAGACATCATTCTCTGGGCTTCCTCGGAATTCAAATTCATCGTCCTCCACGACGCTTATAGCACGGGTTCAAGCCTGATGCCCCAGAAGAAAAACCCCGATATCGCCGAGCTCGCCCGTGGTAAGACAGGTCGACTCTTCGGAAACCTCTTGTCGCTTCTGACCACGATGAAGGGTTTACCCATGACGTACAACCGCGACATGCAGGAGGACAAGGAAGCCGTATTTGACTCAGTGGACACGGTGAAGTCCGGGCTGAATGTTTTATCCAAAATGATCGAGACCGTTTACGTTCATGAGTCCCGCATCAAGAAAGCGGTTAATGATGCGATGCTTCTGGCTACCGACATGGCTGACTATCTGGTCAAAAAGGGGGTTCCTTTCAGGAATGCCCACGAGATTATCGGGAAAATGGTCGGTCGCTGCGTAGAGACCGGTAAGGCATTAACAGACTTGCAGATCGAGGAAATGAAAGAATTTTCCGTCGCTTTCGATGAAGATATTCAGAAAATCTTGACAGTAAAAGCCTCGATCACAGCCCGTACAGTCACTGGGGCACCGTCATTTAAAAATGTCGATGACCAATTACACCGGTGGGAAGAGCTGATGCGGCGTGAAGGATATAACGATTAAACTTTCTTCCTTTTTGCTCTCAAAGTGCGATTGCAATTTGCAGCAGGAACGCTATAAATTGCGCCCCTATGCATTCATTCCGTTATAAAGGCGCTGTACTCCATTGTGAAAATGTTTCTCTGGCCGCACTGGCTAAAAAACATGGCACACCGCTCTACGTATATTCTTTAGCGACCTTCCAAGACCATTATCAAAAATTAGACAAAGCCCTTTCACCTCTGGATCACCAGGTTTGTTACGCCATGAAGGCGAATTCTAATCTCGCGCTTTTGAAGCAAATTGCGCGACTGGGCGGGGGATTTGACACCGTGAGTGCCGGGGAGATTTTCCGTGTCGAAAAAGCCGGCGGGGATGTCCGTAAATGTGTTTTTGCCGGGGTCGGAAAAACTGAAGCTGAAATCGAGTACGCACTCAAACGGGATATCGGCTGCTTTAATGTCGAGAGCTTGCCCGAGCTCGACAGGATAAATAAAGTCGCACGCAAATTGCGCACAAAAGCCCGCATCGCTGTCCGGGTGAATCCTAATGTCGAGGCCGGCGGACATAAAAAAATCACCACGGGCACTTATGAAAATAAATTTGGAATCGCTTTTGAGCAGGTTCCCGCCGTTTATGCCCATGCGGCAAAATTATCCCATATTGAGATTTACGGCCTGCAGATGCATATCGGCTCTCGCATCGGCGATGTAAAACCCTTTGTCGCCGCCGTCAAAAAAGTCATTCCCTTGGTCAAAGACCTCAAAGGCAAACATGCCACCTTTAAAACATTTGATATCGGCGGCGGGATCGAAATCGTTTATGATCACGCGCTGGCCAGTGCTGAGCCGAAATGGTGGAAGGGCAAGGAATCCAAAAAATTCCTGACTCCACAAGAATACGCTGATCATTTGATTCCCCTGCTCAAACCACTCGGAGTAAAAATCGTGATTGAGCCCGGCCGTTTTATTGCCGGAAATGCCGGGGTACTCCTGACAGAAGTCCAATTCGTCAAAAAGACAGGGATTAAAAATTTCGTCATCGTTGATGCGGCCATGAATGATCTGATCCGCCCGGCTCTCTATGATAGTTTCCACGAGATTATCCCAGTCAAAAAGTCCTCCTCAAAACAGGTCGTGGCCGATATCGTCGGCCCTGTCTGCGAGAGTGGCGATTGTTTTGCCCACGACCGCAAATTGCCCGCGCCAAAAGAGGGGGAATTACTTTCGATCATGAGTGCCGGTGCCTACGGTTTTGTCATGGGCGGAAATTATAACTCCCGTCCCCTCCCCGCTGAAATCCTCGTCGATGGAGGCAAAGCCCGTGTGATCCGTACTCGGCAAAGCTTCCAAGATTTAATCGAAGGCGAAAAAGTCTAGTAACAATATATTATATCATGAGCACAGCACCTGCTACCCCCACGGAAAAAGAACAAATCAAATGGCACCGTGTGCCCGTCGATAAAAAGATCATGAGCGAACTCATGAAACGGAGTGACGCCAAAGGTTGGTGGCAATTTGGCGGGCACTTGGCCTTGGTGTTTTGCACTGGTGCTCTAGCTTATTACTCTTGGTACCAGTGGCCATGGTATGTGACGGCCCTGCTGTGTTATATCCACGGGACATTTTATACTTTCCTCGGACCATCGGCGGCGATCCACGAGCTCAGTCACAAATCCACATTTAAAACCCCTTGGCTGAATGATATGGCCATCAGGATCGTTTCTTTCCTGACCATCTGGAATTACCATCACTACCGCGCTAGCCACGTCAAACACCATCAATACACGACATACGACGATCTCGATCAGGAGATTATCCAGCCGATTACGGTTAATCCCATGACATGGTTTAATAGCTTCATCTTTAATACCTACCTCCTCAGGGTTTCTGTCCTGACAAATCTCCGTTATGCCTTCGGCAAATTGCAGGGGACTTGGGAACCCCTCATCATGCCTGAGAGCAATCTAAAGCTCCGCAAGGACCTCGCCGACTGGTCACGGTTCATCCTGATCGGAAATGCCCTGCTCTTGGGTGCCTTCATCTATTTTCATCTCTGGCCATTAATCGTGCTTGTGACTCTTGCTCCCTTTATCGGGAGCTGGTTGGCTTTTTTTGTCGGTTTTCCGCAACACGTTGGCCTCCCGCCAAATGTTCCAGACTTCCGCCTCTGCTGCCGTACCTTTATCCTCCATCCCTTTCCCAGCTTTCTTTATTGGAGGATGAATTATCATATCGAGCACCACATGTATCCTTCCGTTCCCTGTTATAATCTAGGCAAATTGCACACGGCGCTGGAAGCCCACCTCCCCGCGAGCCCACGTGGATTGGTTGAAACATGGAAAGGCATATTTGCGGTATTAAAACGCCAGAAACAGGAACCCGGTTACTCATTTTTCGCCAAACTCCCTGAAAATGATACCTACGAAATTGCCGGTGACGAGTCAGTGTTACTGGAAGCCAAGTCGGAAGCCTGACTTTTTTATGTTTAATCTTTTTGAATGACTGCTTGACTTTATTTTTCTTATATACGATAAGACTGGTCGTTATTATGAAGTTATCTAAAAAAACAGATTATGCACTGAGAGCCATATTTACTCTTGTCGAGTATTACGAATCTAAACAACCGATCCCGATTCGTGAATTGGCCAGACGTAATGATATACCCAAACGTTTTCTCGAACACATCATGCTGGATTTAAAGTCCAAGGGTTGGGCTGACAGTATCCCCGGAACAAAGGGCGGCTACATTCTAGCTAAACCCCCTGAGCAAATTGCTCTCGGTGAGATCGTCAGGCATTTTGATGGTATTTTGGCTCCCCTTGGTTGTGTCTCATTCAGCGGATACGAGAGATGCTCTCAGGAGCCCGTTTGCCGGTTCCGCAGGGTCATGCTTGATATCAGGAATTATGTAGCAAACCTGATGGATCAAGCCACCCTCGCCCATGTTTTCCAGGGACGAGTCGTGACAAATGAAGAGGTTTTTTCTGATCGATTGATTGGTGGGGCGGGAATCTAAAAAAAATTAACCTAAATAACGACTTATCTAGACGTATATGAGTAATAAAAATCAAATTTCACAACAGGAAAAAAATATGAAATTAAACATAATCAAAACCCTCATCCTCGCGGCCCTTGGTTATGCGCTCATCGCGCAGGGTACGGCTGCCGAACTTTTGAATGTCTCATACGACCCTACCCGGGAGCTCTACACAGAGTATAATGAGTTATTCAAACAGCACTGGAAACAGAAAACAGGTCAGGATATTTCTATCAACCAATCCCATGGTGGATCAGGCAAACAAGCCCGTTCCGTTATTGACGGATTAGAAGCCGATGTCGTCACCCTCGCCTTAGCGGGTGATATCGACGAAATCTCCAAAAAAGCCGGATTACTTCCCTCTGGTTGGCAAAAGGAACTCCCCGACAATAGCTCCCCCTACACCTCGACGATTGTTTTTGTCGTACGCAAGGGTAATCCCAAAGGGATCAAAGACTGGAATGATCTCGCCAAACCTGGAATCAGTGTGATCACACCTAACCCAAAAACCTCAGGGGGTGCGCGCTGGAATTTCCTCGCAGCTTGGGCCTGGGCAAAAAAGAAATACAACGGTGATGAAGGCAAAATCAAAGAGTATATTAGCCAACTCTATAAAAATGTCCCCGTCCTGGATAGCGGTGCCCGTGGTTCCACCACGACATTTGCCGAACGCGGGATCGGTGATGTCTTTATCTCATGGGAAAATGAAGCTTATCTGCTCAAAAAAGAGCTCGGTCCCGAAAGATTCGACATTATCTATCCATCTATCAGTGTCTTGGCTGAACCTCCCGTGGCTGTGGTCAGTAAAAACGCCGTAAAAAATGGCAACGGAGCGGTCGCAAAGGAATATCTTCAATACCTCTATAGTCCGCAAGCCCAAGATATTATCGCTAAACATTACTACCGCCCGCGTGACGCTGCTGCTGCTCAAAAGTACTCCAAACAGTTCCCTAACATTACCTTGGTCACTATCGATGGTGATTTTGGTGGCTGGGAAAAGGCTCATGAAATATTCTTTAAAGACAACGGGGTCTTTGATCAAATTTACGACAAGTAAAAGACGACTCTGATGGTAGTGATTTACTTATTTCTCGATAAAAAATACTTTCTAAACACTCTGGTTAGGGTATTTGTCTAGTTCCTGTTTGTAAGGGAATCAGAATCCGTATCGGTTAGAATAGGCCGATACGGATTTGAATGATAAGGGGATATTATCCAGTGGTAAAAAAAATAAAACATAGGCGGATTATTCCGGGTTTCGGACTCTCGATGGGGATTACGATCACCTATTTGAGTGTCTTGATCCTTTTACCGATGGCGGCACTGACTCTCAAAACCATCCCGATGGGTTGGGATCAATTCTGGAAAGATGTCTGGTCCCCCCGTGTTATCGAATCTTACAAAATCACTTTTGGAGCGAGCTTAATTGCCGCTTTGATAAACTTTTTTATGGGAGGTCTCGCGGCATGGGTCCTGACGCGTTATAATTTTTTCGGACGCCGTCTGATCGACTCCATGATTGACCTGCCTTTTGCCCTGCCGACGGCTGTGGCCGGTATTACTCTCGCCACTATCTACGCGCCGAATGGCTGGATTGGACAGTATTTTGCCCCTGAAAGCTTCCTCATCACTCATCTGAATGATGCAACACTCTGGATAGTCGGAAAAGAAATGTTTCCGAATGGTATCGCCATTTCATTTTCTGAAATCGGCATTGTCATTGCACTCACCTTCATTGGACTGCCCTTCATCGTCCGGACCGTTCAACCCATCCTCGAAGACCTTGACCAAGAGGTCGAGGAGGCTGCTGGGTGCCTCGGGGCAAATCGCTGGCAAATTGCCACACGCGTTATCTTGCCCGAAGTATTCCCCGCACTCATCACCGGATTTGCCTTAGCCTTTGCTCGGGCGATTGGTGAATACGGTTCCGTCGTTTTTATCGCTGGGAATATCCCTTTTAAGACGGAGATCACTCCCCTGCTCATTATTACCCGTCTTGAACAGTATGATTACGCCGGGGCGACGGCATTAGGGTTCTCCATGCTGGCGATTTCTTTTGTCATGCTTCTGATTATTAATATTTTACAACACTGGAACCGTTCCCGTTTCTCCCATTAACAGTATGAATCCTCATCAAATCCGACATACGACAGACGATCCTCTCTGGGCTAAGATCATCATTGGCGGGATTGTTTTTGTTTTTTTAGGGCTTTTTCTCGTCATTCCTTTAGTCGCGGTTTTTTATGAAGGACTTAAAAAGGGGATAGAATTTTATTTTGCTTCTCTGAACGATAAATATACTTGGGATGCCATTAAATTAACGGTAATCGCAGCCTTCTTTTGTGTCGTCGGTAATACCATTTTCGGTGTATCCGCAGCTTGGCTAATTACAAAACATGAATTCCGCGGTAAAAGCCTTTTGATCAGCCTGATTGAACTCCCCTTTGCCGTCAGCCCGGTCATCGCGGGGTTAATGTTGATACTCCTTTATTCAGTCCACGGGTTCTTAGGCCCCTTCTTTATCGACAACGATATCAGGATCATTTTCGCGACTCCCGGCATTATTTTGGCCACAATCTTTGTGACATTTCCCTTTGTCGCGCGCGAACTTATCCCCTTGATGCAATCCCAAGGCAAAGACGAGGAAATCTCCGCCATCGTTCTCGGTGCCAATGGTTGGCGGACTTTCTGGCGTGTGACCTTGCCCAATATCAAATGGGGCCTACTCTATGGCGTCATCCAGTGTAATGCCCGGGCCATTGGTGAATTTGGGGCGGTCTCAGTCGTATCTGGTCATATCCGGGGAAAAACCAATACTGTCCCCCTCCATATTGAGATACTCTATAATGAATACCAGTTTACCGCAGCATTTGCCTTGTCATCAATGCTGGCCCTTTTGGCCCTCATCACCCTGGTCATTAAATCAATTGTAGAGTCCCGGGTTCACTCCGAAATGAAACGACTAGAGGAAAATTAAAAGTCATGACTACCGATAAAATATCCATAAGAGTGGAAAATCTGACCAAACTATTCGGCAAATATACGGCCTTGGATGCAATCAACGGATCTTTCGAACCAGGAAAACTTGTCGCCCTCCTAGGCCCCTCAGGTTCAGGAAAAACAACTCTCCTGCGTATGATTGCTGGCCTTGATTTTGCGGATTCCGGCAGGATTCTTTTTAATGAGCAGGATGTCACGACATTATCCCCACGGGAAAGACAAGTCGGACTAGTCTTCCAGCATTACGCCCTTTTCAGGCACATGACCGTATTTGATAATGTCGCCTTTGGCCAATCTGTAAAACCGCGCAAGGAAAGACTGCCTGCTAAAGTCATCCGGGATAAAGTCAATGAACTCCTTGAACTCGTCCAGCTCGGCGAACACGGGCACCGTTACCCTTCCCAACTCTCCGGCGGTCAAAAACAACGTGTCGCCCTCGCTCGTACCCTCGCTGTCGAACCACGCATTTTGCTCTTGGATGAACCCTTTGGGGCCCTCGATGCTAAGGTGCGCAAAGACCTGCGCCGGTGGCTGCGTGAATTCCATGAAAAAATGAAGATTACGACGATTTTCGTCACCCACGACCAGGAAGAAGCCCTAGAGCTCGCCGATGAAATCGTGGTGATGAACCATGCCAAGATCGAGCAAATCGGTACACCTCAAGAAATCTATGATTCCCCGGCTAATCCTTTTGTTTATGAATTCGTCGGTAACGTCAATCTCTTCCGTGGAAGGGTCAATAGCGGAAAAATCCTGATCGACGGGAAAGAGTTTTCATTGGTGAAAAGCGACCACATGGGCGTCGAAGATGTCGGTGTGGCCTATGTCCGTCCCCATGATGTTAAAATCCATTTGGAGAAACCCTCAGACGGCGCTCTAGAAGCGACAGTGGTCAGCACCATATTCTCAGGAGCAAATACCCGCGTCCACCTCCGCCGTAAAGATATCGGGGAAATGGTCGATGCCGAGGTGCCCCGTGCCGACTATGGATCATTAAACCTGATCAAAGGCCAAGACGTCTTTATCACCATCCGCAATGTCCAAGTCTTCACCGAAGACTATTCCATCTAATCATCACCCGCGCGCAATTTGTTTTGGATTGCGACGGATAAAAAAAAATGCGCGACCACAATGGTCGCGCATGAAAATTAATCAAAATGGTCTAACAGGTGTTACCTGAAAGAAGGGCGTCTCTGTCCACCACCGGCTGAACGGAATCCACCACTTTGGGGAGTTGAACGCTTTGGTCCGGAACGGCGTTCACCACCAGCTTGGGAGAATCCTTCCCCGCGGCTTTCGCCACCACCGTCACGGGAATACCCGCCACGAGAGGCTCCGCCACGGAATGAGGGTCTGCCACCACGCCCACCACCACCTTGACGGCGACGATATCCGCCACCGCTATTCCCGCCGCCTTGGCCACGTTGGATCGGGCGTGTCGCACCCTGCTCCACATCGGATGAATGCCAAGGATGCTCGTTAAAAGTAGGAATAGTTTTTTTGATCAACCGTTGGATGCCATGGAGAGACTCGACATCTTCATTTGTACAAAATGAGATGGCTAACCCCTCGGCTCCGGCACGGGCGGTACGACCAATACGGTGAACGTATGATTCGGGTTCATCAGGCATGTCGAAATTCACGACAAGGGTGATCCCCTTGACATCGATACCACGGGCAGCGACATCAGTAGCGACCAATGTTTTATAAAATCCTGAGCGGAATCCATCCAGTGCATTTTTACGGGCAGCCTGGGTTTTATTCCCGTGGATAGCCGTACTACGGAATCCCGCTTTGGCGAGAGTCTCCGAGAGGCGGTTTGCCCCGTGTTTGGTTTGATTAAAAACCAGTGTCAGGCCTTGGGCATTGTTTTTCATGAGCTCAGTCAAAAGCGCGAGTTTATCGGCTTTTTGAATGAAACAAACACGTTGGTCGATTTTCTCGGCTGTGGTGAATTGCGGAGTGATCGTGACATGCACCGGATCGGTGAGCATGGATTTGGACAATTCAACAATTTCACGGGACAGTGTCGCCGAGAAAAAGAGGGATTGGCGTTTCTGGGGCAGCTCGGCCACAATCCGCTTGATGTCATTGACAAAACCCATGTCGAGCATGCGGTCAGCCTCATCAAGTACAAAGATTTCGATTTCGTTGAGCTTAATATACCCTTGGTCTTCGAGGTCAAGCAAACGTCCGGGGGTGGCGATCAGGATATCGACACCGCGTTGCATGTCTCGGACTTGACCGTATTGGGAGACTCCCCCGTAAACACAAGTCAGGCGCAGTTTCATGAATTTCCCATAAGCGACAAAACTATCCGCTATCTGGTGGGCTAACTCACGGGTGGGTGAGAGGATTAAGGCTCGGGGCGCACAAGGGGTCGCACGGCGTGAACCGGCGGCGGCCAGGCGTTGTAGGATCGGCAATGCAAAGGCGGCTGTTTTGCCTGTCCCTGTCTGGGCACTACCTAAAAGATCCTTGCCTTCGAGAAGATGGGGAATCGCTTGCTCCTGAATAGGTGAAGCATGTGTGTAATTTTTGACTTTAAGGGCCTTTTGAAGCGGCTCAACGAGCTGCATCTCCGCAAAAGGCATTCCTGTCATGGCCGGAGCCTCAGGAGTTTTTTCTACAGGGGCTGTGTCCATAGGTGTGACTTGAGCATTATTCGTGTGTGTTTCCATAGTATTACTTTCCGTCAGGCAAAAGTCGGCCACTCTAAAGGGCGCATTTGATATCGCGCTTCGCTAAGGGGCATCCTCCAGCACTGAACATTTTTTTTAAATGGCTCTGAATTATTTAAGGCCATGTTCGATGAGAATATTGTTTATGCCCTGACTTAAAGTTCTCACCGTAACTTAAAAAAATAAGGGAGGATAATTATGCAAACCAAACTTAGAACGTAAGATGGACTATCCTTAATTGCGGGGTCTTTCTACCTGATGAGTCTGGAATTAGCAAATTAATTCTTCAGTTTTTTTCAGGACTGTCGGGTAAAGGTTACCCTCAACACGATTTCTGTCACCCAAGTCTTGGATGCGGTAACAGGTGAAAAAAAGGATAATAATGAGGGATCAAGCGTGGAAAGATTCGTTATTCAGTGGATACCGATTATTTTAATAAACCATGCATCCGATTGATTAAATCTCAGTAACCAACCACCCAATCCCGATAGCAACCAAAAAAGTACAGGAATTCTTCCTTGCTGAATTTATTTTGAAGCGCAAAATGGTGCCCATGAGTATTGTCCTGCTTATTCGCACGATCAGCCAATACTCCGATAAGGATGACGATATCAATGTCCGACATCATCATCATCATGATAATAGGGGTTCGGCAGTTTGTCTTAAGAAACTCTCGACTGGGATAATCAAAATAAAATAAGGGATTAAATTTTATATGGACGCGATCATCTGGTTTATTTTTTGGGTCATGATTTTAGCAGGTATATTAGGAGTCGTACTTCCAGCCCTACCGGGATTTGCCCTGATCATGGCAGCCTTGGTACTTCATAAGATATTCATGCCGGATTATTTTAGTGGATGGCTGATCAGCGCAGCGGTATTTGTCTTTATCTTGATTCTAGTTATCGACTATCTGTCTGTGATGGGGGCCGCCAAAATCACCGGTTCCGGCCGCTGGGGCGTTGGTGGGGCAGGAGTGGGAATGACTGTGGGATTTTTCTACGGATTCATGGGGGTCATTATCGGCAGTTTTATCGGGGCTTTCGCAGGGGAAAAAATCTTTGCAAAAAAAGAGTGGTGGCATTCCCTGAAATCGGGTGTTGGGGCCGCAGCGGGATTCCTCTTAGCTGTCATTTGTAAGATGTTCCTCACATTGGGAATCGTTTTCTGGATCGTGGTCGAGTGCCTGCGCAATTCCCTCTAGACGGGGAGATTCTGCGCGGCATGATAAGCCGCAAGACAGTCACGTAAGGATTCAAAACGGCGTTCCTCACCAAAAACATCATTGAGTCCGAGTTGTTCCATGTCTTTTTTTGCGCTCCTGCTCAGGTGGACAAAAACCATGCGGATCCCTTGCCTTTTCATATCATCATCGAGCTCCCTGATCATCCCCCCTGACGTATAATCTATCGCACTGATCGCTCCTGCATCCACCACCACCCATTTTAATCCAGGGGAGAACTTTTTGACTAAATGCCGCGCCTTCGTCGCAAACCGGTCGGAGTTCGCATAAAAGAGGGACGAGCCAAACCAGTAAACAGCGAGTCCCTCCTCCGCCATTTCCCCCGTGTCGAAGTGGTGCATGATCCAATGTCCGTCCGGAGTCTTTCCCTCGATCGATGTGGAGGGATGATAACTGTGCCTGACGTGCTGGAGTAATGACAGGATCAAGGCGATCAGGATGCCATTTTCCACTCCGAAAAGAACAACCGAAAGTGCTGTAATCAGTGCCAAACGCCATTCATGCCGCGATTTCCTCCAGAGGTCACGGAAACCAGCGACATCCACAAGGCGGATCGCGATGGTAAAAACAATCGCCCCGAGCACACAAACTGGAAGGAACTGGAGGGGACCAGTCAGAAAGAGTAGGACAAATAAAACAACACAGGCTGTCGATAAGTGAGCCAACTGGCTACTCCCCCCGGAAGTTTCCACCATGGCTGTCTGGGTAGGACTGCCATTGACCACAAATGTGCCGCTCAAAGCCGCAGCGCCATTAGCCGCTGATAACCCGAGCAAATCACGATTTTCATCGACGTGCTGGTGGTGTTTGGTCCCGTAAGCACGGGCGGTCAGGGAGCTTTGCGCGACGATCATGATAAAACACGACATGGCCACTGGTAGGAGATTCATGATCATGTTTTTTTCAAATGCTGGTAATACCGGATGGGGGAAATCTCCGCTGACCGGGCCAATGACCTCCATTCCATATTGGGAAAAGCCAAATACATAACTCAGGATGACAGCCGCAATCACCGCCATTAAAGCACCGGGGAAACGGGGAAACTTTTTCTGGAGGTATACAACGGCGATAATAATCGACAAGGACAACCCAGCTGTAGGTAAATGGGTGCGGTCAAGGTTGACAATGACTTCAAAAAGCTGGTGGACTGGATTATTACCCACGACATTGATTTTGAGCATAGTATTCAGCACAGCGATGCCCACTTGGAATCCCACACCCGTTAAAAAGCCGATCAATACAGTCCTTGAGAGGAAATCCGCCAAGAAACCAAGGTTCAAAATTCGCGCCAAGAGGAGCATGCCCGCTGTGAGCAGTGCGACCATCCCTGCCAACCCCACATACTCTGGACTGCCCATTACAGCCAATCCTGCGAGCCCGCCAGCCAGGATCGCGGCTGTTGCGGAGTCTGATGCCACGACCAAATAACGGGATGAACCTAATACAGCAAAGACGACAAGCGGCAGTAAAAGCGTGTAAAGGCCTGTGATCACAGGCATACCCGCTATCTTGGCATACCCCATTGCTTGGGGAATATTCATTGCCGCCAATGAAAGGCCCGCTACGAGATTAGCAATAAGTTGTGACCGGTCCAAAGGTAAGAGCCCCCTGAAAAAGAGGGGATGTTTCAAATGCTTATGTTTGAAGAACGATGTAAATGCCATTATTATTCAACCCATTGTCTGGCCAAGGATTATTCCTCACGGGTTTGACTTTTGCACTCTTTTTATAGAGCAAATTATTTTCACCACTTCGATTCATCCCAAGATGAACCATTCTGGTGAGGATCAAATGTGAATATTAAATTTGCTTGCCGGAACACTTCTTAATCGCATAAAATCCTCACTGCTAAACAATTCAGCCGATGTAGCTCAGTGGTAGAGCAACGCTTTCGTAATTCCAAAAGGGCACTTTTTCTCATTTCATCCCCACTCATCTAATCTCATCAAATACCTATGGATAAAGGAGATTAAGCATTTTTCATGTTTTCCTGAGTCATCCTGAAAATGCTCATTTTTGGGCATAGGGTTACTTAATCGGGTTACTTATTTTTTTCCGGCGGCCTACGCCGAGTCACATTTCTGATTACATCCGACTTTCCTGAATGGCGGTTTATGCGCGCACATGATACGTTCTCGCCCCTGCAATCGTCTGAGAGTGCGATTTTCCTTTCCGCTCCGTTCCTACTTGTCCGCCTTGGCGGTTTATCCCCTAGGGGGCAGTGCCCCCTGCGGAATCGCTACCCCTATTAATGTCCGTTAATCTAATTTGTCCGACGGCCTACGCCGTATCACGCTATAACATCTTCATGGATCATGATGTTTTTGTGTCAGTAGAATTAATGAGTTTAGTGTGGAGCATTTCGTTTTTCTTGATCATCTGTTGGAGTTCTTTGCTCCTTCGTTGTGCTAAAAGTGTGATTTGTTGACCTAAACGGTTTTCTGAAATCTATTGATTCACTCTTCGTAGGACATTTATAGTTAATAATTATTTCATTCATGATATAAGCCCAGCTTTTTCCATATTTCTTGCGTAGGCCTTCATATCGTGTAATCCCTAGTGTTAAGGCCACCCCAATCAGATTCTTTCGATATTGTCGTGTCTTCTCGTTGTTAAAGGTAAAGCCCATCTTGTGACTTCTCCATCCTTTGGAGTAACGGGTGAACCTTGCCCCTTTGGGAATGCGCTCACGCATATACTGGGATTTATTTAGATACTTAGTGAGATACTTCGAAACGGCCTCTTTGGATTTTTCCAAGGGGGTGAGTTGATGGATTTTTCCGAAAGAATATTTTTCCAATGCGCTGAGCAATTTGTTCCAATAAGATTTGAGGTATTGATTTTTGCAGTAACCCTTTTTCTTTGCCTTGAATTTTTGAAAGTCAAACCCTTGCCGGATATTCCGAGGACAGGCCACGATTAAATGAAAGTGCGGTGCTCCTCGTTTTTGAAGCTCTACCACCCCCATGTATGCGATAAATATTTTCCTTAAGACATGCGTGGAGATACTATTA
>Ga0163144_10007872_pt1 | contig 23238 bp, 27 predicted proteins | sample OliLak19BULKMAT1_FD_123175 | JGI IMG/M metagenome (GOLD analysis project Ga0163144, IMG submission 123175) | Freshwater microbial mat bacterial communities from Lake Vanda, McMurdo Dry Valleys, Antarctica - Oligotrophic Lake LV.19.BULKMAT1 | ecosystem: Environmental > Aquatic > Freshwater >...
GAGCGAGCGCTGGCGGAGAAGCTTCGCCGCGACGCGCCCGATCGGCACGATTTGAAAGATATGTTCAGGGATTATATGAGCGTTCGAATGTTCGAGCGGGCCCAGGCGCTTCGTGCGCGGTTTCCGAACGTGCGGCTACCATCTATACCCGAAACGTTCGCCGTCGCAAAGGACCCTCCGCCCGGGCGCCCCGCGTACGCAGTCAGCACCGATTGGCGGCGCGTTGAATTAACCGCCGTGCCGCTCGGCCCGGGACCGCTGGTCGTAATGACGCTGTTCCCGGGCTGTCCGGCGGCCGAGGGTGCGACGGAGGATCTTCTGGCGGACCCAAGGACGGCTCGACTCCTGCGCGAACGCACATTACTGCTGACGACGCGCTTTGACGCCGAGGGCGTCGCGATGTGGAAGCGCCACTTCGGCCTCGAAGCGGTCTACATCGCCCGGCGCGCCTCGGACTTTCCGGAGATTTCCTTCGACGAGTCGCCGCGTTTCTACTTCCTCAAGGACGGCGTCGTAAAGTCGGATATAACCGGATGGGGTGGGCCAGCGGGCCCAGAGGGGAACCGCGCCCGCTGGCTGGCCGAGTACGAGCGCGCCGCGCGCTGACGCACTGGTGTTCCGCCGCGCACTCCTGTTGGGCCGACGCGTCCCCTTGAAGCCTCCCCAACCGCCCGTTTAAACGGCATGTTCAAAGGCCCCGCTGGCTATCTCCATAAAACGGGCTTGAATCTGGCCACTAGCCCGATTCAGCCTCTACAAATAGGCTAGAACTGGCTATTGGCCGTTTGGCCTTCACTATGCCCGTTGAGCTCCCATGGACACCGCTGCACCTTCTCGACTACGAGGACGCCCTCAAGGCAGCCGGGATCTCGCGCTCCGACTCCATCGAGGTTCGGCTCAAGAAGGCCTTTATGGACAGGCTCGGCACGAACCGTTCGACGATACCAGGTGCATTTCGCAAAGGGAGGGTTGCCTGCGTTGGCTCAAACGGTCGGCTACCTCAAGGTCGGCGTCACCTTCCAGAATCACGCGACCGCTTGCTGGCCAGGCTGGGATTTCTCGATGACGCCGTTGGGCGACATGGAGACTGGGGAACTCCTAGCTCGTCTTCTGAAGCACGACGCGGTCATGGTAGTGGACGTCAGAAGCGCCCAAGATTTCACCGCCGGACACCTGCCCGGCGCGATTAACATCTCGTATATGTGATCGGGCCGTGCCGCGCGTTTTCCCGTGCGCCAGACGATTAAGCGCGAAGCGCGTTTAGGAGGTCGCGGGCGAAGTCGGCGAGGGAGGGGTCCCCTTGAAGCCTCCCCAACCGCCCGTTTAAACGGCATGTTCAAAGGCCACTTTTGCTATCTCCAAAAAAGTGCCTGAATCGAGCCATTGGCCAGATTTAGCATTTCAAAATAAGCCAAAACTGGTCATTCGCCGTTTTCGACTTTTTCGCCTTCGCGGGAGATGGGTCTTACGACCCAACCAGGCCCGGGCCCATTACCCCAGGCGAATCCTGAAGGCGGCTGTTATTCTTCAGGTGAAACGCGAAGGTCCCTCATAGGTTATGAGGTTCTTCTGTAGCTCGGAGAATTGGCTCCGGGGTATCCACGATCCGGCCTCAACCGGATGAGTCCAGGGGAAGCGAATCGGGGCGCAAGCCTCGCCATCGCTTCCTCTTTCTGTTTTTTGGAGGGGACAAAACTGGGGGTTGTCCCGGTTTTTTTGAAAATGAAAAATAAAATAAATCTCTTAGCCTTCGTCGTCGCTCTAACCTTGATGGCGACAGCTATCCCATGGAGCGCTCACGCGGCGCCCTCGGAAATCCCGGTTTTGACACAGTATGTGGGGTATAGCGATTTATTTTTTGCTAGCAGCGGCGCGGGCATTGTCACGACCGCGTCCGACGCCTATAACGGCAATCGCTCAGGCGATTGGAGCAATGTCCTGGTCGCCGTCACGGGATCGCGCCCAAGAAAAATAAGGTCCCTGACGGAAGTCTGGACCGATACATCAGGCCGCCCCCATTCGCTGAGTGTGATGAAGCTTCAGGTTGAGTATAACGACGCTCTTGCCGCCCAGGATTATGTTCTCGGGCGTCCCAGTAGAAAGGTCGACGGTCTCGTCCTTGAATCGGGCGTCCTGGATAGACAGACTTTGGCCATCCCCTACACCAAGCTTAACGCCCGCGCCAGCCATCTCGGCAAAAAGGTCGATTATGAACGGCACTCCGCCGAGGCACTTTTTCCGGTCGACCCCGGGGCGGCCACCGAAAGAGAGCAATTTTGTTCGTATGTATTGGAGAAGCTCCGTGATGCATGGTCGAAACTTGCGTTGCTGCGCGCGGCGGTCGATGCTGTGCCATTTACGCAGACGAGCTATATCCCGGAACGGCGCGTACAAGTTGCGGGCTGGGACGGATTGCGCGGCTTGGATTTCGTCTGGGTGGGCTTGAGATCCACGAATCAGGATAAATCCGGGGAGGATCGTTATTATTCAGGCACCCGTGATACGCCGGAGCTGTCCATCAAGGAGTTCGTCGATCCCGCGGGGATGACACCGGCGGTGGTTTCGGATCTTTTAGAAAAGGAAGCCGCCGCGGCCAAGGCGGTCGGAGTCGCCGAAAATCTGTTTAATGACTTATTTACGCCCCCATGAATATCACACGCTTCGTCCTTCTGGCTCTTCTCCTTTTGGCACCGCACGCCCATTCCGCCGAAGGACGCAACGGACCTGTAGGCCTCGAATTGACGCTGTTTAAAACCAGGCTGAAGGTCGGAGAAAGACTGTTCGTGAAGACGACGCTTCGAAACTTCTCAAAGGAGCCGATGCTTGCCACGGACTGGATTTATCGCGGAGCGGACAATCTGGGAGATGAATGGGACAAACAGCTTAATTCCGAGTCCGGGTCCACGATCGAAGTTCAGGATTCGCGAGGTCGTCGCGTCAAGCCGAAGTTCTTCGATGTCGGGGTTCGTTACAATGACTACGAGCAAAGCGTCAAGCCGCTCGAGGGCGCAGACCTCGATCTCTATAACGTGTGGATCGCGTCCGGCCTAACACCAAAGCAGGCCGCGGACCGCTTGACTGAACAATGGCGGTGGGATGCGGAGAGGAAGTACGACGCCAAGCATCCGGTCGTCCGATTAAAGCAGGGGCAGTCTGTCTCAAGCCTTTCTTGGTGCGCCGAGCGAGATCCCAAGCTCTCGCCGCTGGCCGTGACTTGTCCGGGCAAGGGATTTGTGGAGTTGCCGTTCTTTCCATTTGTCCGACCGGGCCGCTACCGTATTCGTGCCGTGTATAACCATGCCCCTACGAAGGAGTATTTAAAGTGGGCCGATGAGTGGTCCGTCCGTGTAGCGACGGATTGGGTCGCGTTCGAGGTTCGAAAATGAGTCGCCTCCTGACCCTTTTTATCCTCCTCGTGACCGCGTTGCCGGCGTCAGCCTTGAGACTGCCGAAAACTCCGGAACAACTGAAGGAACTCGCGGCCATCAGCACAAAGATGGCCGGCGAAAAAAAGTCCTATGAGGATGGCTTTCGGCAGCTAAAGGCGCGGTTCGAAAAGGTAGATGGAAAAATTGACAAGGAGCCGGAGATCGCAGCGCTTAAGCAGCAACTCGGGACGCTGAATGCGGCCCATGCCGCCATCATGACAGACATAATAAAAAGGACCGTGGTGCTGTTCGACATTCAGCCAGGCCCGACGAGCGGTCGTATCGTGGGCGGAGAATTTATCGGCAGCACTCCCCCGTGGTCGCCCGTCTTCGCGCCGCAAGCCCAGCAGAAGATCATTGAAGTGGCGAACAAGCCCTCGATCACATTATCGGCTCATGGACCTTATGCCGGCATCACATGGGCGGACGGAACCGTCGAGCTCAACGAGAAGGCCTTTATCAGCCCCGGCTATCTGGCCGCCATCATCCTGCACGAGAGCGTCCATTACGCGCAAATGACAACGGTGGGGCAAGGCGATAGCCTCACCGCTGTTCGCGCGGAGATCTTGGCTCATTCCAAGAGCAGCGGCCGCGAGGCCGCCGCGGCCTTCGGCCTCACAGCCGACGAGAAAGGAAAGCTTAAATCCGCCTTCACCGAGAACATCAAGAGATTCCAGAATCGTCCCAGCATGAACATGTTGTCGATGCAGTTCGCGGTCGCTGATCCAGAGCCGCTCAAGGAGCGCTCCGAGCTCGACTTCCTGACCCCGTGGCGGCAAGGCAGCGCCGCAGTCTCTGAGATGGCCGACGCCGCCCGCGTCAAGCTCGAGGAAGATCGCAAGGTGCGGGCTGCGCGCGACGCGCATATCGCGGATGTATGGGCCAAAGAATCCGAACGAAAGGAGCGGATGGAAGCGGAACGGCAGGAACGCCTCAACACGCCTTGGGGCGCTCTCCTCGAATGGGCGGGAAACGCCTGCTCGTATATGGACTATTACCCCGAGACGGTGCCGATCAACTATCAGAACGTCAGCGCGCCGAATCTACAGTATATCGCCTGGGCCGAAAAAGAGAATGAAGGGCGTCTTTCTCAGAAGCGGCGTTCCGATGCCTCGTCCAAGGAGTATATGCTCTCTCACTCGGTCGTCATGCCGCAATCCGAGATCGCCTCAGCGCTGGTTGCGAAAGGTAATAGTCTGAGTCGATGCTCGAGATCGGTCGTTGAAATGGTCCGAGACGCGCCGGACCCGATCGATTCTCGCTGGCTCGTCGCGCAACTCGACTACAAGCGCAACGGCGGTGTTTTCGGTGCCGTCTTCCGCGGCATAGCGTCGGGGATCACTCACACGGCCGGCGCACTTATCCACGGAATCAAAGCGCCTTTTGTCAGCAACGGCTCATCCTCCGGCGGCAGCGTTCGTGAGCCGAGCGAACGACCCGACAGGGAGACGACTTCTTCTCCTACGGAAACGACGCCTCCGCCCGAAGAGCGCGAGCGCTCGACCCCATCGCATGACCCCTATCGCCAGAATTACCGCCAGTTGCGCGGTGTCGCGTCCGGCGGCGGGTCATACGATTAGCGGCGGCTCCTTCGTCTCGCTGCGGCCTTCCGACCTCCTGATTTTATAGGAGGATGTCCCGAGTTGAGTCATGAGCACGGCGGGCCGGTAAAACGCCCTCTGAACCACCCCTATAATCAGGCAGTTCAAGAGGCATTTTTTCATCCACACAAAAGCGCCTTCCCCGTCAATAACTTGGCCAGCTAGCAAAAAGCGCCGGGCTGAAACTCAATATTTTAGTTTCTCCTGGATTCGTTTGTTGAGCCCCCGCCGGGACCGAGCAGTTGACAGACCGAGCAGGTTCGTTGACAGAACGAAGGGACGGGGCTACACTCAGGGCACGCCCATGAATTGCTCGTTCTTGCTGGCGATATTGCTTCTCCCCGCGTTTTCGGCGTTCGCCGCCGAAGCCACCGCCCCCGAACTACTCAAACTCGAGCGGCGTCTGACGGAGAAAAAGGAAGCGAAGGAAAAAGGGAGCGTTTCAGAGGAGGAGTACCGGCTCTTTCTGGATCAGTTCCGCTTCGAGTTCAAGGAATCATCGGCGAAAGTCCTCCCCTCCTCTGAAAATATCGCCACCAAAGCTCGGATTCTCGTCCTACTCGGAGAGACGGGGGAAGCGGTTGCAAGCATCAACCGAGCGCTCGATGAACGCCCGGATGATGCGACCCTGCGTCTCTCGCTCGGGCGCACTCAACTCGAAAGCAAGGACTATGCGGCGGCCCTCGCGGCCGCCGAGGAAGTCCTGAAACGGGATCCGACCAATTTGAACGCCTTGTTCCTGAAGCACGAAAGTTCGGGTCGAATCGCCGGAACCTCATCCAATGCAGGGAACTGGTTTCCTTCGCCCGCGCCGGGCCCCCAAGCCGCGGCTTCAAATTCCCGGCCCATTGTCGCCTATTCACCCGAGACGAAGCGCGGCGCGAGGGCCGCCGAAGTTCCCGGGATCGCAGCGGATGCCCCCGCCTCGAAAGATGGGAAACCCCTGCCGATTTGGCCGTTGGCACTGCCCGTCAGCGCCGCCCTCATCGGCTACGGCGTGGTGCGGTCGAAGTCCACGCTGTCGCAGGAAGAGGACGTCGGCCACGCCGTTCGCATCGATCCCGAGGATGATGCGCGCTGGAAGCGACACGCGAAGGCCGTCGTACTCTCGGTCGCAGTAGGCGTCGGCGTCGTCTATGGCGGACCGCTGGCTTGGCGCGTGGCCGTTCCGTTGGTTACCACTATCTGGCGCGGCGGCACACTCCCCGTCCAGAGAATTGCGGCGTCGCCTACAGTCGAGAACCTGAACGCACGAGTGAGCGGGGTGGGCCCCCAACTTAATACTGCCGCACAGACACTCACGAAGGCGGCACCCCAAGCGGCGCAGGAACTGAAGTCTGCACTTGCCGGCGGTGAACGAATTAGGAACCTTCTTATGCCCGGTGGCCGTTTGATCGGGCGGAATGGGTCCAGCCCCGATATCCGTATCATCGAGGGCACCATGCGGGACGCCGAGGCGATGCTTGCTAAATTGACACAGGGAGTGCGGGTCGTGCCGCACCCGGGACGAGGGATCGCGGGAAAGTTCGCTCAATTATCAGATGGTAGCCATGTTGGACTCCGTTATGTGTCGAAGAGCGGGCCACCCACCATCAACGTGAACGTGCTCGGCCGCGAGATGAAGATAAAATATCTCTTGCCATGAATGAACCCAAACTGACGAAGATCAAGAAAGAACTCTTCCTCGAATGCGAGGATGACTGGGTAGAACTCTGGTGGATTCTGGCGAAACTGCGGAAGGCCTACGGGGAGAATTTCAACCAAGAGAAAATGCGTGAACTCACGCTTGAGATCGTCGCCGATTTACTCGTGTCCGGCAAGATAGAGGCGGGCTGGCCCACTGCCGAAGGCGGCTGGGAACCCTGGAAGCTCAGCCCTGCTGCAGTGCTTGCCCGGATCGAGGCGGAATGGGACGCCCTCGGGAAAGATCCGAACATCGGAAGCGAGATTGTCTGGTTCACGGCGTTACCGGTGCCAAAGCGCCGATAAGTCCACTCAAAGCCCCTCGAACCACCCGTTCGAACGCCCTGTTCAAAGGCCTATTTTGCTATCTCCCCCAAGCCGCCTAAATCTAATGGAATTGCCGAACTGGCTTCCATAAATAGGCTGGAATTTGATATTGGCCGTTTGACCTTCACTCGCGGGAGATGGGACTTAAGCTCCATCCGAGCCCGGGCCCTATGCCTCAGGTGAAGCTCGACGCCGGCTGTTAATCTTTAGGTGAGACGCGAAGGTCCCTCTCTGTTTTGAGGGTTTCTCTGTAGCTCGGGGAATTGGCTCCGAGGTATCCACGATCCGGCCCTAACCGGATGAGTCCAGAGGAAGCGAAACGGGGCGCAAGCCTCGCCATCGCTTCCTCTTCGTGTTTTTGGGAGGAAACAAAAATGCGGAGAATGCTAATGGGCAAGCGTGTGGCAAGCGGTATTCTCGCGGCGGCGATGGGCGTAGTCGGTTCCGGTGGTTTGACTTCACATGCCGCGTCTCTCGAAGATTCGCAGCCGGCGGCGGTCGTCATCGTGACCAAGGCGAAGGAGTTGGCGAAGGTCCAGGTCGAACACTCCAAAGCGACTCGGGAAGCTGCAACGGATGATGTCCGGGCCATGTTATCCTCGTGTTCAGATCGAACACGGCATTCTTTCTTGGAGAGCCTCGTTCTCGTGGACGGGAAATTCGCCGGAGCTAACGTGAGAATAGTTCAGGAGTGCCTTGGCGAAAGCGGATATCAGAAGTTCCGCGATCTCTTTGGCCTGCAAACCCCGGGAACGAAGGATAATGCGAAGCACTGGTGCGCCAGTCGTGCCACCTGCAGGAAAAACGAGGCCATTTGTACCAGCAACTGCAGAAGCGATAAGGATGCCGCAAAGATTGGGAAGGAAGACGACGGTTATCTTTCGTTTCGCGAGATGCTCGGGAACTGCTCCGACGCCGAGCGTGATCGTTTCTTCGACAGCGTGAGCTGGAAGGACGGCCGCATTCAAACTGCCGAACTGAGCTCCATTCGCCGCTGCGGCAGCAAGACATCCCGCCTCCTCGCGGCGATGGAATAGCTGAATTGGCAGGCGGAACCGGAGTCACTGCTAGGGCGTCGCTCCGGTTCCGCCAGCCTCTCGCTAAACAATGAAACTCATAAGGCTCTCGATGGTCGGGATACTCGGCTGCGCCGCGTTCCTCGGCTGCGCATCGCATCGGCTCGAATCAAAATTGACTCGAATGCGGAAGATCACGGGGTCATATACGCTCAGCGGCCAAGAAAAGAGCCGCGAGCTCCTGCGCAATGGCGATCCCTTCCTCGCAGAAGAGTTCACGTCGGACCGGATATCGCGGCTGAACAACGCGCAACTCAAGGATATCTACAGGGCACTTGATGGCATTGCGCTCTTCATCGACGACTTCCCTCCGGTTTATCCTATGGAACAGGTGTTCAACGAGATGGCGCGTCGTAAAATTGAATCTATCCCTGATGTGGAGGGCCTCTATCAACAGTACCTCATCGCACATCTTTTCGATAAAGCGAGGGAGTTAACGAGGACCTATGCCATGCCCGATGTGGCCATGGTCCCGGATGTTCTCATGGCTCTAGTGCCAGAGGGATCAACCGCCAGAGTCTTCGATGTTTCAGATGACGCCAAGACCATCGAATTAAAATCCTTTCCGTTCGACAAAGGTCCCCGTATGGTGATGACTTCCGGCCCGAATTGTAGTCCGAGCAAGCGGGCTTACGCCGCGATCGAGTCCGATCCCCTCCTGAAGCGTCTCGTCAACGACCATGCGATTCGAGTCGCAAACCCTGGGGAGATGATATCCATTAGGGAAATCTCTGAATGGAACCGAGCGCACCCTCGAGCCAAGATGTATATTGCTTATAAACCGAGCGATTGGCCCGATATCGATTTGGGGGAGACTCCGATCTTCTATTTCTTCAAGGACGGCAAGGTGGTTAGAACGGTGACAGGCTGGCCTTCAAATGATCAGAAGCAGGAGCTGCTCAAGGGCTTTGCTGCCATCGGGATAGAAACGTCGGACAATCCAGAGCGGCAATGAAAATAGAGCAGCTGCCGATCGCGCTGCACCTTCTCGCCCTCGAGGACGCGCTCAAGCTGGCGGGGATATCCCCAACCGACACGCCTTCGGAGCGCCTTAAAAAAGACGGCGTCCGGCACTTCGACGAGATAATCTCCGAGCAGCTCAAGCCGTGGCTGGCCCTTTCAAATGGGCCAAAACGAGCCATTCGCCGTTTCCGGCCATTTAGCGGGATATAAGGCGAAGTTCCTGGGCCTTCGGTCCCACAACGGTCCCGGTATTCGTCCTAGCCGATCCGACGGAAAAGCTCATCGAGATCGGACTCATCCTGATACAAGCCGAAGCCGAAGCGCAGCCGGTCGCCGCGCGCGTCGGTGAGCACGCCGAACTGCGAGGCCATGCGCTTGGACAGCCCGGGCGCGCCGTCGATGCGGAAGGTCAGGAAGTGCCCGACGCGCGAGAGGTCGTTCGACACGAGCGCGTCGAGGCGGAACGGGCCGCGCTGCTTGAGCCCGAGGCGCGAGAGGAACCCACGCTGTAGCTCGCGCGCGCGGGCGTCCGACTTCTCGACGGTGATCCCGAGCGACTTGCGCCACGCCGTGACCGCGTTCCAGCGGTAAAGCCCCGACGGGTCGAAGGTCGAGCCCCAGAAGCGCGCCGCGCCCGAGGCGTAGCCGACCGGAGCGGTGATCGGCTTCTGCAGCGCGGCGAAATCGGCGAACCAGCCCGTGTTCGACGGACGCAGGTCGCAGCCCGCCGGCACGGCGAGAAAACAAACGCCCTCGCCGGCCTGCGCGTACTTGTAGCCCCCGCCAAGGAAGAACACGCGCTCCGCGAGCCGGGACAGGTCCAGCGGCGCCGTCATGAAGGAGTGGTAGCCGTCGATCACCACGAGCGCCCTCTTGGGCGCCGCCGTCACGATCGCCAGGAGGTCGACTTCGCTCAGCCGGTGGCCGGAGTTGAAGAACACCTGGCTCAGGAACACAAGGTCGTGCTTGCCGGCCTTCGCGGCGGCGGCGAAGCGCGCGGGGAAGGTTTTGAAAGGCTCCACGGGGACGCGCTTCACCTTCGCGCCGTCCTCCTCGTATCGGGCAGCTTGGCGTGCAAAGGAGTGGAACTCCGAGTCGGTGGTCAGGATCTTCAGCGCTTTATTGGAAGGTAGGCAGGAGAGAAGACGCAGGACGAATTCGTGCGTGTTCGGCGCGAAGACGATCAGGTCCGAGGACGGCCACTTGAGAGCGTCGGCGACGGACTTCTGCGCGGCCGGCAGGACCTCGGCAAAGACATGGTCCCACTTCTCGTCGGTGCGCGCCGCCGCGTCGTCCCAGCACTGGAGCACCGCCGCCCGCGTGCAGTCCGGCCACGGGTGATGGCTGTGGGCGCAGAAGTGCAGGCGGGATCCGAGCCCCTTGAAGAACGCGGAGTAATGAGACTTGAGGCTCACGCCGCCTCGTGCGCGAAGCCGAGCGCCGCCGACGCCGTCTTGGGCAGCTTGGGCAGGGCCGAGCGCGGGATCAGGAAGGTCGACAGGTTGAACAGGTCGCCGAACACGCGGTGCGCGCTCGCCGCCTTCATCAGGTACTGGTGGCCCGATGAGCCACCGGTCCCGATCTTGGTGCCGATCATGCGGTGCACCATGATCGCGTGGCGCGTGCGCCACAGCGCGAACTGCTCGTCGACCTCGACGAGCTTCTCAAGGAGGCGGAAGGGCTCGTGCAAGATGGGCCGGTCCCGGTACAGCTGGATCAGCAGAGCGGAGCGGGTCGCCGCGTGCGACAGGCGCCAGGAGCCGTCGCGCAAGAGCAAGGCGTGCTTGTCGGGGTCGAGAAGGCTCTCGAAGCTCTCGCGCGTGGCGGCCAGGCCCTTGAGCTCACGCTCCAGGTCCTCGGGCGACGGCGCGCTGGCGCGGATCGTTTTCTCGTCGCGCGCGAGCATGGCGCCGACGGACTTGCGGTACTCGCGCCAGAAGTCGAAGCCGGAGAGCTGCGTGAAGGGCGTGCGCTCGAGCCAGCGCTCGATGAGAGTGAACAAGGACGGCGCCTTCCCGGCCTCGAGGACGAGCTTACGGTGGACGGGCATGAGCCGGCGGAAATAGGGCGTCTTCTCAAACGGGACGCGGCGAGTGTCCACTAAGCCGAGCTTTTGTTCGATAAGCCGGAACTGAAAGCTCTGAAAACCGGACGCGGGGTTGAGCGCGTCGCGGAAGTCGAGGAAGTCGAGCGGGGTCATGGTCTCGAGCACATGCAGCTGCTCGAGCAGGAGCTTCTGGATTTCAACCACGCGCCCGAGGCGCGCGACCGCCGCGCCGATGCGGCTCTCGTCGACAGTGCGGCCGGAGAAGTCTTCGAGCACGGAATTAAGCTCATGGAGAATCTGCTTGAACCACAGCTCGTAGGCCTGATGCGTGACGATGAACAGCATTTCGTCGTGCGCCGGCCGTCCGTTCAGGTTCGACAGCGGCTTCTGAGAGCTGAGCAGGGCGTCAAGCCCGAGGTAGTCGCTGTAATAGACCGGCTTGTGCGTTTTCATATTGCTCCTAGTCCACCACTCGCCGCGCCTTGAGATAGCGCTTGCGCCAATAATCGCTGTGCAGGCTTTCCTGGCGCACGCCCTCGCCGGGGTTGGCCTGATGAATGAAGATGCCGTTGTTCACATAGATGGCCACATGCCCCACCTTTCTGCCGCCTTTGGCTCCCGCGAAGAACACAAGGTCCGCCATGCGCAGACTACGCGACGGTCCGACCGCTTCACCCTCGATGGCCATAGCCTCGGAGCTGCGCGGCAGGTCCACCTCGTGCGCCGTGAACACTTGGCGCACGAAATCGGAGCAATCCTTGGGAATGGAGCGCTTGCCGTCCTCCTCAGGCAGGTAGGACTTGGCCGTGCGGATCAGCGCTTTGGCCAAGGGTGAGGGCGGGGGCGGGGGCGGGGCCTGGCGCCTTTCCTTGCCCCCTCCGCAGCCGGCCGCGGCGAGAAGCCCCGCGAGGATCAAAACCGTGGATTTCACGGCGGAATGATACTAATTCGCTAGGCCCATCGGCCCCTGGGGTGGTGGGCCCATAGAACCTGTCTACCCCCTCGTTCCCCGGATATAATCCTTGAAATGATCCGCACAGCCTTCCTTGCCGGACTTCTGAGCCTGAGCGCCGTCGTTCCGGCGCTCGCGGCCGGCGCTCCGGCCGCCGTGGCGGCCGTCGAGGCCTTCCTGCGCGACGACGAGAAGGCCATGCTCGCCGCGGTCCTAGCGGACAAGACCGCCTCCGCCGAGTTCAACGCGGACGCCAAATTCGCAGGTTCGGACCCCAAGATCATGAAGCTCGTCCTGGACAAGTGGCGCGGCCGGGTGGTGGCCTTCGCGGAGCGGGACGCCCAAATCCCCACTCCTGATGTGGAAGGCACCTACCGCAACTACGGCGCCCTGATGACCCCGGCCACGCGCTCCTACATGGTCCGCCGCCTCAAGACGATGAAGGAAGGCGACCGCAACACTTTGATCGAGCACCTCGACGCGGTGGACTCAGCACTCTCCTCCAACGACGGCAAGCTGACCTGGTACACGAAGAAGGTCGTCGTCGGCATCTTCGACAAGTACCGCCAGGATCTCTCGACCTACCTACCCGAGCCCCTCGCCCTCGCCGCCAAGGCCTCCGCGCCCGCCGCCTCCCAGACCCTCGCCGATATGCGCAAGGCCGCCGAGACCGTCGCCGTCGCCCCGATCGAGCCCCCCGTCCGGCGCGAGCCGGTCGTGACGCCTCCTTCGCGCTCGACACACACCGCCGCCGGCGATCCCCAGGACAACACTTCCGTCGTCGTGTCCACCTCCAGCGCGCTCGAGCAGGCCCGCCGGGCGGCCGAGGCCGCCGAGCGCGGAGGCCTCGACTTCGACGGCGGCGGCGCCGCGCCCCCCAACGGCGGCGTGGTTTCAGCCGGCCCCGGCGGCGGAGCCGCTCCGCTCGCCCCGTTCACGGGCCCGGGCAATCTCGTTCCCAACCTGACGGCCGATGTGCCCTCGCCAGTCGACCCCGAAGATGATTTCATGTCGGACATCAAGAAGATGAAGACCGGCTCGGGCGCGTTGCAGCCGCGCAAATACCTGCCCGGCGGCATCGGCGCGGTGCTCGGCGGCCTGCTGGGCTTCCTGCTCGGCGGCCCGGTCGGAGCCTTGATAGGCGCCGGCGTCGGCCTCATCGCGGCCGACATGCTCGGCTCCAAGCTCTTCAAGTAAGGGGTATAATTTCCTCGTGACCCTCGTCGACGGCTTCGGCCGCGCGTTCCACTACCTCCGACTCTCCGTGGAAGACGCCTGCAATTTCCGCTGCCGATACTGCCTTCCCCACGGCTACCACAAGACCGAGGCCGACTCCCCCCTGAGCGTCGCCGAGATCGGCCGCCTCACGCGCGCCTTCGCTCAGCTCGGCTTTTGGAAGGTGCGCCTGACCGGCGGCGAGCCGACCGTGCGCCAGGACATCATCGAGATCGCGCGGACGGTCGCAAGCACCGAAGGCGTCCGGCGCGTGGCGCTGTCCACGAACGGCTACCGTTTGAAGGAGCTCGCGCCGGAACTCAAGGCCGCCGGAGTCGCCGCCGTCAATGTCAGCGTGGACAGCCTCGACCGGGCGCGCTTCGCGGAGCTGACCGGCAAGGACATGCTGGGCGCTGTAATGGGCGGGATTAGCCGGAGCCTGGAGATCGGCCTGCAGACCAAGATCAACGCGGTCCTTATGAAGGGCTTCAACGACAACGAGTTCGCGCGCTTCGTGGATCTCGCGCGGGAACAGCCGTTGTCAGTCCGCTTCATCGAGCTGATGCCGTCGACGGACAACATGGATTTCTTCACCAAGCACCACCTCAAGGCTGAGGCGCTCGTGAGCTGGCTCGGCGAGAACGGGTGGACAGAGAGCGCGCGCGCCGAAGGCGACGGCCCCGCGCGGAATTTCGAGAAGGTCGGCCATATGGGCTCGGTCGGCGTCATCGCGCCGTACGCAAAAGATTTTTGCGGGTCATGCAACAGATTAAGGGTAACGAGCCGAGGCCGCTTACGGCTGTGCCTATTCTCGGAAGCGGATCATTCACTGAGAAGTTTTCTTCAAGATGATTCACACGCTCACGAACTCCAGGAACGGGTCAAGTCATTATTGGGTTTGAAAGAGATCAGCCACCACCTTCCCGAAGGGAAGGTGGGGAATACGAAGCACTTCGCGATGATGGGCGGATGAAAGGCAAATTAGGAGTACAGATGGCTGATGTTTCGGCCAAACAAATCACCGAACGCCGCGCAGCGGCGGTCGGAACTCTTGTGATGGGCCGAAAGGCGTTCGCCTTGCTCAAATCAGGCCGTTTGCCCAAAGGCGACGCCATCACCCTCGCTCAAGCCGCCGGCGTCATGGCCGCGAAGAGAACCCCGGACCTCCTTCCCCTCTGCCATCCTATTGCGTTGGATTCGATTGATGTAAAAATAACTTTTGATGTAAAACTTCCGGCTGTGCATGTCATGTGCACCGCCGCGATAGCGGCGAAGACCGGCGTCGAGATGGAGGCGTTAACGGGTGCGTCGGTCGCGCTCCTCTGCCTTTACGATCTCATCAAGCCCGTTGATCCGAATCTAGAAATCGTTGCCGTAAGGCTTGAGTACAAGTCAGGTGGAAAAAAGGGGTTCTGGAAACATCCCAAGTCGTTAACGCCGCCGAGGGCGGAGAAGATTCGGAAGGCAGGCACCGCGGCTGTGATCACGGTCAGCGATCGTGCGTTTAAAAAGGTTTACGCCGATGAATCAGGAAAGGCTTTGGCCTTCGGCCTTGAACGAATTGGGTTTACGATTAAAAAGCGCATTATCAGCCCCGACGACCAACGCACGATTGAGTCACATATTCGCCGCGCTGCGCGCGGCGTGAACATCGTTGTTTTGACCGGGGGCACGGGCATATCACCTCGTGATGTCACCCCCGAGGCCGTCATGGCGGTCTGTGACCGCCTCATCCCGGGCGTAGGCGAAGCTTTGCGCGCCTCCGGCGCGCCGGTGACTGCGCCGCTCTCCCGTTCGGTCGCCGGCCAACTTGGTAAATGTATTATCGTCGCTTTGCCGGGAAGCGGGGGCGGGGTGCGCGACGGCTTATGCGTATTAGCTGACCTTTTACCTCACGCGGTTCATATCGCCAACGGCGGCGGGCATTAGTTTGATCTCTTACGCAGACGCGCGCAAAATAATTTCCTCCGTCGCGCTCGCGCGCCCTCCTCTTCAGGAAGAAATCGTCCCATTGGCTAAAAGCCTCGGCCGCTGCGCGGCCGGTGAGCTATTTGGTCAGGAACCCATACCCTCCTTTGACAACTCATCTATGGACGGCTACGCGCTTGCGTCGGCACGCGCACGCGGCGCCACAGAATCTCCACTTACTTTGCCCGTCCTCGGAACTATTCTTGCCGGCGATGCCCCCCGCTGCCAGGCTGAATCCGGCACCTGGAAAATAATGACCGGTGCCCCGATCCCCGCCGGCTGCGACTCCGTCATCCCCGTCGAACAAACCCGCTCTCTGGATGGCGGCCGCGCCGTCGAAATCCTCGCCACCCCGCACGAAGGCGACTTCATCCGTTTCACCGGACAGGACTTCGCCCCCGGCGCCCAGATATGCCCTCCCGGAACGGTTCTCACCCCCCGGCATCTCATGGCCCTCGCCGCCGTCGGCGTGTCGCAGGTTCCCGTAAGACGCCGCCCCAAAATCGCGCTCATCTCCACCGGCAAGGAGCTCGTCGCTCCCGACCAGCCCCTGCTCCCCGGCCAGATTCGCGACGCCAGCACCTCGTTCCTGCAAGCGGAATGCGAGCGCCTCGGCTGGGAATTCTCCTTTGACGGCATCATCCCCGATGACGCCGACGCCTTCTACGCCCGCATGGATCGCCTCGCCTCGCGCGACTACGATATGATCCTCACCACCGGCGCCGTTTCCATGGGCGAAGCCGATTTCATCCCCAAGGTTCTCAAAGAAATGGGCGCCCGCACCCACTTCCACAAGGTCGCCATCAAGCCCGGCCGCCCCCTCCTCTTCGCCGAGTTCGACCGAGGCCCCCTCGTCTTCGGCCTCCCCGGCAATCCCATCTCAAGCGTGGTCGGCATGCGCTTCTTCGTTCAGCCGTGCCTGCGCGATTTGATGGGACAACCGGAAGAGGCCCCCGCTATTTGCCGTTTGGATAAGCCTGTCGACAAGCCCGAGGGCCTGCGCTGCTTTTTTAAGGCCCGCCGCCGCGACTTGGGCGCCGTCGAAGTCCTCCCCGCTCAGGCGTCCTTCCAAATTCATTCCTTGCTCGCCGCCGACTGCTGGGCCGTTCTCCCCGAAGAAGGCGCCGGCGTGAACGCCGGAACGGAAGTGGAAGTCTATGACGCGTAAGATAGAATTGTACGGCCGCCTGCGCGACGCGGGCTTCGGCGCGTCGCTCACCGTGGATATCCCGCCCTCTGCCACCTGCCGCGAAGCCCTCGCGAGCCTGAAACCGGTTTTACGGCAACAATTGCACGGGTGCGTTCTCGCGTCCAACGACGAGATTCTGTCTCCCGGCGACAAGCTCCCCTCCGGCCGCCTCGCCTTGCTTCCCCCCGTATGCGGCGGATGATCATCGTCACGAAGTCCCGCCTGGACCCCGCCGCGCTCGACCGCGCCGTCACCTCGCGCAAGCACGGAGCCGTGGCCTCCTTCGTTGGCACCGTGCGCTCGCCTCACGCCGGCCGCGTCGTCACGGCGGTATCCTACGACTGCTTCGCGCCCTTGGCCGAGAAGGAACTGGCGCGCATCAAGTCCGCCGCGGAGCGCCGCTGGCCCGTGACCGTCGCCGTCGCCCACCGCACCGGCCGCCTCAAGGTCGGCGAGGCCAGCGTGGCGATCGCCGCGGGCTCCGGGCACCGCGCCGAGGCCTTCGAGGCCTGCCGCTTCGTCATCGAGGAGATCAAGCACCGCCTCCCCGTCTGGAAGAAGGAGCACTACGCGAAGGGCGAAGGGCGCTGGCTTCCCGGCTGCGCGCTGAGGAGGCGCAAATGACCAAGTTCGCCTTGATCGGCTTCGGCGTCTTCCTCTGCGTGATGGCCTTCTGCGCCGCGGCGGAGCGGCTCCTGCCGCGCCGCGCCCACACGGCCCCCGCGAGCTCGCGCTGGTTCGCCAACCTGAGCCTCGGCGCGCTTGGGGCCGTCGCGGTCCGCCTGCTCCTGCCCTTCGTCCCCGTCGACGCCGCCTACCACGCGGAGGCCGCGGGCTTCGGTCTTCTCAACCTGCGACCCATCTATTATCCGCTCAAGTTCGTCCTGTCGCTCGTCCTCCTCGACCTGCTCATTTATTTCCAGCACCGCCTGTTCCACTGGTCGCCTTTGCTGTGGCGCCTGCACGCCGTCCACCACACCGACCTCGACCTCGACGCCGGCTCCGGCGTGCGCTTCCATCCCGGCGAGATCCTCCTCTCCTCCCTCATCAAGTCGATCGGCGTCGCCGTCCTCGGCGCGCACTTCCTCGCCGTCGCGGTCTTCGAGCTCGTCCTGTTCTCCTCCTCGATCTTCAACCACGCGAATATCCGCCTGCCCCTTCCGCTCGACGCGGTCCTGCGCTGGGTCCTCGTGACCCCAGACATGCACCGCGTCCACCACAGCCCCGACCGCGACGAGACCGACTCGAACTTCGGCTTCAACCTCCCCTGGTGGGACCGTCTGTTCGGCACCTACCGCGCCCAGCCGCGCGAGCCGCACGAGTCGATGGCGCTGGGCCTGGCCGGCACCCGCGATCCGCGCGCGCTCGGCGTGTTTTCCCTGCTCGCCCGCCCGTTCAGGAGGACCGCGTGAAGATCCGTTGCGACCTCACCTTCAACGGCGAGACGCGCAAGCCCTACCTCGTCTCCGGACCGAGCGAGCCCGACGACCATCTGGCGCACCGCATCGCGGCCTTCATCCTGTTCTGGAACGACAACGCCACGACGGACGCCTCGACGAACACGCCGGCGCTCGCCAACTTCGAATTTCTCCCCGACCTCCTGGCGACCAACGACGCCGGCGAGGCCACCGTCTGGATCGAGTGCGGCACCGTCACCATGAACAAGCTCACCAAGGTCACGCGCCGCAGGCCGCGAGCGCGCATCGTCATCATGAAGGAGAACGAACGCGCAGCGCAAGATCTTCGCCGCGACCTCGACGACCAGTTCGACCGCCCCGAGCGCGTGGAGATCCTCGCCTGGCCCGGCAACTCCTACAAGGAGTGGGCCAGGACGGTCGGCGATTCGATCGAGGCCTGCGGCGAGGCCGACGGCCTCTCGATCAACGGCGTGGTCAACGAGCAGATGGTCGTCGTCGAGTTCATCAAGTTCTGAGGTAGAATCAGTCATGGACCTACCCTCCCTTGCCCTCGCTTTCGGCGTCGCCTGGTCTCCGGTGACGGTCGCGACCCCCAAGGCCGTCCCTGTGGGCCCCGGCGCGGTTCCGGGCACGGTTTACGATACGACAGGCGCCGTCCGCACTTGGAACGACGCCTTGTCGATGATGGCTTCGGCTCGCGTCGTCGCGGTTGGCGAGTCCCACGACGACGCGTCACATCACGCGCTCCAGGCCGAGGTCCTCACCGCGCTGGCGGCGCGCGTGCCCTTGGCCGTCGGCCTCGAGATGGTCGCCGGTGAAGACCAAGCCGTTCTTGACCTATTCATGAATGGGTCGACTTTGGAAAAAGACTTCGCCGTTTGGTGGAAGACAAATTGGGGCTTCGATTACGCGCTCTACAAGCCGATATTCGACGCCGCAAAAGCGGCGGGCGTGCCCGTGCGCGGTCTAAACGCCCCGCGCGATGTGATTAAAGCCGTTGGAAAGAAGGGCCTCGCTGGTTTATCGCCGACGGAGCGTTCCCGCCTCCCGGCCATCGTCGTCGAATCCGTTGACCCTCGCTACAGGAAGTATGTCTTAGATTCCGTGTCAGGCCACGGCGCTCCTCCGTCCGCCATTCCCCGCATGATCGAAGCGATGGCCGCCTGGAACGAGACCATGGGCGAGAACGCCGCAAAAATCGCGGCCGAAGGCCGCGTCGTACTCGTCATCGCCGGTCAGGGCCACACCTACTACAAAGCCGGCATCCTCGAAAGCGCCGCGAAGCGAGGCGCGGGGCCCTGCCAAGTGATGTTGCCGTGGCCGTCGTCGCCGCAAGGAGACGAATTGCAGCTCGGCGATTGGTTCAAAATCCCCTGATCTTGAAAAGTTTCGTTGCCGTATTGCTCGCCTGCTCGGCCCAAGCCGGGGTAATAGCCGTTCCCCGCTCGCCCGTACCCACCTTACACTCCGTCCTCCCCGGCCTGTCCCAACCGTTGATTGCGTTGCCGTCCGCTTCCATCGAAGCCCCCCGTTCGTTAAATAATTTCTGGGATGGGGTTCCGTCGGCGCCCGTTCTTCTCGAGCCGTCCGCCGTCGCCGTTCCACAAGCGGGATTCTCCGACGAGCCCCTCGAAGCGGGACGCCTGGCGCCGTGGCTCGCGACCGACGATCCCCGCATCGCCGCCGCCCTCGACCGCGCCGTGGAGCTCGCCCGCACGACCCGCGCCGGCCGCCGCGCCCTGGACGAGGCCGAGCGCGTCCTCGCCGAGCAGGGCCGTGATTTGCCGGTGTCCGTTCAGGCGCTCGGCCGCAACTACGGCGAATACGACTATGTCGAGAAAAGCATGCGTCTGCACAAGGACCTATTCCGCAAGGGCCGCGAGGCCGACCTGGCCGGAACCCTCGTGCACGAGCTGACCCATGTCGCGCAGCACTCGCTCGGGGTCCCCTCGAACGCCCTCGAGATGGAAATAGAAGCGCATTTGACGGACCTAGACATGCTGCGCGACCTCGGCCTTAAGCCCTCGCCCCACACCTTCGCGCGCCAGGCCTTCGATGCCCTCGCGCAAAGCCCCGCTCAGTTCATCGCCTTGATCTCGGCCGCCGTCCCGGGCACCGTTTTTCTCGGCGATTCATCGCTCGAGGAAATCGAGGAGCAGCTCGAATCGGATCTCGACGAGGCAGCGGTCAAGCGCTCGAGGTCCGCCGCAGGCCTTGCGAAGGCGATCGAGCGCGACCTAGACCTGCTGCGCACGCCAGAGGGCCGCGCCTCCTACAAGTCGTTCTCCCGCCGCGTGCTGGCGCTGCTGCGCCGCCGCGCTACCGAAGCGAAATCATAGAAATACTGTCCGGTCGGCAGGCCTGACACCAAAACAGGACAGTATTTAGCGCGACTTCAGCACGAGCCACAGCGCCCGCTCGGGGCCGTGCAGCTCGGTGGGCTTGCCGTCGTAGCCGTACACGGCTTCAACGCAAAGCGGTGATTTCTCCAGAAGCGCCTCGAGCTCGTCCGCGCTGTAGCTGCGCAGGTCGTACGACGACTCGTGCACCTGATCCTTATTCCCCTTCGTCGTGGTCACGAAGTTGATGATCTTCTCGCGCCGCGTCTCCGGCTCCGCGGGTAGGCTCATGATGATGTGCTTCGCGCGCCGTCCGCCTTGGCGGCACTCCCACACCTCCTCGTCGGGTTCGTCCTGGCCGTAGATGGACAGATCCAAGCCAAGGATGAAAATTCCGCCCGGTTCGAGCGCCCCCGCCATCAGCTTTAGGTGAGCCAGCGCCTCCTTCTCGCTCATGAGATGGCGAAAGGTCGAGAGGACATTCACGATCAGACCGAACTTCCGCGCCGGCCGATAGGCCGACATCTCGCCGCGGGAAATCCTCGCGCGCTTGCCCCAGCCCTTGAGCCGCTTGCGCGCGAACGCCAGCATCCCACTCGCCGCGTCGTAGCCTTCCACCGTCCAGCCGCGGCGAAGCAGCCCGGCCAGGTAGCGGCCGGTTCCGCAGGCCGGCTCGAGCGCGGTCTTCACCCCGCAGCCGTGGACCTCCGCGAGATATGTCAGCAGCCAGACCTCGTCGTCCGTGCCCTCGGCATGAACCAGATCGTACAGCTCGGGATCGGCGTAGATCGAGGGAAGGCGGCTCAATGAGGAACGGGCGCGGCCGTCACGCGCATCGCGGGCCCGCTCAGCGCCACGCCCTCGAGCCGCAGGCTCTCGAGCAGATCGAGCAGCACCGTCTCCTGCGCGTCCATGAAGGCGTTGTAGTCCGTCCCGCGCACATAGAACACGAGCTCGAAGCGCAGCGTTCCCTCCTCCACCCCGGACAGATGGGCGCGATCGAGCCGCGCGTCCTTAGCCTTGCCCACCGCCGAGCGCGCGTGACCCGGCACCTTCTTGAGCACGGTCGGCGGGGTGTCCGCCGGCAGGCTGAAGGCGATCACCGAGCGCCGCTCGGTCATCTGCTGGAAGTTCTGGATCTTCGTGCTCGTGAGCGTCGAGTTCGGAAACACGAGCAGCTCGCCGTTCACCGAGCGCACGCGGGGCGTCTTCACACCGATGTGCTCGACCGTCCCCACGAGGTCGCCGACCTTGATCCCGTCGCCCACGACGAAGGGCTTGTCCAGATAAATCGCGACCGCGGAGAAGAGGTATCCCAGCACCGCCTGCGCGGCGAGCGCGACGGCGATGCCCGAGATTCCGAGTCCGGCCACCATCGAGGTGATATTGAACCCGAGGTTGCTCAGCACGAACAAGAAGGCGCCGACCCAGATGAAGCCCTGCGCGGCCAAGGTCACCGTCTGCGCCGTGTCGAGGTGCTGGATGTCCGCGTCCGCCGCATCCGCCAGAATCACCTTCTCGACCGCGTACGCGGCCGCCGCCTGAAGCATCGTCACAAGACGGTACGCGACCAGGGCCACGACCACGATGTGCAGCCCGCGATCGAAGCGATGATGCACCGTCAGCGGCCCCAGCGCCACATAGAACGCTACGACATAGCACTCGGGCGTCTTCACCTTCTCGAGCATCTCCACGATCAGGTCGTCGAAATGGGTCGAGGTCAGCTTCGCGAGCGCATGAAGCTGGTTGATGAAGACGCGCCGCGCGAGGAGGAAGCCCCACAGGACCGCGAGGAAGGTCACGACGGCCAGGAGATACTCGGACACCGAGTTGCCGAAATACACGCGCGACAGAAATTCTAGCTGAGGCATTCCCTATTATGCCTCACTTGATTCGGGGCGGTCCACCCACTGTACTACTGGACTTCACCCCGCCCGACCTCTTAGGCGTCGACTCGGCGAGAATCGCTCGGGGAACGCTTGGGATTGGTTAACTCCAGCAGTTTCAGCATTTCCCGCTGGCTGCGGCGATCGCAAATCCGCTCGAGGGGGCGAAGCCGCTCGCGCGCTTCGTTGATGCGGGCTTGAAGCTTATCAAACGCCTTACCCCGCGCCTCGTCCGTAAGTCCTTTCTTCGCGTAAAGAGCGCGCTTTCCGTTCTCGTACCGGAGATTGATTTGCTCCCTCGCCCGCATGAGCTTGGCCAAATAACGATCGTCCACCATCTCGGGCCGGAGCAAGGATTTACGATAGCCACCGATCATTTTCTTCAAAGTTTCTCGTCTCATGATTTACCCCCGAATTTTTCCAGATTCGTCAGCCGCAGTTCGTGCTTGCTCACCATCTCATTCAGGTCTTTGAAGCTCTTGTCATGAAGCGCCCGCTGATTCCGTGAGGCGAGAATCTTCTTCGTGAATCCATCTAGCCGGGACTGAATCAAGTCGAAGGCGCTTTTTACAGTCTCCAGCCGCGCCATTTCCGACACCTAAAACTCCAGGCCCGACAATTTTGAGGCAATACGCCGCACGGCGCCCCACAAGTTTTCACCGCCTGATTTATCCTGCTCAGACATTTCATCCCCCATTGCGACGATTCACATGGGCCCAACCGCCCCTTAGGCACTACGACCTATTGAGCGCGGGTAACCTTCGTTTATGACGGGGCGCATAGAAGCGCCCGCCGCCTTCGCGCTACACTTCTTTTATGATGACTCTCGTCTCCCTCGATGGTTCGCGCCGCAAGCTCGTCGCCTCCGTGATCGCCTCGGTGATCTCCCCCGCCCAGCTGACCATGGCCCACGAGCTCATGGCCGCCGAAAAGTCCGGCCGCCCCGCCCCCTCCCCGGAGGAGGTCCTATTCTGGCTCCGCCTGAACATGCCCACCGCCGCCGAGCGCGTGGACGCCATCCTCCACCCCGCCGACTAGCGCTATAATAGGAACATCATGTCACTCCTGTCCGGTTAAAGTTGGAGGCATAGCTGCGGGTCTTGACGTTTGAGGAGTGCGAGGCGGGCCTCGTTGAGATTGAGGAGA
>Ga0163144_10007873_pt1 | contig 23236 bp, 19 predicted proteins | sample OliLak19BULKMAT1_FD_123175 | JGI IMG/M metagenome (GOLD analysis project Ga0163144, IMG submission 123175) | Freshwater microbial mat bacterial communities from Lake Vanda, McMurdo Dry Valleys, Antarctica - Oligotrophic Lake LV.19.BULKMAT1 | ecosystem: Environmental > Aquatic > Freshwater >...
GGCGCGCCCATGATCCTGCCGGCTCAGCCGAGCCAGGTGTATCACCAGGTCCTCGAGCTCTTCGGACGCTGGAAGGTAAAGCCCGATGTGGTGGCGGAGGTGCAGGATATCGAGCTGGCCCGCCGGCTGGCCGTCGCCGGGCGCGGCGTCGTCCCGATTAACCGCCAGACGCTGAAGGCCAGCAGTCCCGTGGGAGGGCTGGTCGCGCTGCGCACCAAGCCTCTGGGCGTCTACGAGTCCGTTTACCTGATAGCGCGTCAGCGGCGCTGGCTCAATCCGCTGGCGGAGAGGGCCTTGGACCGTTTCCGGCTTTAGCCGGGACTCAGGGCAGGAGGGCGGAGGGCAGCAGGCCCCCGAACAGCAGGAACAGCAGCCCGGCGCTCAGCGTCCAACGCTCGCGCGGCAGGGCGTCGGGCATGTCCCGCGTTTCATCGCTGGCGCGTCCCCAGAACAGGCGGGCCGTCATGCGAAGGGCGACGAAAGCGTTGAGGGCGGCGATGACGGGCAACGCGAGGCCGGCCAGCCCGTCTTCGAGCAGGCCGCGCAGCAGCAGCTCCGCGGCGGGAAAGCCCATCGTCAAGGGCAGGTCGCCCAGGGCGAAGGCGGCGATGAGGCAAAAAACCGCCAGGCGCGGGGCGGCGGCGGCCAGTCCGAGGTAGCCCGGGCGGTCGAGCGCGGGACCGACGCGCGCTGCGAGGCCCGCGCAGACGCAGGCCATCATCGTGACGGCGACGGCGGCCGTCTGCCACACGGCGAGCGCGCCGGCGACGGCGCCTGCGTTCGCTCCGGTCAGGCCGGCCAAGATGAGGGCGCTCTGGCTTGCGATGAGGCCGAGCAGCACGCGGCGGGGACGCGTCTGGGCGTAGGCCAGGAGCGCTGCCGCGGCCGCGGCGAGCAAGGCGACCGCGACGACCTTCGGCCTCGCGTCGGCGCGGGCTTCAGACGGCAGGCTCGCGAAGAGGCGCGCGGCGAGAAGCGCCAGCGGATGACCGTTGAGCAGGAGTACGAGCGGCAGCCAGGCGTGGGGCCCGAACGCCTTCGTCAGCAGGAACGGGATGAGCGCGCCGGCCAATCCGAGGGCGGCGCCGAGGACGCTCCCCGACAGGAGCCCGGCGACGGCGCAGGCGCCGACCCAGAGCGTGCCCGCGGTCCAGGCCGCCGTCCGCACGGCGCGCGGCGCGGCGAAGATCACGGCGGCCGTCAGGACGGCGTGCAGAGCGGCGAGCGGCACGGGGTTCAAGAGAGCCCCCGTCCGCGCAGATCGAGCGCGAAGCCGTACAGCCAGTCGCGCGCCGCGCGGGGCAGCAGCGCGCCGAAGGGCGCGCCGGCCGCCGAGAGATGTCCCCCTGCCGCCGAGTGGCGCTGATGATGGTCGTGCAGCAAGGATGGCGCCTGGAGGAACTGGCCGGTGCGCAGGACGGCGTGGCCGGCGATATGCCACAGGGCGAGCTGGTCGAAGCCCAGGCCGATCTCCACGAAGATCAGGCCGAGCTGGGTCATCGTCGCGTAGGCAAGCGAGGTCTTGGCGTCCGGGCAGGTCCGTCCGACGAGAGCACCCTGCGCCGCCGTGACGGCACCGACGGCGACGATGGCGGCCCACGCCCACGGCGAGGCGTCGAGGATCGGGCGGGAGCGAAGGAGCAGATATGCGCCTGCGTGCACCGACAGGGCGCCGTAGAAGATGGCGCTCGAGGGCGTGGGTCCCTCCATCGCGCGCGGCAGCCAGCCGGAGAACGGGAACTGGGCCGACTTCCCCATCGCGGTGAGCAGGAAGCACAGCGCGACGGCGGTCGCGGCTCCGGCGGAGAGCGTGCCGTGGAAGTGATGCAGGAGAGCGATGCCGGTGAAAAAGCCCACATCGCACAGGCGGTAGACGGCCAGCATGTACAGCGCGCCGCGTGCCGGTGCCTCCCGCGTCTGATAGTACGCGACGAGCAGGAAGGAGGCGGTGCAGACCAACTCCCAACCGACGGCGATCAGATCATAGGAGTCGGCGGAGAACAGGAGCATGGCTCCGGCGCCGAACAAGTTGAGCAGGAAGAAGAAGCGGTGGAAGCCGGGGTCGCGGTGCATATAGCGCCGGGAAAAAACGACGACGATCCCGACGAGCGCGGCGGTGAGCGTCATCATGACCAGGGAAAGGGTGTCGGCCCTCAAGCCGAGCGGGAAGTCTTGTCCTCCGGCGGCGAGCCAGTCGCCATAGGCCGCTACCGGGACGGCTCCCCCGGCGGCACGCGCGACCAGCGCCGCCACGGCGGCCGCAGCGAGGACCCAACAGGCGACGGAGGCGCGGCCCAAAGTCTTCTCTGTGGGACGCGCGTCGAGCAACCAGGCTCCGCCCAGGATGGCGCACAGCCCGCCGGGAAAGAGCACGGGTGCGGCGAGCAGGTAGGCGTCGCTCACGCCTTCACCGTGTTCACCGGATGGGGTACAGTGCCGGCGACGCGAGCGATCGGGAGATGCTCGAGGCGGTGACGGTACCAGTCGACCGAGGAGTGGACGACGGGAGGCGTCGAGGATCCGTTCAGGGGCTCGAAGGCATCGCCGCGCAGGACGCTGATCGCTCCCGTCTCGGGATGCATCGCGGCGACGCGTATCCAGCGGTTTTTGACAAGCTCGACAACGACGGAGCTGCGCCCAGCCGCCTGCAGGATATTTTCCGGCGTGTTCTCAATGACGAGGAGCAGGCGCACGGGCTCGTGCACCTCGACCATCTGCAAGGGCAGGCCCGTGCGGAGGTCGCTCGCGGGCCCGTTCATGACGCCGATGAGGCCCGTCACGTTGTGGGGCAGCTTCGTGCCGCAGCCGTAGCGCTCGTTGTCGACGACGGAGAAGTAGTACTCGAGGTTGATGCCCGCGCAGACGGGGCCGCCGGCGCCGAGCAGCGCGGCCAGGCTGTCGAGATTGGGATCGCGGTCCGGGTCGTAGGAGACCAGAAACGCGCGGCGGTCAAGGAAAAGCCCGCGGGTGAGGCTGCGCCGGCCGACGATCGCGACGGCGTTCGTCGCGTGGCCGTACTCGGGGCGCGGCTCCGAGAGCCGGTCGGCCCGGTCCTCGACGTGCGCGAGCGCCTCGGCGGCGGAGCCGGCGTCGTCAAAGGCCTCGAATCGGCGGGCGCGCTCGTGCGCGTTCGCGGCGCGGCCCGCGTCGAGCGAGCGCCGCAGCCGCGCGAGCTCGTCTTGGTGCGACGTCGGAACTGCGTCGCAGTCGAAGAGGCTGACCTCGTCGCTGCAGGTGTCGTGGTAGCCGCCCACGAACCAGGTGTCGCCCGGCACGCGCACGCCGAGGTCCGCCATGCGCGCGCGCACGAGAGCGTTGTTGGCCATCGCGGCCGCGATGCGCGCGTTGGGCGCGCCTCGCCGTCCGCCGCAGGCGCCGCAGTCGTGCGCGGACTCGTGCGGATTGTTGAGCGAGGTCGAGCCGTGGCCGAGCAGCGCGACGAGGCGCGCGTGGCCCTCGGTGAGGCCCGCCGCGCGCAGCAGCGCCGCGATGCGCTCCGCCTGCTCGGCGACGGTGAAGCCGGGCAGGAAGCCGTCCCCCGCGGGAGCGGAGCCTTCGTCCGGGCGGTGCAGCGTCAGCTCGGTGGCGGGGCTCGGCACGAGGCGCTGCAGCCGCGCGCGAGCGCGCGCCGTGAAGCGGGGCGCCACGGTGCGGCCGAGCATGGGCACGAGCAGCGGCAGGCCCACGACGACCGCGAACGCCCAGCCGAGCAGGGCGGTCCGCGAGCCCGCCTCGAGCGCGTGCGCGGCCGCCGACCACAGCCGGCGCCTCGCGCGGCGAACCTCCGCCAGGGGGCGGGCGTCCGCGCGCGGACGCTCGGTCACCGCGTGGCGAGGCGTGACGACGACAGGGCACAGCGCGGCGCCGTGCGGGTCGTCGAGGCCCTGATACTGCACGGCGACGCTGAAAAAGCCGGCGGCGCCGAGCGTTTCGAGCGCCGGATCGAGCTCCTCGAGGGCGCGGCGGAATGATTCCTCGCGCTCGTCGAGGCAGGTCACCACCTGCGCGACGGGGCGCGCGACGGGGCGGCGAGGGTCGACGCCCGCGCGGTGGCCGGCGAGCGGCTTGAGGATCTCGTGCTCATGCCGCCGCTCGTAGGCGAGGTGCCACACGCGGCGGCGCTCCCAATCCCCGAATGACTCGACCTCGGCGCGGAAGCTCGCGAGCTCGGCGTCGGAGAGCAGGCCCGCGCGCTCCGGAGTCAGCTCCAGCAGGCGCGCGGCCTCGAAGAGGCGCGCGGCCGCGGCCTTGCGGCCCCCTTCGGTCGGCGCGCTCGCGGGCGCGGCCTCGCGCCAATGGGTCCAGAAAGGCCGCGTCTCTCCGCGCCCGGCCCAGGCGTTCTCCACGGCGACGCGCGTGAGGGTCAGCCGAACCGCGAGAAAATCCATCAGCGAACACGGAAGCGTCACGTGCGGCGCGAGCCCCGGCTCTCGCTCGAGCTTATGGATGAGCCCAGCCCAGCCCGGAAGGGACAGAAGCTCCGCGACGAGCAGCGCCTCCCAGGCCTTGGTCGGCACGCGGAAGTCGTTGAGGCAGCCGAGCACGACGGCCGCCGGCATGAGGCCCGCGTCCGCCTGGCGGCGAAACTCGCGGCCGAGGCCGGAGAGCGCCGCGGGCTCGAGCGCGAGCGGCCGGTCGGACAGCGCCGACACCGCCGCGTAGAGGCCGCTCTCTCGGCCGGGCATCGCCCACGCGGCCGCGCCCTGGTCGAGGAACGCGGAGCAGTCGCGGATGAGGCGCGCGTTGACCGCCTCGTCGATGTCGATGCCGGAGGCGGCGAGCAGCGCGTCGCGGGGACGGGCCGGCACGGCGGGCGCGGCGGGCGCGGGCGCGGGCGTGCGCTTGAGGAAGACCGCGAACAGCTCGGCGTCGCGAGGGCCGCTCAAAAGGCCACCCTCGGACAGGAGCCAGTCGAGGTTCGCCTCGTTCGCGGCGCTCAGGCCGGGGAAGAGCATCAGGCGGCGCAGGCGCCGCCGCGAGGGGCCCCCGGCCCACAGGGGCGCGTCGGGCTCGGCGTCCACCACCGCATCGAGATCCTCGGCCAGGATGCGGCCGCGCGCGAGTTCCGCGCGGAATACGGCCTCCGTCAGGAACGGCTCCGTCCCGTTCCGGCGCGCCGCCGCCTGGACGGCCTCCTCGAACGGCAGATGCTGGAAGGCGTGCAGCGTGTTGTGGTGGATGAAGACGCCGATGGGGCCCTGCTCCGGCAGGCAGTGCGCCGCGTGCCCGACCGCGGCCGTGAGCGCTTCATGGCCGGGCGTCGCGAAGGGTCCGCTCTCTCCGACGAGGTTCGGCTTGCTCATGAGTGGGACCCCACCTGGACCCCGTCCTCGACCTTGTACGCGTGCTTGAACCCGACGAGCTTGACCTGGATGTTCCGGTCCTTCGAGCCTGTGCGCAGGAAGTCGCGCAGCAACTGGAGCACGTCGTAGTCGATATAGACCGTCTTCGAGGCGTCCACGACGAGACGCGTGCGCTCGGGCAGGTCAGAGAGCACGCGCTTGATCGCGGCCTTATTGAGGAAGGAGACCTCCTGCGCGAGCTCGAGCAGGATCGTCTCCCCCTCCAGATGCTCCTCCTTCTTGAAGTGGTACGCGTGCTTCATGTTGCCGGTCAGGATGAACAGCACGCTGACGCCGAGGCCGATGCCGACGCCCTTGAGCAGGTCCGTGAACACGACCGCGGCGACGGTGACGGTGAACGGGATGAACTGGTACTTGCCCGCGCTCCACATGTGCCGGAACACGGCTGGGTTCGCGAGCTTCCAGCCGGTCATCAGGAGCACGGACGCGAGGGTCGCGAGCGGGATGCGGTTGAGCAGCCCGGGGATCGCGACGACCGCCGCGAGCAGGAAGAAGCCGTGGGCGATCGCCGCGAGCTTCGTGCGCGCGCCGGCGCTCACGTTCGCCGTGGTCCGGACGATGACGGAGGTCATCGGGATTCCGCCGAGGAAGCCGGCCAGCATGTTGCCCACGCCTTGGGCCTTCAGCTCGGCGTTCGTGTCGGTGTAGCGCTTCCACGGATCGAGCTTGTCGGCGGCCTCGATGCACAGCAGGGTCTCGATGCTCGCGACGGCCGCGATCGTGGCCGCGGCGATCCAGATCCGGGAGTCGAGGATCATGGAGAAGTCGGGCCGCGAGAACAGCTTGAGGAACGCGGCCGCCGATTCCGGGACGGGCAAGGTGACGAGCTGCTCGGGACGCAGGGCCCAGGCCGAGCCGGACGCCTTGAGGGCCTCGCTGAGCGCGACGCCGGCGAGCACGGCGACGAGGGCGCCGGGGACGGCCTTGATCTTCTGCAGCGCGGCGACCTTGGTCCACGCGATCAGGATGGCCAGCGAGACGGCCGTAATAAGGAGCGCGCCGCCCTGCGCCTGGCCGCCGCTCCAGCCCGCGGCGTGCGGCAGCTGCTTCATGATGATGATCACGCCGATCGCGGCGAGCATGCCCTCGATCACGTTCGACGGGAGATAGCTCGAGAAGGCGCCCGCGCGCGCGAAGCCGAGCGCGAGCTGGATCGCGCCGGCGAGGAACACGGCGAGCAGGAACGCCTCGAAGGTGCCGAGGGTGGCGATCGCGCCGAGCACGATGGCCGTGAGCCCGGCGGCGGGCCCCGCGACGCTGATGTGGGACTTGCTCAGGAAGCCGACGACCACGCCGCCGACGACGCCCGTGATGATCCCCGAGAACAGCGGCGCGCCGCTGGCAAGCGCGATGCCAAGGCAGAGCGGCAAGGCGACGAGGAAGACGACGAGGCCCGCGAGCAGGTCGGTCTTGAAATATTCGAAATTGGATTTCATTACGATGAGCCTCCGTGTTGACGCGGCCAAGGATCGGATTGCGCGATGCGACGCGGCGGGCCGTAAGGCCCGCGGTCAGCGGAGGGCGGAGTTGGGAGGCGGGCTGTTCAGCTCGGCGATGTGGCCGTCGAGCGGGATGTGGCTTTCGTGATGGACGGTGTGCATGGCCGCGGTGACGGCCGGAGCGACGGAGGACGGGAGGAACATCTCGTTCAGCTCCCCGCTGGACTCGGAGGACTCCTCGGGCGGGGCCTCCTCGCAGGGCGCCGTGCGCTCGGAGCGCGCGTCCACGCCGGCGGCGGCAGCGAACGACGCGGCCGGCATCCAGAGGGCGAGAGCGACCAGCAGGCACTTCGCGAATTTCATCGTTTACGAGGATAACATCCCGGCCCGGTTTTGTCAAACCCCCCCCAAATAAAGCGTCACGCGTCCGTCACGCGGAATTGACCCGGCGACGGTGCGCGCGCGGCGGGCATTCGATAATCTGTGTTCATGAAAACACTTCTCCCCTCGCTGCTCGCCGCGCTGCTGCTCGCCTCCTCCGCTTTCGCCGCGGAGGCGCCGGTCCCGACGGTCGAAGAACGCCTGCTCAAGCTCGAGGCCGCCGCCAAGCCGCCGGAGTCCGACAAGGCGTGGTTCGAGAAGCTCTCGATCCGCGGCTACGCCCAGATCCGCTACAACCGCCTCCTCGAGAACAACGAGAACCTGCGCTGCGAGCAGTGCGACAAGTCGATGGCGCCCAACAGCCAGGTCTTCCTGCGCCGCGCGCGCCTCGTCATCAGCGGGGACGTCAACGAGCGCGTCTACATCTACATACAGCCGGACTTCGCCTCCGACGCCTCGGCCACGGCCCAGCACTTCGCGCAGCTGCGCGACTTCTACGCCGATCTCTCGGTCGACGCGGCCAAGGAGTTCCGCTTCCGCGTGGGCCAGAGCAAGATCCCCTACGGCTTCGAGAACCTCCAGTCGAGCCAAAACCGGCTCTCCCTCGACCGCAACGACGCGCTCAACAGCGGGGTTTCCAACGAGCGCGACCTCGGCGTCTTCTTCTACTGGGCTCCCGAGGACATCCGCAAGCGCCTGTCGGCGCTCGTTTCCTCCGGGCTCAAGGGCACCGGCGACTACGGCGTGGTCGGCCTCGGCGTCTACAACGGGCAGACCGCGAACAAGCACGAGGCCAACGACAGCATGCACGCCGTCGGCCGCGTCGCCTACCCGTTCCGGACCGAAGGCGGGCAGTTCATCGAGGCGGGCATCCAAGGCTATATCGGCCGCTACATCGTGCCGCTGGCCCAGCGCACCAGCGCCGCCGTGGGCGGCGACTTCGAGCAGCGCGACCAGCGCGCGGCGGCGAGCTTCACCGTCTACCCGCAGCCGTTCGGCTTCCAAGCCGAGTACAACGTCGGCATGGGGCCCCAGTATATCCCCGCCCTGCGCAAGATCGAAAACCGGCGCCTTCGCGGAGGCTACGCGCAGGTCATGTACATGATCCGCACGGCGGGCCACGTCGTCACGCCGTTCGTCCGCGGGCAGTATTACGAGGGCGGCAAGAAGCACGAGACCGACGCGCGGCGCTACCTCGTCCGTCAGGTCGAGGGCGGCGTCGAGTGGCAGCTCAGCAAGGCGCTCGAGATGACGGCCGCGTACTCCCAGGAAGACCGCGCGTTCCAGGACGACGCCTCGGCCCTCTCGCGCGTCAACCGCCAGAAGGGCGGGCGCATGCGCCTGCAGCTTCAGGTCAACTTCTAACGCGTTCGTCACCCGTTCGTCACATTGGACCGATAACATGCCTTCACGGAGAAAAATATGAACCGCATCCCCCAGCTCCTCGCCGTCGTCGCCCTGCTCGCGGCCCCCGCCGCGGCGGAGATGAAAACCATGAACGGCGCGGGCGCGACCTTCCCCTACCCGATATATTCCAAATGGTTCGACGAGTACCATAAGATAAAGCCCGAGCTGCAGATCAACTACCAGTCGATCGGCTCCGGCGGCGGCATCCGTCAGATCACGGAGCGCACCGTCGACTTCGGCGCCACCGACGGCCCGATGACCGAGGAGCAGCTGATGAAGATCGACTCGCGGATCCTGCACGTCCCCACCGTGCTCGGCGCCGTCGTGCCCGCCTACAACCTCAAGGGAATCGAAGATCTGAAGCTGAGCGGCCCCGTGCTCGCGGACGTCTTCCTCGGCAGGATCACGCGCTGGACCGATCCGGCCATCGCCAAGCTCAACCCGGGCGCCGCCCTCCCTGACGCGGCCATCACCGTGGTCCATCGTTCCGACGGCTCCGGCACGACCTACTGCTGGGTGGACTACCTCGCCAAGGTAAGCCCGGAGTGGAAGAAAAAGGTCGGCGTCGCCACCGCGGTCAAGTGGCCCGTCGGGCTCGGCGGCAAGGGCAACGAGGGCGTCGCCGGGCTCGTCAAGCTGACCCCGAACGCCCTCGGCTACGTGGAGCTGATCTACGCGAAGCAGAACGGCATCGCCTATGCGGCGGTTCTCAATAAAGCCGGCAAGTTCATCAAGGCCGGCATTCCGTCCGTGACGGCCGCGGCGGCGGGCGCGAAGATGCCGAAGGACTACCGCGTGTCCATCACGGACGCCGCGGGCGCCGAGGCGTACCCGGTCTCGACCTTCACCTGGCTCCTGATCTACGAGAAGAACTCGACCGACAAGGGCGCGGTCCTCAAGGACTTCCTCAAGTGGATGCTCAAGGACGGCCAGGGGATGGCGGCCACGCTCGGCTACGCCCCGCTACCGGATTCCGTGAACGCGATGGTCGCCAAAACCATCGAGACGATCAAGTAATGACGGCCGAGCGAACCGGCGATCGCCTCTTTCGCACGGCGATCGCCGGCTTCGCCGGAATCATACTGCTCGTCGCCGTGGCCCTCGCCTGGCAGCTGGCCAGAGAGTCGGCCGAGACCTGGAAGGCCTTCGGCCCCGCCTTCCTGTGGACCTCCGATTGGGATCCGGTGGCCGACGTTTTCGGCGCCCTTCCCTTTCTCTACGGCACCGCCGTTTCCTCCATGCTCGCCCTGCTGATCGCCGTCCCCCTCGGCGTCGGGGCTGCGATATTTCTGACGGAGCTGGCGCCCAAGCGGTTGGCTGAGACCCTCATGTTCGCCATCGAACTCCTGGCGGCGGTGCCGAGCGTCATCCTCGGGCTCCTGGGCATATTCATTCTCGTGCCGTTCATGCGCTGGATGGGCTCGCCCTACGGCGTCGGAATGCTCACGGCCGGGCTGATCCTCGCCTTCATGATCCTCCCCTACATCACGACCATCACGCGCGAGGTTCTGCTCACGGTCCCCCGTCCGCTCAAAGAGGCCATGTACGCCCTCGGCGCCACCCGGTGGGAGGTCGTGCGCGGCGTGAGCCTGCCCTTCGCGCGCCCGGGAATCGTCGGCGCCGTGTTCCTCTCTCTCGGGCGCGCGCTCGGCGAGACGATGGCCGTCACGATGGTGATCGGCAACACGCCGAACATCTCCGCGAACCTGATGAATCCGGGCTACAGCATGGCGGCCGTCATCGCCAACGAGCTCGCCGAGGCGGCGAGCGACGCGCACCTCTCCGCGCTGGTCGCGATCGGTCTCACCTTGATGGCCGTTACCGTCATCGTCAACGGCGCGGCGCGCCTCATGCTCTACCGCCTCGGGAGCAGCCGGTGAACGAAGCGGTGTACGCCCGCCGCAAGAAGGTCAACGCGCTCGCGTTCGCGCTGACCGCGGTGTGCGCGGCGGTCGCCTCCGGGACCTTGCTCGCGATCCTCGGCTACATCGCCTGGAAGGGCGCGTCCTCGATCAGCTGGGCGTTCCTGACGAACATTCCGAAGCCTCTCGGCGAGCATGGAGGCGGCATCGCGAACTCGATCGTCGGCTCGGCCAAGGTCGTCGGCCTCGCCGGGCTCATGGGTATCCCGGTGGGGATCCTCGGCGGCGTCTATCTCGCTGAGTACGGCCGCGGCAAGTACGCTTTCGCCGTGCGCTACGCCGCCGACGTGATGAACGGCGTGCCGTCGATCGTCGTCGGACTGTTCGCCTACGCGCTGATCGTGCACCCGATGAAAAAGTTTTCCGCGCTGTCGGGGTCGGTCGCGCTTGCCTTCATCATGGTCCCGATCGTGCTGCGCAACACGGAGGAGTTCCTGCGGCTCGTCCCCGGCACGATCCGCGAGGCCGCGCTCGCGCTCGGCGTGCCGCGCTGGAAGGTGACGATGTTCGTGATCCTGCCGACGGCCGGGCGCGGCATCCTCACGGGCGCCCTGCTCGCGCTCGCGCGCGTCGCGGGCGAGACGGCGCCTTTGATCTTCACCGCGTTCGGCAACCGCTTCAGCGACAACGGCTGGCTCAACCCGATCGCGACCCTGCCGCATACGATCTATACGTACGCGATCTCCCCCTACGAGGATTGGCATAATCAAGCGTGGGCGGCCGCGTTGATCCTGATGGCCTTCGTCCTGGCCGTGAACGTTACCGCGAGACTATGGCTGAAACCAAAATCGATATGAGACCCATGCCGCTACCGCCTATGGAAGACGCTCCGAAGGAGCGGCCCATCGCGATCTCCGTGCGCGGCCTGCGCGCCGGCTACGGCGCGGCCGCGGTGCTCAACGGCGTGAACCTTGAGGTGCGCGAGAATACGGTCACCGCGATCATCGGGCCGTCCGGCTGCGGCAAGTCCACCTTGATCCGGTGCCTCAACCGCATGCACGAGGCCATACCCGGCGCGACCTGCGACGGCGAGATCCTCGTCGGCGGGCGCGACGCGCTGCGCCTCGATCCCGTGGTCCTCCGCCGCGAGGTCGGCATGGTGTTCCAGCGGCCGAACCCGTTCCCCACGATGAGCATCGCGCAGAACGTCGCGGCGGGGCTCACGCTCAACGGCGTGAGCGACCGCGCGCTGATCGCGGAGACCGTCGAGAAGAGCCTGCGGCGCGCGGCGCTTTGGGACGAGGTCAAGGACAAGCTCGACGCCCCGGGCGTCGGGCTCTCGGGCGGCCAGCAGCAGCGCCTCTGCATCGCTCGCGCGCTGGCGGTGGAGCCGCGCATCCTGCTCCTCGACGAGCCGTGCTCCGCGCTCGACCCGATCGCGACCGCGCGCATCGAGGAGCTGCTGCTCCAGATCAAGGAGCAGCTGACGATCGTGATCGTCACGCACAACATGCAGCAGGCCGCGCGCGTGGCCGAGTACACCGTGTTCATGCTGATGGGCGAGATGGTCGAGTACGGCCTGACGCGCAAGATGTTCACGCAGCCCGCCGACAAGCGCACCGAGGACTACATCACCGGGAGGTTCGGATGACGATGAAGCGGCAGTTCGACGCGGACCTGGACGCGCTGCGCGGCAGCGTGCTGCGCATGGGTGGGCTGTGCGAGGAGATGCTGCAGTACGCGATCAAGGTCGTCGTCGACCGCGAGGAGCTCCATCTGAAGGCCGTGCAGGACTGGGAGCATCAGGTCAACGCGATGCACATCGAGATCGACGAGGTCTGCCTGCGCCTGATCGCGCTGCATCAGCCCGCGGCGGGCGACCTGCGCCTGCTCGCCGCGGTCATCAAGATCAACTCCGACCTCGAGCGCGTGGCGGACCAGGCCGTCAACATCGCCGAGACGGGCGTCTACCTGCTCAAGGAGCCGAAGATCGCGCTCGGCGACATCCCGCGCATGGTCGAGGTCGCGTCCGGGATGCTCAAGGATTCGCTCGACGCCTTCTCGCGCGGAGACGTGGCGCTCGCGCGCGACGTGATCAAGCGCGACGATGAAGAGGACAGGCTCAAGAGCCGGATCTTCAACGAGCTCGTCCATCTGATGCAGCGCGACGCCTCGGCGATCCAGCGCGGCATGGACATCATCCTGATCGCGCGCAACCTCGAGCGCATCGCCGACCACGCGACGAACGTGGCCGAGGACGTGATCTTCATGGTGCTCGGAAAGGACATCCGGCACTCCGTCGAGAAGATCTAGGAGAAAGCCGCGCGCCAGAGCGCGCGCGAGCCTTCGAGGCCCAGCACCGCGATCGCGATGTGGAGGCCGACCGACAGCATAAGGCCGATCCAGCCGGCGAGCGCCAGCAGCCCGTCGTCCTCGATCGCCGCGAGCGCGAGCATGGCCGCCGGGCCCGCGCAGACGATATTCGAGAGCGGGATCGGGAAGGGCAGCGACAGGAGGGCGCCCGACAGCGCGATGCCCGCGCCCGCCGCGCGGTCGCCGCGCGCGGCGCCGAGCCAGCGCGGACGCACGACCTTCTCCGCGAGCGCGAAGAAGCGCCGGGCCGCCCCGAGAAAAACGTGCAGCGTTTTTTCCTCGACGCGCCGGCGTCCGAGCCAGCCCGGAAGGACCAGCTCGCGGCGGCGCCGCGCCATCTGGACGCCGAGGAACGCGATGAGCGGCCCCACCACCGTCGAGAGGCCCCCGAGCGGCACCGGCTGCAGGAAAGGCAGGCACAGGAAGACGATGAGCAGGCCGAAGCCGTCCTGGTTGAGCCGGTCGGCGAGTTCGGCCAGCGTCATGGGACCGTCGACGGCCTTCTCGATAGCGCGCAAATGGCGCGCGACGGGCATGCGCTAGGGCGCGAGGCGGACGCGCACGACGGACGCGCTCTTTCCGTCCTTGGAATCCAGCTCGACGGCGTCGCCGATCCTGACGGCCTCGAACGAAAGGGCCTTGCCGTCGGCGCCTACGACCGAGGTGGCCTCGTTGACGGAGTACTCGCGGTTCGATTGCGGGCCGAGGCGGACGGAGATCGTCCCCTTGAGCACGTCGTTGTCCGCGACCTCGCCCGTCACGACGCCGCCGGGCTCTTCCGCGGGCGGCGGATCGCGCGGCACGGACTTCAGGTCGAGCACGGACAGCACCTTCGTGTTGGGGTCGTAGAGCGCGCGCACGATGAGCGTGCCCGGCGTCGCGGCCTTGAACGTGGACGGCTTGCCGTCGAGCGTGACCTTCGTCTTCGGGTTGGCCTTCAGCTCCTCCGAGCGGTCGGCTTTGTCCGCCATCGTCAGGCGGCCCTCGCGGAAGACGGGGCCGTCGGCGCCGGGCGCGATCTTCGACGACGACTTCACGACGATCCCGGCCAGGCGCGTCGGCCGGACCTTAGGCGCTTCGGCCGCTGCCGACGACAGCGTCAGCATGACGCATGCCGCGGCGCCGAGCGCTCTCACGCGTTGTCCTGGGCGAGCGTATCGGGCTCGGCGGCGGGCTCGGCGGCCGGCTTGACCTTCTCCACCTTCACGCGGCCCTGGCCGTCCACCTGCACGCCGTGATGGCGCTTGAGCTCCTCGAGGATCTCCTCGGGCGAGAAGCCGTGGGAGCCGGCGCGGTTCTTGATGTCGTTGAGGAGCGTCTTCACGCGCGACGGGACGTCCTTGATGCGCTGCAGGCGCGACGCGTACGTCCACGCGGCCTCGGACAAGGTCTTGCCGCCCGTCTTGCGAGGCTCGCCCGTGTCGGGCGGGAGGATGACCGGCGCCGGCGCGGCTGAGGCGGCCTCCGGAGGCGTCGACCGGGAGGAGGTTGAGCGTCCGCGTCCGCCGCGCGAGCGGCGCGACGACGCGCTGGACGCGGACGGAGCGGCGGCGCGGGAGCGCCCGCCCCCGCGGGACCGTCCGCCGCGGCGGCGGCTGTTCTTCGCCTTCGTGGTGCCCTCGCTCTCGTAGGAGCCCGTGCCCTCGGCAGCGGTGAGCTCGGCTTCCATGTCGCGGTGCGAGGTCCAGATCGTGGCGACGCGCCCGAGGCGCTGCAGCTCGGCGGTCATCGCGGCGAGCGTCGCGTCGTTGGTCACCATCAGGAACGGGACGCTCTGGGGCAGCACGGCGTGCAGCATGCCCGCGTGGAGCGACATCACGAAGTCGGCGGCGTTGGCGCCGCCCTTCGGCGAGGTCACCGTGCAGAAATTCGGCAGCCGGGCCAGCGGCTTCTCGAGGTTGCGCGGCAGCAGCGCTCCGGGGCGCAGGAAGACGCGGACGAGCGTCGAGCGCGTGACGCGGGCGTCCGGCGGCACGTGCGGGTCGTTGTCTCCGTCGATCAGGAGGACGTTTTCGATCGGCGAGCGGGGCTGCGTATAGGCCTCGGGCTCGGCGTAGGGCGTGGTGTCGTAGACGGGAAGCGGCGCGGCGGCGACGGGCATCACGTCGTCGGTCCCAAGCGTGTTGGTTTCGGCGATGTTTTCGGCGGTGGAGTCGTGTGGGGTTGTCATTGTTGTGAAAAAGTATAGCAATTAGCCCCGGGGGGCTTAGCGCGGCGCCGGCTTCTTCTTGCGCTTGTGGGCGAACTTCTCGGCCAGCGGCTCGTACAGGAAGTCGGGGATCGCGGGCAGCAGGTATTTGCTGACGTAGGACAGCTGCCAGGGGAAATGCACGATCCGCCGCCGCGCGTCGATGCCCGCGAGCATCGCGGCCACGCCGTCCTTCGTTTCCATGATGAACGGCATGCCCTCGACCTCGTTGCGCGCGGTCATCTCGGAGCGCACGAAGCCCGGGCAGACGGTGACGACGTCGACGCCGGTGCCGCGCAGGTCCACGCGCGCGGACTCGAGCAGGGTGATCAGCGCGGCCTTGCTGGCGGAATACGGCCCGGACTTCGGAAGCCCGCGAAAGCCCGCCAGCGACGCGACGCCCGCGATGATGCCCGATTTCCGCGCGAGCATGTCCGGGATCACCTCTTCCATCCAGTAGCAGACGCCGAAGACGTTGGCGTCGAAGGTCCACTTCACGGATTCGGCCTTGAATTCCTTCGCGTCCATCATGTCGCTGACGCCGGCGTTGAGCACGGCGTAGTCGAGGCCGCCCCAGGCCTTCTTGATCGCGGCGTAGTGCGCCTTCACCTCGTCCTGGACCGTGACGGAGCCGAGCAGGACCAGCGGCTCGCCCCCCGCCTCCTTCACGAGCCGCGCGGTCTCCTCCAGCTGCTCCCGGCGCCGGCCGCTGACGGCCACGCGCCAGCCGCGGCGCGCGAGCTGGACGGCGGCCTCCCGTCCCAGGCCGGACGTGGCGCCCGTGACGAGCGAACGGGTCAAGCGGCGGCCGCCCGCGGAACGACGAGCTTTTGGAGGTTGCGCGCGCGGACGTGCAGATCGAGCGCCTCGGCCTCGGCGGGATGCAGGGCCAGGCGGCGCTCGAGGCACTCGATCAGGAGCTCGATCTTGCGCAGCGAGCGCGGATGGCGGCGCGCCTGGGTGATGAACGCGGCGTACTCGACCGGATCGGCTTCCTTGAGCATGTAGCGCCAGTTCGTCGCGTCGGAGAACGTGAGCGCGTCCGCGGAGACGACGGCGTCGATCTGAGCGCGATGGGTGTCGGGCTCGAGGAAGGTCCCGAACAGGCGGTCCATCAGCGGGTGGACGATCGTGAAGTTCATCGCCTGGTCCCAATGATGAAGCAGGTGGATGTCGGCGAGGCGCTTAAAGTAGGCGCTGTCCTTCCACGGATGCTTCACGAGGTGGAAGCGCGAGTGCGTCTCGTCGACGAGCAGCTTCGCGTAAGCGGCGACGCCGCCGACGAACGCGAGCGTGCCGGCGTTCAAGCCGTGGGTCCACAGCGCCAGGCCGACCGTGATCATGGCGGGCACGGTCCACGCCGTGGCGAGCCCGGTCTCGGCGGCCACGTAGCCCGTGTCGCGCTTGTACTGCGCGCCGATCGGATAGATCACCATGTGGTGGAGCCAGTGGTACATCTGGTTGCGGCGCACGATCGACGAACGGCGCGTGAGCCAGCCGACGTGCTGGAAGAAGCGGTGGTACGCGTAGCCGAACGACTCGACGAGGACCACGCCGCGCAGGAACATGACGATGGGCTTCGTCCAGGCGGGCAGGAGCTTCGCCGAGAACGGCTCGGCCCACGCGAGGCCGATCAGCGCGGCGATCCCGGCGGCGGTCCAGAGCTCGAGCGCGCGCCGGCGCCAGGTCGCGTTCGGCCGGCGCAGCAGGGCGGTCCAGAGCTCATGGTCGAGGGCGTTGGTCATGGCGTCGAGCCTATCAAATCGGCGGCCGCCGCTTCGATTGCGGCGGCGGGAATTCTGAGCAAAGACATCCTGCCGTCGACGCGCGCGAGGCGCTCGCTTCCGCGACGGTCGCCCACCGTGAACCCTCGCCCGTCGGTCGTCCGCGCGCGCAGCAGCGGCTTGTCGAAGCCCGCGAGCCCTTCCGGCGTGCCCGTCGCCCAGTGCGACGCGCGCAGCGTGCAGAGCTCGCGCGCCCGCTCCGCCGGCACGGGACGCCACGCGCCTCGCGCGAGGACCTCGAGGCCCTCGGGGCAGCCGCCGGGAATCAGCCGCGGCTCGCGCCACTGGCCGCTCGAGCGCAGCAGCAGCTCCGGATCGAGCCCGTCGGCGAGCCTCACGGCCCGGCCTTCGCCTTCCTGGAAGTACGACGAGCTGCCGAACAGCCGCCGGCCGAAGAAGCCGTCGAACAGCGTTCGGCCCGCGTAGTCGAGCACCCGCACGCGCGCGGCGTCCGCGGGCCCGAGGCCGCTCGCCGCCGCCGCGCCGGAACCGGCGACGGGAGGGCCGAACGTCAGCGAGCGCAGCCCGCCCAGGAGCGCCTCGACCGCCTCGGAGTCGGCGAGGTCGTCGTGCCGCGCGACGATCCATGGGCCGCTCGGCTCGCGCGTCAGGATCAGGTCCTCCCGGGGCCGGCGCACCTCGATGCGCGCGATCTCGGACCCTGCGGTCATCGGCCGCGGCGCCTGGCCGCAGGACGATACGCCCCCGAACCCGATCAGAGCGAGGACGGCGAGGGCCGAATAAGCGGCGCGGGCGGGGTTCATGGGCTGGCGTCGGGAGCCGACGGGGGCTATGATAGTATAAGGATGGGCCCAAAGGCCCAGGCGGGCGAGCCGGATTCGGGCCATAATCGGTATAATACAGCAGGAGACCAATCCCCCATGCGCAACGCCTTGATTCGGCTCGCGCCGTGCGCCCTATTCGTGTCCTCCCTTGCGTCCGCCCAGCAAGCCGTCGAGGTGAAGGTCGGCGGCACCAACAGCGCCGCGCCCGTGACCCCGGGGATGGGGTTGAATCCGATGCCCGCCGGCATGACGCCCGGCATGGGTCCGACGAACCTGAGCCTGCAGGGACCTCTGGGCACGACGCCCACGCCCGCTCCGATGATCAACGGCGCGCCCGCCGCCGCGCAGGTCTCCCCCGTCAACGGCGCCGCCGCGGTCGTCCCGGCCGTCGGCAACGGCGCGCCCGCCGCGGCGATCAAAGGCGTTCCGGGCCGGACGCCCGGGATGACGCCGCTGAAGGCCCAGGCCTCCCCCCTGAAATCCCCGGGCTCCGCGACGCACGCGGTTCCCGGCGCCGTATCCGGCGCCGCGGAAGCGAAGGGCGCCTCGGGCATGCTCGACGACGCCGCGAAAGGCATAGAGCAGGGCAAGAAGGCCGAAGCCGAAGGCGGCGACGGAACCTCCGTGCGCCGCGCGCTCGACCGCGCGTACGACTCCACCACCCGCGGCGGCGACGTCGCCGGCGTGACCGGCGTGGCCGGAAAATTCTCGAGCGCGCGCGAGAAGGTCGCGAACCTCGTCGGCGTCGCGAACAACTCGACGCCGGCCGACGCGCCCGGCCTCTACGGCTCCGCGATCCAGACCGCCGAGGAGGCTCTCCCCGCCTCCGCCGCGGCGGCCGTGACGAAGGCCGTTCTCTCGTTCGCCGCGCGCAAGGCGGAGGTGTCCCTGTCGGACCTCGCGCAGGCCGCGTACGCCGCCGCGACCGCGGGCCAGGCGGCCGAGACGCGCCGCCTCGTGAAGTCTTTGGATAAATGGGAGCAGCTGCTGGGCTCCCCCGGACAGCCGCTGATCGCCAACGGCGACCGGCTCAAGGCCGGCGTCGAGAGCGCGCTCGGCGCCGCCGTCCTCTCCGGACCCGTTTACTCAGGCGCGCAGCGCTCGGCCCCGCGCGTGTGGGTCGTCAAGCGCGGCGGCTCGTACGTCGCGGCCCTCCCGGGCACGTCCGTCGAGAAGGTCCCTGGCCTCGGCGCGTCGTTCGCGTTGAAGCTCGAGAAGATGTCGACCGCGCCGCTCGCCATGGCCTATCGCGCGTTCGCGGCGAAGCCCGGCATCCGGTCCGCGATCGGCGCGCGAGTCGCGCTGGGCGAATCGGTCCCCTCGGCCGCGCTGTCGACGGGCTGGCTGTGGATCAAGCACATGGCCATGCGCGCCTGGACGGCGCTCGCGTCCCTGCTCCCCGGCCGAGGCCTTCCCTCGGTCGCGAACGCGTCGACCTTGCCGCGCCTGCGCGCCGCCGCCGGCGCGTGGCGCGACGCCGCCGTCCTGGGCGACGCGGCCGCGCTCGCCGCGGGCTCCCCGCGCTTGACCGTGTCGCGCGCGCGCGGCGCCTTCGCGCTGGCGCGGCGCTCGGCGGCAGCCCACGAGGTTTTGTCCGGCGAGGCGGGCGCGGTCGCCCGCGTGGAAGCGCTCGCGTCCGAGTTCGAAGCCGGCGTGAAGCGCTCGGCGCTTTCCGGCGCCGACCGCCTGACCCCCGGGCTCGAGTCGATCGTCTCGGGCGACGGCGGCCTGCGCCACTGGGCGTCGCGTTACGCGTCCGACGCGCGCGAGCGCGGCGCTACCGCCTTCGGGCGGCTGCGCGGCGAGAAGCCGGTCGTGGTGCTCGGCGAAGGCGCCGCCGCCAACGCGGCGGCGTCCATTAGTGCCGCGTCGAAGGACCTGACGTTCACGGCCTTCGGCGACGCGCTGTGGGCCTCCGGCTCGGGCTCGTACGGCCCGGTGAAGGTCTCGGCCGACCTGCGCTCGACGGAAAACGGCGGCTCGGTGGTTCTCGAGACGGAGCGCGGGGATGAGAAGCTCGCGGCCGCGCTCGACGGGCTGGGCTTCCTGGTGACCCGCCGCGGCCGCGGCCTTCTCGCGCGGCTCGACGCGGAGACCTCGTCCCTCGACGCTCAGGAGCTGACGGAGATCGCGGCGGACGGAGCCTCGTTGATCACGGGCGGCTCGCCGAGGCCCGCGGGCGTCTCCACCGGCCTCGACCGCCTGCTCGCCGACATGAAGCGCTCGCCGGAGGACGCGGCGAAGGTCGCGGCATCGCTCGACGGCTCGTCGCTCCTGTCGCGCGCGAAGACCGTGGGCTGGGTCGGCGAAAACGAAGCCGTCACGGCCGAGCTCCGCTCTCGAAATATCCGCGCGATCGCCCTCCGCGATCCCGCGACCCGGCTCTTGAAGTTCGCGCGCGTCGAGCCTCTGCGGCTTAAATGAGCCGTCGGTCCCTGTTCGCGCTCCTGGCGTTCGCCGCATTGTCCGCGCGCGCCGCTCCCGTCCCGGGCGTCTTCCATGGGACCCCGCTGAGCCTCGGGCCCGGCCTTCCCGTGTGCGCGAAGGCGACCTTCGATCCGCGGCTCGCCGAGGGCGGCGGCCGCGTGCTGATCCTCGACGCGGCGAACGCGGGCGACGAGCAGGCGATCCGCATGTCCGAGGCCGTCGTCGTCCGGCGCGGCGGCTTGTCGAGCCGCGCCGCCGCCGCTTCGCGCCGGCATGGGATCCCCGCCGTCTCGCTGGGCCAGGGGCGCTGGGACGCGGCGGCCCCCGCTCTCTATCTCGACGAGCCCTCCTTCGGCAACACGCTCACGGCCTCGGGCATCGAGTACCGCCCCGTGATCGGCTCCGAGGAGCGCACGCTGCGCGAGGGCGACGCGGTGATCGTGGACGCGGCGAACGGACGCGTGACCTTGGTGCCCGCGGCCGAGGCGGAGTCGCGCGTCGCGGCCGCGCAGGCGGCGCGAGCCTATGACGGCATGCGCGACTCGCAGGCGCTCGAACGCTGGCTGATCGATGGCCCGGCGGACGGCCGCGGCGCGGCCCTGCTCGCGGAGCTCGTGCCCCGCGCGACGGCGGGTGCGATGCCGGCCGACGACCTGAACCGCGTGCGGCGCGCGGCGGAGCGCTCGCTGCCGGCGTCGGGGCGCGAGGCGATGCGCCGCGCCGAAGGGCTCGCCTTCGCGCGCGCGTCGCGCGACGCGAAGCGCCGCGCGGAGGACTGCCGCTCCGACGCGGACGTCGCGACCGATCCCGCGGCGCTCGAGCGGCTGGCGGACGAGGCTCGCGCGGCGGCCGAGGGCGTCGCCGCGGTGGCGCGCATGCTGGCCCTTCCCGATGGAGGCGCCGCGGCGGCGGCGCGCGCGTGCCGAGACGCGGCCCTGCGCCGCGCGAAGTCGCGCGCGTCCAAGACGGCCACGTTCGCCGAAGCCGCGGCGGCGGGCGGCGCGGACCGTCCCGAGGGCGCCGACCTCCCCGCGAACGGCTGGGCGCTCTTCGTCGAGAGCAGCGGGCTCTCTGAATGGCTCGCGCGGACGCTCGACGACTCGTCGCTCGGCCTGCGCCGAAAATCCGAGCGCGTCCGCGAGCGCATCATGGCCGCGAAGCTCGATCCGAGATCCGCGACCGGGGTCGCGGCCGTCGCCAACGCGGCGGGGCCGGTGCTCGTCAACGGGGAGGACGCGGTGATTCGCGCCTCCGGCGCGGAGGATGTGCTCGAGCGCGTGAAGGAGGTCTGGGCCGCGTCGTGGGCGCCGGGTCCGCTCGGCGCGCGCCAGCGCGCGGGCCGCGGGCTTGCGTACGACGGCAGGATTCGCATCGAGCGGATCGCGCAGGCCGACGTCTCGGGCCTCGTCTTCTCGCGCGACCCGGGCTCCGGGCGGCGCGAGCGCCTGCTCGTCGAGGCCGCGCCGGGCTCGCTCGACGGCATCGTCTCCGGCGACGCGCCGACCGAGGCTTACGCGCTCGACCGCGCCACGGGGCGCGAGCTCGCGCCGCGCTCCGGCGCGGGCGCGGCGGCCCTGTCTCCCGAGCGCCTCGCGCGAGTGGCGCGTCTAGCCCGGGCGCTCGACGCGTGGAAGGGCGCGGGCGTCGAGGCCGCGTTCTCCTTCACGGGCGGGCGGCTGATCGCGCATAGCGCGCGCCCACTCGAGGCTCCGCGCCCCTTGCTACCCCTCAACGATCCGTTTTCCCCGCGCCCCGAGGCGGGCTTTCTGAATATCAGGCCCGTCGGGCGCTGAGCAGGGACCGGAGCTCGACGAGCTCGTCGGCGCCGAGAAAGCCCGAGAGCAGCAGGCCCGCCGGATAGGCCGCGAGCAGCGTCAGGCGCGCGGCGAGCCCCACGCTCGACCCGGCCCACCAGAGCGCCGCGGTCCAGCACGCGAGGATCAGAAGGCGCTTCCCTTCATAGGGCACGGGGCGAGACGCGCGTCCGAGCGCCCAGACCGCGGCCGCCATCGAGGCGTACGCGGCCAGCGTCGCCCACGCCGCGCCCATCATCCCGAGGCGCGGGATCAGGACCCAGCATGAGGCGAGGTTGACGGTCGCGCCCGCCCATGTGGCGGCGGACACCGCGCCCGTGCGCTTGTCGAGCATCAGCGGCGCGAGCATCACGAAGTAGAGCCCGTTGAAGAGATACGCGAGCGTCACGACGGGGACGACGGGAAGCCCGCTCCAGAACGAGGGGTGGATCAGGGACTTCCCCGCGAACAGCGGCGCCGTCGCGAGCGGCCCGATGAAGAACGTGATCGCGAGGAACGCCCACGCTCCCAGCGTCCCGAAATAAGTCAGCACGCGCGCGATGAGCGCGCCCGCGTCGGGCCGGTCCGCGCGCTCGAGGATGAACGGCTTCCACGCCTGGTCGAACATGCCGACGAGCAGCATCATCCCGATGCCGAGCTTGTAGCAGGTGCCGTAGATCCCCGCCTCCGCTAGCCCGGAGGCCTTCGCGAGAATCGGCCGGTCCGCCACCTGCACGACCATCGAGCCGAGTCCCGCGACGACGAGCGGCACGCCGAACGTGAGCATTTCCTTAAGACGGGCGACCGAGACATAAGTCGAGGAAGTGCCCCTTCCGAAAGTCGTTAGGATCGGGGCGGCGAGCATCGCGAGGCTCGACAGCGAAGCGAGCAGGTTCGCGAGGAACACGCCGCGCAGGCCCAGGTTCAGGTGCCTCACGAACACGAACGCGAGCGCGATGTTCATCGCGATCCCGACGAGCTTGATGCCCGCGTACGCGCCCGCGCGATGCGAGCCGCGCAGCTCGGCGTACGGCAGCAGCATGGCCGCGTCCACGGCCAGGATCCAGGCGCCGTAGCGCACGAGCACGGCCATCTCGGCCGGAAGCCCGACCGCGACCGCGAGCGGCGCGGCCGCCAGGTGCATCACGGCCGAGATCGCGAGCGCCGAGCCGACGACGGTCGCCAGCGCCGTCCCGAAGGCCGACGCGTCGGCCTTGCCGTCGCGCCTTCCCAGCCGCAAAAACGCCGTATCGAGGCCCAGGCCGTAGATGACGGTCATGAAGGCGATGTAGGCGTAGAGCGCCTGCATCGCGCCGTTCTCGGAGGGCTCCAGCAGGTACGAGTACAGCGGCGTGAGCAGGAAGCTCAGCATGCGCCCGAGGACCGTGGACAGGCCGTAGACCGCCGTCTCGCGCGCGAGGCCGCGCAGCTCCC
>Ga0163144_10007874_pt1 | contig 23236 bp, 19 predicted proteins | sample OliLak19BULKMAT1_FD_123175 | JGI IMG/M metagenome (GOLD analysis project Ga0163144, IMG submission 123175) | Freshwater microbial mat bacterial communities from Lake Vanda, McMurdo Dry Valleys, Antarctica - Oligotrophic Lake LV.19.BULKMAT1 | ecosystem: Environmental > Aquatic > Freshwater >...
GACGTCCGCATCAAGGCCGAAGTGAAAGGCGACAAGCTGGTCCTGACTGACGCGACCGGCTCGACATCGCAGAACCTCGTCGTGCAGGACATGGGCGAAGGAAAGACCGCTGCGGGCCTGGGCATCATCACAACGTCTACCGGTGTGGCCAGTTCGACACTGACCGGCACCGACATCAACAGCCTTGCGACGACGACCTCCCTGTCCAAGCTGAACGACGGCCTCGGTGTGCGCAGGGCCTCGGGAACGGGCAGCAACGACCTGAAGATCACGACAAAGGACGGCGGCTCGTACGAGATCAACCTCGCCGCTGCCAAGACCGTGGCCGACATCGCGTCCGAGGTGGACGCTGCGACCGGTGGCAAGGTCAAGATCAGCATTAACGCAACCGGTGACGGGCTGACCGTCAACGATACCTCCAGCGGTGGCAGTGCGTTCTCGATCACCGCATTGAACGGCTCTAAGGCCGCTGCAGACCTCGGCATTCTCGCTGCGGCGCCCGGTGGCAGCACGGTGAACGGAACGCAGGTCCTGTCCAGTCTCAACACCGTCATGCTCAAGACGCTTAACGGTGGCGCAGGCCTGACACTCGGCCAACTGAAGATCACCGACCGCTCGGGCACCGCAGCAACGATCGACCTCGGCGCTGCTAAGACGATGCAGGACGTTCTGGACACGATCAACAACACCACCGCGGGTGGGTTTTCAGTCAAGGCCAGCGTGAAGGACTCCGGGAACGGCATCCAGATTACCGACGGCTCGGGCGGGACCAGTGATCTGATCATCGAGGACGTTACGCTCGGAACGGCGACATCTCTGGGCCTGAACGGCACGTTCACCAACACCCAGCCGGCAGCGATCGGCAAGAATCTTCAGCGGCAATGGGTCAACGAGAACTCGCTGCTCTCAAGCCTCAACGGTGGCAAAGGCGTCACCGCGGGCAAGATGAAGTTCACGGGGTCCAATGGCAACGTCGCCAATGTCGACATCAGCAACGCTGGCTACACAACGCTTGGCCAGGTGATGGGCGCCATCAACGCTAAGACGACCGCAATCGGTGTGACGGTCGGCCTGAACGCCAACGGCGACGGCCTGCTTGTTACCGACGCTGGAAATGGCGCCGGGAAGCTCAAAATCGAGGACTCAACCGGCACGGTTGCGGGCAACCTCAACATTCGCGGGCAAGCGGCGACGGTCGGCAATGCGACGATCGACGGTTCGTTCGAGAAGACGATCACCGTCTCAGCAACCGACACACTGAAAGACATCCAGACCAAGTTCACCGACCTTTCGTTCGGCGTAACCGCCAGTGTGATCAACGATGGTTCGGGCGCATCGCCGTTCCGCCTTTCACTGACCGCACTCAACAGTGGGCGCAATGGTCGCATTGTCTTCGACGCGGGCGCGACCAAACTCGGCACCCGTTCACTCGTAGAAGCGCAAGACGCCGCAGTTTTCGTCGGTGGGTCGGGCGGGGCTGACCCACTGCTCGTCACAGGCTCAAGCAACCAGCTCAGCGGTGTGTTGCCGGGCGTGAACATCGAGCTTCACTCGGTCAGTGAAAACGCTGTGTCGCTTAACGTTGTGAAAAGCGCTGACGACCTTGTGAAGACGGTTCAGGAGTACGTCGACGGCTTTAACGACACGATCGCAGGCGTTAACGAGCTGACCAAGTTCGACCCCGATACACTCCAACGCGGCATGCTGATGGGGGAAGGCGCGATGCAGGGCATCGAGAACGCCCTCTACGAGTCGCTCAACAGCGTCGTGGTCGGCACGGGCCAGTACCGCATACTGAGCGATGTGGGCATCAGGATTGTCGATGGTGGCGTCCTGGAGTTTGACGAGGAGAAGTTCCGCGGCGTCTACGCCAAGGATGCGGTTGCGGTCGAGAAACTTTTCACGTCCACCGACAAGATCACAACGACCAAAGTGACGACCGGTGGCGTGCTCACCAACGGCCTGTCCGCCAGCGGAACACCCATCAACAATGTGGTCACGGGTGGCGCCACTATCACAACCACGACAACCAACGGCCCGACCATCGCCAACGGCACGACAACCGACGGGCTGGGCACCACGAACACCGTCGGCGCGCTGACGACGATCACTGGCGCGGTCATCACCCAGAACAGCACGCAGACCATCGGTCGCGGCTTCGGGTGGCTGCTTGAAAAATCTCTGTCGAAGATCACCGACCCGGTCGACGGCATCATCAAGCGAACGAAGGACACGCTCGATGATCGTGCCGACGACTTCCGCGACCGGATCGAGTCGCTGGACAAGGTTTTGACGGCCAAGCGCGAGCGCCTGCAGCGACAGTTCGCGAACATGGAATCGGTCATCTCTGGATTGCAAAGTCAGCAATCGGCGCTGGCTTCGTTCCAACCGCTAAGCTACTCCTCAACTTAGGCCCGGTCATCAACCGATAGTTCATGGCGATGAACCCAAACGCAGCACAACAGTATCTCAAGACGCGCGTGATGACGGCGACGCCCGAGCAACTGCAGCTCATGCTCTACGACGGCGCGGTGCGCTTCGCTGAGCAGGCCCGCGTCGCGCTACTCGCCAAGGACTACGATACCAGCTACGCGAGCATCGGCCGCGTCCAGAAAATCTTGAGCGAGATGACCTGCTCGCTGAAGCGCGACCTCTTCCCGGAGCTCTGCGACCGTCTGTCGGCGCTGTACACCTACGTCTACAAGAAGCTGATCGAAGCGAACGTCGACCACGAGGTTGCTCCCATGGACGAAGCCATAGAGCTGCTGAAATATCAGCGGGAAACCTGGTCGATGCTGCTCGAACAGGTTGGTAAGACCAAAGCCGGCGCCAAGGCGACCACGCTCGACATGCCTGGCCCGAACGAACGTATGGAACATTCGATCCGCCTGAGTGCTTAGCGCGACTGCAAACGGATCAATCTTCCCAGCCGTAGAACCGCTCCCCATTTCGGGTGACGAGTTCATCGATCTCGTCGTACGACAAACCCTTCAATTGCCCCACGATCCTCGCTGTGTAGACCACGAGAGACGGTTCGTTGACCTTCTGATTCCGAAACGGTTCCGGCGACAGGTACGGCGCGTCGGTCTCCACCAGCAACCGGTCGTTCGGCGTCGCGAGCACGGCCTTGCGCAACTCGTCCGATTTCTTGAACGTGACGACGCCCGTATACCCCAGCCAATACCCCGCTGCGATGACCCGCACCGCCTCGGTGGCCGTTCCCGTAAAGCAGTGGAACACTGCCCGCGCCAGATGAAAGTCCTTCATAATTGCCAGTGTGTCGTCGACCGCATCCCGGCAATGGATAATGACCGGTCGCTGGGTCTCCTGGGCCAGTTCCAATTGCTGAACGAAAAACGCGCGTTGACGGTCGCGTGGCGACTTATGGAAATAGTCCAGCCCCGTCTCACCGATCGCCACGACCGCCGATTCGCTAAGAAGTGCCCGCAGCGACTCCACATCATTGTCGCCGGACTGTTCGACAGACGTCGGATGCACGCCAACCGAACAGCGGACGTTTGATCGATCCTGGCAGAGGCCGATCGATGCACGAGAGTCCGGCAGATCCGTCGCCACACTGACGATCTTACGAACACCGTTGGCCTCAGCCCGCTGCATGACGGTGTCGATTTGCGAGAACAATCGTCGATCGGTGAGATGGCAGTGCGTGTCGAACATGGCGAATGGGTGCTTGATCCGTGGTGTTTGGAGGGGATCGCGTTGGCAATCACAATTGTTCAATCACCTGTTTTCAAAACGTCGCTTCAAACGCGTTTTCGATGTGCCGAATCTGCGGTTGGCGGCCGGTCGGCCAGATGATCGCGATCACGTCGAACCGGGCCGGTGGTTGCGGCACCCCGTACCGGGTTAGGTAGTACTTCGCGGCTTTGGTCACCTGGTGCTGCTTGGTGTTATTAACCTGATCTTCGGGCGCCGGTGAATCCTCCGTCCGCGTCTTTACCTCGACGAAGACGAGCGTGTTCCCATCCCGCGCGATGATGTCGATCTCCCCCAGTTCGCAGCGGAAGTTTCGGACGATGATCTTGTACCCCTTGTTCCGCAGTTCCCGCGCCGCCATGTTCTCGCCACGATCGCCCAACAGATCCTTCTGTGGCTTGGGCTTCAGGAACTGTTCCAGCCATTTGATCATCGTGTTACAGGGTAACTGCACAGGTGGACGAACGCCAAGAACAGTGGGCAGTGGGCAGTGGACATTAAAATGCGGGCAATCTTATCACTGAACTGCTTACTGCCCACTACTTCTTCTCTACGTAGAACGACTTGAAATTCACCATGTTCCGCGCGTGCGTTGGGATCCCCTTTACGTTGTCGCGGAACAGGTAGGCGTTCACGTAGTAGTAAACCGGCAGGATTGGAGCCTCATCCAGCAGGATCTTTTCGGCCTTTTCAAAGTGGCGCAGCCGCACGTCCATATCCGTATCGTTGGCGGCGGCTTCACACTCGGCGTCGTAGGCCTTGCTAGACCACTTTGCGTCGTTGTTCTCGGCGATCGTCAAGTATTTGTCGGTGAAGGTTGACGGGTCGTTGTAATCACCGAACCAACTGGCCCGGGCGATCGAGTAGTCCTGGTTGTGCAGACGCTGGCGGAAGACTTTGATTTCGACGCCTTCAATGTTGAGGTTGATGCCAAGGTTCACCCGCCATTGGTTGACGACGCTCTGGGCGACGTCCTCGTGCCCGTTGCCCATGTTCAGTAGGATGGTGAGCGCTGGGAAATTCTTGCCCTCGGGATAACCGGCCTCAGCGAGCAGTTTCTTCGCCCCGGCCACATCGAACTGCGCCCCGGTCGGGCTATTGTAGTTTTTGAACACACCGCGCGGGATGTACGTGTCAGCCGGTAGCTGGCCCATGCGCGTCACGTTCTCGACGATGATGCGCTTGTCCATCGCCATACTCAGCGCCCGACGCACTCGCTGATCGAACAGTGGGTTGGGCCGACCGTCGGAGAACTTTTCCAGGCAGTTGAACGAGTAAAAGTACGTGCCGAAGCTGGGGAAGACGTGGAAGTCCGACCGTTTGCCCTCAAGCATCTGCGTCCGAAGCGATGCAGCAATGTCACCGGTCACCTCGGCCATCCAGTCTACGCCACCGGTCTCGTACATCAGGAAACCGGGCAGCATTTCCTCGGCGCTGGTCTGTTCGATTACGTCGCTCTTCACGTTCGCGACGTCCCAGTACTTCAGGTTCTTTTCCAGGCGCAGACGCTTCTTGAACTCCCAGCGCGTCAGCGTGAACGGTCCGTTGGTCACGAGCGGTAACGCGCGCGTGAATTTAGGGTCGTAGCGCACGACACCGGTCACCGGGTCCGGTGGCCTCGCAAATGGGCGCATCGACGGTTCGTGGAGAGGGAACATGGGTGGGAACGCGCAGAGGTCCGCGAAGTAGACCACTGGCCGTTCGAGGGTGACACGCAGCGTCTTGGGATCGACCGCCTCGATCCCCACCTGCTTGAAATCAGCCGGCTTGCCGATTGTGACCGCATCGGTGTACGGTCCGGCATTTTTAATGCTGCGTAAGAGTGACGTGTAGTCACCTGGATCGTCGAGGGCGCGCTTCCACGCAAACGCAAAGTCAGTTGCGACGACCGGGTCGCCGTTGGACCAATTGGCGTCATCGCGCAGGTGGAACGTCCAGACCTTCTTGTCCTGCGACACATCGATGGTTTTGGCGACGCCCGGGACCGCCTCAAGCGTCACCGGATCAAGCTGATACAGGCCTTCCCACATGGCGTAGGCGACCCGGATGTCCTGCATCCAAGACATTGCCTTGGGGTCGAGCGTATTGACGTCCCCGCGATTGATGAAGATGAAGTCGGCCGGCCGTTCCGTGGTCGGACCAGACCAGGTCATGACGACCAGAAGCGGGATCAGTAGCAGCGCCGGGATGACCAGGAGTGAACGCACCGCGACGCAATGTACGTCGGCGGGCATGCAGGTTGCAACCCGCTGTGGGGTGGGTGGGTGCTACGGCTGGAAAAAGTCGATCGGTGTCAGTTTGCGGCCGCAGCGGGTTGCGTCGCCGCCGGGGAAGCGCCAGTCTTCAGTTGGGCAAATGCAGGCACCTTCGTTACGGCTGCAAACAACGATGCAACTTCCTGCTTCACCGACTCTGGTGGCGAATTGATGGTCAGCTTGGCGATATTTGCAGTAGCAGTCTGAATGGCTGCATCGTTCCCAAAATAGGCCCCTACCACCCAGAACGCCTTGGCGGTGTTCTTGATAACGGTCAGCATTTCCGCGCGACCTTCAGCTCCGGTAGCGTATTGATTGGTAGCGGCATTGGTCAGGTCGGTCATCTGCTGAACCATCGGCAGTTGAGCCGCAGGCACACCCTTCCATACCTCAGTGCTGACGTAAAAATTGGTCGCCCGATTGTCCGAGCCCGGTGCAGGTGGCACAGACTTGCCGTATTGCGCAAGCCGGTTCGCAAGCAACGATTGAACGTGGGGGAGTACGGCAGTCACCATCTGCGGTGTGGGAGCCTGGGCGTTACTGCCACGACGCGTCAGCGTCAGCGCCTGGTAGGCGTCGTCGATCACGAAGGGGTTGCTGTGCTTCTGCGCGACGGTGGCTACCTCGGCGATCAGTACGAAGTTGGGGTCGAGTGGGCTGGCCGCTAGCACCGGGATGATCGGTTGAGCCGCCTTAACGCCCCAGAGGACAATCGCCTCCGAGGGGTCTTTCAACATCTGCCGCGCCGCACCGGCCAGTGAACTGTTGCCAGAACGCTCAGCAATGCGGGCGACGACAATCGCGGCCATCAGTTTGTCGGCAGCGGACACATTGTTGGTGAGAACGGGTGCGACGTCTGCAGCCAGGAAATCGGCGTAGGTTTTCAGGTAGATCGTCGAGTCACCATTGCGCGCTTCCTGAATGAGGATGTCGCGCGCACCGCTGCGCGTCTTCGCGTCGGTGCTCGTCAGGTCCTGGACCTTGGCAGCGATGAACTGTTCAATCGTAGTCTTGAATTGACCGATCTCGGCGACCGTCTGCGCTTCGCGCGCAGCCTTTGGAATGCTGACCACAGCCGCTGCGGGCGCAGCTTGAGCCAACGTGGCGGTGGTGGTTGCCCCCAGAAACAGAACCGCTGTCGCGAGACAGACGCATCGAACCGATTTCATCAGGCGTGTCTCCGGGTGTGATGGCAAGGCAGCCGACACTGGGTTCGGCACAACCGCTCCGCTCTTTCAAATGTTGAGTCATCGCACCGTAACAGTGCCTGTTTGGGGTGTCAAGGAATTGAGGCGTCACAGACAGCGAAGACCGGACGCCGTCAAGGCTTATAGGACCGTTACGATCGTCGCATTTAACACCCTTCGGTGTCGCGATCGTATACTTCCGGGCGCACGACGGTGGAGTTCCCTTGTCCGGTAGAGCACGGCGTGAAATAATCGATGCCGGGCACCTGCTGGTCGACCCGCTATTAGGAGTCGCATGGAGTCGTCTCGCCCGGATCTGATCCCCAACCCCGCCGTCCGCCGACTGAGCCTCTACCTGCGCCAGTTGGAGGCGTTCAAGCGTAAGGACCGCAGGACGATTTCCAGCAAACAACTTGGCGAAAGCCTTGGGCTCACGGATGCTCAGGTGCGCAAAGACCTTGCGTACTTCGGTCAGTTTGGTCACCCGGGCATCGGCTACCGGGTCGACGAGCTGATCGCCCAAGTGAAGCACATTCTGGGGACGGACAAGACGTGGAACGTTTTGCTCGTCGGCTTTGGTAACCTCGGCCGGGCACTCGCAGCGTATAGGGGGTTTGATGCCAAGGGGTTTCAATTGATGGCGATCTTCGATACCGATCCTGCGAAGGTGGGTAAGAAGCACGGGTCGCTGACGATCCAGTCCTTGGATGAGGTCGCCGGTACCGTCAAGGCACAGAACATTCGCCTGGCGATTCTGGCCGTCCCCGGTGATGCCGCCCAGGACGTCGCCGATAAGCTCGTCGAGGCCGGCGTCCATGGCATCCTGAACTTCGCCCCGGCCAGCATCACCGTGCCAGCGGACGTCGCATTAAACGCCGTCGATCTGGCGGTGCAGTTAGAGCAGCTTTCGTTCCAAGCGAACGTGGCGTCAGTGGTGGATGGGGATTAACCAAGAGTTTGGACCGCGAAGACGCGAAGTCAAGACAGATCTCGGTTTTCTAGGTATTCGTCGCGTTTTCGCGCGGTCGCGATTGATCCCATTCTGACGACAATTCTGGCTATAATGGACGTGAAATGGATGACCTGCAGACCTACGTGATGACCCTCGGTAAGAACGCCCGCCGGGCGTCACAGCAGCTGGCGACCTTGAACGGCGCAACGAAGGTGCACGCGCTGCACCACATGGCCAAGGCGCTTCGCGCCTCGGCCAGCACGCTCGTCGCAGCCAACGCCAAGGATATCCTCGCGGCCAATGAGGTTCAGCTTGCACCAGCGCTAATCAAACGTTTGATGCTCGACGACAAAAAGGTCGACGCGATGGCGACGGGCATCGAGGAGATCGCGGCCCAGGTCGACCCGGTCGGGCAGGTCATTGAAGGGTATGTCCGTCCTAACGGTCTGCGCATCACCAAGACGCGGGTGCCACTGGGTGTTGTCCTGTTCTTTTACGAAAGCCGCCCGAACGTCACCAGTGACGCCGCGGCGCTCTGCATCAAAAGCGGTAACGCGATCATCCTGCGCGGTGGGAAAGAGGCCTTTCATTCCAACAAGGCCATCACCGATATTATCGCGGCAGCGCTCAACGAGGCGAACATCGACCCCGCTGCGGTGCAGTTGGTCGAATCGACCGACCGGGCGCTGGTTCCCCACCTGCTGAAGCTCGACAAATACATCGATCTCGTCATCCCGCGTGGTGGTGAGAACCTTATTCGCGCGGTCGTTAAGGATTCGACCATCCCGGTCTTGAAGCACTTCACGGGCAACTGCCACCTCTACGTTGATCGTGGCGCTGCGGACATGGAAAAATTCGTGCGTGAGGTGTGCGTCAACAGTAAGACCAGTTACCCCGGTGGCGCGGTGTGCAACGCGGTAGAACATCTGCTGTTCCACAAGGACGTCGCAGCCGCCCTATTGCCCAAAGTGTGCGAAGACCTGATAGCCAAAGGCGTGGAAGTGCGTGGCGACGATCGGTCACGGGAGATATGGAAAAAGGGTAAACCGACGTCGGTCGAGGACTGGGACACCGAGTACCTGGCGTTCATCGTGAGCACGAAGATCGTCGACTCGATGGACGACGCCATCGCGCACATCAACGAGCACGGCAGTCACCACACTGACGGCATCCTGACCACCGACCTCGCCGCGGCGCAGAAGTTCGTCCAACAGGTGGACAGCGCCAGCGTGATGATCAACGCCTCAACCCGCTTCGCCGACGGTGGTGAGTACGGCCTCGGCGCCGAGATCGGCATCAGCACCGACAAACTCCACGCCCGCGGACCCATGGGTGCAAATGACCTGACAACCTATAAGTGGGTCGTGACGGGTGATGGTCACGTCCGGTAGCAGCGCGCCGGAGTCGTGCCATGGGCGTCTCGCCCATACCACGTCGAAATCCGCAATCAAGTGACAAGGCGTCCTTCTTACACTGCGATCTGCGTCCACCACACGACCCACGCCAGCGCGTGCAGCGTGACGATCGCGTAGAGGACGATCGTGAAGTGCGGCTTGCGCAGTTTGTGTCGAAACGTGCGTCGCCCCACCAACGCACCGACAAATCCACCGCACAACGACATCGTCTGCAACGTCGCTTCGGGCACGCGCCACTGGCCCCTGGTGGCGCGACGTTTGTCGATGCCGTAAGTAACGAACGTCATTACGCTGGCCAGAAGATAACCGAGCATCACCCAGCGCATATCCAATAGATCGGCCGGACGACGACCGACACTTCATTTCATCCGAACCACCGAGGGCGCATCCACTCAAGGCAACGAATTATAACGATCGAAGGTCTTCCCCCGTCGACTAATTCTTGTTTCAATTGTCACTTATCCAACATAAGGAGGATACGCATGGTGAAGTTCGCAACGTTGTGTCTCGCTACGTCCCTGGCGCTGGCCCCGGTCATCTCATTCGCCCAGACAACGGCAGAGGTGATGAAGGACGCGATCTCGGGCACGATGGACATCCAGTTCAATACGCGCACCGAAATGGACGACTCGGGTGACCTCAAGCCCAACTCGGCCAAGCTCGGTGTGACTGATAAGTACAATTTGAACCTCATCGTCGCCCAGACGACGCAGTTCATCGGTTCCGTCACCCGCCAACCGAACTTATTCAGCAACCTGATCGCGCGCAAGAAGCAGGAAGCAAAGCTGACGTTCGACCTATCGCTCGTTGTGCTGAACCCCAAGGACATGTCGCAGAAGCGCACCGTCGGTAAGTGGGTCGGCGTGGTGCCGATCGACACCGCCAGTGGCGCGTTCATGCTCCAGGGTGATACGAAAGACGACCGGCCTCTGCGCATGTCGGTCGACACGATGGGCAGCATGCAGGGCTTCCAGGAAAACTTCGACGGCCGGCTGATCGGCAAGGCCGAGAAGAAGGAAGGCCTTGCCAGCTACACCTACAAGCGCCTGGTGAGTGGCAAGGAAGTGTCGATGACGGTCAAGCGCGTCGACCCGATGAAGTTTGAAGGTATCAAGCTCGCCAAGGGCCCTTCAGGCATCTATCCGACCAGCGTTGTCAACGGCCGGCTCGACTATGACTACGAGACCGGCAACTACCTGACCGACGGCATCCGCTTCACCTACAGCGACCAGGGCAAGGAAGTGACCGACGTGGTCACCGGCACGATCAAGTGGGTCGAAGACCCCAATCGCGCCAGCAACGGCAAGGGCCGGTACGAGTTCAACCTTCGTTTCAACGAAGACAAACTCAAGAAGCCGGCCGGTGAAGCCGCTGCCTTCGACGCCGCCAGTGAGGAAGACGCCTTCTTCGCAGTCGACAACAGCGTGCCTAGCCTGACCGGTACGGTCGAGTACGTCGACCAGATGAGCGGCGAGACTGTCACCGGCAGCAAGGTGACCTATAAGCTCGACGCCAACAAGCTGTCCAAGACGCAAGTGATGAACTTTGCGAAACTCTGGATCCTGGCGGTCGGTCCGACGAACGATGAGTGAGTGAAGTCGATCGTTGTTTATGAAAGCTCAAAGCCGCGTCTCACAGAAGTGAGACGCGGCTTTTTTCGGCCTTGATCTTCTGCCCACCGGAGGTATGCGGTCAGAGGTGTTGAAGTTATGGTTCGAGCACCTCGCTGGACGTGCGCACGGCAGCGCTTATGAGTTGATCTTGTCGGTCAGGAATAGTTTCAGCTTATCAATCGACACGCGTTCCTGGCTCATGGTGTCGCGTTCACGGACGGTGACGGTTTGGCCCGTCAGGGTATCGCCATCAACGGTGATGCAATATGGTGTGCCGACTTCGTCCATGCGGGCGTAACGCTTGCCGATCGACTGCTTCGGGTCGTACTCGCATGTGAACGATTGACGGAGATCCAGGTAAATCTTTTCCGCCACTTCCGGCATGCCTTCCTTGTTGACCAGCGGGAAGATGCCCGCCTTGATCGGCGCGAAGCGGGGTTTGATCGAAAGGTATTCTTCGGTGCCCTGCCGGCCTTTTTCGTGACGATACGACTCGCACAACAGCACTAACACCGCGCGCGTCAGACCACTGGCCGGTTCGATGACGTTTGGGATGTATCGGCTGCGCGCTTTCACCTGGTCGTCGGGGACGCCTTCGGCCTTTAGCTTTAGCTGCAGTTCCTGGTCGAAGTAATCGAGCTTCTGTCCACTGTGCGTCTGATGCTGCGTCAGGTCAAACGAACCGCGGTGGGCGATTCCTTCCAGTTCACCGAAGTCCGGAGCGGTGAAGGGGTACTTGTATTCGATGTCGACAGTGGCCTTGGAATAGTGCGAGAGTTCGTCCTGAGCGTGTTCGCGGAACTTGAGGTTCTCGGCCTTTACGCCGAGGGTCAGCCACCACTTCATGCGCTCGTTGCGCCAGAAGTCGTACCACATTAGGGCGTCGTCCGGCGGGCAGAAAAACTCCATCTCCATCTGCTCGAACTCGCGCGAACGGAAGATGAAGTTGCGCGGCGTGACCTCGTTGCGGAAACTCTTGCCGACCTGCGCGACGCCGAAGGGCACTTTGACGCGTGTCGTATCGAGGACGTTCTTGTAGTCGAGGAAGATGCCCTGGGCCGTCTCGGGGCGCAGGTAGACGAGATTCTCGGCCGTCTGTTGTAGACCCGCGTATGAGATCATCATCAGGTTGAACTGCTCGGGCGTTCCCAGTGGGCCACCGCAGAGAATGCACGGCTCGTTGCCGTCGGCCAGCGCGTGGACGAGCGCCTGCACGTCGGGCGCTAGCGGTGGCGTGACCGTCGGGTGCGACACGGCGGCGAGGTTGGGAGCGGACTTACGGGCCTTGTTCTTCACCCAGCGGATGAGCGTGTCAGCGTCGGTCTTCGTGCCATTGTCGGTCGTGGTCATCAGATCGGCAAACCATTTGGACTGTGTCGCGAGGATGTCCCAATAGTGGTCGGCGCGGAGGATGTGACCGCACTTGACGCACTTGCGCATCGGGTCGGCGAACGTCGCGGTGTGACCGCTGGCTTCCCACGTCTTGGGATGCTGGATGATTGACGAGTCGAGACCAACCATGTCAACGATCTTGCCATCAGGGCCGATCGGCGGGCACTCGACCATGTTGCGCCACCACCAATCACGGATGTTGTTCTTCAATAGGACGCCAAGTGGGCCGTAATCCCAGAACCCGCGCAGGCCACCATAGATTTCGCTTGCCTGGTAGACGAAGCCGCGGCGCTTGCAGAGGGAGACGATCTGTTCCATGACATTGGCGGTGGTCGCAGGGGCATCGGACATGGTGGATTCCTTCACGCATCCACGGGCGGTTCGCCCGTGTTTTGATTCAGCGTCTTAACAACACGGGCGAGCCGCCCATGGTACGTCGTCAAATGCAGACACCCGGCATCAGACATCCGCAGTCACCGCGCGACGCGTTGAACGTCGCGCACCGAGTGCAGATGCCTAATGCCGGGTGTTTTGGGTGGGCAAGACGCGTTAAGACGTCTCGCCACAAACAATTCGGCGTATGTGAGCCGCGATTAGGCCTTCGCGGCGGTCGTACCCTTGGACTTTGCCTTGCCCTTGGTCGCGCCGGCCTTGGCTGCGCCACCCTTAACCGGGCCACCAACGACGGCGCTGACCTTGACGCCGGACTTGATCAGGTTGGCCTTCTTGGCCAGCCGGCTGCGCTTGCGGGCGGCGGCGTTCTTGTGCATCGTGCCCTTGGCGGCGAGCTTGTCGAGGCGCGAGGCCGTGTTGTTCAACTCGGTATCGATCGTCTTGTGATCGCCACCGGCTAGCGCCACGGTGAAGGTTTTCAGTTGGTCCTTGAGCACAGCCTTGCGAGCGCGGTTGCGCGCGTTGCGCTTCAAGGTCTGACGGACACGTTTCTTAGCGGACAGCGAATGGGCCACGATCAACTCTCCAATGGTTCAACTGCTGCCCCGTCACCCGGAGCAGAGTCGAAATAGGATAGTGAGTTGGGCAAGAAAGTAAAGCCGCCGGGTCCGCCGTGGGCTTCAAAACGGCGTCTGGGCTAGAGTTGAGGGCTATTCTTGAACACATCCCCAATGTTCAAGCGCCCTATGCGTCGGTACACTCCGTGCCCATGGAGCACCTCAAGCGTTTGATTCGCGAGATTCCCGATTTTCCCAAGCCGGGCATAATGTTTCGGGACATCACTCCGTTGCTATCCGACCCGGCCGGGCTGGCGCTGGCGATCGAGCTGATGGCCAACCCGTATCGCGGGAAGTACATCGACCTCGTGGTCGGCGCCGAAAGCCGTGGCTTCATCTTCGGGACGGCCGTCGCGTCGCACCTGTCTGCGGGATTCTCTATCGTCCGCAAACCCGGGAAACTGCCGCACAAGCGCATCTCGATCAGCTACGACCTCGAGTACGGCAAGGACACCCTCGAGATGCACGCCGACGCCATCATCGCCGGCCAACGCGTGCTGGTCATCGACGACCTCCTGGCCACCGGTGGCACGATGAAGGCCTGCATCGACCTCATCCAACAACTGGGCGGCCAAGTCGTCGGCGCCGCCGTGCTGATCGAACTGGAAGGCCTCGGTGGTCGCGATAAAGTAGGGAACATCGACGTGCATTCGGTGGTTAAATATTAGAAGGTGTTACAACAACTCGTCACGTATACATTCGCGCTGGCGATCGAGTTGCGTTTGAATGTGCCGTGGAAAGAAATCCTTTTCATGTCGCGACACGACTCAGAGCTCACGGACGAGCAATGTCGCAAGATCCAGCCGCTGTTGCCCAAGGCCACACGCGTTGGCAGTAACGACGGGGCGCTGTTGCACGCCTGCTCTGCGACGGTCGTGTCGGCTGCCAAGCGGGTGTGCCCCGCTGTCGTCTACGTCCAAGTGCGCGGCCGACCCACCGGCCCTTCCAAATCCTCACCAGCGTGGTTGTCAGCGCGGTGGGAGCCGGGCGGCGCTAGGCCGCCTCGATGACGGCATTCTTCCCGCGCTGCTTGGCGAGCAAAAGCGCCTAGTCTGCCGCCCGCAGCAGGTCGCTGACAGCGCTCATGCGCTCGGTCCGCACGGCGACGCCGACACTGATCGTTGCTTTGATCGAGCGGTCCCGGCAAACCGTGCTCGTCGCTGCTACGGCAGCTCGGCACGACTCTGCGATCGCAGTCGCAGTGCTGTCGGTCTTACCCGGCATCAACACCAGCATCTCGTCACCACCGGTGCGACAGACGATTCCGTCCGACCCCACTGTCCGCACGAGCGCGTTCGACACATCCTTCAGAACCATGTCACCGGTATCGTGCCCATGCAGGTCGTTGATGGCTTTGAACAGATCGACGTCGAGCGTCGCCACCGCGAGCGACCGCCGGTGGTCGTTCCAGAAGTCGTTCAGCTTGGCAACGGCGTGCCGACGGTTGTGCAGGCCGGTCAGTTCGTCGGTGATCGTCACCTTATGAAGTCGCTCGTTCAGCACGGTTAGCTCGGCGGCGTAGCGCTGCGCTTCAAGGATGCGACTGGCCAGTTGCTCTTCCGTGCGTAACACGCGTTCACTGGCCCGCATGCGGGCGGTCAGCTCGGCCAGATCGATTGGTTTGGTTACGAAGTCGTCGACGCCCGCTGCGAAGGCCTCGATCATCTGGTCGCTGCTGTCGTGGGCGGTCAGCATTATGAAATGGGTGCCTTCCAGCGTCGGTTCAGACCGCACACAGCGGCACAGTTCCAGCCCGTCGATCTCCGGCATACTCAGGTCAGACAGCACGATGTGCGGGCGCCAGTCGAGCATCATCGGTAGCGCGACGCGAGCGTCCTCGGCAACGCGCACGTCGTAATGAATGGAGTTGAGATAGCGCGCAAGGAACACACGGCACGACGGATCGTCATCAACGACCAGCACGCGGAATGAAGGCGACTCGTTTCCCATTGCGATCAACCCCTGCCTTCAAGCACATTAACCCTTACGCAGCTTGAGCCACCGGCTCGATAAACCGCCGTTGAATGTCAACGAACTGCGATTCGCAACGGACAAACGCGTCGACCACGTCGGGGTCGAAGTGACCACCACGCCCTTCCGTGATGATCGATCGCGCCACGGCATGACTGAACGACCCCTTGTAGACGCGCTTGCTCGTCAGAGCATCGTATACATCCGCCAGCGCGACAATTCGGCCACAAAGTGGAATCTGTTCACCGCGCAGCTTGTGCGGATAGCCCGAACCGTCGAATCGCTCGTGGTGCGTCAGCGCGATCTCTTTGGCCATCAACAGGAAGCTCGCCTCGGGGTACTCGGCCAGTGCTGCTTCCAGCGTGGCGGCGCCCATCGTGGTGTGCTCCTTCATAATGCTGAACTCGGCGTCGCTCAGGCCCGACGGCTTGAGCAGCACGCAGTCCGGGACCGCTACTTTGCCAATGTCGTGCAGCGGGCTGGTCAGGTAGATCATGCGCACAAAATTCGCGTCGACCTGATCTGAATACTTGGGGATGCCGGACAGATGCCGTGCCAGCACGCGCGAATAATTCCGCACGCGCTCCAGGTGCGTCCCGGTGTCTGGGTCACGGCTCTCGGCGAGCTTAGCCATGCCGAAGATGATGAGGTCGCGACTTTCGAGCGCCAGGATGCGCTCGGCGACACGCACACGCATCGCAAGCTCGGTGGGGTTGAATGGTTTGGTGACGAAGTCGTCGGCGCCGGCGGTTAACCCCTCGATCACGTGGTTCGTACCGTCTCGGCTGGTGAGCAGAATTAGATAGACGTAGCTCGCGCCCGTGGTATTCGAGCGAATGGCTTTGACGAGTTCCGGCCCGTTCATCTCGGGCATTTCCCAGTCGCTGATCACGAGCTGACACGGATCGTTGTGCAGGTGCTCCAGCGCCAGCCGCCCATTGGTCGCGGTGACGACCTCATGACCGTGCCGGCGGAGGGTGTGCTCCAGCATCTGGAGCATCAGTGCGTCATCGTCAGCGATCAGGATCTTCATACAACTGTTCCTTCTAGCGCCTTAACCGCGTGCCGCATTTCAGCGAGAGCGCTGCTCGATCGTGAGCATGTACGCCAGACAACGTTCCATTTCCGCCTTCGCCCGGGTCAGTGCCACCTTCGCATCGCTCGCTAAGGCTGACTTGGAGGCCGTCTCCAACTCCCCGGCCTCTTTGCTCAGCATTTCTGCCGACACATTGGCGGCCATACCTTTGAGCGTGTGGGCCGCCGTGACGACTTTCGGCAACTCCCCTGCGGTCAATGCCACCTCGGCCTTGGTCAGCGCCGCCGGTCCGTCCTTGCGGAACATCGTCAGCACCTTCTCGACGAACTTCATGTCATCCAGGCATCGAGCCCGCAGCGATGGCATGTCGATCGGCGATACCGAGCCCTTACCCGATGGTTCAGTCGCGCTCTCTATCGATGCCACGTTGCAACTCCTTCGCGCAGCCCCGTTTCCAGCACTACGCATAATCCGTGACATCTCCGTTGTCTTCGGTCGATGTCACGCTTGACTTGATCGATATCCCGTGCTCCATCCACGGACTGGTGATGGTAAGGGCTTTTATGGGTCCTGAAATTCAAGGACTTCCCTGATGTGACATTTCGCGTACGCCACCTGTCCGGGCGGGCCGACCGACCTGCGACATTTTTTCCCGCCCCCCCTCCCTAAGTCAGGTTGGACTAATCAATTCGAATCCATCAGTTACATTCACTGAGCAATCCGACTGTTCCTCCCACCAATAAGTGGGAGGGGAAACCGGATTGCTCAGGCTGCTCAGTGCCCTTCAGCGGGTTCGCCGAGCATCTTCTTTAGTTCCTTGAATTTCTCATCCCGCAGCGCCGGGGTGGCGGCTTCCAGGTTCAACCGCAGCATCGGTTCGGTGTTGCTCTTGCGGACGTTGAACCACCAGCCCTGCAGTTCGACGGTGATGCCATCCAGGTAGTCGGTCGTGCCGGCCTTATACATCTCGGCGATCTCGCGGATCTTGGCGTCTTTGTCCTCGACATGAAAGTTGACCTCACCCGTCTGGAAATACTTGCTTAGCGGCTTGAGCTGCTCGCTGGCCGTGCCCGTGCCCTTGGACAGGACCGACAACACCTTGGCGAACGCAATTGCCCCACTGTCGGCATAAAAATTGCCCTGGAAGTAGAAGTGGCCGCTTAACTCACCCCCAAAGACGGCTTTCTGCTCGGCCATGGTCTTCTTGATAAACGCATGCCCAACACGGTCGCGCTTGGGCACCCCACCTGCCGCCCGGATCTCGTCCGGCACCACGTGGCTGCTGCGCAGGTCATACACGATCGTCGCGCCCGGCGTTTCCAGCAGAAAATCCTTGGCCATCAGCGCCGTCAGGATGTCGCAACCGATCGTCTGACCCTTCTCATCCACAAAGAAACAGCGGTCCGCATCCCCGTCAAAACAGCCACCCAGATCGGCACCAGTCTCCTTCACCTTCGCCTTGAGCATGTCCATGTTCGAGTCGACCAGTGGGTTGGGGTCGTGGACGAAGCTGCCCGTGATCTCGAAGAGCATCGGGATGATCTCGAGGTTGGGGATGTTGCTGAAGACCGGCGGCACCATCTTGCCCGCCATCCCGTTGCTGGCGTCAACGACCACGCGCACCTTGCGCTTTAAATCGAGGAACTGCAGCACGTGGGCGCGATACTCGGTCCACAGGTCCATCTCGCTGACGGCGCCCTTCACGCCTGTCGTCCCGACGCGCAGCCCACTGGCGATGCGCTTAATATCATCCAGCCCCGTCGCGCTGCCGATTGGCTTGGCCTTGGGCCCACTGATTTTAAAGCCGTTGTACTGCACCGGGTTGTGCGACGCGGTGACCATGATGCCACCGACGGCGTCCAGGTGGTTGATCGCAAAGTAGATGAACGACGTATCGATCATGCCGACGTCGATCACGTTCATGCCGGTGCTGCGAATGCCGTCGATGAGCGCGTTGGCCAGGTCTGGTGAGTGCGGCCGCATGTCGCGACCGACGATCATCGTGTCCTCACGCTTCACCTTGGCGTCGGCGGCGATATTCTGCCGACTTCGCTTTAGAAACTGCCCCGTCGCATGGCCCACCTTCCATGCGTTCTCCTCGTTCAACGGAGACGGATAAGTCGCACGGACGTCATAAGCCTTAAAGATTTTCTCGATCATGCTGTCCTTCCCGGGATTCCCCGTCGCGGAAGCATACTTAGTCGTTTCGGCAGCGGCAATTGAGGGTGTGGACATGAAGGCATGATCGACGATCGGCGGCGTAGAGTTAACTCGGTCAAAGTGGCTTCGTTCCGCGCCGGCGGAGGAGCAATCAACCACAGAGGGCACAGAGATCGCCGAGGACTCGCAGAACTCGGACGATGAAATACCTGGGGGCAACGTGGACGACGCCAAACCGCCCTCCGGTCCCTCTCCCGGTACGCCGGGCGAGGCCAGGTGAGGGTGATTTCGAACGCCAAGTGGCTCACGACTCTCCACCCCATTCTCCTCAACGCCCGACCGTCCATCTCCGCAAAGTTCTTCCCCGCCCTCCACGTTCTCTGTGTCCTCTGTGTTTAAATCCCCCTCCAAACGGCCTTCGTCCCGCCCCACCCATTCCGCCATCCGATCCTGCTCCGCGAGGCGCTGCGCAATCGCTTCCCTCGCCGCCGGTGACATCCAGGCACGCGTTTTAGGCACCGGTGGTTCATCGAAGTCGTAAGGTGCCGACTCGTGCGACTTGCGCAGCCGCATGTATTGCCCCAGCATGCGCATCGCCAGGTTGTGCATACCGCGTTCATATCGACCGAGCAGCGTAAATCCGTTCGCCGGGTCCTCTGCAAATCGCTCGGCCAACACTCGACACGGCACCCCCTCAGCCGCGGGGGCTTTCTCCGCTTCCTTTTCGAACAGATGGCGTTCTGCGTCGTCCAACCGCCGCAAGCGCCAGAACAACCCAACCAACCGCGGAAACAACACCTTCTCCAACACCGTCCGCGGCCGCAGCTCGTCGCGCAACTCTTCCTGAAACATATCAAACGCCCCACGATCCTCCGTCGGCAACACCGGGTGCTGCGCACAACACCCGTGCGTCACCGCGTTCATGCGTGAGACGTTCTTCCCGACGTCAGTCGTCGGCCCCGTCGACCGCTTCGCGTTCCGCCGATTGGCCGCGATGCGCTTGGCGGATGCCGGCATCGTCCGCGCCTTCTTCCCCGGCCGCGCAGCCACCGGCACAGCGCACGGTCCCACCACGCGCCCCACCACCGCTGTCTCGCTCATTGCAATCGACATGACAACTCTCCTGCGAGGGGAACCCTCGCGCCTAACCCCCAATTGGCGTGCGACCCCCATGGAACGACCGGCAGGGATCTTCAGATCATTTTAGACGTAAACGGTGGTTTTGTCGGCGGAAAAGTTAATAATTAGACCGCCTGAAGAAGTGCGCGTTGTCATACAGAGGCACCCCAAACGATCTCATCGTTTTCGCAGGGGTCCAGTGGATCAAGCTTCATTTGCCGGCGGCCCGGAACTCTTTTCGGAAATCACGTCGACCGTGGAGGACACGGGCAACCTTGATTGAGGGACTCACTGTCCCAGCGGTAAGCAATGATGTGCGACTTCACGACCCAGAAGCGGTAACTGGGCGTTTTTACATCGACACGTCGATGGCCCATGCCGGGAACGCGGGAAAGCTTGTCAATCGCTGTCACAAGCTCGGCGACGTACTCCGTCGCGACAGCGGCACCGGCCTCGTTGGCAAGGTAGGTCCAGATGTCATCCAGATCTTGCAACCCCTGATCTGAAATGCTGACCCGCCGCGCCTTTATGGCAACCCCCGTTTATACCGCCTAAGGCTTCCCGATGCTGCGGCGAGCGATGTGAGCACGGACGTCATTCAGAGAATGTCCTTCCCCACGAGACCGTTGAGCATCGGCGGCTTTTAAGAGGTCGTCCATCTCGCCGGGAGCAAAATCGTTGAAATCATCCTGTTGCAGGCGGCCTAAGGCTGCTTCGATGACGTCGATTGGCGAGGCGAACTTACCGGCTTTGACCTGCTCGGCGATGAACCGTTCCAAATCGGGTTTGAGGGCGATATCCATGACGGCGATCCTCGTAAGATCGAATTTTAGCGGACGCCTCCTAGGAACGCGAGACTAATTGGCCATCATCAGGTTTAACCATGTCCCGCTCCCCTTGTCCCCCGTCGCAATTCCCCTTAAACTACGTGACTTTCCCCGCGACCGGGCTCGGCTGTGGGGAGTTGTGTTGGCAGGAGACGTTCCGTGATCATCGTGATGCAACCCCATGCGGCCGCGGCCGCGATTGAGCGTGTTTCGAGTGAAATCAAGCGCATGGGGTCTACACCGCACTTGTCGCAAGGTCAGTTCAGGACAGTAATTGGAGCGGTTGGGGAAGAGGGGACGCTGGACCCGCAGCATTTGGCATCGCTAGAGGGTGTTGAGAAGGTCGTCCCGATTATGAAGCCCTACAAGCTCGCGTCGCGCGAGTTTCATGAGGATGACACGGTCGTCACGATCGGTGGTGGGAAATCGCTGTTCGGCGCGTCTATCCCCGAGGTGAAGGTCGGTGGGACGAATGCGGTGAGCATCGCTGGGCCGTGTGCGGTTGAAAATGAAGAGATGCTGAACAAGATTGCCCGGCACGTCCGCAACGCGGGTGCGACGGTGTTGCGTGGCGGTGTCTACAAGCCGCGCACATCTCCTTACTCGTTCCAGGGTCATGGTGAGCCGGCGATGAAGTGGATGCGGGCGACCGGTGACGAGCTGGGCATGCCGATCTGCGTCGAGGTGATGGACACCCGGCAGGTCGAGCTGATGGAAAAATACGTCGACTGCTTCCAGATCGGCGCTCGGAACATGCAGAACTTCGACCTGTTGCGCGAGGTTGGCAAGACGCGCAAAGCAGTCCTACTGAAGCGCGGCCTGGCCGCGACGGTGAAGGACTGGTTGCTGAGCGCTGAGTACGTCCTGAGCCAGGGGAACCGCAAGGTCATCCTCTGCGAGCGCGGGATCAAGACATTTGAAGACAGTATTCGTTACACGCTGGACATCACCAGCGTGCCGGTGGCGTCGCAGTTAAGCCATTTGCCGATCGTGGTCGACCCGAGCCACGCCGCGGGCAGGCGGGACTTCGTGGGTGCCATCGCGTTGGCGGGCATGGCTGCGGGCGCGCACGGGACGATCATTGAAGTGCACTACAACCCCGCAGAGGCCCAGTGCGATGGCCCACAGGCGCTGCTGCCTGAGACATTCAAGGTGCTGATGGGCAAGCTAAAGGCGATCGCTGCGGTGACGGGGAAAGAATTTGCGGAAGTCGGGGAACTGGCGACCGCCTAATGCAGAAGAAGCAACTCTGAGGCGCAGCGAAAAAACGCAGAGTTACGCAGAGGAGCAACTATTGATTTTGACGTCTCCGCGGTTCTCTGCGAAGCCTCAGCGTTCTCTGCGTTAAACGGATATCGGAATACTATGGCAAGATCACCTTTCATCGCTGGCAACTGGAAGATGAACACCACCAAGGCCTCGGCCGTCGACCTGGCCAACGCCGTGGCTGCGGGTGTGCCCGCGGGTGTGGAGACGGGCATCGCGGTGCCGTTCGTCTACATCGACGCGGTCGCGCAGGCGGTGGCGCATTCCAAGCTCGTCGTTGGCGCGCAGGATGTTTACTTCGAGAAAGCTGGCGCGTTCACGGGTGAAGTGTCGGTCGACATGCTTAAAGATGTCGGCGCTCACTTCGTGCTGACCGGTCACAGTGAACGCCGTCATGTGCTCAATGAGCCAGGCGAGCTGGTCTCGAAGAAGGCCCACGCTGCGTACGCGGGTGGGTTGACGGTCGTGCATTGCGTCGGTGAGAAGCTGGAAGAACGCGACGCCAATACGACGTTCGCGGTCGTCGAGAAGCAATTGAACGAACTGTCGACGAAGATGGACAACCCCAACCGCGTCGTCATTGCGTATGAGCCCGTGTGGGCGATCGGCACTGGCCGAAACGCGACCGACGCGCAGGCGCAGGAAGTGCACGCGTTCGTCCGTCAAACGGTCGCCAAAATCTGGAACAAAGACTTCGCGGATAAGGTCCGCATTCAGTATGGCGGCAGCATGAAGCCCGAGAACGCCAAGGGTTTGCTGGGTCAACCCGATGTCGACGGTGGGCTCATCGGTGGCGCGGCATTGAAGGTCGACAGCTTCCTGGCGATCGTGAACGCAGCGGTTTGAGTTTAAAATGAGTTGCCAGTTGCCCGTTGTCATTTGCCAGTGAAGGCAAAGACCATCGCGGCATTTCCACTGGCAACTGGCAACTGGCAACTGGCAACTTATGTATACCTTCGGCCTCTATACGACGATGACCCTCTTCGTCCTCGTCTCTCTGTTCATGATCCTGCTGATCCTCATCCAAAAGGGTCGTGGCGGTGGTCTCGCTAGCGCGTTTGGTGGCATGGGTGGCAACACCGCGTTTGGCAGCAAGACCGGTGACGTCCTGACCTGGGCGACAGCGGTCGTGTTCGGGCTGTTCGTCGTGCTGGCAGTCATTCTAAACCTGATGACCAACACGTCGAGCAAAGCCACCACCACCGCCACGGGCGCTGCGACAGCGGGCGCAGCATCGACGGCGACAGGCACTACGGACGCGATACCCCCGGCACCTGCCATGGTCGCGCCGACGACGCAAGCGGCCCCCACGACCA
>Ga0163144_10007875_pt1 | contig 23235 bp, 23 predicted proteins | sample OliLak19BULKMAT1_FD_123175 | JGI IMG/M metagenome (GOLD analysis project Ga0163144, IMG submission 123175) | Freshwater microbial mat bacterial communities from Lake Vanda, McMurdo Dry Valleys, Antarctica - Oligotrophic Lake LV.19.BULKMAT1 | ecosystem: Environmental > Aquatic > Freshwater >...
ATTCAACAGGCGAAGAAGGTGGGAGCAGTCGGATGAGCGTTCTGGAGGGACCGCGCAAGGAAGTGCGGCACGTGATGAAGGACGGCAGCGCCTATTGGGTGGAGTTCAAGGACGGCAGGATCGTGTTCGCCGACGGCCGCACCTGCGACGAGAAGGACGTCGTCCATCTGCCGCCGTGCAACCCGACCAAGATCCTGTGCGTGCACGTGAACTACATCTCGCGCTACTTCGAGTTCCGCAATACCCGCGTGCCGCCGCCGACGCCGACCTATTTCCAGAAGCCGCTGACGGCACTCAACGCCCACAAGGGCGAGCTGATCAAGCCCAAGGGCTACAAGTACGTGAACTACGAAGGCGAGATGGCGGTCGTGTTCGGCAAGATGACCAAGAACGTCACGCGCGAGGAGGCCTGGGACTGCATCGCGGGCTTCGCGCCGTCGAACGACTTCGGTTGCCACGATTTCCGCGACACCGATGCGGGCTCCATGTTGCGCGTAAAGGGCATGGACGGCTTCTGCCCGATCGGGCCTGGCCTGGTCTCGGGCGTCGATGTGCGCAAGTCGACGCTGCGCTCCTACAAGAACGGCAAGATGGTGCAGGAAGGCGCGGTCAGCGAGCAGATCTTCGACTGCGGCTACCTGATCGCCGACCTCGCGCGCCACATCACCTTCCTGCCGGGCGATATCCTGCTGACCGGCACGCCGGCCAACTCGCGGCCGCTCGAGGCTGGCGACACGATCGACGTCGAGGTGTCGGGTGTCGGCCGCCTGTCGAACAAGGTCGTCGAAGCGCCGACGCCGCGCGCCGAGGTCGGCTTCCCGCCCAGCCCCGACAGCGACGGCGTGCGCCAGGTGGCGCTCGGCAACGAGGAGCGCCTGCCCGACAAGTTCAAGGCTTCGTAGGATTAAATATACGGAGGGACATCATGGTAGCGATCAAGGTTGCTGAATTCGCCTTCCCCCGCATGGAAGCGCCGGATCTCGACGCGATGGAGGAGTTTCTCACCCATTTCGGCCTGGTGCGGGCCGAGCGCACAAACGACGCGCTCTACATGCGCGGCACCGACGATCATCATCACCTGCATGTCACGCAGAAGGGCGGCACGAAGTTCATCGGCTTCGCCTATCACGCGGCCGACGAGGACGACCTGAAGCGCCTGGCCAGGCTGCCCGGCGCCTCGGGCATCGAGACCGTCGACGAGCCGGGCGGCGGCAAGCGGGTTCGGCTCACGGAGCCCAACGGCTACCAGATCGAGGTCATTGCCGGGCAGAAGCGCGTGACACCGGTCAGGGTTGCACGCGACGAACTGAACAGCGCCCGTGAACCCGAGCGCCGGGCCGGCAAGCTGATGCGGCTGTCCAAGTCGCCGACATCGGTGCAGCGGATCGGGCACGGTGTCCTGTCCACGCCCAAGGTCAAGGAGACCGTGGCGTGGTTCCGCGAGACTCTGGGCATGATCCGCTCCGACGATGTCTATGCCGGCGACAAGGAAAACATCATCGGCTCGTTCAACCGGCTCGACCGCGGCACCGAGTATGTCGATCATCACGTCTTCTTCTGCAACCACAATGTCCGGGCCGGGTTGAACCACGTCTCCTATGAGGTGCAGGACATCGACTGCGTCTTCCAGGATCACGAGTACATCAAGCGCTTGGGCAAGTACGACCACATGTGGGGCATCGGCCGCCATTTGCTGGGCAGCCAGGTCTATGACTACTGGTGTGATCCGTGGGGACGGGTGCATGAGCGCTGGGCCGACACCGACCGGCTGAACGCCTCGAACGGCGGCCATTTGGTGAGCGCCGAGGAAGGTTTCCAGTCACAATGGGGCGAGCGGCCGCCGGAACGCTTCCTCGGCCACGCCAGCCCCTGATCCTGCCAGCCCCTGATCCTGAAAGGAAAGAAGATGTCCAAGCCACCTGCCTCGAACCCCGCCCGCGACGCGGTGCGATCGTTCGCGCCCAAGCTGATCGATCTCACCGAGAAGGTCGTGTACGGCGACGTCTGGGAGAGGCCCGGCCTCTCCAAGCGTGACCGCAGCCTGATCACCTGTGCCGCCCTGGTCGCCATGAACCGCACCGAGCAGTTGCGCGGCCATGTCGCCCGCGCCATCGACAATGGCGTGACCAAGGACGAGATCGTCGAGGTCATCACGCATATGGCGTTCTATTCCGGCTGGCCGACCGCCATGTCGGCGGCGGGCGTCGCCAAGTCAGTGCTCGAAGAGGGAGAGAAGAAGTGAAGCTTTGCTATTTCAACGACTGGCGCCTGGGCGTCATCAAGGGCGATCAGGTCGTCGACGTCACCGACGCAGCCAAGGGCGTGCCTCATCGCGACACGCGCGACCTGATCGTCGGCGTCATCGCCGAATGGGACAGTTACAAGGGCAAGCTGGAGAAGGCCGCCGCTGACGGCAAAGGCGTCGCGCTCTCGAGCGTGCGGCTCCGCCCGCCGGTGCCGCGGCCCGGCAACATCGACTGCATGGCGGTCAACTACATGGAAGACGGCACCCTGCCGGAGAAGCCCGCCATCAACTGCTTCCACAAGGCAGCGACGGCCGTGATCGGCGACGGCGACACCATGGTGTTGCCCGACGTGCCGGCGAGCATCTTCGAGGGCGAGGCCGAGCTCGCGCTGGTGATCGGCAAGCGCGCCTCCAACGTGAAGGCCACCGACTACAAGCAGTACATCTTCGGCTACACCTGTTTCATCGACGGTTCGGCGCGCGGCCTGCCGCCACCGGGCAACGTCTTCTTCCAGATGAAGTCGCGCGCCACCTTCGCACCGACCGGGCCGTGGCTGGTGACCGCCGATGAGATCTCAGATCCGCAGAAGCTGGGCATCGAGCTGAAGAACAACGGCGTCACGATGCAGAAGTTCAACACTGACGACATGGCGCACCAGATCCCGCGCTGCATCGAGTGGCTGAGCTCGATCCACACGCTCGAGCCGGGCGACATCGTCGCCACCGGCACCAATCACCGCGGGCTGAACTCGTTCATGGACGGCGACAAGGTCGAGCTCTCCATCGAGAAAGTGGGCACGCTGAAATTCAACGTGAAGGACGAGCTCAAGCGCACCTGGGCCCGCACCACGCGTTCGCAGCACAAGGACAAGGGCGGCGAGGGGCCGCACACGCCGCAGCTCACCGGCAAGTACGCCAAGAAGTAGGCCCATGTCCCGATCGCTGCATGTGCCGGCCGGACTCTTCGACGGGCGCGGGTACGGTTTCGCGCAAGTCACGGTGGTCCGCACGCCGTTTGGCCGGTCCGTGCACGTGGCCGGCCAGGTTGCCTGGGATGCCGACGGCAGCGACGGCACTCGCAACGGTCGGCGCGAGCCTCGATCAGGTCGGCGCCTTCACGCTGTACATCAAGCAAAGCCACATGAAGGAAGGCAAGGCCATCGCGTCGGTGCTCAAGGCGGCGTTTGGCGAAAACCTGCCGTGCTCGACCTGGATCGGCGTATCGGGTCTGGCGCGCGAGGAATTCCTCGTCGAGGTCGAGCCCTCGGTGGTCTTCCTGCCATCCACTGAATAAAGAAAGGGCGCCGCGGTTTCCCGCGGCGCCCTCCCGGTGACAGTTAGTGCGTGAGCGCCGGCTGAGCCGAGGCCACGACGGGGATCGCGCGGGCCTTCTTCTCTTCCGGGATCTCGCGCTGCAGCTCGATCGTGAGCAGACCGTTGGCAAGCTTCGCGCCCACGACCTTCACATGGTCGGCGAGCTGGAAGCGGCGCTCGAAATTGCGCCCGGCGATGCCGCGATAGAGATACTGCTTCTCGTCCTGCCCGTCGGCCGAAGTCTGGCCGGTGACCAGGAGCTCGTTCTCCTTCTGGGTCACGTTGAGCTCGGCCTCGGCGAAGCCCGCCACTGCCATCACGATGCGGTAGTCGTTCTCGCCGGACTTCTCGATATTGTACGGGGGGTAGCCGTTGGTGCTGGCTTGCCCGGCCACCGAGTCGAGCAGGTTGAAGACCCGGTCGAAGCCGACGGTGGCGCGATAAAACGGGGAATAGTCGATCGTACGCATGAACATCCTCCAGTGAGCGATGGTGTGATGCCGCCCGCCCCGGCATGGGCACAGGCGGCAGCAGGGATTTAGGAACGGCTGGGCCAGCTTCAAGGGGAGTAAAAATTTCCTTCCTGGCCGGGCAGGCAGCAGGAAATGCTCCGTTGCGGGAAACCTTCGGTAATTCAAGTCATGGCGGACGTGCGAAACATCGCCAGATCAAGAGTTCCCAAGAGCGCCGTCAAACGCGGGTGCCCGCATGTCCAAGTTCCTTCGCAAGCCCGAGCCCATCCTCTGGGTCCTGTCGATCTCCCAGGCCGCCGCCATGCTGGCCTTCAACGTCGTGCTGCGGGCCGCCGTCTCGTGAAGCATCTGCCGATGTTCTTCGATCTCGCCGGCCGCAAGGTGGTCGTGGCGGATGAGGGGCTGGCGGCCGACCGTCGCGCCGAGACCGCACGCTCGGCCGGCGCCGACGTGGTGCGGCTTGCCGTGACCGCCACCGTTGCCGATTTCCGCGGCGCTACGGCTGCCTTCATCGCCACCGGCACGCTCGAGGGTGATACCGCGCTCCAGCGCATTGCCAAGGCTGCCGGCGTGCCGGTGAACGTGGCCGACCGGCCGGCGCTCTGTGACTTCATCCTGCCCGCGATCGTCGACCGCGACGGCGTCGTGGTCGCGATCTCGACCGGCGGCGCCTCGCCCACCCTGGCCAGCATTTTACGCGGCCGCATCGAGGCAGCCTTGCCGGAGCGGATTGGCGCGTTGGCAAAATTGGCCAAGACTTTCCGTGCCCAGGCGAACGCCCTGATCCCCGACCCGGCCCGCCGTCGCGGCTTCTGGCGCCGCTTGGTCGAAGGGCCGGCGGCACGGCTGGCGCTTGCCGGCGACGAAGCCGGTGCGCGGCGTGTCGTACTCGGCGAACTCGACGCCGTCCGCCGCCGCCTGTCTCCCGTCGGCATCGCCCATATCGTGGGTGCCGGTCCCGGCGATCCCGACCTGCTGACGCTCCGGGCCGCGCAACTTCTGCAGGAGGCCGACGCCATCCTGCACGACGAGCTGGTGCCGGCTGCGATTCTCGGGCGCGCGCGCCGCGATGCCGAGCTGGTTTCGGTCGGCAAGCGCAAAGGCAGCGCCGGTTGGGCGCAGGCCGACATAGAAGCCGAACTGGTGCGCCGGGTGCGGGCCGGCCAGACGGTCGTGCGCCTCAAAGCCGGCGATCCCTTCATCTTCGGACGCGGCGGCGAGGAGCTCGACGCACTGCGCGCCGCCGGCCTGCCCGTATCGGTCGTCCCGGGCATCACCGCGGCCTTGGGCTGTGCGGCCTCGGTCGGCATTCCCCTGACGCACCGCCGCCTCGCCTCGGCCGTGACCTTCGTGACCGGCCATGGCGCCGAGGGTCGCGAGGCCGCCTGGCCCGCGCTGGCCGCGAGTGGTCACACGCTGGCGATCTACATGGGCGCCACGGAAGCGTCGGCCGTGCGCGATCGTCTGCTGGACGCCGGCACGGATCCCACCACGCCGGTCGCCATCGTCGAGAACGGCACGCGGCCCGACGAGCGGGTCTCGGTTGGCCGGCTCTCCGACCTGGCGCGGCTTGCCGCCACCCATACCCGCAGCGAGGCCGGTCCCAGTCTCATCATCGTCGGCGAGGTCGCGGGTCTCGCGGCCGCGGCCGGCCAACCGCTCCTCGCAGAGGTGTCCTGATGGCCAAGAATCTGAGCGGCGACCTCCAGGTCGCCAGCGCCAACCGCCTCGCCGACGGCGTCGTGGTCTGGCTCGACGATGCCGGCCAATGGACGACCCGGCTCGACCGCGCCGCCATCGCCCGCGACAGCCGCACGGCTGAGATCCTGCTGCTGCGCGGCCTTGCCGAGGCCTTCACGGTGATCGATCCGTTCCTCGTGGCGGTGACCGAGGACGACGACGGCACCATCGAGCCGCTGTCCTTGCGCGAAAAGATCCGGGCCTCGGGGCTCACCTTCGACGCCATCGCCGCCGATGCGGTGCGTTATGCCTGACACTCATTTTTACCGTTACGACGATTACGACCGCTCGCTCGTCTCCGAGCGCGTCGACCAGTTCCGCGACCAGGTGCGCCGCCGCTTGGCCGGCGAGCTGACCGAGGAGCAGTTCAAGCCGCTGCGTCTTCACAACGGCCTCTACCTGCAGCTCCACGCCTACATGCTGCGGATCGCCATTCCCTATGGCACGCTGTCGTCGCGCCAGTTGCGCAAGCTGGCCGACATCTCGCGCAAGTACGACCGCGGCTACGGCCATTTCACCACCCGGCAGAACCTGCAGCTCAACTGGATCAAGCTCGAGGACGCGCCCGATGCGCTGGCAGCCCTGGCCGAAGTCGACATGCATGCACTGCAGACGAGCGGCAATTGCATCCGCAACGTCACCGCCGATCATTTTGCCGGCGCCGCCGTCGACGAGATCGAGGATCCGCGCATCTGGGCCGAGATCGTGCGCCAGTGGTCGACGCTCCATCCCGAATTCACCTTCCTGCCGCGCAAGTTCAAGATCGCCATCACTGGCTCGCCCAACGACCGCGCCGCCGTCCGCGTGCACGACATCGGGCTTCGCCTCTGGCGCAACGCCGAAGGCGAGGTCGGCTTCGAGGTGATCGTGGGCGGCGGCCTCGGCCGCACGCCGATGATCGGCAAGACCTTGCGCGAATTCCTGCCCAAGAACGAGCTGCTCGCCTATCTCGAGGCGACCTTGCGCGTCTACAACCGCTATGGACGGCGCGACAATCTCTACAAGGCCCGGATCAAGATTCTGGTCCACGAGGTCGGCGTCGAGAAGATGCGCGCCGACGTCGAGGCGGAATACGCCGAGACCCGCGACGGGCTGCTGGGCCTCGATAACGAGACCATCGAGGCGATCGCGCGCCAGTTCGCGCCGCCCGAGCTGCCGCCGCGGCCGGAAAGGGTCAGCGCTGTGGAGGCGCTGAAGCTGGTCGATCGCGACTTCGCCCTGTGGCTGAAGTCGAACGTCGCGCCGCATCGCGTAAAAGGCTACGCCATCGTGACGGCGTCGCTAAAACCCGCCGGCGCGCCGCCGGGCGATGCCAGTGCCGTGCAGATGGAGGGCATGGCCGACATCGCTGAGGCATTTAGCCAGGCCGAGCTCCGGGTCAGCCATGAGCAGAATTTGATCCTGCCGCATGTCGCCGTGGAGGACTTGCCGACGGTGTACGTGGCGCTGGGGCGCCTCGGCTTCGCCGAAGCCAATGTCGGCAAGATCACCGACATCATCGCCTGCCCGGGCCTCGACTATTGTGCGCTGGCCAACGCGCGCTCGATCCCGGTGGCGCAGCAGATCTCCAACCATTTCGCGAGCCTGGCGCGCCAGCACGACATCGGCGACCTGAAGATCAAGATCTCGGGCTGCATCAATGCCTGCGGCCATCATCACGTCGGCCACATCGGCATCCTGGGCGTCGATAAGAACGGGGTCGAACTCTACCAGATCAGCCTGGGCGGCGACGTCGACTTCGGCAAGACGGCGCTCGGCACGATCCTCGGACCCGCCGTGACGGCCGACAAGGTCGTGGACGCCGTCGACTCGCTGGTCGGCACCTACCTCGACACCCGCGCCGCCGGCGAACGCTTCGTCGACACTTTTAGGCGCATCGGCGCCGAGCCCTTCAAGGATCGTATGTATGCCGCTCTATAGGGAAGCCACCTCCGAGGCTCTCATCGTCGAGGATCCCTGGCTGCGGCTCGCCGACGATGCTGCGGTGCCGGCCGACGGCATGGTGCTGGTGAGCTTTGCACGCTGGCGCGAGGCGCGGGCGGCATTGCTCGCCCGGCGTGGGCCGGTCGGCGTGGCGCTGGCCAACACCGATCCGGTCGAGGCGCTGGCGCCCGACGTGTCGCGGCTCGACCTCGTGACGCTGCATTTTCCAAAGTTCAGCGACGGGCGTGCCTACAGCCAGGCGCGCCTGCTGCGCGGCCGGTTCGCCTACCAGGGCGAGCTGCGTGCGACCGGCGGCGTCCTGCAGGATCAGGCGGCGTTCATGCTGCGCTGTGGCTTCGATGCCTTTGAGAGCGAACAGAAGGGCTTCGGCGAGGCGCTTGCCAAGGCGCGGACCCTGTTCAGCATCGTCTATCAGCCGGCCGAGGATGGCCGGGCGCCGGCCTCGCTGCTGCGGCTGAAGCGCCGCAACGTGCTGGTGTCATAAAGCGGGATGATTTGAGGTCTGGTTGTCGTCCCGGCTTGTGTGGAGTGACTCCGGAACGTTTGTTCGGTCAAGGGAGCGCGCCACTCCAGTGGCGCTCAAGATCACGAGCGCCACTGGAGTGGCGCGCTCCCCCGATCAGCGCACCTCAGCCGATTCAACCTAGTATCGACAAGCTCTGGCTCTACGCTTCAGGCTGGGCCAGAAGCCACTCGCGGGCCTCGTCGATCGAGCGGAAGGCCTTGGCCGGCCGTCCCTCCTTGCCGAGGTTCATGAGTCGGTCCGCCAGTTCGAGCGAGGCATTGTCCGCAGTGGCCATCGCCAGCGCGCCGCGCGGGCCCATCGTGGCATAGGCACTCATGCGGGCACCCATCGCCATGACATCGTTGTCGTCGTACTTGCCGGTGGCCGTGCGGCCATCGATCAGCTTGCGATAGGGCAAGCAGTTCTGACCGATGATGGCGTCGCAGAAGTCCTCGACGTCCTTCAAGGCGATGACTCCGTCGAACCGGGCATCGACGAAGCGGGCCTTGTGATCGATCGTAAAGTTAATCGGCATATTCCGCTATTATGGGCAAGAGGCCGGAACGTCAATAAGGGGTAATCACCAGCCCCCGGTTCGGCTAGTCTTTCCCCGTAGCCGGGCTCACATCGGCGGAGGGAACGCACATGATCAAGCGAGCAGGGAGCGCCGCGCTGGCGCTCGCGATCTGTTTTGGAATCCTGACGGCACCTGCGTCGGCGCAGACGCTGGTCAACATCCGCTCGCAGGACGCACCGAAGTACGACCCGCACAGCAACACTTCTAGCGGCATGGGTCATCCCATGTTCATGATGGGCGACACGCTGGTGGCGCTCGGGTGGGACCTCAAGAGCGTCCATCCGCTGCTCGCCAAATCGTGGTCGGTCTCCGACGACAAGCTCACCTACACTTTCAAGCTGCGTGACGACGTCACCTTCTGCAGCGGCAAGAAATTCACCGCCGACGATGTCATCTATTCGTTCACGCGGCTCTCGGATCCCTCGTCGAAATGGCCTTTCTTCTGGCGGTTGGGCGAGATCCAGAGCCTGACCGCGCCCGATCCCCACACGCTGGTCTACCAGCTGAAGCGGCCGCATTCGGAGTTGCTGGTCGACCTCGCGAATTTTGCCGCCACCATCATCAACAAGGAGAACGTCGACACGCTGGGTCCCGATTTCGGCGTAAAAGGTTTCGACGGCACCGGCCCGCTGTGCTGGGAGAGCTGGCAGCCGCGCAAGGAGCTCGTGCTGAAGCGGCACGATGCCTACAAGTGGGGGCCGACCGAGGTCTACAGCAACAAGGGTCCGGTGAAGTACGAGCGCATGATCTGGCGCATCGTGCCGGAGGAGACCACGCGCATCGCCACCATGCTCTCGGGCCAGGCCGATTTCTGCCACTGGAACCCGCTGCAGGCGATCGAGACTTTCCGCAAGGCGCCCAACCTCGCGATCTACGAGCCGACCGCCGACTTCGCGATGTACTACTGGGGCTTCAAGAGCACGCGCGAGAACGTCTCCGACAAGCGCGTGCGCCAGGCGCTTTCCCTCCTGGTCGACCGCGAGGAGATCAACAAGGCGATCTTCTTCGGCCAGGCCGAGACCGCGCGCTCGCTTGTGCATCCGAAGTCGCTCGACTTCGAGCCGGCGACGCTCGACGTGCTGACCAAGCGCGACCCCGAGAAGGCCAAGAGGCTGCTCGACGAGGCGGGCTGGAAGGTCGGCGAGGGCGGCTTCCGCTACAAGGACGGCAAGAAGCTCGAGATGCTGATGTATTCCTACACCGTCGGGCAGAACCCGAAGCTGTCGGAAGTGCTGCAGGGCGCGGCGCGCACCGTCGGCATCGACATCAAGATCCAGACCTGGGATCCCACGGTGTTCTTCCAGAAGATCGCCCAGCAGGACTACGACATCTGGACGCTCTCGGTGCCCTACACGTCGGCCGGCGACCAGATGTACCTTTACTACCACTCCAGGAATCGGCCGGTGCCCAACCGCATGATGTGGAACGATCCGGAGACCGACCGTCTTCTCGATGCCGGCCGTACCGCGACGACGGACACTGAGCGCGAAAAGAACTTCAAGGAGGTCCAGCGCAAGGTCCACGACGAGGCGCTGATGATCCCGTCCGCCCATTCGCGGCTGTTCCTGGTGGCCAAGAAATCCATCAAGGGCGTCCGCGCCCACGGCATCTACAGCGCCGCGCTCTACAAGGGGATCGATCTGCAGCCTTGAAGATGTGAGCGGGTCTGGAGACCCGCGGTCCTCATGAGTCTGCGGACCGCGGGCCTCCAGGCCCGCTCAGTGCGCCTTCATGCTCGAGCAGCCACTTCTTGCGCGGCAGGCCGCCGCCGTAGCCGGTGAGGCTGCCATCCGAGCCGATCACGCGATGGCAGGGCACGACGATGCTGATCGGGTTCTGGCCGTTGGCCAGCCCGGCGGCGCGGACGGCCTTGGGCTTGCCGATACGGCGCGCCAGCTCGGCATAGCTGATCGTGCGGCCCGACTTGATGCGGCGCAGCGCCCGCCACACGCTCGTCTGGAACGGTGTGCCGGCGGTCTCGACAGGCAGGCCGTCGATGGCGGCGATGTCACCCTTGAAGTAGGCCCGCATCGTCCGGGTCAGGCCGCCGGGATCGCGCGCGGCCGTGATCGTGTAGGCGCCCTTTCCGTACTGGCGGTCGAGCAGCAGGCGCATGCGCGCCTCGTGGTCGGTCCAGTCGATGGTGCGCAACTTGCCCGCGCGATCGGCCACGATCAGCAGCTCGCCGATCGGAGTCGCGAGACGGTCGACGAGGAACTGGAGCGGCTCAGCCATGGTTCGCCATCCTGAGATGCTGCACGGCATAGGCATGCCACGGTCGCCACGCCCGCGGCGTCTTGTCGTCGATGCCCGACACGATCGTCTCGCGTTCCCAGTCGCCCGGCGCGCGCAGGCCGGGTCGCCGGGCGACCAGCGGCGCGAGTTTGGGATCGCGCGCGAGGTGGCTGCCGATGGTGGCGATGTCGGCGCCGAGGTCGAACACGCGCCGGATGCGTGCCACGAGGACGGGCAGCGCCTTGACTGAAGGGAAGCGGATCGTCACCGACACCGAATTGCGTGCCGGCAGATGGGCGACGGCCACGGTGCCCTCTGCGCCGTCCAGCTCGATCCGGCGATGCCAGACATCGCCCTCGATCCATTCGCTGCCCGGCGTGGCACGCGCGGCGAGCGCAGCCAGCATACCCGGCCAGTCGTAGGGCGGTCGGTAGGCGAGGCGGAGCGTCACGCCGTCGCGCTCGGAGGTGTCGATGCCTCCTTTGCGGCGAAGCGCGCTCGGCGGCCGGTCGAACAGGTCGCGGAAGGTCTCGTTGAAGCGCCGCACGCTGCCGAAGCCGGCCGACATCGCCACTTCGGCCATCGGAAGGCGGGTATCGTGCAGGAGCTGCTTGGCGAAGAGCACGCGCCGGGTCTGGGCGACCGCGATGGGCGAGGCACCGAGGTGCTGCTTGAACAGCCGGCGCAGTTGCCGGCCGCCGACGCCCAGCCGTTCGGCCAAGGCTTCGACACCGGCTTCGTCCTCGTCCAGTGCGCCCTCGGCGATCAAGGCCAGGGCGCGGCTCACGGTATTGGCGGTGCCGCGCCAGAAGGCGAGGTCAGGCGCAATCTCGGGCCGGCAGCGCAGGCAGGGCCGGAAGCCCGCCTCCTGCGCGGCCGCGGCGGAAGCGAAGAAGCGACAGTTCTCGAATTTCGGGGCGCGCGCCGGGCAGATCGGCCGGCAATAGATACCGGTCGAGGTCACGCCCACGAAGACGCGGCCATCGAAACGCGCGTCGTGGCTCTGGAAGGCGCGGTAGTAGGTCTTGCGGTCGAGCAGTTCCATGCCAGCATTTTCTCACGCGCGCGCGGGGCACGCTCGCGGTTTTCGGACGCCATAGTCAATACTCATGGAAGGGGCATCCGGTTTGACCATGGCGGCGGGATCGTGATCATTCGCGGCATGTCGCCGGAAGCGTCCCAGGTCCGCTGGTCGGCCCTGCTCAAGCCCGAATGGCTGCCCTTGCTGGCGGTGCTGCTGGGCGGCGTGCTGCTGCATTCGATGAACGTGATGATGCTGGCGACGGTGCTGCCGAGCATCGTCGAGGAAGTTGGCGGCGCGGCCCTGATGAGCTGGCCGACGACTGCGTTCCTGGCCTCGTCGATCGTGGCCGCCACCTGCACCGGCCATTTGACGTCCCAGTTCGGCGCCCGGAGCGCCTTTGCCGTCGGCGCGCTGGTGTTTGGCACGGGCGCGCTGATCTGTGCCCTGGCGCCGTCGATGGGCGTCGTCGTCGCCGGCCGCTTCGTCCAGGGCTTCGGCGGCGGGGTGCTGTCGGCCATGGCCTATGTGCTGGTCGGCAAAGCGTTCCCCGAGCATCTGTGGCCGCGCGTCGGCTCCCTGCTGTCCGGTGTCTGGAGCCTGTCGATCCTGGTCGGGCCGCTCGTCGGCGGCACCTTCGCGACCTGGGGCAACTGGCGCGGATCCTTTTATGCCGTGACGATCGCCGGTGTCGTGCTGGCGATCTTTTCGCTGCGCACCCTGCCGCGTGCGCGCGGCGAGCACGACGGCAGGGTGCGGCGCGTGCCGGTCGGCCGGGTCGTGCTGATTTGCGCCGCCATCGCGGTGATGTCGGCGGCAAGCGTGGTCGGCACGCTGGCCGCCAAGGCCGGTCTCTTTGTTGCCGCGGTCGCGACCCTCGTGGCGATGCTGGCACTCGATCGCCGGTCCGCGTCGCCGCTGTTTCCGAGCGACGCTTTTTCGCTCCGGTCGGTGACGGGCGTTGCGCTGTGGTTCTGTATGCTCGTTTCCGTCGCCTACAGCCCGCTCTCTATCTTCGTGCCGATCTTCCTGCAGGCGCTCCATGGCTTCGATCCGCTGGCTGCCGGCTACATCGTAGCTGGCGCCTCGCTCGGCTGGACCGTGGCAGCCGTCGCCGTCGCCGGGCTGCCAACCCGATGGTCGGACCGCACGATGGTGGCTGGCCCGCTCGCCATGGCCGCGGGCCTTTTCGGTATCGCGCTGTTCATGACGGCGCAGCCGGTGGCCGTGCTGCCGCCGCTGATCGTCCTGACCGGCCTCGGCATCGGCATCTGCTGGGTGTTTGGCGTGCAGGGCATCATGAGCGGCGCCAAGCCCGGCGAGCGCGATCTCGCGTCGGGCTCCGTGGCGACCGTGCAACAGACCGGCTTCGCGCTGGGAGCCGCCGCCTCCGGCATCGTCGCCAACGTGGCCGGCCTATCGGGCGGACTGACGACAGGCGGCATCGTCAGTGCTGCCTTCTGGGTGCCGCTGAGTTTCGTTTCGGTGGCGTTGGTGGCCGCCGTCACTGGCTGGCGGCTGGTCGCGCTTTCCCGACGCAGGGCCTGATCGCTTCGATCTGCGCCGAAACGTCGGGCGGACCATGCCGACTATCGTGACCGCTCCTCACACCAAGGGAGAAGCACATGGCCGATTTGAACGGAATCAAGAGTGGTCTGGTCGTCACGGCGTTCTGGGACGCCAAGCCCGAGGAGGTCGACTCGTTGCTCGGCATCATCGGGAAGTTCCTGCCGCAGGCGCAGCGCGAGCCGGGCGTGAAGGCCTTCCAGATTCACCAATCTCTCACCGAGCCGACGAAGTTCTTCTTCTACGAAGTCTTCGACGACGAGGCCGCGTTCGCCGAGCACCAGCAGAGCGAGCACTTCAAGACGCTGATCGTCGGACAGGCGGTGCCGAAGCTCGCCAAGCGCGAGCGCAGCCAACACAGGTTCGTCTGAGGGCCTTCATATCTTGCTGGGAGCGCGCCACTCCAGTGGCGCTCTTCTCTTGAACATGAGCGCCACTGGAGTGGCGCGCTCCCAGCCATGAGGCGCCTTCGGTCCATTCGCTCTCCGTATCGTCAGCCTCGTTGCCTCGCATCGAAGAATGCCCCAATCAGCTGCCGCAGGCTGAGCGAACCTGCTAGATATGGCCGCTCAAACGAGGGGGAGCGGACGATGGCGATTGCCAAGCGGCATGCCGAGGACAGGGCACATCTGTGGCACCTGGGAGAAGCCAAAGAGGATCTCGCCATGCTGGCGAGCTTCACGGATAAGCGGCCGTCGGTAAAAGAGCGCCTGGCCATCGGCAAGGCGCTGCGTGAGCAGGTGCCGCGGGCCGAGCATGCCCGCTTCGAGAAGAATCCTGACCGTCCGGATCCCATCGGCATCCTTGAGCAGCAGAATATCAACCGCGTGCAAAAGCTGGTGCCGGTGCGCTTTGCCCGCATGCTCGCCTCGCCGTTCGCCTTCCTGCGGGGCTCGGCGGCGGTCATGGCGGCCGATCTTTCCAACACGCCGGTCAGCGGCCTGTTCGTCAATGCCTGCGGCGACATGCACGTCGCCAATTTCGGCGTCTTCGCGTCGGCCGAACGCAACCTTGTTTTTGCGATCAACGATTTCGACGAGATTCATCCGGGGCCGTGGGAGTGGGATCTCAAACGGCTGGCCGCGAGCGCTGCGGTGGCGGCGCGCTTCATGGGCGGCGACAAGGACAAGGCCGCCGACGCGGCGCGCGCGATCTCGCGCTCCTATCGCAAGCGCATCCGCCGCTTTGCCGAGATGGGCTATCTCGAGGTCTGGTACAACCGCATCGACGACCGCGCGGTGATGGACACCCTGTCCGCCAAGGCGCGTAAGCGGGCCGAGCGCGTTACAGCCAAGGCCCGCGAGAAGGGCCATGTGCAGGTGCTCGAGAAGCTGACCGAGCAGGTCGACGGCGAGCATCGCATCATCGAGGAAGTGCCGCTGATCGTGCGCGAGACTCACCTCGAGAACGGCACACCGATCAACCAGGCACTCGATATCATGTTGCGCTCCTACATCGAGTCGCTGTCGTACGATCGACGCAAGCTGCTGTCGCGCTATCGCATCGTCGACTCGGCGCGCAAGGTCGTGGGCGTCGGCAGCGTCGGCACCGGATGCTGGGTGATCCTGCTCCAGGGCATCGACAGCGACGACCCGCTGTTCCTCCAGGTCAAGCAGGCCCAGGCTTCGGTGCTGGCGCCGTACGTCGAGGGCAAGCTGCCGTTCGAGAGCCAGGGCCGGCGCGTCGTGGTCGGCCAGCGCCTGACCCAGGGCGCGCCCGACATTTTCCTCGGATGGGGCGAGGGGTATGGCTCGCACTTCTACGTCCGCCAGCTCGCCGACATGAAGGGCAGCGTCTCGTTCGACGCAGGCGACGTCGAGCAACTGGAGACATTCGAGGAATACTGCGCCTTGTGCGGCTGGGCGCTGGCGCTGGCACATGCCAAGTCCGGCGATCCGGCGATGATCGCGGGCTATTGCGGCAACAGCGGCGAACTCGACGAGGCCATCGCCAAGTTCGCGCTGGCCTATGCCAGGCAGACCGACAAGGACTATGAGGCGCTCGACAAGGCGCGGCGCAGCGGGCGCATCCGCGTCGCCAGCGAAGCGATGGTGAAATAGACAGGTTTCGAGTTCGCGGACGTAGACACCGGACTCGCTGACGGGCTCACGGCTCCGCCAGCGCGTAGAGTTCGACGGGTTGGGTCTGTCCGTCGAGGGCAACCGGACCGAGCAGTTCCAGCGCCGCGGCCATGGTGAGGCGCTCCACGACAGCGGCAGACAGCATCGCCGGCTTGCCGATCCGTTTGCAGGCATTCTCGATGCGGCTCGCCACGTTCACGGTGTTGCCTATGACTGTAAATTCGAGGCGTTGACGAGTGCCGACATTGCCCACCACGGCCAATCCGGCGTGGATACCGATGCGTTGGACCAGCGGCGCCTGGCCACGTGCCACCCGGTCACGGTTGAGATCGGCAAGAGCCGCGATCATGCCGCGTGCTGCCCGCACGGCGCGGTCGGCGGCGTCGGCTACCGGCGTCGGCGTACCGAAGGTCGCCATGATGCCATCGCCGATGAATTTGTCGAGCGTCCCACCGGCTCGGAAGATTTCTGCGACCATGCACTCCTGGTATTCCGACAGCATCGCCAGTGCCTCGGCCGCCGATAGGCCGGCACAGGTGCGCGTAAAGCCTTCGAGATCGCTGAACAGCACCACCACTTCCTGCTCCCGCCCGCCGGGGCGCAGGAACGCCTCGCCACCCGTGCGGATGCCAGTTGCAATCTCAGGAGAGAAATACCGGCTGAGCTGGTCGGTGGTACGTTGTAGCGCCACTGCTTCACCGACGGTGCGACGGGCGAAGAAGACGGCGATGGCGGCGCCGGCCGTGGCACCTGTGACGCATATGAGCTCGACGAAGAGGCGAGTCTTGCTGACGGCCGGTCCCAAATAGGGTTCCGCGCTATTGGAAACAAAGGTGGTGGCAGGATCGTACGCAGCGAGCCCATAGAAGCCGACCAAGGTGGCGGCGACGCCGACGCCCACGATAACGACGTGGAGCGGGCGCAATGTCAGCGTCATCAACGCGATCATCGTAATGCCTGCTGCCGCTACGGGAATTTTAGTCAGCAGGGCTACCGGCGCCGTCGATGCATAGATGCGCCACATCATGTAGCCGATGATAGCCGCGAACGTTCCACAACCCACCGCCGCAAAGACGCCCACGGCCTCGACCCAGCTGCGCCGCCGAAGAGATACGAGCAGCAGGATTTGTAGCCCGATGGTGACAGCGAAATAGATCGCCGCCCGAGGGGCGTCGATATAAGCCTGCGGCATAATAAAATACTGAATGGTCATATAAGCGGCCAAGGTCACGAAGCAAACCAACCCGATGCCAATCAACAAAGTAAGGCTTCGCGCTTCGCGTTCGCGCAAAAGTCCGGCGGTTCCGTCGTTGCGCGTTATGTCCACGATTGCCTCCGGGTTAGCCGACCACATCGGCTGCAACGATTGCCGCTAACCGGCGCTGCTTACGGGCCAATGGAATTCCCTCACCTCCGACCTCGGATCGTAAAAGGGCTTAGCCGGCCGGGCAATGAGACGACTGACGTCGCGCGCTCATGTCGGCTGGTGGCACAAAGCTGACACTACCTAACCTCGGACGGTTTGCTTGATCGACGGGCTGCGACGGTCCAGCATAGGACTGGGATCGCCCATGGCTTTTCTGGAACCCGACAGAACGATAGCATTCGCACCGTTCCAAGGGTTCATCCGGGGAATGTCGGTTAAGACGTCGCGGCTTGCCGATACATTCTTTTAGGAGGATGGGCGATGAGGCGAAGGGATTTTGCGCGACTTGTCGTCGGCGCCGGAGCATGGCCGCTTGCAGCCGGCGCCCAGCAGCAGTCGAAGGTTCCGACGATTGGCGTCCTGGTCGTGGGCTCACCTGGGTCGGATGCATTCTGGCGGTTTTTTCGCGAGAGCATGCGTGATCTAGGCTATGTCGAAGGCCGCACGGTCCGCTACGAATTCCGCTCGGACGGCGGACAGACCGGCCGCTTGCCAGAATTGGCCAGCGAGCTGGTGCGTCTCAACGTCGATGCGATCGTGGTCTGGTTCACGCCAGCCGCGACGGCTGCCAAGCGCGCGACCAGCGCCATTCCGATCGTCATGGCGCTGGTCGGTGATCCCGTCGCCACTGGTCTGATCGAGAGCCTGTCGCGGCCCGGCGGCAAAATCACCGGCATGACCGGCGCTGGCGGTAGCGGTTTTACCGGCAAGGGCCTCCAGTTCATCCGCGACATGATACCGGCCGCCCGCCGTGTCGCGGCGCTGGTCAATGCACCCGATCCCTTTTCGAAACCCTTCCTCGCAGGTATTGAGAGCGCCGGCAGCGCCGGCGGCATGACCATCGAGCCCGTGATGATCCGCGAGCCGGCCGAGCTGGACGGCGTCTTCATGGCGTTCGACCAGAATCGGCCGGACGCCCTGATCTCACAGCCCAGCCTGCCGGTGGCGCGGGTCGCTGCTCTCGCGCTGAAGCACCGCATTCCGTCGGTGTCCACCTTGCGCGCCTTTGCCGAAGAGGGTGGGCTGATCAGCTATTGGTACGAGCAACGCGACCTCTATCGCCGCACCGCCGCGATCGTCGACAAGGTGCTGAAGGGTGCCAAGCCTGCCGATCTCCCGGTCGAACTGCCGACCAGGTACGAACTGGTGATCAATCTCAAGACGGCAAAGGCGCTGGGAATCGTCGTTCCACAGGCCTTGCTGGCCCAGGCCGACGACCTGATCGAATAGCGACGTTACGCTGGCGCTGTAGGGTTGCGCTTGACACCGTTGGCAGGAGAGGATAGGAATATACCTATGACTTCTCGCCCCATCCGCACGCCCGACCTTCGGCTCCCGGTACGACCGGCCTGTATGTTGGACAGGCGACGTGAAACGAGTCATTCGGCGTCCCATGTCCCGGCGTCGACGGGCGGTGATTTTAGTGGCGGATCAATGGTTTGACGGCCGTCGGGAATGGCACGGGCGACGTGAACCCCTGTCCCACTGACTCACTCGGCGGCGACCCGGCTTGCCGCCTTCCAGGGGCCTATGTCGAGCCAGGTGCTCTGGTAGGTCGCGCCTTCGCCGATGTCGGTGAAGCGGTCCGAGCAGAGCATGTTGATCGTGCCGGAGAGGGCCTCGCCGGTCGGCCGCTGGCCGGGGACCAGCAGGACGCCGGGCTGGACCTCGTCGACGACCTTCAGCATCAGGCCGATCTCGCCGCGGTCGTTGAAGACGCGGACCTCGTCGCCGTCCTTGAGGCCGCGCTTCTGCGCGTCCTCGGGATGGAGGATGCAGAACGGCTTGCCCTCGCGGTTGCGCAGGAAGCCGACGCCGGAATAGGCGGTGTGCGCCTGGAAGTAGCCGGGCGCGGTCAGCAGGCGCAGCGGCCACTTCTTCGCCTCCGCCTCGTCGATGGCGTCGGGCTGCCAATCCGGCACCGGCGACACGCCCATCTTGGCGAGCTGCTCGGAATAGAACTCGAGCTTGCCGGACGGGGTCTTGAAGGGCTGGCCATCCCAGTCGTGCTTGATGTGGATCGACTCGCCCGCGAATACCTTTGCCGGATCGGCCTCGGCGGCGGGGCCGGTCGCGCCCTTGAACAGCTCCTTCGCGGCGTCTTGCGGCGTCAGCGTGAAGATCCTGTCGGTGAGGCCCATGCGCCCGGCCAGCGCCTGCGCCACGTCGAAGTTGGAACGCGCCTCGCCCGCGGGCTTGGCCGCCGCTGGGCCCCACTGCATCCAGTAGGCGCCGTAGGCGCGGTAGAGGTCGTCGGTCTCGAGGTAGAGCGCGGCCGGCAGCACGATGTCGGCGTACTTCGCCGTGTCGGTCATGAAGGGATCGTGCACGACGGTGAACAGGTCCTCGCGCGAGAGGCCCTTCTGCACCTTGTGAACCTCGGGGCAGGTGACGGCCGGGTTGTTGGCCGAGATGAAGAGCGCGCGGATCGGCGGGTCCTTCATGTTGAGGAGGTCTTCGCCCAGCCGCAGGTGATTGACGGTGCGGGTCACCGGCGCGCCGCCGCCCGGCCGGCGCACAGCCGCGTAGTTGAGATCGCACGAGGCGGCCGTCAGCAGCATCGCGCCGCCGCCCTTCACCGCGAAGTGGCCCGTCACGCCCGGCAGCAGGGCGACCGCGCGCAGCGCCTGGCCGCCGGCGGCAAGACGCGTCATGCCTTCGCCCAGACGGATCATCGCAGCCTTCGCCTTGCCGTACATCGACGCGAACTTCTCGATGTCGGCAACCGGCAGCCCGGTGATCTCCGCGACCTTCTCGGGCGGGAACTTCGGCAGGATGTCGCGCTCGACCTCGTCGAAACCCAGCGTGTGGCGGGCGACGTAGTCGCGATCGACGAGCTTGTCGCGCACCAGGATGTGCATGACGCCCAGCGCCAGCGCTGCGTCGGTGCCGATCCTGATCGGCAGATAGAGATCGGCGTTCTTGGCGCTGCGCGTGCGGCGCGGATCGATGACGACCAGCGGCAGGCCGCGCGATTTCTTGGCATGCTCGACCAGCGAGTAGAAATGCAGGTTGGTGGCGGCGAGGTCGGCGCCCCACGAGATCACGAGGTCGGAATGAACGACGTCCTCGGGGTCGGCGCCGCCGACCGGGCCGAGCGTGAAGTTCCACGCTTCCTCACAGCACGTGTCGCATACCGTGCCGGCGAGCAGGCGCGTGCCGCCGAGTCGATGGAAGAGGCCGCTCACCAGGCCGCGGTTCATCAGGCCCTGATGGGCGGAGTAGGCGTAGCCGAGCAGCGCGAGCGGTCCGCTCTCCTGGATGATCGCCTTCCACCTGGTGGTGATCTCGTCGAGCGCTTCGTCCCAGGTGATCGGCGTGAACTGGCCGGAGCCTTTCGGCCCGCTTCGCTTGAGCGGTGCCAGGACGCGCTCGGGCGAGTTCACCAGGTCGGCGTCGCGGTTCACCTTGCCGCAGGCGAAACCCGCCGTGTAGGGGTGGTCGGGGTCGCCCTCGACGCGCACCACCTTGCCGTTGTCGACATGCGCGATGAGCGAGCACATGTCGGGACAATCGTGAGCGCAAACAACTCGAACGGACTTCACCACGCCGCCTCCCAGGAAAGGTATCGCGGCGGCGAGTGTAACAGAGCCTTTAGAAAAGCTCGGCCTTACTTCTTCTTGGCGGAGCCCTTAGCCGGCTTGTCGTCGGGCTTGGCGCCCGAGGACTTGGTGCCGGCGCCCATGGCGGCTTCCGCGCTGCCGGTCATGCCGAAGCGATCCTTGAAGCGCTGCACGCGGCCGCCGCGATCGATGCTCTGGCGCACGCCGGTCCAGGCCGGATGGGTCTTGGGGTCGATGTCGAGGCGGAGGCTCGCGCCTTCCTTGCCCCAGGTCGACTTCGTCTCGAAGGACGTGCCGTCGGTCATCACCACGGTGATCTTGTGATAGTCCGGGTGGATCTTGTCTTTCATGAACCTTCTCCAGCGCTTCGAGGCCGATTTCCGACCGGCCGGCGCAATAGGGCGCGGTGTATAGCGTTCCGGGGCACCTCCGACAAGCCGGTTGTCCGGGCCCCGGCGGGCCTGTAGACCGACCGGGCTCATGGCCGATATTCCCTTCGAAAGCCTCGCCGACAGCCTGCTCGCCGCCCTGGAAGAGGGAATCGGCCAGCATGCCGATGCCGAGCTGCAGGGCGGGGTGCTCACGGTCGAAGGCGACGCCAAATCCGGTGGGGGCATCTGGCTCGTGAACAAACATGCGCCCACCCGGCAAATCTGGCTGAGTTCACCCAGGAGCGGCGCCCGGCACTATGCCTTCGACGGCGCCTCGGGGCAGTGGCGGGACACGCGGGGCGGCACCGACCTGCTGGCGACGCTGACGGCCGAACTGGGCGTTGCCCTGGCGTGGCGGGCGCCGTGAACCGGCTTGATGGGCTCGGCCTCCTCTGGCCCTACCTAAAACCCTACCGTGGCCGGGTGGCGCTGGCGCTGCTGTCGCTGCTGGTCGCGGCCGGCACGGTGCTGGCCTTCGGGGCCTGCCTCCGCGCCCTGATCGACCGCGGCTTCGCCCAGGGCCGGCCGGATATCCTGAATTATGCCCTGGCCTCGCTGCTGGCCGTCGCTGTCGTGCTGGCGATCGCCTCGGGCGCGCGCTTCTATCTGGTCTCGTGGCTGGGCGAACGCGTCGTCGGCGACCTGCGCCGCGACCTCTTCGCCCATGTGGTGCGGCTTGGGCCGGCCTGGTTCGAGATCAAGCGCTCGGGCGACGTCATGAGCCGGATCTCGGCCGACGCCCAGCTCATCGAACAGGTGATCGGCTCCTCGGCGTCGGTGGCGCTGCGCAACACGCTGATGTGCATCGGCGGCATCGCCATGCTGATCGTGACCAATCCCAAGCTTGCGCTGCTGGCCCTGGCCGTGGTGCCACTCACTGTGGCGCCGATCGTGCTGTTCGGCCGCAAGGTCCGGGCGCTGTCGCGCGAGGCGCAGGCGCGCATGGCCGACATGGTCTCGGAAGGCGGCGAGACGCTCGACGCGGTGCGCACCGTGCAGGCCTTCGCCCAAGAGGATCGCGCCGCGCAACGGTTCGGCGAGGCGACCGAGCGGGCCTTCACCGCTGCCATCCGGCGCGTCGCCCGTCGCGCCATCATGACGACGCTGGTGATCTTCATCGTCTTTGCCGCGGTCGGTTTCCTGCTGTGGATGGGCGGCCACGACGTGCTCACCGGCCGCATCAGCGCCGGCGATCTCACGGCCTTCGTGTTCTATGCCGTGCTGGTCGCCAGCTCCGGCGGCGCCATCAGCGAGACCATCGGCGACCTGCAGCGCGCCTCGGGCGCGGCCGAACGGCTGTCCGAGCTGAAGTCCGAGCCGCCCTCGATCGCGGAGCCGGCGATGCCCAAGCCGTTGCCGAAGCCGACGCAGGGCGCGGTCGCCTTCTCCGAGGTGTCGTTCCGCTACCCGACGCGCCCCGATGCGCTAGCGCTCGACCGTTTCGACCTTTCCGTCCAGCCGGGCGAGACCGTCGCCATCGTCGGGCCCTCGGGCGCCGGCAAGACCACGGTCTTCAACCTGCTGCTGCGCTTCTACGATCCTGAGGCGGGCGCCATCCGCGTCGACGGCGTCGACATCCGCGACCTCAGCTTCGCCGACCTGCGCGGCACGCTCGCCATCGTGCCCCAGGAGCCGGTGCTGTTCAGCGCCTCGGTCGCCGACAACATCCGCTACGGCCGTCCCGACGCCTCGGAGGCCGAGGTTAGGGCCGCGGCCGAGGCGGCCTCGGCGCTGGCCTTCGTCGAAAGCCTGCCGGAGGGCTTCGCCACCGATCTCGGCAACCGCGGGGTGCGGCTGTCCGGCGGCCAGCGCCAGCGCATCGCCATTGCCCGGGCGCTGCTCTGCGACCCCGCCATCCTGCTGCTCGACGAGGCGACCAGCGCACTCGACGCCGAGAGCGAACTGGCCGTCCAGCAGGCGCTCGACCGGCTGATGCAGAAGCGGACCACCCTGGTGATCGCCCACCGGCTGGCGACCGTGCAGAAGGCCGACCGGATCGTGGTGGTGGATCAAGGGCGGGTGGTCGACGTCGGCCGCCATGCCGACCTGATCCGTCGCGGCGGGCTCTATGCCCGGCTGGCCGAGCTGCAGTTCAATCTGCCGTCCGTCGCCGC
>Ga0163144_10007876_pt1 | contig 23233 bp, 27 predicted proteins | sample OliLak19BULKMAT1_FD_123175 | JGI IMG/M metagenome (GOLD analysis project Ga0163144, IMG submission 123175) | Freshwater microbial mat bacterial communities from Lake Vanda, McMurdo Dry Valleys, Antarctica - Oligotrophic Lake LV.19.BULKMAT1 | ecosystem: Environmental > Aquatic > Freshwater >...
CAAAATTGCCAACAGATAGAGGCTAGTCTATAATCCGTATCTGTAATCCGGAGTAGCTCAATGGTGGAGCAAGAAGCTGTTAACTTCGAGGTTGCCGGTTCGAGCCCGGCCTCCGGAGCCAAACCGTAATAGATAAAGTCAGAACTGTTAATTCAGTTCTGACTTTTATATACCCGCAATGGAAATGAAACCATTTGTTTAATACAGATGAATCGTGAAAATTGCATTGCTAGTCGAGAATCTGGGAAAAATTTCCTAAGTACTTCTAAACGTTCTTGAAAGGCAAAAGATGAACAGGCTCCTGTTCTTTCGAGAGCTCTCTGGAGCGTCCAGGACAGGTTCCTGCACGGAAGCTGGGCTACTTACCTATTAGATAACCTAACGTGATATGTGCGTCAGTGTTCTCAAGCTTTAGATTTTGCTTCCAGGTATTGTCGAGCATTCCACCAACTGCCACACCTTTCAATTTGGAGGACTCTGCAATTTGTAAGGACAGTTGTTGTACTGCTGCTCCTACTTCTAATAATGCGAATCTGCCTCCACGTTCTCCATACTTAGCAACGGCACGTTGCGGGAAAGCAACGAATACGATAAGTAGGTTAGGTGTGCCCTTTATATCCATATTGAGTGATTTACTTGCTTCTCCCCATGTGGGCGCGCTATCGGAAACAACGATTGTGCCATGTTTCTCCGCGTCATAATAGATAACTTTCCCAGAGTAAGTTTTAACGTTAAAAGCTACACAAAACACTTCTGTGACATATGTTGCCCCTGCTGACGGGTAAGCACGATGCTCAGGACCATTCCAAGCATTAAAGCTTGATAATAGATGGCTCAGTTCTTTAATAGATAACTCTTTGTCTGAGAATGAGCGAATACTTTTACGTTTTTTTGAAATTTTATTAATCTGAGTCTTTGCAGATGGTAGAGGTTCAGGTGCTCCAGGATATTCTAGAAATAATTCCTTTTCATCACTATCATAAGCATTTAATTGCTGGGAAAATTGCTGCACGTTGAATCTATCTAAGCTTGATGCTTCCCAAAACTTGTCGAATAGTGTTTCGTCATCAGTCATAATTAACCTAAAGGATGGGGCATTAAGTTGGGAAATTGGAGTTTATTAGATGCCCAGGGGTAACGACTATGGAGTTTATCGTGCAATCTGCCAATAAGTGGCCATTCTTGATGGGCAAAGATGGGTGCAAGGTCAGGTGAAGTTACTCTTATTACTCGTATACCAAGCTGGTCGGCATCAATCGTAGTTAAATCACGATAGTACAGTTGAATATTATTCTTTTTTAATGCTGCTTTGACTGTTTTTAATGCCTGCTCTGTGTCCATTACACTACCTTTTACCGAAACTTCGTGAATCTGTTTTGTATTGCGGAACATTGGTAAATTGTGCCACAGTTCAGGGTGTAGCGTATAAAAAATGGCATGTTCATCAAAGGATTTTACCTTGTAAGGGTCAATAATACTTGAAGCGTCCACATGCTTTTCATAAATTCCAGCAAACAGTACTCCCTGATTCCATTCTAAATAGGCTTTTTCAAGAGCATCTTCCCATGTTTCTCGACAAGCTGCCCCAAGTGAATAGCGCCATTTCCCTCGTTTTAGTATGCCGCCAGCTACTGCAATAACTGGAAATGGGCTATAAGCAGGCGTTAAATCAAAAGCCCATATCTCACCCTTTAAAGCATTTATTTTATCGGAATATTTTGATGGTATTTTAATTGAGCGAGCCGGTACGCTATGCAGCCATGTCATCATTAATGCGTCACGCTCTATAAGCTCTTGAATAGCACGAAGCAGAGCGTGTAATGCAGTTGGTCCAGCAGCCAGACCTGACGAAGTAGGAATCCCAGTTTGATAGTCGTCACGCAGCGCTACAAATGGATGTGGTATCCAAACCTGGTTATTATTTTGAAAATCATAAACGTTAGTTAAGAGACAGCTATCAGAGTAGATGTTATGAAAAGGAAATGTCGATTCTCGACGCTGTACATCAGTAAATAAACACCATTCCTGTGCGTCGATTTGCCGATCTTTCGGAACCGACAACCTACTCTTTAGCGGCAATTTTATTAATGTAGCACAGTACCTCTCTACAGCCTCACCTATAGCTGCAAGCTGAGCATCCACTTCATTTCTACCAATACCCCCCGCAGCGCTTTCCCAAGGGGACTCTATAGAGCCTGGCACACCCATATGGATGATGTCCTGAACATCACTTAAGGATACTTGAGCACGTTGAGGTTCAAGCGAAATGCCGTGTCGGTTATTGGGCGCTTGTAGCAGGAGGGTTCTGCTGAGGTGGTTCTGGTGTATTTGATGAGTCTTGGTCATGATGCTCCATTGCTTGTTCTTGTGCTGGATATGCTGCTTGAATACTCGGAGCTACATTATTACTATCACTGACTTCCTTGCCAATGTGTCGGTGATACCATACTGTAATCCACCCAATTATAATCGGAACCAGTATCAAGTACACTATCCCTCCGACACCTGTCAAAATTAAGGCTACTCCACCAATAAACTCTGCCGTAAAGGCGATTGCAATGAGTGTGGTAACCAGCATTGCTCGCTTGGCGGGCTTTTCTATTTGAACTCTCGAGTACAAATACCACAATACGAGCATAGGAGCAATTATAAGTAGCGGCCAAATAGCTATGGCACCTGGGTTGGTACATGCGGTATACGATTCGGCTAAGCTACCAAAAGTTCTTTCTGTACATGTGGTGAATAGGGAGTTAATAGTCCAGAATCCAAGATATACTAGAGCACCGACTATTGGGACAAACGAAGCAGCAAGTACTGTAAGTAAATGACGGTTATGAACTTGGTGTTTCTCGCCCTCTTTACCTACACGCTGCGCCAATAACGTTGAAGAAGCAATGGAAGTTGCTAGACAACAACAACAGCAGCAGCAAGAAGAGCACGTAGGTGTTGCAACAGCATTAGATAGTCTTTTATCATCAAACTGTGTTTGTAATGCTTTCATGCTTTACCCCATGGTAATACCAAAGCTCCCCTTTGGTCGATCCTATTCTGAGTACATACTGGACATATTGGTACTTTGAGTAACTGATCCTTTTTAACTGCCCTATCTTGAAAGTTCCACGAAACAGTCTTATTAGTCAGACTTGTGTCGTCTTTGGCTATCCTAGCTAACTCGGTGGCAATAAGCTCAGGAATAACTCTTTCATATTTGATGGTGACCAGAGGTTTTGAAGGTGGATTGTTATCTCCCCATCGTGTACTAATTCGACCTTGCAAACATGCAATACAAGCTGTTTCTGCAGGAAACACTAACGGTCCTATAGAAAGTGTATGGTGAAATGCTGCATCTATCAATAAGTGTGGTTTTATAATGCTTTGATAATCAACATCTTTTAACAAATCTGAATATGTGCTGTTCGTGCGGATAATAAGTGCTAAGTCATAGTCTTGGCTACTTTCAACGATTTTGATATTTATATCACTGATAGGTGTCAGTTTACTATCGTCACCAAGTATTGCCACTCTCAAGACCTTATTTTTAAGTAGTCTAGGGACGACAATCTCTGCCGTTACTAACTCTTCTAGCACACGTAAGTCTACTTCGTTGAGTTCATTACGACTAAAAAAAGTGGTGTTTTTTAATGTCGAAAAGAATGATGGCTTACTGCTTTCAAGTTCAATCTCGAATCGAGCATCAGCTCCACCAGATATTATCAGCGATTTTCCTTCTTGATATACTACCCATTCAGGTAATAATTCATAAGTTAGTTTTTTTGATTTAGCCACGGAGACTCCTTGCCAACAGTATACTAGCTCTGCTCCTTCTTTAGAACTCTGAGAATTTTAGCTGCGAGGTATCTTATTGCAGGAAGCCTTGTGATAAATCAGTCTTTATTACGGTTATAACTTCCTCTATTGGGGTGAGCCAAAGTAATAGTCCCAGCCAAAGGTTGGGGCTTTTATTTTGACACTCTGAGTAGTAGAGTCTCGAACCGAAGGTTCGGTCTCGCTGTACGGCGGGCGCATTGACAGGCCTCACCTTTGACCTAAACTCCAGTGGATGTAAAATATAAACATGAATACTGAGTTTGAAGTTAAGTTTGTAGGAACTAGCCATGATGCGGTTAGACAGAAACTAAATAATCTAGGCGGCAATCTCGAACAACCGATGAGGCTAATGAGACGAGCCATTATCGAAACGCCAGAGCTCAAGAAAAAAGATGCTTTTCTTCGAGTCCGGGATGAAGGCGATAGCGAACAGCATGTTCGTGACATATCGAAAAAAATGGGCTTTGATTGGAAAGACGCGGTATTCGGCGATGTTATGGCGGCGTATCGAATGCAGTATCCACATTTATCAGAGCAGGACACCGTAGGCAATATTCCGGAAGTACGATTCAGTGACCCACTCCCAGAAATGCTGAAAAGCAAATAATTTAACATAGGATATTAGTTTATGAACCACGATCATCACAGTCATGAGAGCCACCACTCCAGCCCAAATAGTAGTTTAGCCGAGCCAAAAACTCCCTGGACCGACTGGCTGCCACTAGCTGTTGTTATTGGCTATATTTTTGGATTAGCTTTGGTGCTAGCCAAACTAACTGAGTTCTCAATCTTTAACCTACTAGCCTACTCGATGGGATTATTCTTTGTGTTTTTCTCGCTCTTTAAGCTCATAAATTTATCCGGGTTTGCAATGGGTTATAACGAGTACGACATTATATCTAAGCGCTGGTATGGCTGGGGTTATGTTTACCCCTTTATCGAGCTCGGGCTAGGGGTTTTGTATTTACTGACAGTAGATAATCCATTTCTGCATATATTTACCATAATTATGTCGGTCGTCATTTGTATTGGGGTTGGAATCAAGCTAGCAAAACACGAGACATTTCAGTGCGCCTGTCTTGGGACAGTATTAAAAGTGCCTCTCACCAAAGTTAGCTTGATAGAATATGCCATCATGGGCAGTATGGCGGTATATATGCTAGCCCAGATGTAGCTACTATGATAATGAGTAAAAAAGTCTCTAGCGGTGTAGTGCATAAACTACCATCTGATTTAAAAAGCGCTCTCATCTCTGAACCAACTGCGCTAATGGCGTAGGAAGACATTACGCCGCTGGCTCGTAACGAGTGGATTTGCTGGGCCGGTTGCATTCACTGTTCAAAATAACCAAACTTCTTATGGTTTATAGTTTATGATTAATAAAGAACTAATATTGGGGGATACATGGCTATGAAAGACTTAAAAACGGGATCCTGGGTACAGGCATTACAAATTTTACTGTCAGTGGTTGCGGTTGGATTACTCATTTGGTCGACGCCATGGAATTCGACTACCGAGACACACAAGATAACAGTCAACGGCACGGGCACCGTTAAATCAGCGCCTGATTCATATCAATTCGCACCGTCTTATGAAGAGACTGGCACGGAGCCGGACAGCCTAATTGCCGCAATGACATCAAAGGCCAACGATGTCACAGCAAAACTGAAGGAGCTCGGTGTTAAGGAAGAGGACATTTCTTTGCAATCAAATGTCTATAACCAAGATTGGCTAGATACTGGCGAGACCCAAGTTGTTAGCTTCTCGCTGACGATTGAGGTAGTAGACAAAGATCTGGCGCAAAAAGTGCAGGACTATCTTTTGACAACCGCACCACAAGGCGCCATTAGCCCGTATTCGATTTTTAGCGATAAGAAGCAGAAGGAACTAGAAAAGCAGGCTCGTGAAGAGGCGATTGATGATGCTCGCACGAAGGCCGAAGAAATCGCCAAAGAGACAGGAGTTAAGGTCGGAAAAGTCATAGAAATAAGTGATGGCTACTCGGGTGGCGGTGTAGTTACTCTGGAAGATAAAGCGAGTAGTGTAGGCGGCGCGGCTCTAAGCCTACCAATATTAAGTGGTAAGCAAGAGGTTAGCGTGAGTATAACGGTCAGCTTTGCAATAAAATAAAAAACACTACAGCACTATTGGTATTTTTCCTGCTAGACTAGCAGTATTAACAATTTGGTTGGAAGCAGGTTAAACTCCTGCGCTGTGCCGCAACGGTGTTCTACTTTAGTTCGTAGTAAGCCCGATACAACATTCTTTAAACGTTAACCCGAGCAGGGACGGATAAAATACTTGAGCATGCTTAAGTATTATTCCTGCAAAAATATGCAGGAAACATTACATATACAAGCTCTAGACTATAGGCTACTTTCAGATAGTGCTGAAACTATAAGCATAGCTAAGATTGAGCGTGATATCACTTTGCATGGCAATATTATGCCGGTGACTCGCAGAGAAATAATCGACGAAGAAAAAACTCATGCCGCCGAAATACTGGCAGTCGTAACCGGCAATGGGTGTGTACCGCGTGAGTACACGCTAGATAATAACGAGCTACTGGATGAGTACGGCTACTCCTTAACACGGGTTCTTGAATATGGAGTCAGGGATGCCGAAGAAAAGGTAGGGCGCGGTGTGCTTGGAGCCGAGAAGGAGCTAGAGCGCCGGCGAATAGAGCTTGATATCTTGCTAACAAAAAGTATGGACTTAGCGATAGGATCGGCCTGCGTCGAATGGTCGGCAACCGACAACTCATGGACCGAAAAAGAACTCGAGACTCATGGCTATCCTGGCGATACGCATGTCCGGGTGACTGCTAGGGTGAATAATAAGACTTTCCGGCAATACAATATTATTTTGCAAGGTAGTGATCTAGGTGTTATTAATGAATGTCGGCAGTCAATTTATGCAGGAAGTAAGCTGATTAGCAGTGCGCTGGGGGCATTGCGGTGCCCGCAAATCATCTTGTTTAATGACGACAAATCTAGAGATTTTATCGAACAGATCAGAACAGACTTCTCTAGAGCTTCGTTCTCTGCCAATAAGCCACGGGCAATTTTGAATATGTTTAAAAACTTCTTCAGAAAATACAGAGATACAGATGCTTGGGACTATGTTAACGAAAACGATGACATTTTTAATGCACTGGTAGATAGTTTTGAGTTGCGCGCCAGAAGTGATCCGGCCGGGTGGCGTGAGCTGGCCGATCAAGCGCGGGGCGGCGCCTGGCAACTACTGCTCGAACGCCACAGTGGAAGAATAGCCAAGCATGACAAACACGTGACATCAGCTTCGGTCGGGGCTGCTGGACAACGAGCGGCCGCTGCAGGTGCGGTCTTTATTGCCTGTGGCGGTTCGGTTTCTATGAAGGGGCCCTTGCGTGACGGTATCTCGATCTTAGACCGAAAAGGCATCGTGAGAGATTTTCTAAGATTCAAGGCCGGCCACGGTGTTTGCGAGTCTTGCGACAAAGATGGTGAGCTATATGGCTGTGGTGCGTTTTGCGAACACTGCAATATAGTCTGGTGCGAAGAATATGTGCTGACCGGTAAGCAACTTCAGCCGAAAGAGATTCTTCTGATGAAGTACTATGCTTATTCCCGGGGGGGCTTCAGGATTCCTCTGGTAGACTAATAACTAGGGATGGGCAAGCACACTTATAAACCAGCCAAAGGCGTTGGGGCACTACCTCGACGAAGATTGCATAGGCATATTAAGCGCCAATTGCACAAAATGCACATGCAGCGTCTTGGTTGGCATCGCCAGTGGAAAAATTGGCGCTACAAGAACACTACACTGCTACTTGTCAGCCTTTCTTTATTTTTCTTTTTATCGTCGACACATTGGCTAGATAGCTCTATTAGTTCGCTCGGTACGAGTGGCTATATTGGGGCATTTATAGTCGGCATGTTATTTGTATCAATCTTCACCGTGGCACCAGCTGCAGTAGTTCTATTTCATCTTGCCGACACACTGCATCCGCTGGAAATTGCAGTCATCGCTGGCGCAGGCGCAATGTTGAGCGACTACATCATCTTCAGAAAGTTAAGGGGTGGATTATTCGATGAGCTCGCACCGCTTTTTAACAGACTAACTACTCATAAGGTTACGAAATTATTCTATACACCATATTTTGCTTGGCTGTTGCCGTTTATCGGAGCATTAATAATTGCATCTCCAGGACCAGATGAAATTGGCATAGGATTAATGGGGGTATCGAAAATCAAGCCCTGGCAGTTTTTGCTCATTACCTTTGCCTTAAACTCAACAGGAATATTTTTTGTAGTATTACTGGCAAGGACTTAGGATTTTACCGAATCTTCTTTGTCCTTACTAGACTCGGCGAGTAGTGAGTTCAAATGTTTTTCGCGGTAGTTCTTAAATTCAGCCTTACTAAGATTGCTTCTTTTAATGAAACTGCCAATCTTCTCGCTCCCGATATAGTGAGGTAGCATCACATAAGAGGCACCAGCCTGGTATAGATCAACGGCTTGCTGCGATGTCTCTGCGGCGCAGATAATAACTGCATGTGGATTATTCTTATTCACCCAGTCGATTAGGAAATTACTTACGGTGACGTCTGAGATCACAGAAATTATTAGTTTTGAACTATCGATGTTGGATTCTTCAAGAAGCTCTATATCGGTAGCGTCACCATAAATGTATGGCACGTCTTTTAGTTCTAACGCTTCGATTACTTCTGGATCGTAATCAATGACAACGTAGCGCTTTCCTAGAGATTTATAGGCTTTAACAAACTCTGAGCCTCCACGTTTATAACCAAACAGAACTAGCTCATGATTAACCTTAGCCTCGTTTGATCTCTTGGTCTGTCTTAAGAATGGTAAAGCTTTTTGTAAGTTTCGGAAGAAGACATCGGCGTACACAATCATGTAACTCGACCCAGCGATCGTAATTAGGGCGATTAAGGTAATAAGCTCGACAATTTCTTGAGATACAATGTTTTTCTGTGCCGCCAAAACTGCAAAGATTAGCGAAAACTCGCTTATTTGAGCCATGGTTACGCCAACCCTGAACGAGTTTAACTTCGTATGCTTAAATACTAGAAGTGGAATCATGATTATGATGGGGTTTGTAATAAGTACGATGGCAGAAAATAGCAAAGCCAGCGGTAGTGAACCTAAGATATCTGCCTCAGCAAGGTTGGACCCTAAGAAAATAAAGAACACGACTATGAAGAAGTCTCGAATTGGTTTTAAGCGTGCACTGACTTCTTGAGCCATAGGGTTACTTGCTAAGGCAACACCGGCAATCAATGCACCAACCTCGAGCGAGAAACCTGCCCATTTAAATAACGCGCCAATTCCAAAACCCCAAGCCAGGGCACTTAGGAATAGAAATTCTTGGTTTGAGCCAATGAAGTTTGTTAGTTTTGGCAGTATTTTGTTTGAAAAGAGGAATAACGGTATGCCTATACCAAATCCTTTTAAAATTAGTAATCCGAAACCGGCGATCGAAGCACCGTCCCCGCTGGCCGAGACTACAACAAGGGCCAGGGTAGCCAAAATATCCTGGACTAGCAGTACGCCAATCGCGATACGTCCGTAGAGTCTGGTTTGTTCCTTCTTGTCGCTTAGTAGTTTGAGCCCGACAATAGTGCTACTAAAGGCCAGGGCGATACCGAGCACCAAGCTTTCCTTAAACGACCTTCCCAAGCTGAGCATTATCGATGTACCGACAACACTAGAAAACACAACCTGGATGACGCCGGTGACTCCAGAAACTAAGCCTAGCTCTTTTATGACCTTCGGGTTTAGGCCAAGCCCTACTATGAACAAAAGCAATGCTATCCCAATAGTAGAGAGTCCTTCGAGGGTTTCTTTACTATGCACCAAGCCAAGTACAGAGGGGCTAGCTAAAAGCCCTGTAATTATGTAGCCAATTATCAGAGGCTGTTTGATAATGCGCATAACTACGCTAATTAGGGCGCCGAGCACAAGCACTAGCGTTATCTCTAGAAAGAAAGAATTCTCCATTTTTATTTATTATTCATTGTTTGCTATCATTATACTGGTATAAGCTTACACATTATGAAAGAATTTTTTCACCGTCTTGCTAGTAGAGTTTCTGGCGCAATGGGATCGCCCTATTCGTTTATCATTGCCGTTATGGTGGTGGCGATTTGGGCTTCGTCCGGACCACTGTTCGGGTTCTCTGATACTTGGCAACTGGTAATCAATACCTCGACAACCATCGTGACGTTTCTAATGGTCTTTTTGATTCAGAACACCCAAAACCGCGATAGCAAAGCTATGCAGCTGAAACTTGACGAACTAATCCGCTCAACCAGTGGTGCTCGCAACGAATTTGTCAGCCTAGAGTCTCTGAGCGACGATGAACTCCAAGCTCTAGACTCGGATTTTAGGATTATCGGCGCCAACAAAAATAGTCATTTGCTTAAAGATATTCATGCAAGGCTCGAGGCCGAAAAGATCCGTCGCCATCATAGTTTGAGCGATAGCATCAAACGCGTCGTCAACCGTTAAGGGTTGTAAAACTCTTATGGCTAAAGTAGAATAATACCTACGTGTCAATTTTGTGAGGAGGGATTTATTCTCTCCAAGGCAGAGGAAAATAAAAACGGCTAACTATCAAAATTTGTAGTTCGCCTTAAAACAGACACCGGAAGAGGGAGGTTTTTTATGGGTATTAAAGTACTCGTCGTGCATTCGCGTCGGAAGCGCATTAACGTGCGTAAGATACGACCTAACTGGCAAAAATTTATAATCTAAATTGTTCACACCAGCTAGCTTGGTTCTTTGGCGTAGCCAAAGGTTCTAACTAGGGGTGTGAATGATTTAGAGGTCTGCGCTTGAACCGGCAATGGCGGCATCGATCTTTTTAGAAAGCAGTTCAAGTGAGCCTATTTCGGTGTTGACAAGTTTTTGACCGTTCAAAATAAATGTCGGCGTGCTGTTGGCCCCGTATTTATCTTTGCCCTCTTTGATGTCGGCATTGATAGTGTCGTTCACGGCTTCGCTGTTAAAATCTGTTTTGTATTTTGCCATATCTAGCTTAAGCGACTTGGCGTAACTTTCAAAAACTGGCAATGGGTTCGTTAACTGGGCCCAAGAAGTCTGGTTTTGGTATAACAAATCGTACATCTCGAAGAACTTGCCTTGGATGCCAGCGGCTTCGGCGCTGCGATGTGAAGCCAGTGCGTTCTTATGGATCGCTACAAGAGGGAAGTTTCGGAAAGTGAACTTTATTTTGTCACCGTAAGTATCCCTTATTTGTTCGACAACTGGATAGAAGCTAGCGCAAGCCGGGCATTGGAAGTCACCCAGCTCGATTAACTCAACTTTACTGGATTCAGCTCCAGTAGAGTGGTTACTAGTACTGCTAGTCGAACTACTTGTAGTTTTTGTTTTGTCACGCGTGAGGACGAATACTCCCCCAATAATAGCGACCATAACTAGTAAGACTACTGCAAATCGTTTATCCATAATTATCTCACTATACGATATTTTAGATTTATCAGCTAGGCAAGAAGCCTCGAATTGGTTTAAGATAAGCAATATGGGAATCGTATTACTTATTGGTCTGTTCTTTCTTTCTTGCTTTAATGTGCTGCTTATTCGTAGCTTCGAATATATGAGCGTACGCGAACTTAAGCGCCAAGCCAGAAGTGGCAACATCAAAGCTGCTCGAGTTTATAAAGTCCGAGGAGTTTACGGCGTTCAACTTTGGATTCTGCTTTGGGGGATGATTGGGCTGAGCACCGCTGCTATGGTTTTAGTTCTGGATAGCCTAACCACAACTTGGTTAGCGATAGTCCTAAACATTCCGATTTTAGTTCTTGTACACGCCGTTTTGCCATGGTCGAAGCGACCAAGGCCGAGTTTAAACCTGGCCTCAACTATGAGCCCAATGCTTGAAGCGGCCTTACGATTATTTAGACCGCTGCTCGCTTTTGCAACAAAGATGATAGGTCGTTGGATTGATGCAGAGCCGATAGGGCGAGTTCATAGCAAAGAAGAACTCGTCGAAATCTTAAAGCACTCTGAAATGGCGACGCGTGTTAGCAAAGACGAGGTCTTAATAGCCACCAGTGCCCTTACTTTTGGCGACGAGAATATCGGTAAAGTCATGACACCGATTGGTGTTGTTAAAACCGTTGACGAAAAAGATGTCTTGACGCCTGTAATGCTTGACGATCTTCATGATAGCGGTTTTTCGCGCTTTCCGGTTAAAGGCAACGGAAACGCTTATGTCGGCACGCTTTATTTCAAAGACGCCGTCAATATGGAGACCAGCCACACCGTCAAAAACATCATGCGAAAAGACGTTTTCTATGTAAATGAGTCGGCACTTCTAGACCAAGCCCTGAAAGCGTTCCTAAAGACCCAGCACCACCTATTTATGGTGGTTAATGAATACGAAGATGTTGTTGGAGTAATATCTATCGAAGATATTTTAGAGCGCATCATCGGCAAAAGAATTGTTGATGAATTTGATAAGTACGACGACTTGCGGGCCATGGCAAAATCTCAGGCCGAAGAGAAGCAGGAGAACCAAGAAAACCGCGTCTGATGTATAATCATTGATAGATTATGCAAAGAGTTTTATCGAGCGAAATTGAGTCGCATATTGGTAAGTCGGCACTAGTTACTGGCTGGCTTCATAAAAAACGCCTGCTCGGCGGTCTGACTTTTATAAATGTCCGTGACCGAGGTGGCCTGATTCAGATTTTGATTGAAGATAAAAAAGAAGTCGAGAAGCTGCGAGGTCTGCAGATTGGTACGGTACTGTCGGTCGAAGGCGAAGTTATTAAAGAGGACCGTGCGCCTGGTGGAGTCGAGATGCACAATCCAAAAATAACCGTGCTCGTACCTGTCGAACACGAACCGCCAATCGAGATCGATAAACCCCTAAATCATGCTTCGGAGAATCTCGATACTCTTCTTGACAATCGAGTTATTGGTCTCCGTAACATCCAGGAGCGAGCGATTTTTGAAGTGCAAGCAACAATTTGTCGAGCGCTTAGAAGCTATTTTGACGGGAACGGTTTTACTGAGATGCATACTCCAAAACTGTTATCTGAAGCCACAGAAGGCGGCGCCGAGGTCTTCACTATGGATTATTTTGGCAAAGTTGCAACTTTAGCTCAAAGCCCTCAGTTTTACAAACAAATGATGGTTGGTGTTTTTGAGAGAGTCTTTGAAATCGCTCCCGTATACCGGGCCGAGCCCAGCGCTACAACTAGACACATGACTGAATATACTTCTGTTGACGGCGAGATGGGATTCATAACACTCGACGATCTAAAGTCGACACTTAGCGAGCTACTAAATTTTGTAGTTAATGAGGTTTGGGATAGACACGAAAGCCAGTTGAAAAGTTGGAACGTCGAAAAACCAATCCTGCCTGCCGAGATTCCAACGATGTCGATGGCTAAGATCCATGAGCTTTATTCTAAAGAAACCGGCACCTCAACAGTAGGCGAGAAAGATCTTCGACCTGACGAAGAAAAGTTTATCTGTGATTACGCCAAGAAAGAACTTAAATCCGAGGCAATTTTTGTTAGTGAATGGCCAGCTAGTGCTATGAAGTTTTATCACAAACGCAATGAAGCTAATCCCGAGCTAGCCGATAGAGTTGACCTACTTTTTCGCGGCGTTGAAATCACAACCGGAAGCATGCGCGAAAACCGTTACGAAGTTGTAGTTAAACAATTAAAAGAATTTGCAGACGGTGACCCTGCCGACCCAGGCTTTAAGCCGATAACTGATGCCATGAAATATGGCATGCCTCCACATGGGGGGTTTGGTCTTGGCCTCGAACGATTAACTCAAAAGCTTCTTGGATTTAACAATATTAAAGAAGCAACGCTATTCCCACGCGACATTAACCGTCTCGCCCCTTAAATAAATACTTAACATGTTAAGTATTATTCTGACATGACAATTACAGATGAGGAATTCGATACTATCGTCTCGTCCGTCATGGACGAGTTGCCCCAGGACTATATTACTGGTTTGAAGAATGTGTCGGTTGTTATTGCCGACGATCCGACTGACGACCAGCGGACTAAACTAAAACTTCGTTGCCGCGAAACCTTGTTTGGACTTTACGAAGGCATTCCGCTAACCAAGCGCGGTAGTGGGTATAATTTGGTGTTGCCCGACAAAATAACGCTTTTTAAGAATCCGCTATTGCAAGCCAGCAGCGACCTTGAAGCCTTTCGCGAAAACACCAAGCGGACGCTTTGGCATGAGATAGCGCATCATTATGGGCTTGATCACGAACGAATCCACAACCTCGAATCCCACACCAGCTAGACCAGTCCAGTACTCACTTCGGAGTAGTATTACCCACACCTCGCTTGAGTGCTTCTTGGTAATTCGTAGGCTGCTTTTGCTAAAGACGAGCTTTACTCGGGTTTTGCAAAAGCAAGCCTCTGTCGCACCGAAACTAGCCTTAGGTATGGAATCCGATCGAAGATTGTTTTAACGGCGGAGTTTGTCTTCTAACGATTCAATCGGGGCATAAAGTCCTTGGTCTAATACGTATGTCTGTAGCTTCTTGTCTAAACCAAGTATTACCATCACACCAACAGCAATGAAGAGAACAGCAATCACTTTTCGCGCCAAACCTTTCTCGTCGACTAACCAACCAAGTCTAGCGACCAGTTTCTGACCAAGTAAAGCTATGCCCAAAAGAGTCAATGAGAGCCCAAGAGAATAAGCAATTAAATATATAAGCCCGGTAAGGAATGAGGCTGGCAATGCCGCCGCAACAATAAAGGCGTATGTCGGGCTGCAACTGCTAAACACTGGGCCCAGCGCCGCGCCAGTTAATAGAGCGCCACCAACACCGGTCTTTTGTGAGGCTTTGGCTAAGGCCTGGTTGCCACGCGTTTCTAGACCAATCTTTGAGGCCAGTTTTAGCCATAGGTCTGGGAAAAGCATCTGAATGCCAAGAATAATAACGATGCCACCAGAAATATACTGCCAGACGCTAACCGGGACATCAAGTAGAGTTGTAGTAGCTTTTAGTAGCAGAGTGAATGCTATAACAGATATAGCCAACCCGATCGAAATAAACAAAGCCCGTCGCAGGGCTGCCTGGCGACTAGAGTTGAAGGAACCACCAATCACGATTGGCAGCAGTGGCAAAATACAGGGAGCTGCGACAGTAAGGATTCCTGCTAGGAATGAGGCAATAACGAACGGCATTACAGCAAGTTTTCCACTAGCGACGCAAGGCTTGGTTCGTCGTAGGCGACATATTTTTCGACTAGGTCGCCAGAAGCACTGATTCTAACCACGGTAGTCTGTATTGTAACCCCATATCGCGAGCGGAGTTTCTGGTTGCTGTCATAGTCGACCTTTATGATCGTTACACCGTTTGGGATATCACCGTCTTCGATACTTGCGTCAAGTTCTCGACACTGCGGGCACCACGGAGCGTGGAAGAAGAGTAATTTTGTCCCAAGAGTTTCGTCTGCAAGAAACTCTTCGGAGTAGTCGACATACTTGCCGGCGGTTACGGCGGGTTCATCGCCTGTGTCTACAATAGTCGGCGTCGAATCAATCTCTTCAGGTTTTTCAGTCTTTATGGCGCTGTCCGCAGTCTTCGGAGTCTCCTCGTTTTTGAATATTAAAAATCCTCCAGCTACTAACCCTAGGGTTAGTAGGACTACGAGTAACCATTTTGTTGTCTTCATTCTAGTACCAGTATACTAAAGATATGGCATATTTCTTAGTGAAAACCGACCCCGACACCTATAGCCTCGAGGACTTCGAGCACGACGGCGAAACAGAATGGGACGGTGTCCACAATTATGAAGCCATTAACTACATTAAGACTATGCGACCCGGTGATAAGGTTTATATTTACCTTTCGCAAACCGACAAGGCAATCGCGGCCCTGGGCGAAGTTACGGGCGAACCATACGAGAACAAAGCCGACCCGCGCTTTTCTTGGGCGGTACGGTTGAAGTTTCTAAAAAGAACAAAACAGCTGACTCTAAAAGAAGTTAAGGCTAATCCGGATCTTAAGAAGTTCAAACTAGCTACGCATTCGCGGTTGAGCGTCATGGCGGTCGAAGACAGTATCGCGACCTGGATTAACTCTCGTCTTTAGAATCTAGTGAATGCCAAAGAGCTAAAGAAACAGCACTACGGTGTGGAGACCAGGCTGTACTTAGTTTTTGCAGTTTTTCTGGCGTCAGTTTTTTGCCCGTAAATTTGTCGGCGGCGTTTCTGAGACCTAAATCTCCGGCCGAAAAGACATCGGGGCGGGCGAGGGTGAAAAGTAAGAACATTTCAGCTGTCCAACGCCCAACGCCCTTAAGTTGGACTAGCTCAGCTATTATAACTTCGTCGTTGAGTCCATCAAGATGGTCGAGCTTAACGGTGCCGTCGGTCACACCATTAGCAATTGCGAGAATGTAGCTAGTTTTTTGGCTGGACAGCCCGATAGCTCGAAGCTGTTCAACAGAAAAGGTCTTAACAACTTCTGGGCTATCCGGGGATTTGACTAAGTCCGAAAACCTGCCCCAAATTATGTCGGCGACCTTGGTCGAGAGTTGCTGCGAAACAATGCTAGCGAACAACTCACGGGCATACAGCAAAGGTGGTGACTTTTTGATAACTCGTTTAGTTATAGCGTAACGCCGAATCAGCTCGGCGATTTCTGGGTCTTTAACGCCGAAGTGTTTTATGGCGGAGTCTAAGTCGATCATAGTATGAGTTCATCGTACGCTCCCCAAGGTACAATATAGAAAGATAATGCGTGTAATCCCACTAAGAAAACCACCGCCACCGAGAGCCAAGCGAAAAAGTCGAGCTTTTCAGATGGTTTTTACTGCATTCCTCGCTAGCCTGGCCGTCGCCGGAGCTTTTTTCTACAGATCCAGTACTAATTATCTAATTGTTCAGCCGACTGTCAAAGCCCCGATTGATGAGGCTAAAGAAAAGGAGTTTCGTATCTTTACTGGCGAACAACTCAGAGATCTATATAACAACTTTCGTTATACTAATACTGATAAGATTATCGAGCCGCCGTCGATAACTGGCGATGTAGTCGCTGACGCAAAGATTAGAGAGCTAGCCGAATCGCGCGGCTATCGTATGCGCCGCCTAGCCCGTAGCACTACCGGCAAAGCAGACGAGCGACCCTTGCAGCTAATTGCCCAAAAATCTTGGCTAGACCTAAAAGCCGAGGCAGCCCAGGGCGGAGTTGTGCTGACTGTGACTTCGGCCTTCCGCTCAGTTGGAGACCAACGCACGATTTTCCTTCAAGGCCTAGAAGCCTATGGGATTTCTGCACAAGACATTGCCGGCGGACAGGCGGACAGTCTAGTAGACAAAGTTTTGCAAACTTATGCACCCCCGGGGTATTCACGGCATCATACCGGTTTTACGATTGATTTAACCTGCGGAACAAATGGACTAACTAATTTTGTGACAACTATTTGCTACGAGTGGTTGTCACGCGACAACCACCAGCGCGCTAAGACTTTTGGTTGGGTGCCGAGCTATCCGGAAGGAGCCGACTTGCAAGGTCCCGAGCCGGAACCTTGGGAATATATTTGGGTAACAGTCGATGCTCTTCTTAAGTAACTTTAGAAAATAGCGTATGCTACAATTAAACAGATGAAGAAGCTCAAGTTTATAGCAGTTTTTCTCGCTTTTATTTCCCTCTTCCCAGTTTTTGCTATGGCTCATGAGGGCGACGAGCCTGTGTTGGTATCTAGCGAAAATACTACAGAGCAAACCGTGCGTGTCGAGCGTGCTAAAAAGACTTTTCCGATTCGTTTAAGCGATAAGGAGCAGACTCGGCTTGCAGACCGTTGCGCGACAGCTCAGGAAAAATTGACCAAGGTTTCAACTAGGCTTACAGACCGAAGCTCAATAATCACCAAAAAGTACAACCTGATAGAGCTTCATCTTGTAGCTGTTCAAAAACGCTTAACTAATCAACAAATTGATACCTCGATCATCGACCTACTACTAACCAACTTCTTAAAGCTGACTAGCGAATACGATGTTGCTTTATCTGAATATCATTTAGCTCTAGATGATGCTGTAGTGGTCGATTGTGTAGCCGAACCTCAAAGTTTCAAGGCGCTTCTAGAGGACGTCCGCGTCAAACGCCAGGTGTTTGTCAATAAGGTCGATGCCATCAAAGATTTTACGAGGGTCGACCTAAAAACCAGTTTCGACGCCCTCAGGGCTCGTCTTAAAAGTCAGAGCGAAGAATCATGATCGAAGAACCCGTAAATTTGCCACCAGAGCCGGGCATAAGTGCGTCGCCCGACACCGCCGAACAAACCAAAAAAGGGTTTAACCCAATTATCGCTATCTCTATCGCCATTATTATCGCTCTAATACTAGCAGGCGTTAGTTTGCTGGTATTCCTACGTTCCGACATTCGAGAGTCGACCAACATTTCCGAACAGACTTCTCAAACAGCTGAATCCAATCTTTCAGAGTCGCCAGACGAGACAAGCGTCCTGTCGGAAGACGATTTAAGCACTGTAGAATCTGACATAACAGGCTCAGCTACCGATGTTAATAGCGACGAGTTTGGTTCGTCGGAACTCACCGACGCGTCGCTTGGGCTCTGAAGATAATGCAAAAATCAAGAAGGGTGATAGGGTGGACGGTAACTGTTTCATTGATTTTGCTATTTCTTGGTTCGGGCGTCTATGGGGTTTATAGCCTTCGGCAGAATAATCTGACAATGCTGAAGCTGCGCGAAGCGGTCTTCACGGCAGACAGGGATGATGGCGATACAGCTACGGCACTGTCGAAGTTACAGCTCTTTGTGGTGTCGCACATGAATACGACTCTACCGAAACTAGGCGACCAAAAGGCGATACAGCTCAAATACACCTACGAACGTCGAGTAGCCACCGAAGAAGCTAGAGTTTCTGCTGCTCGTGCGGCCTTAAGTAACGAGGCTACTAGTTATTGTAATAGTCTCCACGGAGGCGCAAGCTTCGCCGTCCGCTCGCAGTGCATCGAGGATTTCTACACCACCCACAAAGTGAACACCCTAGAAATACCTAAGGAGCTATATGCCTACGACTTCGTAACGCCTCTGTGGGTGCCGGACTCGGCGGGATTTTCATTGCTAGCAACAACAGCACTATTTCTAGTGCTGTTGTTTAGGTTTACGAGTTGGTTACTCGTTAGACGTTCGCTCAGATCTACTGTGTAGTAGTTTTTGTATCGGCGCTGTCTGTAGTTGTAGTTTTGCTACCGTTTGCCTTGAAGTCAACAATTGCTTTTACGACTTTGCCGTCATCTTTTAGGTTTTCCCAAAACAGGACCTTGTCTTTAGAGATGAACATCTCGTCTTCTGGCCCGTGTAACTCACTCCCAAGTTTAGCTAGGCTAATGTTTTGGGCTGCTTCGCCGGTGTCCGGCTGGACTTGCTCTACTCGAACATAGAAAATGTCGGTTAGCCTGTAGTATTTGGAATTAACCATACTTAGCTTGCCGAAATAAACTTGCCCGTTTTGGTCGTTCAAAAACACAGCCTGATATTGGTTGGTTTTGACTAGGTCGGTTTCACTTGGGTTGCCGCCAAAAACAACGAAAGCCATAACGGCGCTTATCAGAAGAGCTACAGATACGACCATACCAGCCATAGCCAACTTCATCATACCCTTCGGTCCTTTGTGTTTTTTATTACTGCTTGGCGCTTCGTCGTTACCTTGGTTAGAGACTCGGCTACGTGACATAAAATCGTTTGCTTCCATAGTTTTCTTTGACCACCTTACTTATTTTAAACTGTAATGTCTTCTAGTGTAGCTTAATAACGCTTACGTCTGCAAGTCCTATCCTATCTCTGTCGATAGACAGATGTTTTTTCTACAGCGTCATCTGTTACGAAGTTTGTTGACAAGGGTGAGCCATTCAGAGTATGTTAGGGATACTAACAGTGTTTAAGGAGGAGCAAAGAAAATGGCAGGATACAAGCACACGAACTCAAAAGGGGTAACATACTTCCTCAATACAAAAATGGTCACACTTCGCGGTGGCAAAGAACAGAGAATCTATTACTTCAGTAAGGATGAGCGCCCAGAAGGTTGCGATCTTCCTGACAACATGGCTGTCAACGAAAACCCACGAAACGGTTTCTTGACTGTCAAACGCACCGACAAATAGTTCAACCTGAACTGCAAATCAGCCCTTCAGCAATGCCTGAGGGGCTTTTTGATTCCTCGTAAAGGACATTTCATAGTAGACACAAGCGGTATTTTGTGCTATAATAACAGCATGTCTAAACCAAAAACAAAAACTTATGGCGACACACTGTTTGACCCTGGTTTTGAACAAGCCGCTACGACTGATCCATCTGTTCAGGACGAACTAGTTGGTGGAACTAAAACCTTCCGAGAAACGGGCCAAATCCCGACATTAACAGATACAGAACGACGTTTCTTGGGTATGACAGCTCCACCTGAGTGGGATAAGAACTGGTTTCCTCTCTCCGGGGCCGAACATAATTTAGCTTTAAGGGGAATAACACAACAACTTAAGACCCGACCAAACTACGCGCATTATGAAGCGTCTAGAGCGCACGATGTTGCCACAAGATCTATTACGTCTTCGACAATCCTAAACGGACCACTGGATACATACGAAGAGGGAACGCAGCCAAATGACCAAGATATCCGTTGTGACCGAGAAGCACTTAAGTCCATAGCCAAGGTGCTTATTATTCAAGAGGCGTCTGCCGACGGGACATGGCCGCGGCAAGGGACTAAAAAGTTTGTAAATCTTCTTGAGAAAAAAATAGCCGATCTAACCCAGCAAGATCAAGAGACAGTACTAGAACTAGCAGCAAAGATTGCCCGCGCTAACCGTCTTCGAGCCGCCTTTTGGCGGGCCGAGGTCAATGAACTTGAAGCAACTGCCGCGTGGAAATCTACAGTAACTGACTCACACCTAGCAAGACGCAATGACGGCCGCTAAAAGCCCAATTTTCATTCTGGCGCCGATGGACGATGTCACCGACACTGTTTTCCGGCAGATTGTAGCGACTTGCGCCGCACCTGATCTGTTCTTCACCGAATTTGTGAACGTTGATGGTTTGCAAAGCCCGGGCCGCCCGGCATTGATGCCAAAAATTGCCAAAAAAGGCGAGAAACACCCAGTTGTTGCTCAAATCTGGGGTAAAAAACCTGAAAATTTTGGCAAAACGGCCAACGAACTTGTTGATATGGGCTTTTCGGGGGTCGACATTAACTTCGGCTGCCCAGTCAAAACCGTTGTCAAAAATAGCTGTTGCTCGGCAATGATATTGCCCGAAAACAGAGAATTGGCGGTTGTAATCATCAAAGCTGTTCAAAAAGCAGTAGACGGGCGAGTGCCGGTTAGTGTTAAAACCCGATTAGGTTTTAAAGAAATAGATTTAAGTTGGATAGAATTACTTCTAAGCCAGAAACTCAACATGTTAAGCATCCATGCCCGAACTTCCAAAGAGATGAGCAAGGCCGAGCCGCATTGGGAGGTTATGGCAGATATTATCGCTATGCGCGACAAACTAGCGCCCGACACCCTAATTGTCGGTAACGGCGATATTTTGAACCGCGAGGACGGCCTGAAGCTCGCCAAGAAGCATCGCCTTGACGGCATTATGATCGGTCGCGGGATTTTTGCCGACCCGTACGTTTTTGCTAAAGCCAAGTCTCCTTGGCCAAATATGTCAAAACGACAGAAACTGGAGTTATTTAAGAGCCACGTCGAACTTTTTGCCAAAACATGGCAAAACGGCGAGCGGCGTTTTGAGACGCTCAAGAAGTTTGTGAAGATCTATGTTAATGGTTTTGACGACGCTAGCGAACTTCGTGTTGAGGTAATGCAAACGAATACCCCAGAAGAGCTAATAACGTTAATCGCGGCAGCGATAAATGCCGATACTACCACCAACGCGGTCGACTAAGTCGTAGCCGTCTACCGCCCATTTATAAAACTCCTTGTCGCTGAGCCACAGCGCCGTGTCGCTTATAGCTAGGGTGCAGGGTAGCTTAGAATCATCAGTGCACTCAGGCGTAAAGTTCTCGATTGTGCAGATGGATTTGTCGCCAAAGATATCGCTCGCTTGGCTATTATGAAACAGCGCTTCTCCAAAACGATCGATGCCTTTCTTTTCTAAATAATCGTTGAGGCGGTACAAGTCCTGCCCCCAATCGCGGTTAGAGTCAACTAGTACTGGCATGTTGCCAAAATGCTCCAAGGTTTTGCCGACGTTGTTTTGGTAGCCAATAGGCGTTCGAAGTGTTCCGATGAGTACCGGAATATATAGCACTATAAGTAAGAGCGCGAGCAGGTTTCTATACTTACTCCTGGCCATTTTAGTCAGAACTATTGCTGCTGCGATATAGATAAACGGCCAGGCACCAAAAACATGTCTTGTGCCGATATTTATGTTGCTGGTTATGGACGTAAGCACAAAGATGCTGGCAAAAGCCAGAAGAATAACCAGGCTTTTACTTCGCCTGTATTTGAAAATTACAAACCAGGCCGCTACAAGATTGGCGACAATAATTACCTCAGGTAGTTTTATAGCCATGCCGGTTGGGAAGTAGAGTAGGTGACCCTGAGTGCCCCTGATTCCGTATAAATAAGAATCATGGCCCCACTGGTTATGGTGGATCAGGTTTACGAGCCCCCGGCCATAGGCATAGGCCGGCACTGGCAGGTCAAAGACCCAGGCCAAACCTGAGTGCTTTTGTTTGAAGCTTGCGGCGCCTTCAACTAGGGGGTCGCTTTGTGGGGTTCTGCTCAACTCATCAGCAAAAGACGGCGCCTTTAAGCCATACTGAAGCCATATTCCAAAGAATAGTACTAGGGTGATGGCGGTCAAGTGTTTAAAGATACGTTTCTTGTGTCGCCAATTCTTCTTGATCACAATAACGCCGGCAATAGGCACTAGCAGTAGTCCGCTAAATTTGGCGCTAATTATCAGTAGTGTCGCTAGGGCAAAAAGCAGTAAATGTTTCTTGTCGGGCTTTGCCCAATAGTTTAAGGCGCCGAGCAGGAAGACGACCGCACCAAGACCTAGAAAAATGTCGTTGGTTATTAGATGTCCGTGCCCATTGAGAGTTGGGTCTAGGGCAAATAGACCAGCTGCTAGTAGCCCGACTTTTTCGCCGGCTAAACGTCGGCCAAGCAAAAACACCGCATAAATCAAAGTGACGGTGATGAGAATGCTAGGCAAGCGAGCCATTAGCAGGATCTGCCAGGCACTGGAACGGCTGTTATATATTAGATCTTTGCCGGCCGGCCATTGGTTACCGCCGTTATCCCAGCCCTTTAGTTGCTCTGCCGGTTTAGTGTCTAGCGGTAGTATGGCCGTTCCAGCTAATAGCTTAAAGAGAGCGGGGTGCTCCGGGTTCAAACGGTAATCGCCG
>Ga0163144_10007877_pt1 | contig 23231 bp, 23 predicted proteins | sample OliLak19BULKMAT1_FD_123175 | JGI IMG/M metagenome (GOLD analysis project Ga0163144, IMG submission 123175) | Freshwater microbial mat bacterial communities from Lake Vanda, McMurdo Dry Valleys, Antarctica - Oligotrophic Lake LV.19.BULKMAT1 | ecosystem: Environmental > Aquatic > Freshwater >...
GCCCGGCGTCCAATGCGGCCTCGACCAGCTGCCGTCCCGCCTCAAGCGGGTGGCGCCGCGGCCGCCAGTGGCCGACACCGAGTCCCAAGGCGGCCTCCGGCATCCCAGCCGACCGCAGCAGCAACAATCCCTCCAGCAGCGCCTGCCCGGTGGGGTCGCGCTCGGCTGCCACCCCCAGCCGACGGATGGCGGCGTCGCGGTCCTCGTCGATCGACAGCCGGGCCAGCTCGATCAGCGGATACCAGGCGCGCTGGTCCTGGGCGATCTCCTCGGCCAGCGCCCAGATCGAGGAATCCCTGGGGTGTGAGGGCGCGATGCCGCCATGGCCCTGCGCGGCACGTTGCCGGATCAGCTCGACCAGGGCGGTGAAGGTCGCGACGTCGTTGGGGTCCTCGTGCAGCTTGGCCTGCAGGACCACCTCTGGCGGTGTGTCGTGCACGGTCGAGGGCGCGTCGCCCGCGGCGGTGTCCTCGGGCGCACCCATAGGAACACCGTAACCTTCGACGATGGTGCTGTCCGATCCCACGCTGGCGTCGCTGGAGTGGGCGACCGGCCGGCTGACCGAGGACGTGCTGGTCCGGATGGCTGCCGACTTGCCGTGGTTCACCGGCCTGAACGCCCCACAGCGCAGCGCGGTGAGCCTGGTGGTGCAGTCCGGTGTCCGGGGCTTCGTCACCTGGTGCCGCGAGTATCAGCTGGCCGGCGAGCGGGAGTTCCCCCCGCTGCGCCCCGCCAGCCTCTTCGGTACGGCGCCGCGGCAGCTGGTCCGCGCGATCTCGTTGCAGCAGACGGTCGCGCTGGTCCGGATGGCGATCGAGACCTGCGAGACCCGGCTGGAAGCTCTCATCACCGCCGAGGAAGCCGACGAGGCGCGGGGGCTGCTCCTGCGTTACGCCCGAGAGGTCGCCTTCGCCGCCGCCGACGTCTACGCACGGGCCGCGGAGATCAGGGGCGCCTGGGACGCCCGGCTGGAGACCCTCGTCGTCGATGCGATCGTCCGCGGTGACCCGGCGGACGCGCTGGCCTCGCAGGCCTCCGCGCTGTCCTGGGACGCCGACTGGCCGACCACCGTCATCGTCGCCGAGGCCGCCGCGGAGCCCACTCCGCCCGCGCTACGGCGCCTCGCCCGTGCCGCCACCGCCGAGATCATCGCCGCCCGGCACGGTTCCCGGCTGATCTGCGTCGTGGGCGGACCGGCAGACGCGATGCCGCTCGCGACCTCGCTGTTACCGCACGTCGGGCCGGGCCCCGTCGTGGTGGGCCCGACGGGGACCGGGCTGCCCATCGCCAGCCGCTCCGCGCAGGCCGCGCTGTCCGGCATGACCGCCGCCGCCGCATGGCCCGACGCCCCCCGACCGGTGATGGCCGCCTGGTTGCTACCCGAACGCGCCCTGTCGGGGGACGAGGCCGCCCGTCGGTCACTGGTCGACCTCGTCCATCGCCCCCTTGTCGCGGCCGGTGGCGACTTGCTGGTGACCGTCACCGCCTACCTCGATCACGGCGGCACGCTGGAGGCCGCCGCCCGAGACCTGTTCGTCCACCCCAACACGGTGCGCTACCGGTTGGGAAAAGTGGCCGAGGTGACCGGACTACACGCCACCAATCCACGCGAGCGGTGGACGCTGCAGTTGGCCATCGCCATCGGTCGTTTGGAGACAGTCACAATGCCGGAGTCCTCCATCGATCATGTTCTCGGCGTCGTACGCTCGGCGTAGCCCTCCACTTTGGAGGAATCCTCCAACGTTGTATCTGCAAGATCGTGGCGTTTCGAGCCATCACCAATGCCCGTCGTAGGCCAGAGTGTCCCGGTGCTCGTTGTCGTGTGTCCGGGTCAGGGGTCGCAGACACCGGGGTTCCTGAAGCCGTGGCTGGACCTGCCAGAGTTCGCCGACCGGATGAGCTGGCTGTCGGCGGTTGCCGGCATGGACCTCATCGCCCACGGCACCACCTCCGACGCCGAGACCATCCGCGACACCGCGGTCGCCCAACCCCTGATCGTGGCTGCCGGCCTGGTGTCGCTGCTCGCGCTGTTCCCGCAGCCGGCCGACGCCTTTCGGCTGGTGACCGCGAGCGCCGGCCACTCCGTCGGTGAGGTGACGGTCACCTCGGCGATCGGTGTGCTCTCCGCCGAGCAGGCGATCGTGTTCGTGCGCGAGCGCGGCCGGGCGATGGCCGAGGCCAGCGCGGCGGTGCCGACCGGGATGAGTGCGGTGATCGGCGGCGACTCGGAGGAGGTCGCGGGCGTCATCGCCTCGCACGGCCTAAAGATCGCCAACCACAACGGTCCCGGCCAGGTCGTCGCGGCAGGCACCTTGACCGCACTCGCGCAACTGTCCGATGCGCCGCCGGCCAAGGCCCGGGTGATCGCCCTCGGCGTGGCGGGGGCCTTCCACACCGACTACATGGCGCCCGCCGTCGACGTCCTGGCCCGCCACGCCCGCTCCATCTCCACCCACGATCCGCGCTCGCGGCTGGTATCAAACGCCGACGGCACCGTGATCCACGACGGCCGTGAGGCGCTGCGGCGGCTCGTCACGCAGGTCGCCAAGCCGGTGCGGTGGGACCTGTGCCAGGAGACCTTCCGCGACCTTGGTGTCACCGGCCTGATCGAGATCCCACCGGCGGGCACGTTGGCGAATCTCGCCAAACGGGCGCTGCCCGGCGTGGACGTCATGGCCCTGAAGACACCGGACGACCTGCCTGCCGCGATGGCCATGGTCAAGGAGCACGGGCAGGCGGCGCCGCTGGCGCTGAACCCGACCTGGCGGCTGGTGGTCAGCCCCGCCAAGGGGATCGTGACGCTGCCCGGTGCCATGCCGGAGGGGCACCACCTGGAACCCGCGACGGTGGTGGCCACCGTCTCCGGCTTGCGCGACAGCCACCCGGTGCCTGCCGTTCATGGCGGAACCGTGATCGAATGGCTGGTCCACGACGGCGATCCCGTCTCGCCGGGGCAGCCGTTGCTGCGGCTGCACCCCACCGCGCAGCCGTATCGAGGAGAGCGATGAGCCGAGGAGAGCGATGAGCGCCATCACACCCGCCATCGGCGCGGCTCACGCCCGCATCCTGGGCGTCGGCGGTTACCAGCCGTCGCGTGTCATCACCAATCAGGAGGTCTCCACCTGGATCGAGACCTCGGACGAATGGATCCAGCAGCGCACCGGGATAGTCGAGCGACGCTGGGCCGCGCCCGAGGAGTCCGTCGTCGATATGGCGTACGCCGCGGCCACCGACGCGATGGCCCGCAGCGGGATCGCCGCGGCCCAGATCGACGCGATCGTGATGTCCACGGTGACTTTTCCCTACCAGACCCCGTCCGCGGCCACGCTGCTGGCACACCGCCTCGGCGCGACGCCGGCGGCGGCCTTCGACATCTCTGCAGCGTGCGCCGGGTTCTGTTATGGCGTGTCACTGGCCAACGACATGGTGCGCGGCGGCAGCGCGGGTCATGTACTCGTGGTCGGTGTCGAGAAGCTGTCGGACTTCACCGACACCAGCGACCGCAGCACCGCATTCATCTTCGCCGACGGCGCCGGGGCCGTGGTCATCGGTCCCAGTGACCACCCCGGTATCGGCCCCACGATCTGGGGCAGCGACGGCGCCCAGTGGGATGCCGTGGGCCAGCGCACCTCGTGGCTGGAGGCCCGTACCGCTGACCGCGCCGGCGTCGCTGCCGGGTCTTGGCCCGCGATTCAGCAGCAGGGCCAGAGCGTGTTCCGCTGGGCGGTGTGGCAGATGGCTCCGGTGGCGCAGAAGGCGCTGGACGCGGCCGGGGTCGGCGCCGCGGACCTCTCGGCGTTCATCCCGCATCAGGCCAACGCCCGAATCATCGACGCCCTCGCCAAGCAGATCGGCCTGCCGACCGGCGTCGCGATCGCCCGAGACATCGCCCACTCCGGCAACACCTCGGCGGCCAGTATCCCGTTGGCGATGCGGCGCATGATCGACGACGGGACCGTCACCTCCGGCGGCCTGGCACTGCTCATCGGCTTCGGTGCCGGCCTGGTCTACGCCGCGCAGGTCGTCGAGATCCCCTAGGCCCGCCGACGCCGGCCGCCCAGCATTCCATCCAGCAGCCCCGTCCACTACGAAGGAGACACCATGGCCACCGAGCAGGAGATCCACGCCGGCCTCGCCGAGATCATCAACGAGGAGACCGGCCTGCCCGTCGACGCCGTCGAGCCGGGCAAGTCCTTCACCGATGACCTCGACATCGACTCGTTGTCGATGATGACGATCGTGGTCAACGCCGAGGAGCGGTTCGGCGTCCGCATCCCCGACGAGGACGTCAAGAACCTGGCCACCGTGGCCGACGCGGTGTCCTACATCGCCCACGCGCAGAACTGATGTGACGACAGCTGACATGACGACATCCGTGGTGGTGACCGGGCTCGGTGCGACGACGCCGCTCGGTGGCGACGTCGCATCGACGTGGACGGCCGCACTTGCCGGTGCGGCGTCGGCGCGGACATGGGACGCCCCGTGGGCGCAGGAGTGGATCGAGCAGCGGCAGCTGCCGGTGCACTTCGGCTGCCAGCTCGCGACCGCTGCGGCTGAGGTTCTGACCAAGGTTGAGCAGCGTCGGCTCGACCCCTCCGGTCAGTACGCCCTGATCGCCGCCCGCGAGGCGTGGGCACACGCCGGCTTCGGCCAGGGCAACGGCGACGAGAGCGGCCCCGTGGTCGACCCCGACCGGCTGGGTGTCGTCATCGGCAGCGGCATCGGCGGGCTTTGGACCACGCTGGAGGCCTGGGACACCCTGCAGTCCAAGGGACCCCGGCGGGTGTTCCCGCTGACCGTCCCGATGCTGATGCCCAACGGGCCGGCCGCCGCGGTCAGCCTCGCACTCAGTGCGCGCGCCGGCACCCACACGCCGGTCAGCGCCTGCTCGACCGGCGCCGAGGCGATCGCGGCTGCGGCGGACATGATCCGGTCCGGCCGGGCCGATGTCGTCGTCGCCGGCGGTACCGAGGCGGCGATCCACCCGCTGACCATCTCGGCGTTCGCGGCGATGCAGGCGTTGAGCACCCGCAATGACGACCCCGCAGTGGCCTCGAGGCCTTACGACACGACCCGGGACGGCTTCGTCCTCGGCGAAGGGGGCGCTGTGGTGGTCCTGGAGTCCGCGGCCCACGCCGCCGCTCGTGGCGCAACCGTGCACGCCGAGGTGATGGGGGTCGGTATCACGTCCGACGCCCACCACATCGCCGCACCCGAGCCCAGCGGCACCGGCGCGGCGAGGGCCATGACATTCGCGCTGGACGCGGCCGGGCTGTCCGCCGCGGATCTGCACCACATCAACGCCCACGCCACGTCGACGCCGGTCGGGGACGTCGCCGAAGCGGCCGCAATCCGGCTGGCGCTGGGCTCGGCTACTGACGCCGTCGCCGTGTCGGGCACGAAGTCGATGACCGGTCACCTGCTGGGAGCGGCCGGTGCCCTGGAATCGATCTTCACGATCCTGGCCGTCCGGGAACGCACCGCGCCGCCCACGATCAACATCGACGAGCTGGACCCGGCCGTCGATCTCGACGTGGTGGTCAAGAGTCCCCGCCCGATCGGTAGCGGCGGCGATCGGGTCTTCGGGCTCAACAACTCCTTCGGGTTCGGCGGGCACAACGTCGCGGTCCTCTTCGGCAGTCCCGCATGAGCCCGATCGCACCCGTCGTGCCCGTCGCGACGCCACCGACCACACCTCCCACGACGCCACCGAAGGGCACGCTGACCGACGAGGCCGCACCCACGGTGCAGATCGGGCCTGACCTCGCCGCCGACGTCGACCCACGAGACCCCATCCTGCGGTTGTCCGCGTTCGCCGATCCCGGCACGGTCGAGCTGCTGCACACCCCGGACACCTCCGGAGTGCTGGCGGCGACGGTCAGCGTCGAGGGCACCACGGCGGTGGTCTTCGCCTGCGATCCCCGCTACCAGGGTGGGGCGATGGGCGGCGACGGCTGCGCGCACATCGTCGCGGCCTATGAGCGGGCGCTGCGTGACGGGGTGCCCGTCGTCGGCATCTGGCATTCCGGAGGCGCCCGGCTGGCCGAGGGCGTCGTCAGCCTGGACGCGGTGGGCAAGGTCTTCGCCATCATGACCAGGGCGTCCGGCCGGATCCCGCAGATCAGCGTCGTCATCGGAGCCGCCGCCGGTGGCGCCGCATACGGCCCGGCGCTCACCGACGTCATCATCCTCGGGCCCGACGGCCGGGTCTTCGTCACCGGCCCGGACGTGGTCCGCTCGGTCACCGGCGAGGCCGTTGACGCGCTGCGCCTTGGCGGGCCCGAGCCGCACGGTCGGCGATCCGGAGTAGTCCACATCGTCACGGAGACGACCGAGGATGCCTACCGCCGCGGCCGCGACCTGGTGACGCTGCTGGGCGCGCCTGGCCGCGTCGATCCGGCGGCGGTCACCGACCTCGACGCGGGGGCTCACCTACCCGCCTCGGCCAAGCGCGCCTATGACGTCCACCCGGTGGTCGACACCGTGCTGGACTCCCCGATGCTCGAACTGCATCCCCGCTGGGCGCCCAACGTCGTGACGGCGCTCGGCCGGCTCGGCGGCGGCAGCGTCGGGATCGTCGCGAACAACCCGATGCGCCTGGGTGGCTGCCTGGACTCCTCCTCCGCCGAGAAGGCCGCGCGGTTCGTCCGGATGTGCGACGCCTTCGGTATCCCGCTGATCGTCCTGGTGGACGTGCCCGGGTACCTGCCAGGCGTCGGCCAGGAGTGGGACGGCGTGGTGCGCCGTGGCGCCAAACTCCTGCATGCCTTCGCCGAGTGCTCGGTGCCGCGGATCACGCTGGTCATGCGCAAGGCATACGGCGGCGCCTACATCGCGATGAACGCCCGCTCCCTGGGCGCCACCCGGGTGCTGGCTTGGCCGACCGCGGAGGTTGCCGTCATGGGCGCGATCGCGGCAGTCCGGATCCTCCATCGGCGCCGGCTGGCGGAGGTACCAGACGACGACCGTGCGCGGGTCGAGGCCGAGTTGGCGGCCGAGCACGAGGTACTGGCCGGAGGGCTGCAGCGGGCCGTGGAGATCGGCGTCATCGACGAGGTGGTGAGCACCGGGACCACCCGCAGCGCGCTGGCCACCGCCATCGCAGCGGCGCCGGCAAGGCGTGGGGACCACGGCAACATCCCGCTGTAGTCCGGCGACTCGCCGGGAGTTCATCCCACTTGATGCAGCCAGCGGACCGGCGCGCCGCCCTCGGGCGCCATCCGGAAGGGTTCGAGTTCGGCGTCCCAGGACTCCCCCAGCGCCAGCGACAGCAGCCGACGCATCTCCTGCGGGTCCCCGGCGTCCAAGGCGGCCCGGATCCGGTCCTCGCCGATGACGGCGTTGCCGTGCACGTCGATGACCGCGTGATGCAGCCCGAGGTCGGGGACATGACTCCACCGGCCGCCGTCGCAGCCGCGGCTGGGCTCCTCCGTCACCTCGTAGCGCAACTGCGCCCAACCGCGCAGCGCGCTGGCCAGCCGGGCACCGGATCCCTGCTCACCGTTCCATGGGAACTCAGCCCGCCAGAGTCCGGGCGCGACGGACTGGGTCACCCAGTGGAGATCGACCTGGTGGCCCATGATGCGACCTGCTGCCCACTCGACGTGCGGGCATACAGCACGAGGTGCGGAATGCACATAGAGCACTCCGCGGGTGTAGACGGCCATCGGTCCTCCTGAGCTCGAGGTGCGTCTTCCCCTACGACCTCGTGCTTCGGAACGACCATGACGTGATCCAGTTGTTGCTTGCGAGACGAGTATGCGGCCATCCGTCTCCTGCCGCCAGGGTTTGCGAGGAGATACTGGCACCATCAGCGACATCGACATCGGTACCGGACGGATATCGGCGACACGCGAGGAGGCGAGATGACGACACGGCGTGGATGGGATCGCACCTGGTCCCTCGCCTGCTATACGGTCGCGGCTGTCCCGGTGCAGGCGTTGGCCCGGCGGCTGGGGCTGCCTTACAGCTCGCCAGCGCCCACCGCGAGACTGCTGCTGGTTCCCGCGACCTTGGCCGTGGCTGCGGTCAGTGCGACGGCAGGCGTGGCCGTGGCGCAGGCGGCGGGTCGCGGCACCGGGGCCACCGCTCGAGCGCTGCGGCCGCTGCGCGCCGGACTGGTCGGGGCCCTCCCGGTGCTGGGGCCTCTGGTGACGCTGCTGGCCGAACTGCGTACCTCCCGGCGGCTGGCCGGCGCCGGCGGGGGTGCCTGGGTGCGAACCGCGCTCAGCGCCGCGGTGTTGGCGGGGTTGCGCGTGCTGACCTACCGCACGTTGGCTGCGGTGCTGGACGCCGGGCAGGCGGCGAGCCCCCCTCCGCCGCCGCCGCTGACCCAGCTCAATGTCCGCCCGGCCGATGTGGCACCGGGGCACGAAGACGGCTTCATCGTCTACTTCGACGGCGTAGGCAGGGTGGTCCCGCGTACTACACCGGCCGGGCGCCGCTTCGCCGCCGCCATGGCACATCGGCTGCCGCGCTGGGCTGTCGTCATGTCCTTGATGCCCAACGACGTCACGCAGCAGCCGGCGTGGCGGCGACCGCTGACCGGGCCGCTGTGGCGGCGACTGATGCGCCGCGACCCGAGGTGGCTCATCGGCAGAGGCGTCTGGGAGGCCGTCGTCGCGCTCGATCGGCGCTACCGCGACCGGCTCGCCGCCGACCATACGACCGCTGTCCTCGCGCACTTGGCAGCCGCCGGCTACCGGCCCGGCAGCGGCGTCCCAGTGGTCTTCGTCGGCCTGTCGGCGGGGGCTCAGACAGGACTGCGCTGCGCCTCGGACGTGGCGCGCGCGCTGGGGGCACCGTTGGACGTGGTGGGCATCGGAGCGTTCTGCGATGGCGCCGCGGACCTCTCGGCGGTGCGCCGGGTGCATAGCGCGGTCTCGTGGGGAGACTCTGCTGAGATGGCGCCCGTGCTCTTCTGTTCCTCACGATGGACCGCGCTCGGGGTGGGCGCCTGGTCGCGGGCCCGCCGCCGCCGGACCGTGATCGTGCACCGCCACGACTGGGCGACCCATGTCGGGCGCACCGGATACCTGGGCGAGGCGATCACCGACGACGGCCGCACCCGGCTCGGCCAGGCCGCCGACCTGGTGGCACGCGCCGCTCGCGAGCTGGACCATCACAGTCACCGGCGACGGACCTCTCCCGCGGCAGGCACGCCATGACCGTGCCGAGGCGCCCGGCACCGCTGGCCGCCACCGCCCTGAACGCGGCTGACGGCAGCCATGCCCACGACGACCCGGCAGCCCGGCTGGAGGCCGCACACGCGACGGCCGCTGCGGTCGTCAACCATTTGGCCGGCAGCGCAGACACCGACGCGACGGCCCGGATGAGCGCGGCGATGGACACCGACGACGGCCTCGACGCCGCGGCGCGGCTGTGGTCGGTGGCCGCGCCGGTCTCGCTGCCGGGAGCCCTGTGGCGTCTCGTCGCGCTGCGGGCCGGTGTGCGCCGCGACCCCGTCCAGGCGGCACGTGACTTCGACACCGGACGCAACCACGTGCCGGTCTCGGAGGTGGTGGCAGGGGTGGGCGACCCGCCCGGTCCGCAGGAGGTGCTGGGCCTCGTCGACGCCGTGCTGTGCGGAGTGGGCGGCGTCAACTTCGACGCCACACTGGAGCGGGCAGCGGCCTTCGCCCGGGTGGTCGCCGTCGGCCGGTCCTTCCGCGCCGACGACGAGGACGCCACGCCGGCGAGAGTGCCGGTGACGGTCCCGACCGGGACGAACGGCGACCGCGGCAGAGACCTGACGCGATCGGCGGCGGCGCTGATCACCACCGCTCAGCAACTGGAATCCGCCGCCCGGCGGTGGCGCTTGGGAGACCTCGCCTGAAGGCTGTGCGCCGGACCGGGAGCGCCTCACGGCGCGGGGCCGCTCGAAGCGGCTAGGTATGGAGCCCGGGGCTTCCGCGGTCCGGCGTGCGCCAACGGTAACCGATCGAGTGCGAGCCGCCAAAGCCACTGTCCTGGGTCGGCTCAGGGCGGGATACAGGCACAAGTCGGCGGCCCAAGCACACTGGTGCGATCGTGCATGGCGTGATGCCAGTGCTCGAGGCTGCCGCCGGCATCGTCGTCGGTTTCGTGGTCGGGCTGCTCGGTGGCGGTGGCGCCGTGCTGACCCTGCCACTGCTGGTCAGTGGCTTCGGTGTGACACCGGTGGCGGCGACCACGGTGTCGCTGGCCGTGGTGGCAGCCGCGTCGGTCGTGGCGCTCGCGGTGCACGCCCGGACCGGCACGGTGAGGTGGCGGACCGGCTTGGTGATCAGCGCCGTAGGGGTGGCGGCCAACGCGGCAGGCTCGCTGCTGGCCACCGTCGTGGCCGGGCCGGTGCTGCTGGTGGGCTTCGCTGCGCTGCTGGTCGTGGGGGCGTCACGAATGATCTGGGGCGCTGACCAGGACACGTCGCCCGGCCTCACGGGCCACCGTCGGCTCGCCGTCGTCGCCTTCGCCACCGTGACAGGATTCGTCACGGGGCTGCTCGGGGTGGGCGGCGGTTTCCTGGTGGTGCCCGGCCTGGTGCTGGTCCTGGGCTTCCCGGTGGCTGCAGCCGTCGCCACCAGCCTGCTGGTGCTGGTGCTCAACGCTGTCGTGGCCCTGGCGGCCCGGGCGTTACTCGTGCCCGGTGACATCCCGTGGTCGCTCCTCGTGCTGATCGCCGGTGGCGCGGCGGTGGGAGCGGGCCTGGGGGCCCTGGCATCGCGCCGGGTGCCGGCGGCCGGGTTGCGTCGCGGCTTCGGGCTGCTGCTGCTGGCAATGGCGGGCGTCACCGTGGCCGAGGCCGTCATCGCGTGGTGACCCGGTGATGATGGGCCGAGTGAGCCCGCCCCAATCACCGCCGCACACTGCGCCTGTGGCCACGGCACCGGGGTACGCCTTCGTCATCACCGGGGTCGCGCTGTTCTCGCTCAACGCCGGAACGTCCGCCGTGGTCCTCGACGGGGGCGTGTCACCGGTGGCGCTGACGGCGGTCCGCCTCGTCGGCACGGCCGTCATCCTCGGTGCGGCGCTGCTGCTCAGCGGCCGGGTGGCGACACTGGCGGTGCCGCGGCGGCAGTGGCCGGCGATCGTGGCGTACGGCGCCGGCGGCGTGGCGCTGGTGCAGTTGGCCTATTTCGTGGCCATCGACCGGTTGCCCATCGGGCTGGCCCTGCTGCTGGAGTACACCGCGCCGCTCATCGTCGCCCTGGTCGCCAGGTTCGCCCTGCGGCAACAGGTCTCGCGCCTGGTGTGGCCGGCTCTGGCCCTGACCATGCTGGGCCTCGTCCTGGCGACCAGGGTCGAGGCCGGCGATCGGCTGGACCCGGTCGGCGTGATCGCCGCGCTGGTCGCCGCGTTGGCGTTCGCCACCTACTTCTTGCTCGGGGAGCGCCTGGTTCGCGACCGCGACCCGTTGAGCACCACGTTCTGGGGTTTCGCGATCGCGGCCGTCGCCACCCTCGTGCTGGCATCGCCCTCGTTGCTCCAGGCCGTGCGCGCCGTGGGCTCCCGGACGGACCTGCCCCCGGCGCTCGGCGGTGGCGAGGTCGCGACCGGGTGGTTGCTGCTGACGGTGATCCTGTTCGGCACGTTGGCGCCGTTCGCCGCGGCCACCGCGGCGCTGCGATAACTACCGGCCACGGTCGTCACCGTGATCGCCACCGGCGAGGTCGTCGGTGCCGCACTCGTCGCGTGGTGGTGGTTCGGAGAATCGTTGCGACTGGTCCAGGTCGCCGGTTTCGCGCTGGTCATGGCCGGAGTGGTGCTTGCGCTGCTGTCCCGGGCCGGACTGGGCCGTCCCGGCAGACCGGACCGCGCCGCCAGTTGACGACGCCCCCCCGACCCGCCATTTCTCGACAAACGGCGCCCACGCGAGTCCCCCAAGCGGCCATTAGTCGACAAACGGCGCCTCCAGAGGTCCTGGGCGCGGGCCTTTGTCGACAAACGGCGGGGGGTTGATACCGAGACGGGTGAGCAGGCCTGACAGGGTTGTGTGCCATGACGGCCGCCGATCTAGCCCACCGCTTCCCGTCCGACTTCGTGTGGGGGGCTGCCACCGCCTCCTACCAGATCGAGGGGGCCGCGACCACGGACGGCCGGGGCCGATCGATCTGGGACACCTTCAGCACGACCCCGGGAGCAGTGCTCAACGGTGACACCGGTGAGGTGGCCACCGATCACTACCACCGGTGGGCCGAGGATGTCGCGCTGATGGCGCAGCTCGGGCTGCGGGCCTACCGATTCTCCGTGGCGTGGCCGCGAATTCAGCCGGGAGGCAAGGGCACCAACCCCGCCGGGCTCGACTTCTATGCCCGGCTGGTCGACGCCTTGCTCGATGCCGGCATCGCTCCGGTCGCCACGCTTTACCACTGGGACCTGCCTCAGGAGATCGAGGACGCGGGCGGGTGGCCGGCCCGGGAGACCGCCGAACGCTTCGCCGAGTACGCGGGCATCGTCGCGGGATCGCTAGGTGACCGGGTCGCGACGTGGACGACATTCAACGAGCCATGGTGCGTCGCCTATCTGGGGTACGCCGCGGGGGTGCACGCCCCCGGCCGGCGAGAGCCGGCCGCCGCCTTGGCGGCCGCTCATCACCTCAACCTCGGGCACGGCCTGGCGACGCGGGTCATCCGGGACACGGTCCCCGGCGCCACGGTCGCGCTGACCCTCAACGTCCACCACATCCGACCGGCCACCGACGCCGAGCCCGACCTCGACGCGGCCCGGCGCGTGGACGCCGTCGCCAATCGGGTGTTCCTCGGCCCGGCCCTGTCGGGCTCCTATCCGGACGACCTGTTCCGGACCACGGCGGGGATCACCGACTGGGGATTCGTCCGCGACGGTGACGTGACCACCGCCCACGCCGGGGGCGTCGACGTGCTGGGTGTCAACTACTACACCCCGACCGTGGTGCGTCATTGGGACGGCACGGCCGCCCGCCTGACCGCCGACGGGCACGACGGCTCCGGCGCCTCGCCCTGGGTGGGTTGCGAGGACGTGGAATTCCCGCCGCAACCGCACCCGGTCACCGACATGGGCTGGCCGGTGGACCCGACCGGGCTGCGGGACCTCCTGCTGAGGCTGTCCAACGACTACCCCCGCCTACCGATGCTGGTGACCGAGAACGGCGCGGCCTACCCGGACGACACCCGCCCGGCGGGTCCGCTGCGCGATGACGACCGGATCGCCTATCTCGACACCCACATCGCGGCCGTGGCCGATGCCCGGGATGCGGGCGCAGACGTGCGCGGCTATTTCGTCTGGTCGCTGCTGGACAACTTCGAGTGGTCCTTCGGGTACTCCAAGCGGTTCGGCATCGTCCGGGTGGACTACGCGACGGGCGAGCGGTCCTGGAAGGACAGCGCCCGCTGGTATCAGCAGTTGCTCGCCGCAGCCCGACCCTGACCCCGCGTTGACCGCCACGCTGTCCACAGGGCTCGCAGCAACCGCGGGTCAACAGGCCGGCCGGGCGGACCTGGCTCGGGTGACCGGCGCCGCACTACACATGGGCCATGGACATCCCAGCACGCAGACCCGACCCGGTCGTCTTCGGCTACGTGCGGCTGCTTCCTGCTCCCGGACCGAACGAGGCCAGGGCGGCCCTGCGGCACTTCACCGACCGCCAGGGCATGGTGCTCGCTCAGGTGTTCGTCGAGGCTGACAGCGGTGGGCGGCGACCCGCGCTGGCATCTCTCATCGAGGCGATCAGCTTCCACGAGGTGGTGGGCATCGTCGTGCCGAGCCTCGACCACCTGGCCGATGAGGCACCGGCGCAGGCGACCGCGCGGGCCCGGATCGAGCGAGAGGCCGGTGTTCCGGTGCTGATCGCCCAGGCACCCCCGTAGGCCCCCCGGACCGCCGGCACCTGCCCAGCGGTCCGGGTCACTAACCTTCTGGCATGACTACTCACGCGGGCGAAGACTTCGTCGCAAACCTCGGGAGTCGGCTCAACTTGCTGCGCGCGGGCGTGCTGGGTGCCAACGACGGGATCGTCTCGGTCGCGGGCCTGGTGGTCGGGGTCGCTGGGGCGACGACCGACCGCACCGCCATCGCGGTGGCGGGTATCGCCGGGCTCGTGGCGGGCGCCTTCTCGATGGCCGGTGGCGAGTACGTCTCAGTCAGCACGCAGCGCGACACCGAGCGGGCCACCCTGGACAAGGAGCGGTGGGAGCTTGACACGATGCCGGAAGTGGAGCTGACGGAACTGGCGGGCATCTACGAGCGCAAGGGGATCAGCCCGGACGTCGCACACGAAGTTGCCCGCCAGCTGACTGCCCACGACGCTCTCGGAGCTCACGCCGAGGCCGAGCTGGGCATCGACCCCGAATCCCTGACCAGCCCGTGGCAGGCGGCCCTCGCCTCGTTCGTCGCCTTCGTCCTCGGAGCTTCGCTGCCGCTGGTGGCGATCCTGCTGCCGGTCTCCGGGTCGCGGGTCACGTCGTGCGTGGCGGCGGTCGTGCTCGCGTTGACCCTGACCGGCTGGATCAGCGCCCGCCTCGGTGGCGCCAATGTCGGCCGTGCGGTGCTGCGCAACGTCGGGCTCGGCCTGGTCAGCATGCTCGTCACGTACTGGGTGGGCCGCCTCGTGGGTACCCAGATCTGACCTTCGTCACCGAGCGGTCGGCACCGCTCGACCCACCGGCACGACCTGCCGAATGGTTAGCACAAATGTTCGATGGCGTGGCATCCTCGACTGCTATGGCGTACGGCGGCATGCGGTTGACTCCGGGGGCACCCATCGGTCAGCGGGTGTCCGGGGACAGTGCGGCCAAGCAGCCCTCGGACAAGGCGACCCGCGCAGACCCGCCACTGCACTGCTGGGTGACCCACCCCGGTACCGATCGCTGCCCCGGTGTCCTCGTGGAGTGGCAGCACGACGGGGACCAATGGTGGGGTCTGGTCGTGTTCGTCGCCGACGACAAGGGGCGCTCGGTGGTGGTCACCCGGCTGGTGCCGGCCGCCGCCCTGTCACCGGCGTGAGCAATCAGACCAGCAGCGGGTCCATGGTGATCGACACCAGGCTCGGTCCTTGGTGACCGATCGCCTCAGTCAACGCCGGCAGCAGTTCCTGTCGCGAGGTGACCCGGTAGCCGCGCACTCCGCACAACTCGGCGAAGCGGGCGAAGTCGGGGTTGCGCAACGATGTCTGCCATACCTGCCACTCCCCTGCCCGCTGCTCCTTGGAGATCTTCCCGAGTTCACTGTTGTCCAGCACGACGTGGGTGATTCCCATGTCGTACTTGGCAAGTGTCGTCAGTTCCATCGCGTACTGCCCCAGGCCACCGTCGCCACTCACGCTGAGCACCGCACGTGACCCCCCGACGACCGCCCAGGCCCCCATCGCGGCCGGCAGCGCGAAGCCGATCGGCGGTAAGGCCGACGTCGCCCAGAACGGGGACGGCCACGGGGTGGAACCGGCCCAGGGCCATCGCATCGCGGTCGACCTGGACGATCTTCTTGTACGAGGCGATTCCGGTGTGGTTGGAGAACGACGCGCCGAAGGCCAGCACGAGGTCGCACTCGTTCATGAACCACGACGCGATCGGAGTGCCGCTACGGCCCAGCACCCCGCAACCCAGCGGGTGGCGGTCACCGACCAGACCCTTCGCCTTGAACGTGGTCACGATCGGCGCCCCCAGGTGCTCGGCCAGCGCCAGCACCTCGGTCATGCCGCCCTTGGCGCCGGAACCGACAACGATGACCGGGCGATGCGCAGCACGGACGGCTGCGATCGCGGCGGCCACGACGGAGGGGACCGGTGCTACCCGCGGGTCGGGCAACCGGCCCACCGGGGATCCCGGGGCGGCATCACTCGGGATGTTCTGCACCTCGTCCGGGAACACCAGGTGAGCGACCCCGCGCTCGACCAGGGCCGTCTTGCACGCAAGAGTGGTCAGTTCAGCGTGATCGCTGCCCGCGAGCACTGTCCGCGAGTAGGCGGCGACATCGTTGAACGCCCCGGTCAGGTCGACGTCCTGGAAGGCACCGCGGCCCAGCACGGCCGAGGGCACCTGGCCCTGACAGCGCCAGCACCGGGGCCCGGTCCGCTCGGGCGTCGTAGAGCCCGGTCAACACGTTGGTGGATCCCGGGCCGGCGATACCGAAGCAGGCGGCGAGTCGCCCGGTCAGCTTGCCGTAGGCCGAGGCCGCGAAGGACGCCGCGCCCTCATGACGGATGCCCACATAGGTGACGTCCCCGCGCTCCTGCGCGACCCGCAATGCATCCGCCAATCCCAGGTTGGAGTGCCCCACCATCCCGAAGACATGGCTGACCCCCCACGCCACCATCGTCTCCACCACGACATCGGCCACGGTCCGCCCGCGCGGCCGCTCCAGCGGCAGCGCCACATGCACGACGCCGCCACGGAGCTCCGTCCGGTACGCGGCGGGCGCGTCGCTGAACCCTGGCGGGGGCCTGCCGTTGCACGGCGAGTAGTCGTACCCGTGCCACGGGCAGCGCAGCCAGCCACGCTCGATCGACCCCTCCCCGAGCGGCCCACCCTGGTGGGGGCACCGATTGTCGAGTGCGCCGAACACGTCACCCGAGCAGGTGATGGCCAGCGTGCGATGGCCCACCGTGACAGTCGTCACCCGGCCCTCGGGTAAGTCGTCGACGTCGATCGCTCGGTGCCAGGCGAACTCGCCCTGCGGCAGATCCGGCGTGACCGCGCTCGGCACAGCGACGGCGGCGGCGACGGCCGGCCCGGCGCCGGTGCTCATCGATGCTCCGGGTTCGGGAAGTCGAACCGGCATCCGGCATCCCACTGCGAGCGCTGGTTGCCGTACGCCGGCATGCCACCGGCGCGCTTGAGCAGCCGCGCCGTGTGCAGCAGGTTCCATGTCATGAAGGTCGTGTTGCGGTTGGTGAAGTCGTTGTCCGGGCCGCCGGAGCCCTCGTCGGCGTAGGACGGACCCGGCCCCGCCTCGCCGATCCAGCCGGCGTCGGCCTGCGGCGGCACCATGAAGCCGAGGTGCTGCAGCGAGTAGAGGACCTCCATGGCGCAGTGCTTGATGCCGTCCTCGTTGCCGGTCACCAGGCAGCCGCCGACCCGGCCGTAGTAGGCGTACTGCCCGGCGCCGTTGAGCTGGCTGGAGTTGCCGTACAGCCGCTCGATCACCCGACTGCACACCGACGACTTCTGCCCAAGCCAGATCGGCGTCATCAGCACCAGGATGTCAGCAGCGATGACCTGCTCAAAGATGGGCGGCCAGTCGTCTCGGGCCGCGCCGTGCTCGGTCATGTCGGGCCAGACCCCGGGCGCGAGGAGATGGTCGACTGCCCGGATGACGTCCACGGTGACGCCGTGCTCGCGCATGATCGAAATGGAGGTGTCGGCCAGTACCTGGGTGTTGGACAGCTCGGGTGACGGCTTGAGGGTGCAGTTGATGTAGACGGCTCGCAGGTCGTGGAAGTCGAGGTCAAGGGTGTCAGTGGGTGTCACGGCGTTGATCGACATGGGGCCGCTCCTGGGGGGGTGGGGACGGTTCGGGGCTGACTGCGTCGCCCGGACGGTGGAACAGGCCGAGGGCGATCAGGGGGAAGAAGAGGACCGACAAGAGTCCAGCCGCCACCAGCGCAGCCGCCACTGCTGGGGAGACGAGGCCGAGTTCGCTGCCGAGGGCGGTCGCGGCCACGACGAAGGGCAGCGTCGTGGCCTGCAACAGGGCGGCGGCCGCGACTTCGCGGGTACCGATCGCGCCCCGGTAGAGCAGCGCCGGCACCCCTCGCACGACGAGCAGCGCCACCACGAAGAGCGGCACCAGCAGCAACGCCGAGCGGTCTCCCAGCAGCGCCTTGAGGTCGAACTGCAGCCCGCTGGTGACGAAGAAGACCGGGATCAGGAAACCGAACCCGATCCCGTCGAGCTTGGCCCGGAACACCGGGCGGACACGCTCGCCGCCGCGGTCAAGCCATCCCAGTAGCAGCCCGGCGAGGAAGGCCCCGAGCAGGGTCTCCACACTGAGCGCCGAAGCGAGCGCGAGGAACCCGATGAGCAACGCGATGACCCCCCGCACCCGGATCTGAGCGGTGGTGTCGGCCAGCCGGGTGAACTCCCCCATCACCCGGGCGAGGCTCGCCACCCGCCCGGCAATACTCAGCAGCACGACCATGGTCACCACCAGCGCGACGATGAGCGCCACCGCGGCGCCGGGCCCGCCGCCACCGGTGGAGAACACGACGCTGAGCAGGATGACCGCGCTGACGTCACCCAGCGTCGCACCAGCGATGATCAGCTGACCCGCCTCGGTGTCGGCGACCCCAGCGTCCTTGAGGACCGCCACGACGATGCCCAGCGCACTCGTGATCAGGATGATCGCTACCAGTACCGGTGAATCGACCGCGCCGGTCACTGCGAGCAGCCCGGCCACTGTCGCCGCAAGCACCAGGCTGACGGCCAGGCCGCCGCTGGCCAGGGCGAGGCGACGCCCCCGCAGGCCCTCGAGGTCTACCTCGAGGCCGGCCAGCATGAACAGCATGGCCAACCCCAATACCGAGAGCAGCTGGATCGGCAGGTCGACGGTGACCCAGCCCAGCACCGAGGGACCGAGGATGATTCCGACGATGATCTCCGCGACCACGGTCGGCAGCTTCACAGCGGGGAACAGGCCCAGCACGAACGGCACCGCGAACGCCGCGATGACCACCACGAACAACCCCATGAACGAGACCTCGGGCACGGAGATCACTGTGACAGCGGCGTCGCCGTACCGATACCGGTCGTTGCTCCCGACCCCCGCCCGTCACATCTTCGTCATTCGTCACGGCCTGGCGGTGACGGTGGCCACGTGCCGGTCCCGTGGAAGTGCGTAAGACTCCTGCCATGGCGACTGCACAGGGCAACGACTACGACCTCGTCGTGATCGGCTCCGGGCCGGGGGGACAGAAGGCAGCCATCGGCGCGACGAAACTGGGCAAACGAGTCGCCGTGGTGGAGCGCAAGCACATGGTCGGCGGGGTGTGCATCAACACCGGCACCATTCCCAGCAAGACGCTGCGCGAGGCCGTCGTCTACCTCACCGGGATGTCGCAGCGCGAGCTGTACGGCGCCAGCTACCGCGTCAAGGGCAACATCACCATCGAGGACCTGTTCGGCCGCACCCAGCACGTCATCGGCCGCGAGGTCGAGATCGTCCGCACCCAGCTGATGCGTAACCACGTCGACCTGCTGGCCGGCAGCGCGGCCTTCACCGATCCGCACACCGTGTCGGTCACGGACGAGCACGGCAATCGTTTCGCGTCGGTCACCGGCGACCACTTCGTCATCGCCACAGGTACCGCGCCCGCCCGGCCGACGTCGGTCGAGTTCGACGAGCGCCGCGTCGTGGACTCCGACGGCGTCCTCGCCCTGGAGAGCGTGCCGTCCTCGATGGTCGTGGTAGGTGCCGGCGTCATCGGAATCGAGTACGCCTCGATGTTCGCCATGCTGGGAACCAGGGTCACCGTCGTCGACAAGCGCCCCGTCATGCTCGACATCTGCGATCCCGAGGTCGTGGAGTCGCTGAAGTTCCACCTGCGTGACCTGTCGGTGTCGTTTCGCCTCGGCGAGGAGGTCGCCCGCGTCTCAGCGAACGAGTACGGCACGGTGACCAGCCTGGTCTCGGGTAAGCGGATCCCGGCCGACACCGTGATGTACTCCGCCGGCCGGCAGGGGCAGACCAGCCAGCTGGACCTGCCGGCGGCAGGACTGGAGGCCGATTCACGGGGCCGGATCAAGGTCGACACGACCTACCGGACATCGGTTCCCCACATCTATGCCGTGGGTGACGTCATCGGCTTCCCGGCGTTGGCGGCCACCAGTATGGATCAGGGACGGTTGGCCGCCTACCACGCCTTCGACGAACCTGTTCGCGACCTGACCGCCCTGCAGCCCATTGGCATCTACACCATTCCCGAGATCTCCTACTGCGGGAAGACCGAGCAGGACCTCACCGGCAGCGCCGTGCCATACGAGGTGGGCGTGGCCCGCTACCGCGAGCTGGCCCGCGGCCAGATCCTCGGCGACTCCTACGGCATGCTGAAACTGCTGGTCCACAGCGAGACCCGGGAGCTGCTGGGCGTCCACGTGTTCGGCACGTCCGCCACCGAACTCGTTCACATCGGGCAGGCCGTGATGGGCTGCGGCGGAACCGTGGACTACCTCGTGGACACCGTCTTCAACTACCCGACGCTGTCCGAGGCCTACAAGGTCGCCGCCCTGGACGTCACGAACAAGCTGCGACAAGTGGCGAGATTCAGCAGCTGAGCTTACTCGGCGAGGAACGTCAGCAGTGCGGTGTTGAACTGCGCCGGGTGTGTGGCGGTGAAACCGTGGGGGGCGCCGTCCAGGACGACCAGGCGGCTGCCGGTGATCGCCTTGTGAGTGCGGGCGCCGCTGACCTCGAACGGCACCGTACCGTCGGCGCTGCCGTGGATGACCAGGGTGGGCACGGTGACCGCGGCCACGTCGGCGCGGAAGTCCGTCTTGCCCCACGCCGTGATGCACTCCAGAGTCGCTTGCGGCGACGCCCACGCCGCCATGTCGACGTGATAGGCGCGGGCCGGGCCACTGATGAGGTCACTGCGGTCACCCGCCCCGAAGAACGCCGTCATGAACGTGTCCAGGAAGGCGATCCGATCGCCCCGCACGCCGCCCTCCAACTGCGCGATCGTGGCGTCGTCCAACCCCCCCTCGGGGTTGTCCGGCGCGGCATACAGGTACGGCGTGACCGCACCGGCCAGCACCGCCTGAGCCACCCGGGCGGTGCCATAGCGCGCGATGTACCGGACCACCTCACCGCCGCCCATCGAGAACCCCACCAGGGTGGCGTCACGCACATCAAGGTGCGTCAGCAGCGCGTCGAGATCCGCAGCGAAGGTGTCGTAGTCATACCCACCCCACGGCTGCGACGATGCACCGAAACCACGACGGTCATAAGTGATGACCCGATACCCCGCCTCCACCAGGACCGGAACCTGCGCCTCCCACGAGCGACTGGACAACGGCCAGCCGTGAATGAGCACCACAGGCCGACCCGCGCCCACATCAGCGTAGGACAACTCGATGGGCAGACCGTTCTCGAAACCAACCCGGATCAACGCCATGACACCACCCTGCCAAACCACGGCGACGTACGCATCAGCTAGCCCCGTCGGAGATGGTCCGGCGACTGAACCTGAGTGTCCGACCCACCGGATCCCCGCATCGCGCAGGCGGCTGCGCGGCGGATCCAGCCGAGTCCGCCAGACTGTTGCATGGCCAAGTCCCGTGCTGCCAAGAACAACAGAGCCGTGCCCGCCGAGAGAGCCGCGAGGATCCCCGTGACGGTCTACCGGAAGGAACTCCTGCGATTGCAGGGGGACCTCGTCCAGATGCAGGAGTGGATCCGGTTCAGCGGCTCCCGGCTGGTCGTGATCTTCGAGGGCCGCGACGCCGCAGGCAAGGGCGGGACCATCCAACGGGTCTCGGCCTACCTCAACCCCCGGGTATGCCGCATCGTCGCGCTGCCCGCCCCGACGGAGCGGGAACGGACGCAGTGGTACTTCCAGCGATACGTCGATCACCTGCCGGCGGCCGGAGAGATCGTTCTGCTCGACCGCAGCTGGTACAACCGCGCGGGCGTCGAACGTGTCATGGGATTCTGCACTCCGCACGAGTACAACCGGTTCATGCGGCAATGCCCCATCTTCGAGAACCTCCTCATCGAGGACGGGATCCTCCTTCGCAAGTACTGGTTCTCGGTGAGCGACGTCGAGCAGGCCAGGCGCTTCAAGGAGCGCCTCGGCAACCCCCTCAAGCAATGGAAGCTGTCCGAGGTCGACCTTGAGTCGATCAGCCGCTGGGACGACTACTCCCAGGCCAAGGACGACATGCTGGTGCACACCGACACCGACGTCTCACCCTGGTTCGTCGTCGAGGCCGAAGACAAGAACCGCGCGCGGCTTAACATGATCCACCATCTGCTTTCGAGCATCCCGTGGCAACACGTGGCCCAGCGCGAACTGACGCTGCCCCACCGGTCCAAGGGGCGCGGGTACCAGCGCCCGTCGCGGGAGGTCTCGCGTACGGTCGACGACTACGCGCGGTCACTGCTCGGGTGATGGCCGTCGTCATACGGCCCTCGTCGGGACAGGGAGGTCATTCGACCGGCCTCCGCCAGTGTCTTCTTCGCCTTTTCGATCTTGGCGTGGGCGTTGGTGAGCTTCTTGTTCAGTTCGGCCACGCTGCCGGTCCGGTCGCACATCAGGTGGGCCAGGGCGCGTTCGGTGTCACCGAGCTCGTTGGTGCGGGTCTTCACTGTGGCGTTGGCGGCCTTGCGGGCGGGGTTGTCGATCGGGCGGGTGTTGGTTTCGATGTCGGCGATGTAGTCGGCCAGGGCGTCGACGCCGTGGTCTTCGGATGCGTACTTGAACGCGTTCTCGATCCGCCAGCGGGCCCGCAGTGTGATCAGCAACGCGACCGGGCAGGTGCTGGTGTCGCTGGTCAGGACCTGCAAGACCACCGCCCCGTGCTCGAACAGGGTGATCTGGCGGGCGGTGCCGTACCTGTTGATCTCGACCAGTTCGTCGGCGTAGAGGAGAATCTTGTGCGTGGTCACGCCCCTGGCGTCGGTACTGGTGATGATCGTGGTCATGGGCAGGCCGTGGACCGGGGCCAGCGGGGCCCGCCGGTAGGTGATCCAGTCCGTGTCGGCGTCGCGGCAGGCGGTGAACACCGACGCGTATGCCCCGCCCCGGTCGAACCCCAACATGATCGTCGCGTCGGGTCCGATCACCGTCCGGAGCTCAACCAACGCCGGTGGCAGGGCCTTGGTCAACCCGGACGGTTCCCCGGTGGTGAACACCACCGCCCGCCCGGCCCCGTCCAGCACCCAGGTGTCGGCCCGACCCCGTTGGGTTACACGGTGTTTGGTGTTCCACCCCTCGCCGACCGGTTTCGCGCCGGTGTAGGGCACGAAGTGGTCATCGACGAAGTACACCCCGGACGTGCACGGGTCCTCCGCCAGCATGGCGGTGGCGAACGCCCGTTGCAGCGCCAAGGGATCCAGCCGGTCGGCCAAGGCGCCAAGGCGGCGCCGCAGCGTGGAGCGATCTGGGGAGCCTGCTTTCTCCCGGACAGGGGCCCCCAGTAGCCTGGGGTAACCGATCGGACAGATAGTGACGAGTAAGCGTGGGAAGTATTCGCCGGAGTTTCGTGAGGCGGCGGTTCGTGAGGTGATCGAGAAGTCTCGTCCGGTCGCTGACGTGGCCCGGGAGAACGGTCTGGTCGCTCAGA
>Ga0163144_10007878_pt1 | contig 23231 bp, 19 predicted proteins | sample OliLak19BULKMAT1_FD_123175 | JGI IMG/M metagenome (GOLD analysis project Ga0163144, IMG submission 123175) | Freshwater microbial mat bacterial communities from Lake Vanda, McMurdo Dry Valleys, Antarctica - Oligotrophic Lake LV.19.BULKMAT1 | ecosystem: Environmental > Aquatic > Freshwater >...
CCGAGCTGGTCGGGCGAGGTGCAGCCGAGATAGCCGAGCGTGCGGTCGATCTCATCCTTCGTCATGCCGATGAGATGCGCCATGCCCGCCTCGCCGCCCGCGGCGACGGCGAAGGCGGCGGGCCGCCCCATGAGCACGCCTTCGGCGCCGAGAGCGAGCGCCTTCACGATATCCGTGCCGCGCCGAAACCCGCTGTCGATCAGGACATGCATGCGCTTGCCGACCGCATCGACGACTTCCGGCAGCATCTCCAGCGGCGCGGCGGCGCTCTCGAGATTGCGGCCGCCATGATTGGACATGATGATTCCATCGGCGCCGGAAGCCAGCGCCTGCTCCGCCTCGTCGGCGCGCATGACGCCCTTGATCAGCAGCTTGCCCTTCCACATCCGGCGCAGCTCCTTGAGATGGCCGAAATCGAAACCATAGCGGCGGTTCTTCTGGAAATACTGCGTCGCCGAGAGATTGTCGGTGATCTCCGGCACCTCGGCCGCCAGCACCTTCATGGTCGGCAGACCCTGGCGGATCAGGATGTCCCAGATCCAATGCGGCCGCGACAGGACATGCGCGATGTTGCGCGGCGTCTTGTTGAGCGAGAGCGAGAAGCCGTTTCTCCGGTCGCGTTCGCGCTTGGGCGCGACATGCGTGTCCGTCGTGATGATCAGCGCATCGTAGTTGGCGCGCTGCGCACGCTCGATCATCGCGCGATTCACGCGATCGTCCTTGAAGACGTAGAGCTGGAACCAGAGCTGGCCATCGGGAACCTGCTCGCGCAGATCCTCGATCGAGATCGCCGACACCGTGCTCAGCCCGTAGGGCACGCCGGCATCGCGGCAGGCGCGCGCCATCGACAGCTCGGCATGCGGCGCGAAGTTGCTGAGGCCGCCCATCGGCGCGATCGCGATCGGCGCGGACACGGGCTTGCCCAGGAGCTGGGCGTTGAGACTGCGCGTCGTCACATCCACGATCGTGCGCGGCCTGAAGCGGATGCGCTCGAAGACGGCGCGGTTGTTGCGCACCGCGACTTCGCCCTCGGCGCCGCCATCGATGAAGTCGAAGATCGGCTTGGGCAGATAGCGCGCCGCGCGGCGACGCAGGTCTTCCACGCTATGGATGTCGGAGAAATCGGGCATGGCGCCACCGGTGTTCTTCGTGGATGAAACGGGATGGGCCCCATCGCGCGTTAGTCGCGGGATGGGGCCCTCGTCGTCAGGGTTGGATTGGAAGGCTCAGAGAGTCGGCAGCGGGATCATCGGCATCGAGAGCCATTTCTGGTGCATACGATCGAGCTCGCCGTTCATCGTGTTGAAGAAGATGAAGCTGTTCAGCCATTGCAGCAGCGTGAACTCGCCCATCTTGACGCCCATATGCGCCGGGCTGCGACGGATCAGGAATTTGAGATCGAACTCCTTGTTCGGCGCGCGCTTCATGAGATCGGGAACGATCAGGCTGTTGGTCGCGAAGAGATCCGCTTGGCCCGTGAGATAGGCGGTCGCCGCCGTGGCGTCGTCCTCGGTGCGCATGATATTGGCGCGCGGATTCATCGCCGACAGGCCGAGATCCTGCGTCGTGCCCTTCGCGGCGACGACCTTGAGATTGCCGAGATCGGCCGCCGACTTCACGTTGGCGCTCTTCGGCCCGAACACCGCGAGGTTGGTGTCGGCATAGGGCGCGGTGAACATGATCTGGCGTGCGCGCTCGGGCGTCAGGCCCATCACGGAAATCACGATGTCGACCTTGTCGGTCAGCAGGAACGGAATGCGGTTGGCGCCGGTCACCTGCTGCAGCTCGACTTTGACGCCGAGCGCCTTGCCGACCATCTCGGCGAAGTCGATGTCGAAGCCCTCGGCCTTGCGGTCCTGACTGACCGAGCCGAAGGGCGGCACGTCGAGCGGCACGGCGATGCGCACCACCCCCTTCTTGATGATGTCGGCGAAGGAATCCGCCTTGGCTTCGACGAGTCCTAGGACGAGCGTGGCTGCAGCGAGTGCGGCAGTGACAAAGCGCTTCATGTGCGTGTTCTCCCGGGGTTGGTGTTGCGGATCAGTGAAGCACGGCGTCGAGGAAGGTCACCAGCTCTGGCGTGCGCGGCTTGGCGAGCACGTCGCTCGCCCGCCCTTCCTCCCAGATCTTACCCTCATGCATGAAGATCAGCCGCGTCGCGACGCGGCGCGCGAAGCCCATCTCATGGGTCACCAGCATCATGGTCATGCCCTCGCCGGCGACCTGCTCGAGCACCTTGAGCACCTCGCCGGTGAGTTCGGGATCGAGGGCCGAGGTGATCTCGTCGAACAGCATCAGCTGCGGCTGCATCGCCAGCGAGCGCGCGATCGCCACGCGCTGCTGCTGACCGCCGGAGAGCTGATCGGGATAGGCGTCGATCTTCTCGGCGAGACCGACGCGCGCCAGCACGCGCTGCGCGATCTCACGCGCGGCGGCGGGCGCGATGCCCTTCACCACGCGCGGCGCCAGCGTGATGTTCTTCTCGACCGAGAGATGCGGGAAGAGATTGTAACTCTGAAACACGATGCCGACGCGCTGGCGCAGCTTGCGCAGATCGGTCGCAGGATCGTTGACGACCTGGCCATCGAATGTGATCCGGCCTTCCTGGATCGGTTCGAGCCCGTTGATGCAGCGGAGCATCGTGCTCTTGCCCGAGCCCGAGCGACCGATGACGGCGATGATCTCGCCCGGTTCGACGGCGAGCGACACACGATCGAGCACCGTGTTGGCGCCGTAGCGCTTGACCACGGCGTTGAGCTCAACGAGCGACATGAAGCGTCCTCTCCAGGCGACGGCTCCACTGCGTGAGCGGGAAGCACATCGCGAAATAGATCGCGGCGACCACGATGAACACGGTGAAGGGGCGGTAGGTGGCGGCGTTGGTCAGCTGCCCCTCGCGCGTCAGTTCGATGAAGCCGATGACCGCGCCGAGCGAAGTGTTCTTGATCAGCTGAACGAGGAAGCCGACCGTCGGCGGGATCGCGACGCGCACCGCCTGCGGCACGATGATGTGGCGCAGCTGCTCCGCGAAGCTCAGCCCCAGCGCCGCGCCACCTTCCCATTGCTGGCGCGGGATCGATTGCAGGCAGCCGCGCCAGATCTCGCCCAGGAATGCGCCGGCGTAGATCGAGAACGCCACCGTCGCCGCGATCCAGGGCGAGACCTGCACGCCCGCCACGATGGGAATGCCGAAGAAGAACACGAACAGCCAGGCGAGCAGCGGGATGCCCTGGATGATGTTCACGTAACCGGCCCCGATCACGCGCAGCGGCGCGAAGGGCGAGACGCGCAGCGTGGCGATCAGCACGCCCACGATGCCGCCGCCGACGAAGGCGAGCGCCGTGAGCCCGATCGTCCAGCGCGTCGCCAGGAGCAGGTAGTAGACGTCGATGAGGGCGAATTCGCGGATCATCTGCGGCGGAAGGCGAGCTGGTGAATCCCGGCGAAGATCAGCTTGAAGCCGAGCGCGAGCGCCAGATAGATGACCGCGATCACCACATAGATCTCGAAATCGCGAAACGTGCGCGACTGGATGATCGAGGCGACGTGGAACAGATCGGGCGTCGAGATCTGCGACACCACGCTGGTGGCCAGCATCAGCAGGACGAACTGGCTGCTCAGCGCGGGGTAGACGATCTTCACCGCGGGGAAGAGCACGATGTGGCGAAACACCTGCGGCCCCGACAGGCCCAGCGAATGCCCGGCTTCGATCTGCGCCCTCGGGATCGCTTCCAGCCCGGCGCGGAGGATCTCGATCGAATAGGCGCCGAGATTCACGCCGAGCGCGATCACCGCCGCCGTGGTCGCGTCCAGCCGGATCCCGGCGCTCGGCAGGCCGAAGAATACGATGAAGAGCTGCACGATCAGCGGCGTGTTGCGGATGATCTCGACATACGAAGCGGTCACGACGCGCAGCCACCGCGGCCCGTAGACGAGGGCCGCCGCGCCGGCCAAGCCGATGATCAGCCCGGTGACCATCGTCACCGCCGAGAGCCAGAGCGTGACGATCACGCCCCCGACGATGAAATCAGTCTGCGCCCATATGTCGCGAAAGTTGAAATTGTAGCCCATGCCCCAGGCGGCAACTTACCGGACAGCGCCGCGTCTTGCACTAGTTCACATCCCGGAATTCGCGTCCCGGAGAGGCGTGCAACGGGCCGCATCCAAATCCCGCTCGCGAGCGTAATCTGTGGAACCGCCGCTCGACGCGCGTTTCCCTGGGGAGGTTTCATGAACGCCAGACGCCTCGTGCCGACGCCATCGGCCCATACCTATCCGCTGCTCATCAAGCAGCTCCTGCACACGCCGCTCGCCACCGCGCTGGATCGGGAAATCGTCTATCGCGACCGCTTTCGCACCACCTATCGGGGCCTGCGCGAACGCATCGGGCGGCTCGCCAGCGCGCTCTCCAAGCTCGGCGTGCAGCAGGGTGAGACCGTGGCGGTGATGGATTGGGACAGCCATCGCTATCTCGAATGCTATTTCAGCGTGCCGATGATGGGCGCGGTGCTGCAGACCGTGAACATCCGCCTCTCGCCCGCGCAGATCGAGTACACGCTGGTCGATGCCGAGGCGTCCACGATCCTGGTGCACGCCGATTTCGCGCCGCTGCTCGCCGAGCTGATCGCGAAGCTGCCGCAGCTCCGTCGCGTCATCCTGCTCCACGACGATGCGCCGCCCACGACGCCCTTCGCGGTCGCCGGCAGTTATGAGGCGCTGCTCGCCGCCGCAGCGCCGGATTTCGAGTTTCCCGAACTCGACGAGAACAGCGTCGCAACGACGTTCTACACGACCGGCACGACGGGGCTGCCCAAGGGCGTCGCCTTCTCGCATCGCCAGATCGTGCTGCATACGCTGGCTGCCGCGACGTCGCTGGCGAGTCCGGCCGTCGGTCAGCGCTTCCATCGCGGCGCCGTCTACATGCCGCTGACGCCGATGTTCCATGTCCATGCCTGGGGTCTGCCCTATGTCGCGACTCTGCTCGGCGTGAAACAGGTCTATGTCGGGCGCTACACGCCGGACATGATCCTCGCCTTGCGCAAGCGCGAGGGCGCGAGCTTCTCGCATTGCGTGCCGACGATCCTGCAGATGCTGCTGGCGCAAGTCGCCAAAACGAATGAGCGCCTGGACGGCTGGACGGCTGGACGGCTGGACGATGATCATCGGCGGCTCGGCGATGTCGCTCGCCCTGACGCGCGAGGCCATCGCGCGCGGCATCGATGTGTTCTCCGGCTACGGCATGTCCGAGACCTGCCCGATCATGACGCTGGCCCAGCCCGGGCCTGGCAGCGACGAAGAGAACCTCGTGCAGCGCACCCGCACGGGCAAACCGATCGCGCTCATCGAGCTCGCGGTGGTCGATGCGCAGATGAAGCTGCTGCCGCATGACGGCGTCAGCGCGGGTGAACTCAGCGTGCGCGCGCCGTGGCTGACCCAGGCCTATGTGAAGAAGCCGGTGGAATCGGAGCAGCTCTGGGCAAGCGGCAGGCTCCACACCGGCGATATCGGCATGATCGGCGCCGACGGCATGGTGCGCATCACCGACCGCGTCCAGTTCGTCGATGCCCTCGACCGCACCAGCGTCGGCAAGATCGACAAGAAGGCGCTGCGCACGCGTTATCTCCCGAGCGGTTGAGTCGGCGCTCGGGTCGTTCTCGCCGGCAGACGCCGAGCGGCAAGCAAAAGAAAAAAGTGGTTCCGGGTTCCGAATTCGGAACCCGGAACCGGCATTCTCAACCAGTCGCCCAAATCTCCACGGCGAAGTGGCAGGCGGACCAGTGGTCCGGTGTGACGGCGTGCTTGGGCGGCAGCGTGGTGGCGCAGATCACTTGCGCGCTGGGGCAGCGGGGGGCGAAGCGGCAGCCGACAGGGGCGGCACCGAGGGCCGAGGGTTCGCCGGCGAGGCGGATGCGTTCGCGCGCGGCGCCGATGCGATGTTCGGGAACGGCGGAGATCAGCAGCCGCGTGTAGGGATGCGCAGGCGCCGCGATCAACGCGTCGGTCGGTCCCTCCTCGATGATCGCGCCGAGATACATCACCGCGATGCGCGTCGACATGTAGCGCGCCACCGCGAGGTCATGGGTGATGTAGAGATAGGACATGTCGAACTCGCGGCGCAGCGCGAGCATCAGATTCATCACGCCGGAGCGCACGGAGACATCGAGCATGCTGACAGGCTCGTCGGCGACGACGAGCTTGGGTTCGAGCACGAGCGCCCGCGCGATCGCGACGCGCTGCAGCTGGCCGCCGGAAAGATCGGCAGGAAAGCGGTCGACGAAGCGCGCCGCGGGTTTGAGCTCGACCTGTTCGAGCATCCGCTCGGCGCGCGCGCGGCGCTCATGCGCATCGCCGATGCCGTGGATCAGCAACGGCTCGACCACGGATTCGAGGATGCGGTGGCGCGGATCGAGAGACTCGTAAGGATTCTGGAAGATCATCTGCACGCGGCGACGATGCGCCTTGAGCGCCGCGCCGCTCAGACCGGCGACATCCGCGCCCTCGAAGCGCAGCGTGCCGGCGCTCGGACGCTCCTGCAGTGTGATCAGCTTGCCGGTGGTGGTCTTGCCCGAGCCGCTTTCGCCGACGAGCGCAAGCACCTCGCCCGCTCCCAGGCGCAGGTCGATGCCATCGACCGCGCGCAGCTGTTGGGGCGCACGCAGCCAGCCGGCGCGCAGATCATAGAACTTGGTGAGGGACTGGGCTTCGAGGAGGCGTTGCGACCCACCACCCCGCGCGGCTGCGCCGCGCTGCCCCTCCTCATCCGAGGAGGGGCGACGAGCAAATTCATTGTCGTCCCTCCTCGAATGAGGAGGGACAGGCCGCGCAGCGGCCGGGGCGGTGCGTGTCGCGAAATGGCACAGCGCCTCATGCCCATCCTCGACGCGCACGCGCGGTGGCGCCTGCTGTCGGCACAGCGCCTCGGCGCTCGCGCAACGCGCGGCGAAACGGCAACCGACGACTTCGCCGCTGGACACGAAAGGTTCGCCGGGTAACGCGGCGAGCATCCGCCTGGCGCCGGTCACGCTCGGCAGGGCCGCCAGCAGCGCGCGCGTATAGGGATGGCGCGGATCGGCGAAGATCCGTGCGGTCGGCGCGAGCTCGACGATCTCGCCGGCGTACATGACGGCGACTTGCGCGCAGGTCTCCGCGACCGCGCCCATGTCGTGCGAGATCAGGATCAGCGACAGGTTCATGCGCCGGCGCAGCGCGTCGAGCTCGCCAAGGATCTGATCCTGGACCAGCACATCGAGCGCCGTCGTCGGCTCGTCGGCGATCACCAGAGCGGGTTCGTGCAGCAGACTCAGCGCGATCATCGCGCGCTGGCGCATGCCGCCGGAGAGCTCATGCGGGTAGGCATTCAGCCGCTCCCGGGGAATGCCGATGAGGTCGAAGACCTCGCCGATGCGTGCCGCCGTCACCGCCGCACTCGCTTCGGGCCGATGCAGACGATGGGCGTCGCGCAGCTGGCGCTCGATCGTCATCACGGGATTGAGCGCGTTCATCGCGCTCTGGAAGATGATCGAGGCGCGCGTCCAGCGCAGGCGCTGCAGCGTTTCAACGCCGCCGCGCATCACGCGCCGCCCATCGCGCAGGATCGGTTCGCCGTCGAGCGTCACGTCACCTGACGTGAGCGCCGCGTTGGGCGCCATCGCCTGGAGCAGCGCCGCGCCCAGGCTGCTCTTGCCGCAGCCGCTCTCGCCGACGATGCCGAGGCTCCCGCCACGGGCGAGCGTGAACGAGATGCCGTCCACCGCGCGGATCGTCTCGCGCCCCAGACGGTATTCGAGACGCAAATCACGCACGTCCAGCATCGGTCCGGCGCAATCCGGCGCCGCTTGCGGCAACTCGATCGCCGCTGCCGGCTTTATCCGCGCGGCCAACCGGCGCAGCTGCGGATTGAGCGCACGATTGAGTCCGTCGCCGAGCAGATTGAACGCAGCGACGAGCAGCAGCAGCGACAAACCCGGAAAGAACGACATCCACGGCGCAAGGCGAAGCTGGCGCTGGCCTTCGAAGATCATACGGCCCCAGCTCACCGCGTTCTGATCGCCGAGCCCGAGGAAACTCAGGCCGGCTTCGGTGAGGATCGCCAGACCCATCAGGATCGTCGCATCGGTGATGATCGGCGCGAGGCCGTTGGGGATCACATGGCGCGCGAGCGTGCGCAGATGCGAGGCGCCGGCTGCGCGCGCGGCCTGCACGTAGATGCGCGACTTCAGGCTCAGCACCTGCGCGCGCATGATGCGCGCCGAGCGCGGCCAGGTCGTCAACGCGATCGCGATCATCGTGTACTCGATGCCGGAGCCGAACAGCGCGACGATCAGCAGCACGAGAAAGAAGGACGGGATCAGCAGAAAGACGTCGAAGATCCGGCTCAACACGGCGTCGACCCGGCCACCGAAATAGCCGGAGAGCGACCCGAGCACGATGCCGAGCAGGCTCGCGATCGCCGAGGAGACGACCGCGACCAGCAGCGCGAGCTGCGTGCCCCAGATCAGCCGCGCGAAGACATCGCGTCCGAAATTGTCGGTGCCGAGAACATGCTCGGCGCCCGGCGGGAGGTAAGGCGCGGCGTCCATCGCGCTGGGATCCGCCAGCGGCAGGAACGGTGCGGCGAGCGCGGTGACGATCGCCAGTGCGATGATGCCGGCGCTGAGCCTGAGCGCGATGCGGCCCATCAGAGCTTCACGCGCGGATCGAGCGCGGCATAGACGAGATCGGTGACCAGCGCCGCGAGCGCGACGGTGATCGACATCGCGATGAACGCGCCCATGATGACGGGCGTGTCGCGCGCGAGGATCGCGTCGTAGATCAGCCGCCCCAGGCCGGGCCAGGAGAACACCGTCTCCGTCAGGACAGCGCCGGTCAGCATCAGGCCGAGCTGGAGACCGAGCACGGTGACCACCGGCAGCAGCGCGTTGCGCAGGGCATGGTGCATGAGGATCGTGCGTTCGGGATAGCCGATCGCGCGCGCGGTGGTGATGTAGCTCTCGCCCATCACCTCGGCGACGGCGCTGCGGGCGAGGCGCACATATTGCCCGACCGACACGGTCATCAGCGCCAACACCGGCAGCACGAGATGCTGCGCGACATCGAGCACGCGACCGAGCCCCTCGCGCGGTCCGTCGACGCTGGCCATGCCCATGCCCGGCAACAGCGGGATGCGCACGGAGAACAGCAGCACGAGCATCAGACCCAGCCAGAACACGGGCACGCTGAACAGCGCCACCGCGCCTGCGCTCACCCAGCTATCGAGCGCCGAGCCGGGGCGGCGCGCGATCCAGGCGCCGATCCAGGTGCCGAGCACGACCGAGAGCAGCAGACTCGTGCCGACGAGCAGCAGCGTCGCGGGAACGCGCGACATGATTTCGGTGAAGACCGGCTCGCGCGAGCGAAAGGAGATGCCGAGATCGCCCGATGCGACCTGGACCAGGTAGCGCCAGAGCTGGTCGTGGAATGGCAGATCGAGGCCATAGCGCGCGCGGATCACCGCGAGATAGGCCGGGTCGGCCGAATCCCCTGCGAGGATGATCGCGATATCGCCAGGCGCGAGATGGATGAGCAGGAAGTTGAGCACGATCACGACAAGCGTGACCGGGATCAGCTGCAGCGCGCGAAACAGGATGTAGCGACGCAGGCGCACGTGGACTCACCACCCTGGCCACGCTGCGCGCGGCCTGTCCCTCCTCGAGTCGAGGAGGGACGACTCAATTTCCTCGTCGCCCCTCCTCGAGTCGAGGAGCGCGCGCGCAGCGCGCGCGGGGTGGTGAGTCCCGGAGCTCACCGTCCCGGCGGCACGACGGAATAGTAGCCGAACCAGGTGATCGCCTTGTCGAAGGCCTCGGGCTCGGTGTTGAAGCCGGACCAGCCCGTGCGGATCACCGTCGTCTTCTGCTCGTTGAACAGATTGATGTAGGGCAGATCGCGGACCAGGGTTTCCTGCACGCGGTGATAGATGCTCTGGCGCTCGGCCTTGTCACGCAGCGTCGCCGCGCGGGTCAGCATCTGGTCGAGCTCGGGGTTCGAGTAGCTCATGTTGTTGCGCCCGCCGCCGGTCATGAAATGCTCGCGATACGCATCCGGGTCCGGCCCATAGCGCGTGAAGTAGCAGGAGATGTCGAAATTCTTCTGCGCCTGACGCGTGAACCACGTCGCCTGGTCGAATTGCTCGAGCCGCGCATTGATGCCGACCTGGCGCAGCTGCTGCACGAGGATCTCCATCATCGCCTTGCAATCCGGGAAATTCGGATTGGTGACGGCGATCGGGAAGCGCCAGCCGCCAGCTCCGCGTGGCAGACCGGCCTCGTCGAGCAGCTTCTCGGCGCGCGCGCGATCGAAGGCCGGGAATTTCGCCTCGCGATTGATGAGCGCGCCCTGGCTCTCGACACTCGCATGCGGCGCGATCGTCCACAGCCCGTTGAAGGCGAGCTTGTTCATCGCCTCGCGATCGATCGCATGCGCGATCGCCTGCCGCACCGCCAGCTTGTCCAGCGGCGCGCGCGTGAGATTGAGCTGGATGTCGCGGCTGAAATGCGACGGGGTGAAGACGATCCTCACCTTGGGATCGCGCTGCAGCGCCGGCACTTCCGCGAGCGGCGGCGCGTATTCGTAGTTGAGGAAGTTGAGCCGGCCGGCATCGAACTCGGCGCGCGCGACATTCACATCGGTGATCTGCCGGAACACCAGCCGATCGACCTTGGGCGCGCCGCGGAAATAGCTGCGATTGGCCTCGAGCTCGACGAGGCCACCCTTCTCCCAGCGCACGAATTTGAACGGGCCCGATCCGACCGGCGCGTTGACCAGCGGCCCGGCGTCGAAACCGTCCTGCCGCTCCCAGAGATGCTTGGGATAGATCTTGCCGGTCCAGGTCGAGACCTGCGCCAGCATCGGCACGAAGCCGATCTCGGCATCCATGAGATGCAGCACGACGGTATTGTCGTCCGGCACCGTGATCTCGCGCACGTTCTTGAGCACGACGAAGGCCGGGTATTTCTTGCGGATGATCGTGTCGAAGGTGAATTTGACGTCGTGGCCGGTGACCGGCTTGCCGTCATGCCAGGTCGCGTTCTTGTGGAGCTTGAACGTCACGCTCTTGCCGTCGTCGCTGGTCTGCCAGCTCTCGGCGAGATCGCCATAGGCGCCGGTGCCCTTGTTCACGCCCCAATCGATCGCGACGAGATGGCTGTAGACATTGCTCGTCGGCGCGAAGCCGAGCGAGTCGGACGCGAAATTCGGGCTGAGCGTCTTCGGCTCGCCGAGCTGCGGCACCACGAGCGTGGCCGGCGCCTGGGCCGACGCCGCGGACATGAGCAATGGCAAGGCGACGATGGTCGCGCCTAGGATTCTGACGATGCGTTCGATCAAGGGGCCTCCGTGGCAGGTGATCTGCAAACCGGCCGATAGGTTTTCAGTACATGCGCCGCTTGTCGAGGATGTTGCGCATGTCGCTGCGGCGGCCATCCATCCAGCAGCCCAGATTATGGAGGAAGATATCGACGATCTTGCCGTTCTCGCTCGGCGCCGTGCTGGCCGAATGCGGGCTGATCAGCACATTGTCCATGTCCCACAGCGGCGAGTCCTCCGGCAGCGGCTCGATCGTCGCGACGTCGAGCGCGGCGAAGGCGATGTGGCGACGGCGCAGCGCGTCGATCATCGCCGCCTCATCGACCACGATCCCGCGCGCGATGTTGATCAGCACGACGCCCGGCTTCATAGCCGCGATCGCCGCCTGATCGATCATCTGCTCCGTCGCCGGCGTATGCGGCGTGCTCAGGACCACGGCATCGGCCTGCGCCAGAACCTCGTGCAGCTCGTGGCCGCCATGGACCGAGTCGAGGCCGAGCTCGGCCGCGCGCGCCGGCGACGGATTGGCGAGCATGCCGATCGCGCGCATGCCGAAGGCGCGGGCGATGCGGCCGATCTGCGCGCCGATCTTGCCGGCGCCGATGATCGCCAGGGTCTTGCCCGCCAATTCGCCGCAGCAATAGCGCTCCCAGCGATGCGCGCGCTGATCGCGCTGCAACCGCGGCAGATCCTTGGCATGGGCGAGCAGCGCCAGGAACACGAACTCGGTCAGCGCCTCGGCATGCACGCCGCGCGCCGTAGTGACCACGAGGTCGCTCTCGGCAAGACCGAGCTTCGCGACCATCTGACCGACGCCGGCGCTGGTCGTCTGCACCCAGCGGACATTGGGCGCCACCGCCAGACCGCCCTGGCCTTCGGCGCTCTTCGAGGGGAAATCCCAGAGGATCGTCGCGCGCGCGAGATGGCTGCGCCAGCGCGCCTCCTGCTCCGGCGTGCGCCTGAAATCGGCACGGCCGTTGTGGTCGCCGACATAGCGCAGCGGCGCATGCAGATCGGGATCGTGGATCAGTTCCGCGCGCGACCCGGCGGCGGCGCGGATGCGCGCCACCTGCTCGGCTTCGAGGGGCGAGGCGATGAAGATGATCTCGGGACGCGCAGCCATATGATCGTGAACTCCGCAAGCTTTGTTGGGAACACGACCATGTTCCGTGCAGCCCGCGGTTTGGGCAAGATCGCTCTCGCAATTCATTCCGGGGAAAGACATGGGGCTCTACGCCGATCTCATCATCCACAACGGCCGCATCGCGACGATGGCGCAGGCGGGCGGGGTCGTCAGCGCCATGGCGGTGCGCGCCGGGCGGATCGTTTCGTTGGGCGAGGATCAGGCGATGCGCGATCTCGGCGGGCCGGGCACACGCACCGTCGATCTCGAGGGGCGCCGCGTCGTGCCGGGCATCGTCGATTCGCACGCCCATCCCGACAGCTACGCGATCCGCCTCGCCAAATGGCATCGCGTCGGACCGGAACGCATCGAGAGCCGCGCTGATCTGCTCGCGCTGATCGACGCGGCGACACACGCCGCGCCCGCCGAGCGCTGGTTCGCCGGTTACCGCTTCGACGATCGCAAGACCGGCGGCTATCCAACGCGGGCCGAGCTCGACCGCGCCGGCAATGGCCGGCCGGTCTTCATCCTGCGCACGGACGGTCATCTCGCGCTCGCCAACAGCGCCGCCTTCGCCGCCTGCGCGATCGGCCACAACGCCGAGGATCCGCCCTTCGGTCGTTTCGATCGCGATCCCTTGACCAACGCCTTCACCGGCCTGGTGCGCGAGACGGCGGCGCATATCTTCCTCGAGCACATCCACGCCGCCGACAGCGAGAGCGAGATCGCCGACGGCATGGACCAGGTCTTCCGCGAGGCGCTGAGCCACGGTATCACCTCGATCTACAATTCGCTCACGCCCGCGCGCGCCATCCGCGCCTATCAGAAGATGAAGGACGAAGGCCGGCTCGCGTGCCGGATGGGGATCATCGCCAGCGGGCGCGAGGACGGCTTGATCGAGCATCTCACCGCGGCGGGGATCCGTTCCGGCTTCGGCGATGAGCGCCTGCGTCTGGTCGCAGCGGAATGGTGCCCGGATTGCTCGACGTCGGGCCGCACGGCCGCGTATTACGATCCCTATGTCGGCACGCGCGTGGTGGGTGAGCCCGACGACAATCGCGGCATGCTGCTCTATGACGCCGAGGATCTGACGCGACGCACGATCGCCGCGCACAAGGCCGGGCATCTCGTCTGCATCGAAGGCGTGGGCGACCGCGGCATCGATTTCGCGCTCGACGCGATCGAGGCCGCGCTGATCGCCCATCCGGTCGACGATCATCGGATGCGCGTCGAGCATTGCTGCTACGTGACGCCGCCGATCCTGGCACGCATCAAGCGCCTGGGTGTCGTCGACTCCTCCGCCACCGGCTTCATGTACGATCTCGGCGATGCCTATGCCGCCAATCGCGGTCAGGAGGCGATGCGCTGGATGTGGCCGCATCGCACGCTGATCGATCAGGGCATCGCCGCGCCGGGCCATTCCGATTTCGCCGTCTGCAGCATGAATCCATGGACCGCGATGTGGTCGATGGTGACCCGCAAATCCGATAGCGGTCGCTCGCTCGATGCGCGCGAGGTGATCACAGTGGCCGAAGCCTTGCGCGCCTATACCTGGCTCGGCGCCTATTCGGGGCGCGAGGAACACGAGAAGGGATCGCTGGAGCCGGGCAAGCTCGCGGATTTCGTCGTGCTCGACCGCGACATCTTCGCGATGCCGGCGGAAGGGCTGCGCGACACACGCGCCCTCGCCACCTGGGTCGGCGGCGTGGAAGCCTGGCGCGCAAGCTGAGCGGTATGCAGATCTCATCCGCCAGCGTCGGCGGGGTCGGCTCGCGCCTGCTCGAAGCCGCAATCGATCAGGCGCGCGACGCCGGCTGCGGCCGCGTCACCGTGCTGACGGATCGCGTCAACCAAAGCACCCAACGCTTCTACCGCCGACACGGCTTCGAACTCTCCCCAATGATCCCGCTGCGTCTCTCGCTCATCCCATCCCCTCCTGCCGCGCAGCGGTAAGGGGTGGCCGCGCGCAGCGCGGACGGGGAGGTTCCCTGAACACCACGTTCGAGGAACCTCTCCGTCAGCGCGCTGCCGCGCGCTGCCACCTCTCCTATTCGCTTCGCGAACAGGAGAGGACGCGCATGGCGCCTCACCTTCGCCACGATCCGCGCCGAGTTCTGCCCCGTTCACTGGGCAGCTTGCGTGAAGTTTCATCCTGCACCGGGGGAATTCGCCGATGTCGAGCGCATACGCCACGGAAGTCAGGGAAGCAGCCGGGGAACGCCCGATCCTCTCGCCGCCATCGGATCGCCGAATCGCCGGGCTGCTCGCGGGCATGCTCGTGTGGCTCGTTGTCCTGGGCCTCATTCTCTTCCTGACGGGATGCGAGGATGCGTCGAAGGGCGCGGCCCAGCAGTCGGAATCCACGCAGCGCGCCGGCGCGGCGCCTCCTCAGGCGGACTCGGCGCGCCTCGAGCAGTTGCGCCAGCGTGCGCTCAACGCCGAGCAATTCGAATCGAGCATCCGCGGCCAAGCATCGGTCCGGCCGACGCCGACGCAGGGCAGCGTCGCGCTCCCTCCTCCATCGCCGGCCCATCTGGTGCGCGACAAATTCCCGGAACGCGCGGCCAACGGCTCCGTCGATGTCGCGGCGCAGCCGGTCTCCACCTTCAGCCTCGATGTCGATACCGCGTCCTACGCCGTCGTCCGCCGAGCGTTGATGAGCGGACGCTTGCCGCCGATCGCCGCCGTGCGCATCGAGGAAATGGTCAATTACTTCCCCTACGCCTACCCCGCGCCGAGCGATCGCACGGATCCCTTCGCGATCACGACGACTCTGGTGCCGAGCCCCTGGTCGGCGGAAAACCAGCTCCTCCACATCGCCGTGCGCGGCTTCGACATCCCACGCGCCGAGCGGCCGCGCGCCAATGTGGTCCTGCTGATCGATGTCTCCGGCTCGATGGCGCCCGAGGATCGGCTGCCGCTGCTGCAGAAAGGCTTCCGGCTCTTCGTCGAACAACTCGCGCCCGAGGATCGCGTCGCCATCGTGACCTATGCCGGCAATGCGCAGACCTTGCTCGACTCGACGCCTGGTCGCGACAAGCAGAAGCTCCTCGCTGCCATCGATGGGCTGGTTGCTTCCGGCTCGACCGCCGGCGGCGAAGGGTTGCAGCGCGCCTATGCGCTGGCGGCGCAGCATTTCGACAAGGCGGCGGTCAACCGCGTGATCCTCGCCACTGACGGCGATTTCAATGTCGGCATCACCGATCCCCTAGAACTCGAGCGCTTCATCGTCGCGCAGCGCAAGCAAGGCATCTATCTGTCGATCTTCGGTGTCGGCGCCGGCAATCTCAACGACGCGCTGATGCAGCGCCTCGCCCAGTCCGGCAACGGCAATGCCGCCTATATCGACTCGCTGCTCGAAGCGCAGAAAGCGCTGGGCGAGCAGATCGCGTCCACGATGTTCCCGATCGCCGACGACGTGAAGATCCAGGTCGAGTTCAACCCGGCGCAAGTCGCCGCCTATCGGCTCGTCGGCTACGAGACGCGCATGCTCCGGCGCGAGGATTTCAACAATGATCGTGTCGACGCAGGCGATATCGGCGCGGGTCATACGGTCACGGCGATCTACGAGATCACGCCCGTCGGCGCACGCAGCGGGGTCGATCCGCTGCGCTATCAGCTCGCGCAAGCTCCTGCCCCTGCCGTCACGCCGAGCAAGGAGATCGCCTTCGTGAAGCTGCGCTACAAGCTGCCGGGCGAAACGCAGAGCCGCTTGATGACCAGCGCCGTGCGTCCCGCGGCGCTTGGCGCCACGCTCGCCGACGCGCCGGAGGAGCAGCGCTTCGCCATCGCCGTTGCCGCTTTCGCGCAACGCCTGCGCGGCGACGAGGCCGTGACCGGCTTCGACCTCGCGCGGATCATCGAGCTCGCCGATGCGTCACGCGGTACCGATCGCGAGGGGTATCGTGCCGAGTTCGTCAGGCTGATGAAGCTGACGGCCAGCATGAACCAGCTCAGTCAGCGCTGAACTCAGCCGCGGCGGCGCGACACCAGCCAGACGAAGGCGGCGTGATGGACGACGAGAATCCCGACGATCACGGCAAAGGGAAGATCGAAGCGGCCCGTGACATCCACCATCATCGCCATGAAAGGCGGGCCGACCGCGACGCCGAGCCCATAGACGAGCCGCAGCGCGCCGTAGATCGCAGTGAAGGACGCAATGTCGATCAGGCGGCGCGCGGCGGCGGTGAACAGAATGCCCGTCGAACTGAAACCCAGGCCGAACAGGATCGGAAAGGAATAGGCCGCTTCGCGCGAGTCGAGCAGCAGGATGGCGAAGAGCGCCGCCACGGCCGCGAGGGCGGTGACCGCGATGATGCTGCCGGTGAGCGCGAGGCCGCGCCAGTCGATCAGCGCGCCGAGCGCGAGGCGGCTCAGGAAGAACGTGAAGCCGGTCGTCGACACGACCCAGACCGCGAATTCCAGCGTCAGCCCGGCATGCTGGAGATAGGCGACCTGATGCGAGCCGATGGCGTGATAGGTCAGCGGCGCCAGGAGATGCACCAGCGCGAGCCAGCGAAACATCGGCGTCCGCGCGATCGCATGCAGGGCGCCGAAGGGCGAACGGCGGCGGCGATGCGCGTCGGCCGTCAGCGCCGGGTCGGCGCCCGGTGGATGCAGCCGAAGGAAGATGGCGGCGAGCGGCACGATGATCACGATCGACATCCCGGCCAGCGCGAGATAGGCCGTGCGCCACGACGACGCCTCCATGATCGCGCGCAGGATCGGCAGCGCGAAGAGCACGCCGATGCCCGAACCCGAATCCATGAAGGCCATCGCGGTCGCCGGCCGGCGGAACCAGTTGCCGGCGATCGTGAACAGCATGTACGTGCCGCAGCTCTGCGACCCGAAACCGCCGATCACACCGAAGGCGAGATAGAAGATCAGCGGTTCGCTGCTCATCGAGCCGAGCGTGAGGCCCAGTGCGAGCACCAGCGCGAGTGTCGAGAGCACGGGCCGCGTCCCGAAGCGATCGACGAGCGCCCCGGTGATCGGCGCCGTGCAGGCGCCGGCGATCGTGAAGACCGTGAAGCCGAGCGCGATCGACGTCTTCGACCAGCCCGTGTCCTGCTCGATCGCGACCAGAAAAAGCGTGAACGATCCCCACACCGCGCCGGACACGGTCATGACCAGGAATCCGGCGATCGCCACGGCGACGCGGCCACCCCGCGGAGCCGCCGCTCGAATCGAGTCCTCTGTCACAATGCGGCGTTCGACTTCCTACTTGCGGCCCGGCGGATTGAGCTCCGGGCCCATCACGAAGTCGGGGATCCATAGGGTCACGCCGGGGATGAAGGTGACGAGGAGCAGCGTGACGATCAGCGGGATCAGCAGCGGCAGCGTCGCCTTCGTGACCTTCTCGAACGATTCGCCGCTGATCTCCACCATGATGTAGAGGCCGAGCCCCATCGGCGGCGTGGCAAGGCCGATCAGCAGGGCGAGCGTGATGATCAGACCGAAATGCACGCGATCGATGCCGAACTGATCGATCACCGGCAGCAGCACCGGCACGAGGATGAGCTTGGCCGGCACCGGCTCGATCAGACAGCCGATGATCAGCAGGAAGACGATGAGCGCCAGCAGGAAGACCCATTTGGTACTGGTCAGGCCCAGCACGACCTCACCCAGCTCCTGCGGCACGCGCTCGATGGCGAGCAGCCAGCCCATCACGGTCGAGAATCCGATGATGATCATGATCACCGAGGAGATCAGCATGGTGTGGGTGAGCGCGCGCCAGATGCGATCCCAGCTCAGCGTGCCGTAGAACATGCCGAGCATCATCGAATAGGCGCAGGCGAGCACGCCGCCTTCGGTCGGCGTGGTGATGCCGAAGGTGATCGAGCCGAGGATGACGACCGGCGAGATCAGCGCCGCCAGCCCGTGCCAGCCCGTACGCAGGATCGTGGCGCGCGACGCGCGCTCACCGCGTGGAAAGCCGCGGCGGCCGGCGATGACGAAGTTGAAGACCATCAGCGAGATGCCGAGCAGGATTCCCGGGAGGATGCCGCCGAGAAAGAGCCGCGCCACGGATGTGCCGGAGATGAAGCCGTAGATCACCAGCGGCACCGAAGGTGGAATCAGCGGCCCGACCAGCGCGGAGCAGATGCTGAGCGCCGCGGCGAAATCCGCGGGGTAGCCGTGCTGGCGCATCGCCTTCACTTCCATCGCGCCGAGCCCGGCGATGTCGGCGACGGCGGTGCCGGAAGAGCCGGCGAAGATCATCGAGGCGACGACATTCACCTGCGCCAGCCCGGCGCGGAAATGCCCGACCAGAGCGTTGGCGAAGTCGAAGATGCGATCGGTGAGGCCGATCTCGTTCATCAGCACGCCGGCCATGATGAAGAACGGGATCGCCAGCAGCGCCGGACTGTCGACGCCTTCGAGGATCTGCGTCGGCACGATGTAGAGCGCGTCGCCGAAGCCGGCGTAGAACAATGTCGCGATCACCGCGCCGCCGATCGACATCGCGATCGGCACGCGCAGCATCATCAGGGCGACGAACAGGCCGAAGAGGAGGACAACCATGGCGCTCAGAGCACCGCGCCGTGGCCGCGCGCGCGCGACCCGCGGCCGATCGCCGCGCGCGCCAGATCGAGCCCGACGTCGACGACGATCAGGATGGACGAGATGAACAGCGGCACCGACAGCATCCAGCGCGACAGCCCGGTGAGCTCGATGTCGCCCTTCTGCGCGACCAGTACTTTCGGCGCCACGGCGAGGAGGACCGCCAGCACCGCGATCACGACCAGATCGGCGAAGATGCGCAGCGCCATGCGGCCCGAGCCGCCGAGGCGATCATGGAAATAATCGACGGTGATGTCGGTGCCGCGGCGATAGACGACGAACAACCCGATGAAGCTGCACCACACGAACAGCACCGTCGTCCAGGGAAACACCCAGAGCAGGCCGCGATCGGCCACCGTCCGGACCAGGATGTTGACCATGTTCGCGATCAGCATGACCGCAAGACACGCATTGGCGAGGCGCAGGAACAGCGTCTCCAGCCACGCGAGCCCGGCTTCGGCGCCGTCGATCAGGGTGCCCATCGCCCGCCTGCTGTGACGTAACCGTAACTCACATCCCCTCCTGTTCGCGGCACGCGAATAGGAGGGGTGGCAGCACGCGCAAGCGCGCTGACGGGGAGGTTTCGTGGGACCTCTTCGAGTTCAAGGAACCTCCCCACCCTCGCTATGCTCGGGCACCCCTATCGCGTGCCGCGACAGGAGGGGATGGATCGCATGCGCGGTGTTTGGGCGACACGACTCCCCCACCTAATTCGTCGGCCGTGCCGTTTCGACCGCCGCCATGAAGCCCTTGGGCAGGGTGCCGGCCTTTTCCTGTTCGGCGTAGAAATCCTTCATGCGCGCGACGATCGGCTTGATGTCGATCTCGTTGTAGGTGACGCCCCTCGCCTTCATGCGCGCGATCGACTCGTTGGCCTCGCTGCCCATCAGCTCCTGGCTGAACTTGCCGGCCTCGGCATGCGCGCGCAGCACCGCCGCCTTCACGTCCGGCGCCAGCCCGTCCCACGCCTTGGCGTTGGTCATGAAGGCGATCTCCTGGAAATACTCGTTGTGGCGGACGATGTTCGGCGCGACCTCGTAGAAGCGCATCGATTCGACCAGCGCGATCGGGCTGTTCACCGCCTGCACGATGCCGCTGTTGATGGATTGATAGACCTCGGTCCAGGCCAGCACGCGCGTCTCGGTGCCGAGGAAACCCCAGACATCGGCGGCGAGCTTGTCCGGGTGGAGCCGCAGCTTGAGGCCCTTGAGCTCAGCGAGATTGGCGACCGGCTTCTTGGTGACGAGCACGCGATAGGGCCCACGCACGACCGCCGACATGTCGCCGATCACGGCGATGCCGGCGTCGGTGCGCGCCTTGTCGAGCCAGCCCTGCACCAGCGCCCCTTTGGTGAAGCGCGCCCAATGCTCGCGATCCTCGAACAGGAAGGGCGCGCTGATCCATTTCGCGTCGGGCACCCATTTCTGCAGATAGGTCGCGCCCTCGACATAGAGATGGATAGTGCCGAGCTGGAGCTGCTCCAGCACCGCGTCGTCCTTGCCGAGCTGCTCGGACGGATAGACCTGCACCTTCAGCTTGTTGTTGGAGTATTGCGCGGCGAGATCGGCGAAGCGCTGGAACACCTTGCCTTCGGGACTCTCAGCTGGCTGCTTGGTCGACATGCGCCAAGTCTGCGCCGGCGCGGCGCCGCTCGCGACACAGAACGTCATGGCCAACGCTGCGCCGACGAATGCGCGGCGCATGAACGAGATTTTCCCTTCAGTCATGATGCTCCCCCTGTTGTCTGGACCAACCCGCGTCGCGCTGCCGCTTCCAGCGTGCGCGTCCGCTTCCTGCTTTCCCGACTATGCCTAGGTGCGGCGACGCGGTTCAAGCCTGGCAAGCGATGGCCTCGTCGAGAGCGATGTCGTAGCGTCGGCGATTCATCATGGGATTCCTCGCAGCGCTCGTCGCCGCCTTCGCGATCGGCCACACCTATCGCACGCTCCCCGCCGCGCTCGCGCCGACGCTGGCGAGCGCGCTCGCGCTCGAGCCCTGGGCCATCGGCGTCTACGGCGCGACGTTCACGCTCGTCTTCGGCGTGATGCAGTTGCCGATCGGCATCGCGCTCGACCGTATCGATCTGCGTCGCCTCGTCGTTGGCCTGCTTGGCGCGGCGATGCTCGGCGCCGCCGTCCTCGCGGCCGCCAATTCGCTGCCGCTGCTGATCCTGTCGCAGAGTCTCATCGGCATTGGCTGCTCCGGGCTTTGGCTCGGTGTCTGCGTCCATGTCACGCGCGTCTATCCCGCCGAAGAATTCGCCTGGATCACGACGATCGGCGCGGCGATCGGCATGACCGGCATGTTCCTGACCGCGACGCCGCTCGCCGCCGTCATCGAATTCGCGGGCTGGCGCATCGCGGTGCTGCTGGTAGTCGCCCTGACGATGCTGCTGATCCTCGTCGTCGCGTTCGTGCCGACGCGCGGCGGCACCGCGCCCGCAGCTGCCGCCACGAAACCGGCCGTGATGTCGCTGCGCGAGTTGTTCGCCATTCCGCGCATCCTCGGCGGCGTGATCCTCAGCCTGGTCTCCTATGGCAGTCTGCTGGCGATACGCGGACTGTGGATCGGGCCCTATCTGGAATTCGTCCATGCGCTCTCGCCCACGCAAGCCGGCAACGTCATCTTCGTCGTCTCGGCCGTCATGATCGTCGCGCCGCTTGCCCTCGGCCTGGCCGATCGTCGCGGCGCGGATCGACGCCTGCTCATCGCTGGTGCCTTCGGCATCGCGGGAGTCGCATTGGTCGTGCTCGGCGTGCTGCGACCGGGACTCGCGATGACGGCCGCGCTGCTCGTGGTGTTCGTCGCCGCGGCCTCGGCCTTCGTCCTGCAATACGCGGATGTCCGCGCCGCCGCGCCATCAGGCCAGGAAGGGCGCGCGCTCTCGATCGTCAATCTCAGCCTGATGCTAGGCGTCGCGGGCTGCCAGATCGGCGCCGGCGCGCTGCTGGCGATGCTCGAGCGCTCGATGGCGCCGGCGCAAGCCTACGGTCTCGTCTTCGCCATCCTCGGCGCCGCGCTGATCGCCGCCGCCGGCGCCTATGTGATCATCACGGTGAAGCCGTCGCCCCAAGCGCAATCGCCTTCGGCGTCTTGAAGATCGCCGGTGACGGAATGACGAGAGAACCTGAGCGCCGATCCACGTCGCCGATGCGGATATCCGGTCGCTGCTCGGCACAGCAGACCGGTGAGTCGCGGCAGCGACCGCATGTCGGCGGCATCGCCGGGTGGTGAGTTATCTGAAAGAATGGCACTGTGATCCCGATACGCCAGAGGAGCCCTGATGCCCACGCCCCCAACCGCTCTCATCACCGGTGCCAGCCGCGGCATTGGCGCCGCCTGCGCGCTCAAGCTCGCCGAACTCGGCTGGGACATCGCGGTGAACTACGCGCGCGACGCGGCGGCCGCCGAGCGGGTGGCCGCACAAGTGCGCGAGCGCGGCCGCCGCGCGCTGGTGCTCCAGGCGGACGTCGCTGACGAGGCCGCGGTGCTCGCGATGTTCGCCACGATCGATCGCGAATGGGGGCTGCTCGGCGCGCTCGTCAACAATGCCGGCATCGTCGACATGAAGTCGCGCTTCGACGAGATGAGCACGGCGCGCTGGCGCAGGATGTTCGACGTCAACGTCATGGGCAAGATGCTGTGCGCGCGCGAGGCGGTGCGCCGCATGAGCACGCGCCATGGCGGCCAGGGCGGCGGCATCGTCAACCTCACCAGCGTGGCCGCCGTGCTCGGCGCGCCGGGCATGTACGTAGACTACGCCGCCAGCAAGGGCGCGATCGATTCCCTCACCACAGGCCTGAGCCGCGAGATCGCCGCCGAGGGCGTGCGCGTGAACGCCGTGCGGCCGGGCATCATCGACACGGACATCCACGCCGCGAGCGGCGACCCGCAACGCGCCGTCACGGGCGCAGCACTGGTCCCGATGCAGCGCGCCGGCACGGCGATGGAATGCGCCAACGCGGTGGCCTGGCTGCTGTCGGACGACGCGAGCTACGTCACCGGCACCGTGATCACGGTGAGCGGCGGACGATGACGGTTCGAGGAACCTCCTCGGCACGCGCGCCTCCGCGCGCGCGCCTGCTCGTCGAGTAGGCGCGATGGATTGCTCCATCGCGCCTCTCACAGAACCGGACTTGCGGGCCCGCATCCGGCTCTTTGGGTTGGTCCATCAGAGGTCCAGCACCAGCTGGTCCGATGC
>Ga0163144_10007879_pt1 | contig 23229 bp, 22 predicted proteins | sample OliLak19BULKMAT1_FD_123175 | JGI IMG/M metagenome (GOLD analysis project Ga0163144, IMG submission 123175) | Freshwater microbial mat bacterial communities from Lake Vanda, McMurdo Dry Valleys, Antarctica - Oligotrophic Lake LV.19.BULKMAT1 | ecosystem: Environmental > Aquatic > Freshwater >...
GCCACCTTCACGGCGCGCGCCTTGTCGCTGTTCTTGACGGTGATCACCACGGTGCCCTTGGCGGGCAGCCGCGAGCCGGCGCCGAGCTGGCTCTTCAGCATCGCCTCGCCGAAGCTGCGCGCCACGCCCATCACCTCGCCGGTGGAGCGCATCTCCGGCCCCAGGATCGGGTCGACACCGGGGAACTTGTTGAAGGGGAACACCGCTTCCTTGATGCTGAAGTAAGGCGGCACCACTTCACGCGGCGGCCGCCCGTCGGGCGAGCGCTGGTCGGCGAGCTTCTGCCCGGCCATGCAGCGCGCGGCGATCTTGGCCAGCGGCTGGCCGGTCGCCTTGCTGACGAAAGGCACGGTGCGCGAGGCGCGCGGGTTGACTTCCAGCACGTAGACGACTGCGTCGTCATGTCCTTGGTCGTTCATGCCCTGGATGGCGAACTGCACGTTCATCAGCCCGACCACCTTCAGCGCCCTGGCCATCAGCACGGTCTGCCGGCGCATCTCGTCCTGCAACGCCGCGGGCAAGGTGTACGGCGGCAATGAACAGGCCGAATCGCCCGAGTGGATGCCGGCGGCTTCCACGTGTTCCATGATGCCGCCGATCATCACCTCGGTGCCGTCGCTGATGCAGTCGACGTCGACTTCGATGGCGTCGTCGAGAAAACGGTCGAGCAGCACCGGCGACTTGTCGCTGACCCTTACGGCCTCGCGCATGTAGCGCTCCAGATCCTTGTCGCCGTGCACGATTTCCATCGCCCGGCCGCCCAGCACATAGCTCGGCCTCACCACCAGCGGGTAGCCGATCTGGTGCGCCAGTTCCAGCGCCGCTTCTTCGGTGCGCGCGGTGCGGTTCGGCGGCTGCTTCAGGCCCAGTTCGTTCAGCAGCTTCTGGAAGCGCTCGCGGTCCTCGGCAACGTCGATGCTGTCGGGCGAGGTGCCGATGATCGGCACGCCGTTGGCTTCGAGCTCCAGCGCCAGCTTGAGCGGCGTCTGCCCGCCGTACTGCACGATGACGCCGACCGGCTGCTCCTTGGCGACGATCTCCAGCACGTCTTCCAGCGTCACCGGCTCGAAGTAGAGGCGGTCGCTGGTGTCGTAGTCGGTCGACACGGTTTCCGGGTTGCAGTTGACCATGATGGTTTCGTAGCCGTCCTCGCGCAGCGCGAGAGCCGCATGCACGCAGCAGTAGTCGAACTCGATGCCCTGGCCGATGCGGTTCGGCCCGCCGCCCAGCACCATGATCTTCTTGCGATCGGTCGGTTCGGCCTCGCATTCGCCGTCTGCGTTTTCGTAGCAGGAATACATGTAGGCGGTCTGCGTGGCGAACTCGGCAGCGCAGGTGTCGACGCGCTTGTAGACCGGCCGCACGCCCAGCGCATGGCGGGCGCGACGCACCTCGTGCTGGTTGCTCTCCAGCAGCTTGCCGATGCGCTTGTCGGAAAACCCCTTCTTCTTCAGATAGCGCAGTTCCTCGGCCGACAGGCTCTCCACGCTGCGGCCCCTGAGTTGCCGCTCGATGGTGATGAGCTGCTCGATCTGCGCCAGGAACCAGGGGTCGATGGCGGTCTCCTCGAACACTTCATCGAGAGACATGCCGATGCGAAAGGCATCGCCGACGAAGAGGATGCGCTCGGGGCCGGCGTTGCCGATCTCGTCGATGATCTCGTCGCGGTCGGTACTTCTTTCGCTCAGCCCGTCGATGCCGGTCTCGAGCCCGCGAAGCGCCTTCTGGAAGCTTTCCTGGAAGGTGCGGCCCACCGCCATCACCTCGCCCACGCTTTTCATCTGGGTGGTGAGATGAGGGTCGGCGGCGGGGAACTTCTCGAACGCGAAACGCGGGATCTTCGTCACCACGTAGTCGATGGTCGGCTCGAAGCTCGCCGGCGTGCCCTGGAAGCCCGCGCCGGCCGTGATGTCGTTCTTCAGTTCGTCGAGCGTGTAGCCCACCGCCAGCTTGGCCGCCACCTTGGCGATCGGGAAACCGGTGGCCTTGGAGGCCAGCGCAGAACTGCGGCTGACGCGCGGGTTCATTTCGATGACGATCATGCGGCCGGTCTTCGGGTCGACCGAGAACTGCACGTTCGAGCCACCTGTGTCGACGCCGATCTCGCGCAGGATCGCGATCGACGCGTTGCGCATCAACTGGAACTCCTTGTCGGTCAGCGTTTGCGCGGGCGCCACAGTGATGCTGTCACCGGTGTGGATGCCCATCGGGTCGAGGTTCTCGATCGAACAGACGATGATGCAGTTGTCGAGGCGGTCGCGCACCACCTCCATCTCGAACTCTTTCCAGCCGATCAGGCTTTCCTCTATCAGCAGTTCGTGGGTCGGCGAGAGGTCGATGCCGCGCCGGCAGATCTCTTCGAACTCCTCCGGGTTGTAGGCGATGCCGCCGCCCGTGCCGCCCATCGTGAAGCTGGGGCGGATCACCACAGGGAAACCCGCGCCGCCGATCTCGGTCATGATGCGTTTCTGCACGCTCCAGGCCTCTTCCATCGTGTGCGCCACGCCGCTCTTCGCAGACGCCAGGCCGATCGAGGTCATCGCGTCCTTGAATTTCAGGCGGTCCTCGGCCTTCTCGATGGCACGCTCATTGGCGCCGATCATCTCGACGCCGTACTTCGCCAGCACGCCGTGTTTGTGCAGGTCGAGCGCGCAATTCAGCGCGGTCTGGCCGCCCATCGTCGGCAAAATCGCATCGGGCCTTTCGCGCGCGATGATCTTCTCGACCACCTGCCAGGTGATGGGTTCGATGTAGGTCACATCGGCCATGTCCGGGTCGGTCATGATGGTGGCCGGATTGCTGTTGACGAGGATGACCTTGAAGCCCTCCTCGCGCAGCGCCTTGCAGGCCTGGGCGCCGGAATAGTCGAATTCGCAGGCCTGGCCGATGATGATCGGGCCGGCGCCGATGATGAGCACGCTGTGGATGTCTGAACGTTTGGGCATGTCAGTGGTGCTCCATCGAAGCGACGAAGCGGTCGAACAGTGTGGCGATGTCGTGCGGCCCGGGCGAAGCCTCGGGGTGGCCCTGGAAGCTGAAGGCCGCACGGTCCGTGCGCACCAGTCCTTGCAGGGAGCCGTCGAACAGGCTGACGTGTGTCGGCCGCAGGTTCGCCGGCAACGAGGCCTCATCGACCGCGAAACCGTGGTTCTGGCTGGTGATGCTGACGCGGCCGCTTTCCAGGTCCTTCACAGGGTGGTTGGCGCCGTGGTGGCCGAACTTCATCTTGAAGGTGCGGGCGCCCGAGGCCAGCGCCATGATCTGGTGACCAAGGCAGATGCCGAAGGTGGGAAGGCCGCGGTCGATCAGCGTGCGCGTGGCGTTGATCGCGTAGTCGCAGGGCTCGGGGTCGCCGGGGCCGTTGCTCAGGAAAATGCCGTCAGGGCGCAGCTTCAGCACCTCGGTGGCGGGGGTGGTCGCCGGCACCACGGTGACGCGGCAGCCGCGGCCGGCCAGCATGCGCAGGATGTTGCGCTTGACGCCGAAGTCATAGGCCACCACGTGATGCGCAGCGTCGCCCAGCGTGCCGTAGCCGGCACCGAGCTGCCATTGCGTTTCCGTCCACTCGTAGGGCTGCCCGGCCGATACCACGCGGGCCAGGTCGAGGCCGGACATCGACGGCGCGGCCACGGCCAGCGCGATGGCTTCTTCGACGAGGGACGGCGTCACCGCGCTGCCGACCGGCAGGCTCAGGATGCAGCCGTTCTGCGCGCCCTTGCTGCGCAGCAGGCGCGTCAGCCGGCGCGTGTCGATGTCGGCGATGGCGACTGTGCCTTCGCGCTCCAGGTACTGCGGCAGCGTGAGGCTGGCACGGAAGTTGGACATCCGGATCGGCAGGTCCTTGATGATCAGACCGGCGGCGAACACGCGGCCGGATTCAACGTCTTCGGTGTTGATGCCGGTGTTGCCGATGTGCGGACAGGTCAGCGTGACGATCTGCCGGCAGTAGCTGGGATCGGTCAGGATTTCCTGGTAGCCGGTCATCGCGGTGTTGAACACCACCTCCCCGACGGTGCGACCGGGCGCGCCGATCGAGGTGCCGAGGAAGGTGGTGCCGTCGGCGAGTGCGAGCAGAGCGGGGGGCAGGACGGGCAGCAAGGCAATGGCTCCGGAGGAATCGCGTGCCCAGTTCGACCCCGCTGATCACCGTTCGGCAGCCTTTTGGTCGCCCTCTCGGAGGTTCGCGGTCGGAGTCCGGGGGGAAACCGTTGATGGAGTTTCGCTGGGCTGCGGTGTTTGCGGGTAAACCGCCGGATTGTAGCGGGCCGACGGCGGCCAGCCACCGCGGCAAGCCACTGCGGGTGCGGTCGGCCTGCGCTTCAGGCGCCCAGCGCGGCAATGCCGGCGCGCGCGATCTGTGCGTCTTCGTCCGACTTCACCCCGCTGACGCCGACCGCGCCGATGCAGTGGCCGTCGACCATTACCGGCACGCCGCCTTCGAGCATGCCTTCCAGCGTGGGCGCGCTGAGGAAAGAGGCCCGGCCCTGGTTGATCATGTCCTCGTAGACCTTGCTCTCGCGCCGGCCCAGCGCGGCAGTACGGGCTTTTGCCGGGGCAATCAGGGCCGAGATCGGCGCTGCACCGTCACCGCGCTGCAGCCACAGCAGGTGGCCGCCGTCGTCGACGATGGCAAACGTGACCGCCCATCGGTTGGCGGCCGCTTCGGCTTCGGCAGCCGCCGCGATGCGACGGGCATCGTCCAGTGTCAGGAAGGGCTTCGTTTTCATGAGGTTGGCGCGGTTTGAAAGGGGCGCAGGGTACCCGCTCGGCGGCGATTCCGCCACCCGTTGTGGGGACAAAAGCGCCAGCCTGTGGAAAACCTAGAATGCACTTCTGCGTATGCTTCATGCGCGTCACCACCTTGATCGGAGATCAAATGAACGAGAGCGTGCAAAACTATCCTGGCCTGGCCGGTGGCGGCGCGCTGGCAGCACAACGCAACCGCGTGCTGCGCAACACCTACTGGCTGCTGGCGCTGTCGATGGTGCCCACCGTGCTGGGCGCCTGGATCGGCGTGCAGACCGGCATCGCCCGCGCCCTGACCCCGGGCATCGGGCTGATCGTCTTCCTGGCTGGCGCCTTCGGCTTCATGTATGCCATCGAGAAGACGAAGAATTCGGCGGCTGGCGTGCCGATGCTGCTGGCTTTCACTTTCTTCATGGGCGTGATGCTGTCGCGACTGGTCGGTTCGGTGCTGGGCATGAACAACGGCGCCAGCCTGATCATGACGGCGTTTGGCGGCACGGGCGCCATCTTCCTCGGCATGGCGACGCTGTCTTCGGTGATCAAGCGCGACCTGTCGGCGATGGGCAAGTGGCTGTTCATCGGCGCGATCATGCTGCTGGTGGCGATGATCGCCAACATGTTCATCCAGTCGAGCGCGCTGATGATCACGCTGGCGGTGCTGGGCATCGGCATCTTCTCGGCCTTCATCCTGCATGACCTGAAGCGTGTGCAGGACGGCCTGGAGACGAACTACATCAGCGCTACTCTGGGCGTCTACCTGAGCATCTACAACGTCTTCCAGATGTTGCTGGCACTGCTCGGCATCGGCAGCAGCAACAGCGACTGACGATCTTGCGGCGGCTCTGCCGCCGCCGCATCGGATCTTGTGACACGGGGCCTTCGGGCCCCGTTTTCATGGCGGCAAAGGTTCAGGGTAAGCCGGACCCGCCGGCCTTCGAGGAAGGCCTCGCGGTGGCCTGCATGGCGCTGCTGGTGATGATCACGCCGCTCAAGGTGGTGACACGCCGCTTCAGCGATCAGTGCCACGCCTGAACCGAGGAAATTTCGGTCTTCCTGATTCTGACGATGCTGGCCGGCGCCAGCGCAGCGGCCGCACGCGACCGTCACATCCGCATCGAACTCTTCTACGACGGCGGCAGTGCGGCGTAGAGGCGCGGGATGAAGATCATCGGCGCCTGCCTCGTAGGCCTGCTCTGCCTGGGCCCGGCGCTGCTGTTCGCACGCGTCGCGGCCGACGAGATCCGCTACGACGAGACTTCGATGGGCCTGGGCCAACTTCGACACCCGGTAATGGGGCCTGCTGGCCGCGCCGCAGAACATGCAGGCCGGCATTGCCAACAACCCGCTGCTGGCCTGGCCGATGTCCGTTCTGGTGGGCGGCATCTTCCACCGCAACGGTGTGGTCCAGCGCATGGTGGACTTCGCGGTGGCCGGCGTCGGCCGCTCGGCGGGCATGCTGCTGCCGGTCGCCATCCTGGTGGCGATGGTGCTGTACGGCATCTCGGGCTCGGGCCCGGCGAAGGCGGCGGCGGTGGGCGGCGTGATGATTGCCGCGATGGCGGCCGCCGGCTACCCGGCACCGTTCTCCGCCAGCATCGTGGGCGCGGCGGCGGCCACCGACATCCTGATTCCGCCGTCGATCGCCTTCGTCGTCTACAACGTCTCGGTGCCCGGCGCCTCGGTGTCGGCGCTGTTTGCGGCCGGCATGCTGCCCGGCGTGCTGGCCGGGCTGGCGCTGATCGACCTTGGCTCCCGGCCGGTCGAGGCCACAAGCGACCGTTTCTTCGCCGGTCAAGCCGATCTTGATGACGACATCAAACGCCATTTGGCAGACTCCGCGCCATGCAAATTGACCTTCTGGACCACATGATCCACGGCACAGCCCAGGGGGTGCTGATGGGCGTGGCTCTGATCGTGATGTTGGTGGCGTACTTCGCGCTGCCGGGTTGGGTTTGGTTCATGCTCATGCCGGCGCTGTTCGCTCTGGCGTTCTGGGTCAGGGCTTCGGCTGCCTCGCATTCCAGCCGCTGATCCACACCCGGTCATGCGCTGGCTGGTGTTGAGTTTCGTGGCCGCCACCGCGCTGGTGGCGGTGTTCTCGCAGTTCGCCTTGTGGCTGCCCGTGCGCCGAGCGAATGACCGGCTTTCGAGACCGGCAATCTGCAGGAGAGTGGCACCGTGATTCGACGTGACGTGATCAAGATCGTCGGCGGCAGCGCCGGGGCCCTGGGCCCGCCGCGCCACGTGTTCGTGCAGACCGCCTACAAGGGCTGATACAAGATGAGCACCGTGGTGCCGCCGGCCTTCGCCTGGGGCAGGGGCGGCAAAATCTTCGCCTACCTGGTGCGCGAGCGCACAGCGGGCCGCATCAACATCTAACAGTACCCGGGTGCCAGCCTGGTGCAAGGCCAGCAGGAGCGCGAGTTCTCGGCAATGCGCCAGGGCGTCGTCGACATGCTCTGCGGCGCGCCCATCAACTGGGCCGGCACGGTGCGCGCGCTGGGCGTCGAGGTGCACATGCCCACCGCTGCCGAGGCCAAGGTCTGGCAGATCGCCACCCAGCGCACCTGTGTGCTCTGGCAGGTGCAGACCAGCGCCAGCCTGGCAGGCAAGATCGAACAGATCGTCGAGAAGACGCGCAAAGCCTGATGACTTCAGTGCGCTCCGCCGTGAAGCTGCGGCGCCAGCCCGGCGGGGCTGTGCCCGGCACGCCCGGTACGCCAAGGACGCCCGACCTGGCCTCGCCGCCGCGTCTGCCACTCGACAGATCGCTCTTCTCCAAGCTCGTGCGCGTGGTCAACCTGACCGCGCGGCCCTTCGTCGAAACGCTGTTGCGCTCGCATCAGCTCTCGCTCAACGAATGGCGCGTGATGGTCGTGCTGGCCAGTCACCCGGGCGTGGTGGCGCGCGAGATCGCGGACTCCACGGGGCCTCGACAAGATGAGCATCGGCCGCGTGATTGCCGTGCTGCAGCGGCACGGCCGCCTCGTCGAACACGCCGACCTTGCCGACGCGCGGCGCACGCGGCTCTGGCTCAGTGACGCCGGCCTGGCCTTGTTCACGGCCATCGGCACCTTGCCCAGCGGGCGTGAAGCGCAACTCTTCGGTGGCATCAGCGCGGCCGAGCGGGCCTTGGCCGAGCAGATGATGGACCGGCTGATCGCGGCGCTGCAGCGCTGGAGAATCCGATCGGGCTCGACTGCGGCGGGCGTGAGCCCACCGAACCGCCCGCGACATCGATCCAGGAACCCGGCCCTTCGGCCCAGGCCAGCAGCAAAGCGCCGAAGGGCGCTGCCATGTTGACCGTGGTGCCGGCTTCGACGACGACGAAACAGTTGGCGTGCGCCGTCCGGCCATCGATCTGCAACTCACCGCCGCGCACCCAGAAATCGGTGAGCCCGGTGGCGCGCCAGGCCGGGCAGGCGGTTCCGGGCGCCAGCGACAACTGCCTGAAACGGCCATCGCTGCCGGCGTCGGCGCAGTCGGAGATGGTCTGCCGCCGGATGCCGCGGGATGCCTGTCTGCTGTGCCGGCAGGCGATCGACATCGACGTTCGGTTCCGGCGCCACTTCCGGCGCCGGGCTCGTGATGTCGGCATGCCGCGAACCCGCATGCAGGCCGCTCAGTTCATTGCGCTCGTGCGGATAGACCACCGGCCCTTCGACGCGTCAGACGAGCACTGTTCCGGTAGGCGATGGCGTCCTGCGTGGCGCCAGACAGGTTGATGCCTGCCTGCTGCAGGTTGATGCCGGCCTGCCGCAGGCCGATAGGGCCGTGATCGTCGTGCAGGCCGCCATCGATGACGAAACTGCAGGCCAGGTCGCGGTGCTGGCGCAAACCACTGCGCGTCATCGGCGCAAATCCCACCAGCCCGAGGAAGTGGCCGCGCTGATCGCTATGGCGTACCGGCGGCTGGCGTCAGGCCCGGTCGAAGACCGCCATGCTCTCTACATGTGCAGTGTGCGGGAACATGTTCACCACACCGGCCAGGCTGCAGCGGTAACCGGCCTGGTGCACCAGCAGGCCGGCGTCGCGCGCCAGTGTGGCGGGGTTGCAGCTGATGTAGGCGATGCGCTCCGGCGGCTTCCAGCCGGCCATCGGCTCGGCCTGAAGTTCGGCCAGCGCCTTGGCCAGCGCGAAGGCGCCTTCGCGCGGCGGGTCGATCAGCCAGCGCTCGGCGGCGCCGACGCCGGGCAGGTCGGCGGCGGTGATCTCGAACAGGTTGCGCGCTTCGAAGCGGGTGCGCGCCTCCAGTCCGTTTTTCATTGCATTGACGCGAGCACGCGCCACCAGCACCTCGCTGCCTTCGATGCCCAGCACCTCGCGTGCCTTCCGGGCCAGCGGCAGGGTGAAGTTGCCCAGACCACAGAACCAGTCGATCACACGCTCATGAGCTTGCACGTCCAGCAGGCGCAGCGCACGGCCCACCAGCACGCGGTTGATGTGCGGGTTGACCTGGGTGAAATCGGTCGGCTTGAAGGGCATCAGGACGTCGAACTCGGGCAGCGCGTAGGCCAGTTCCGGGCCGCCTTCATCGAGCAGTTGCACGGTGTCGGGCCCCTTGGCCTGCAGCCACCACTGCACGCCGTGCACGGCGCCGAAGTCGCGCAGGCGCTGGGCATCGGCCGCGCTCACGGGATCCAGGTGACGCAGCACCAGCGCGATCACCTCGTCACCGGCCGCCAGTTCGATTTGCGGCAGGCGGTCGCGCTGGTCCATGCCGGCGACAAGCTCACGCAGCGGCAGCAGCAGCGCGCTGATCGGCGCCGGCAATACCGGGCAGACGCTCATGTCGGCGACAAAACTCGACTTGCGCTCATGAAAGCCGACCAGCACCACGCCCTTCTTGACGACGTAGCGCACCGACAGCCGGGCGCGGTGCCGGTAACCCCAGGCCGGCCCTTCGATGGGCCGCAGCACCTGCCCGGCCTTCACCTTGCCCAGGTGCCAGAGGCTGTCTTCCAGCGCCCGCTGCTTGACGGCCACCTGCGCAGCCGGGTGCAGATGCTGCATCTTGCAGCCGCCGCAGGCGCCCGCATGCAGGCCGAAGTGCGGGCAGCCGGGCCGCACGCGCTGCGCGCTTTCGCGTTGCAGCGCCGTCATCTGGCCCTGCTCCCACTGCTTCTTCTTCCGCGAGACCTGAACCTGCACGCGCTCGGTGGGCAAGGCGCCTTCGATGAAGACCACCTTGCCGGCGCCGGCCTCGCCAACGTCGCCTTCCACCGGCGCGCGGTGCGCCACACCCTGCCCGTCGAGGTCGAGCGATTCGACCTCGAGCCAATCGAATCCTGTGCTCATGGACGGATTATCGTGGCCCCATGAAAGCCGGCAAACCGGCCGCCCGGGCGCAGCCAGCAGGCGGCCCGTGCAGTCACTGGGCCGTCACTTCGTGTAGTCGGCCACGACGCGCCAGCGCACGTCCTGCAGTTGCGACAGACGCGATGCATTGCTGCCCAGCCGCTTGGTCGGGCTGAAGGTCTGCTCGGCCGAACCGAACATGTCAGGCGGGATCGTCATCGTGTCCATGGCCTTGATGAAGCTCTCGGTGCTGAGGCCAGCGCCGGCCTTCGTGGCGGCCTTGCCGAAGGTGTCGATGATCAGATAGCCATAGACCGAGAACACCGTCGGGTCCTCGCTGAACTTGGTCTTGTACTTGTTGGCCCAGAAACGCACCGGCTGCGAGGCGTCGTCGAGGTAGGGGTTGACCACGGTCATGGTGGCGTACAGGCCGTCCATCGCCTTGCCGCCCAGCTTGTGGATGAGGTCGGTGTAGGCGGCGCTGCTCCCCATGAAGGTCGGGTTGAAGCCGGTCTTGCGGCTCTCGGCGATGGTGCCTATGGTCTCGCGGATGATGGTGCCCAGCACGACGAAGTCGCAGCCGGCGGCCTTCAGGCGCGCCACCTGGGAAGAGAAGTCGGTGGCGCCGCGCTTGAACGAGGTCTTCTCGGCCAGTTCCATGCCGATCGTCTTCAGGCCGGCTTCGGCGCCGCGCACCACTTCGAGGCCGAACTCGTCGTCCTGATAGATGGTGCAGACCTTCTTCGCGCCCTTCTCCTTCACCAGCTTGGGCAAGGCGGAGAGCATCTGGTCATAGTAGGGCGCGGCAAACGCGTACTTGAGCTTGTGGAAGGGGTCGTACATCTCGCGCGCGGCGGTCACGGGCAGGAAGTTGACGACGTTCTTCTCGAACTGCACCGGCATGGCGGCGTTGTTCTGAGCCGTCCCCAGATGTCCCAGCATGGCGAAGATCTTGTCCTGGTTGACCAGCTTCTGAGCCGCCAGCACGGCCTTGCGCGGGTCGTAGCCAGAGTCCTCGATGGCCAGCGTCAGCTTGCGGCCGTTGATGCCGCCCTGCTCATTGATCTCGTCGACGCGCAGCATCATGCCCAGCCGGATCTGCTTGCCGAACCCGGCCAGCGGGCCCGACAGATCCTGGATGGTGCCGACGTTGATCTCGGTCTTGCTCACGCCCTGCTGGGCCTGCGCAGCGGCGGCAAGGCCGACGGCCAACGTGGCGGCAGCCAGGGTTTGAATGATCGGTTTCATGCGTTGTCTCCTACGGGGTGGTCATGCATACATCGCGTCGATCTGCGGCGCGTACTTCTTCTGCACCAGCGAACGCTTGAGCTTCATCGTCGGCGTGAGCTCTTCGTCTTCGGCGGTCAGCAGGTCTTCGAGCAGGTGGAACTTCTTCACCTGCTCAACGCGCGCGAACTTCCTGTTCACGCGGTCGATCTCGGCTTGCATCAATGCTCGCACCTCGGGCGCGCGTGTCAAGCTGGCGTAATTGCTGAAGGGCACATCATGGTCCTGCGCGTATTTCTCGACGTTTTCCTGGTCGATCATGATCAGCGCGGTGAGGTAGGCGCGCTTGTCGCCGATCACCACCGCGTCGGTGATGTAGGGGCTGAACTTGAGTTCGTTCTCCCACTCGCTGGGCGTGATGTTCTTGCCGCCCGCCGTGATGATGATGTCCTTCATGCGGTCGGTGATGCGGAAGTAGCCGTCGGCGTCCACCGTGCCGACGTCGCCCGTGTGCAGCCAGCCTTCGGCATCCACCGTCTCGGCCGTCTTCTCGGGCAGGTTCAGGTAGCCCATGAAGACGTTCTTGCCGCGCACCAGCAGTTCGCCGGTGGTGGCGTCCACCTTCACCTCGTTGAAGGGCGAGGCCGTGCCGATCGAACCCGGGCGCAGCCGCGCCGGCGGGGTGAAGGTGGCGCCGCCGGCGCATTCGGTCTGCCCCCAACCTTCGACCATCGGCACGCCCAGGGCCAGATACCAGCGGATCAGGTCGGGCGCGATAGGTGCGGCACCCGTGATGAGCAGCCGGGCGCGGTGGATGCCGATCATCTTGCGCACGTTGTCCAGCGCCAGCCAGCGCGCCACGCCGAACTGCAGCTTCAACGCGGCCGGCACGGCACGGCCTTCCAGCACGGCGTCGGCCACGCGCTGGCCGACGCCGATGCTCCAGCCGTAGGCCAGCTGCTGCAACTTGCCCGACTCGGACAAGGCGACCATGACGCCCGAATAGAACTTTTCCCAGACGCGCGGTACCGCCGTGAACAGCGTGGGTGCGATTTCACGCACGTTCTCGGGCACGGTGTCGGGGTTCTCGACGAAGTTGAGCACCGCGCCGGTGTACATGGCGACGTACTCGCCGCCCACGCGCTCGACGATGTGGCACAACGGCAGGAAGGCCATGCGTTCGTCGCGTTCGTTCTGGTCGAAGATTTCCGAGTAGCCGCGTATGACGTGGATCAGCCCGGCATGGTTGTGCATCGCGCCCTTGGGCCGGCCGGTGGTGCCCGAGGTATAGACGAGGATCGCCAGGTCTTCGGGCCGGCGGCTGCGCAGCCGCTCGTCGAACAGCCCCGGGTGCGCGCGGTCGTGTTCGGCCCCCAGCATGCGAAGTTGCGCCAGGCTGATGACCATCGGGTCCTCGTACTGGTGCAGGCCTTCCATGTCGAAGACCACGATCTTCTTCAGCCTGGGCAGACTGGCACGCACTTCCAGCGCCTTGTCGAGCTGTTCTTCGTCCTCGACGAAGAGCAGGTTGCTGCCCGAGTCCTCGCACAGGTACCGCACCTGCGAGGCGGCGTCGGTCGGGTAGATGCCATTGGCCACACCGCCGGCGCTCAGGATGGCGAGGTCGGCGACCACCCATTCGACCACCGTGTTCGACAGGATCGACGCCGTGTCGCCGGGTTGCAGCCCGAGCGCGGCCAGTCCCATCGCCACCTCGCGCACGGCGAGCGCCGTCTGATCCCAGGTCCAGCTGCGCCAGATACCCAGTTTCTTCTCGCGAAGCCACACCTTCGGGCCGCGCGCGGCGGCGGCGTGCCAGAACATGGCCGGGATCGTCTCGCCTTCGACGAGCCGGCCGACGGGCGCCGCCGACGCGGTGGCCAGAGTCCACAAGCCGCTCATCGCCCTGCCCTCCGCAACGATGGAATCAGCGCCATGTCTTCTTCTTCTTCCAGCGCCGTTCGCCGCGCACACCGGCTTCCTTCATGCCGAGGTAGAACTCCTTGACGTCGTCCTTTTCGCGCAGCGCGGCGCAACTGTCTTCCATCACGATGCGGCCGTTCTCCAGCACGTAGCCGTGGTCGGCCGCGTTCAGCGCCATGTTGGCGTTCTGCTCCACCAGCAGAATGGTGGTGCCACGCTCGCGGTTGATGCGCACGACGATCTCGAAGATCTCCTTCGTCAGCTTCGGGCTGAGGCCGAGCGAGGGTTCGTCGAGCAGGATCATGCCCGGCCGCGCCATCAGCGCGCGTGCGATGGCCAGCATCTGCTGCTGGCCGCCGGACAGCAGGCCGGCGTCCTGCGCGGCGCGCTCACGCAGGATCGGGAAGTAGCCGTACGAGGCTTCGATGTCACGCGCCACGCCGTCGCGGTCGGTGCGCGTGTAAGCGCCCATCAGCAGGTTGTCGCGCACGCTGAGCAGCGGGAAGACCTCGCGGCCTTCGGGCACGTGCACGAGGCCGTGGCGCACGATCAGCGAAGGGTCCTTCGATGTGATGTCGTGGCCGTCGAACGTGATGCTGCCGCGCCGCGGGTCGATGATGCCGGAGATGGTCTTCAGGATCGTCGTCTTGCCGGCCCCGTTGCTGCCCAGTACGGTGGAGATCTCGCCGCGCCGCACCTTCAGGCTGACGCCGCGGATCGCCTTGATCGGGCCGTAGGCGCTTTCGACGTTGCTGAGCTGCAGCATCACCTCGGCAGCCGGGTTCATGGTGTCCTCCGCAACGAAGACAGGTCACCGGTCGAACCCAGATAGGCCTCGATCACGCCCGGATGCGACTGCACCTCGGCCGGCGTGCCCATCGCCAGCACCTCGCCCTGGTTCATCGCCAGCACGCGGTCGCTGACCTTGTTCACCAGCGTCATGTCGTGCTCGACCATCAGCACGGTGGCACCGAACTCGCGCCGAATGTCGTCGATCCAGAAGGCCATGCCTTCGGTCTCCTCGACGTTCAGACCCGATGAAGGTTCGTCCAGCAGCAGCAGCTTCGGTTCGGCGCACAGCGCGCGGGCGAGTTCGACCACCTTGCGCACACCGTAAGGCAGGCCGGCAATCAGCGTGTCGCGGTAGCGCTGCAATTCGAGGAAGTCGATCACCTGCTCGACCTTCTCGCGCGCGACCAGCGCGGCGCGGCGCGCGTTCGGGGTGAAGAGCAGGTCGTCGAGCAGACTCGTGCTGCGGTGCGTGTGGCGGCCGATCAGCAGGTTCTGCAGCACGCTGGCGTGCTCGAAGAGCTCGATGTTCTGGAAGGTGCGCGCGATGCCGAGTGCGGCCACCGCATGCGCCGGCTGCTCGGTCAGCAAGGCGCCGCCATAGACGATGCTGCCGGCCGTGGGCGTGTAGATGCGGCTGATCAGGTTGAACACCGTCGTCTTGCCGGCACCGTTCGGCCCGATCAGCGTGAAGACCTCGCCGGGCATGACATCGAAGCTGACCTTGTTGACGGCCAGCACACCGCCGAAGCGCACGGTGAGATCACGCACCGACAGCAGCGGGGAAACGTCCGTGATCATCGGAGCCGATCCGACTTCTGGAACGACTTCTGCCGCTTGAACAGGCCCTTGCGGTAGAACGGGAAGACGCTGAAGAAGGTGCGCACTTTCAGCCAGCGGCCATACAGGCCCATCGGCTCGAAGAGCACGAAGGCGATCAGCACCAGACCGTAGACCAGGCTCTGCAGCCCCGGCGCCTGGCCGACAGCCGGCGGCAGCACGTCTTTGGCTGCCGATATCAGCTGCGGCATGGTGATGAGGAAAATGGCGCCGAGAAAAGCCCCGTGCACCGAACCCAGGCCGCCGATCACCACCATCAGGAGCAGGTCGATCGACTGGATGATGTTGAACTGGTCGGGGCTGAGAAACTTGATCTTGTGCGCGTAGAGGGCGCCGCCCAGCCCGGCCAGCGCGGCGGAGATGGCGAACGACAACGTCTTGTAATAGGCCAGGTGGATGCCCATGCTCTGCGCCGAGATCTCGCTGTCGCGGATGGCCACGAAGGCGCGCCCGGTGGGCGAGCGCAGCAGGTTCACGATGATCAGCGTGGCGCCCACGCAGACCGCCAGGCAGATGAAGTAGAAGGCGGTGCCCGAGCCCAGGTCGGCGCCGAACAGCACCGGGTTCTTCACATGCATGCCGGCGTTGCCGCCGGTCACGCTTTCCCAGCGCGCCAGCACCTCTTCGACGATGAAGCCGAAGGACAGCGTGGCGATGCCGAGGTAGATGCCTTTGACGCGCAGCGCCGGCAGGCCGACGACGATGCCCACCAGCGCCGACAGCCCGCCGGCGCAGGCCAGCGCCAGCGGGAACGGCAGGCCGGCGTTCGTCAGCACGGCCTGCGTGTAGGCGCCCACGCCCAGAAAGGCCGCATGGCCGATCGAGAACAGCCCCGTGAAGCCCGCCAGCAGCATCAGCCCGAGCCCGACCACGGCATAGATCAGCACGAAGGTCAGCTGCGCCAGCCAGTACTCCGGCAGCAGCCACGGGCTCGCCACGAGCAGGACGCCGAGCACCGCATACCAGAAGCGATGGCCCTCATGGCGGGCCAGGCTGATGTCCTGGGCGTAGCTGGTCTTGAAGATGAAGCGCATGTCAGTTGCCCACGCCGCAGCGCGACACCCACGACGCATGAAGCGCGACGGGCACACCAGGCTTCCCGTCGCGGAACCGGCTTTGCCGGGCCGCTGGCGAACAGCCCCCTTGGGGGGTGGCGAGCGAAAGCGAGCTTGGGGGCTTCATTTCAGGCCTGGTCCTAGACTTTCTTCCGCAAGGTCTCGCCGAACAGCCCGTTGGGCTTGAACATCAGCATCGCCAGCACCACGACGTAGGCCATCACGTCCTTGAAACCCTCGGGCAGATAGAAACCCGACAGCGACTCGACGATGCCGATGATCAGCCCGCCGACGATGGCCCCGGGCAGGCTGCCGAAGCCGCCCACTACCGCGGCCGGGAAGGCCTTCAGCCCGATGAAGCCCATGTTCGCGTGCACGAAGGTGATGGGCGCCAGCAGCAACCCGGCCACTGCCGCCACGGCCGCCGCAAGCCCCCACACGAGGCCGTTCAGCCGCTGCACCGGAATGCCCATGTAGTACGCCGCCAGCTGGTTCTGCGAGGCGGCCTGCATCGCGACGCCCAGCTTGCTGTAACGGAACAACGCAAACAGCGCGAGGCAGAGCAACGCGGTGGCTGCGATCACCACCAGTTGCTCGACGTTGATGACCAACTCGCCCAGCTTGAAAATGGCGTCCTTGTAGGGCACCGGCAGGGTGTGCGTCTCGGTGCCGATGTTGGGCAGCATGGTGATGGCGCCGCGCGCCACGTACCCGATGCCGATGGTCAGCATGACGATGGAAAACGCCGGCTGGCCGAGCACCGGGCGGATCACCAGCCGCTCGGCGAGCATGCCGAACAGCGCCATCGCGGCCACCGCGCTGGGCACCGCCAGCCAGAACGGGAAGCCGAGCAGCGTCATCAGCGCGAGCCCGCAGAAGGCGCCCATCATCATCAGCTCGCCCTGCGCGAAGCTCACCGTCTCGGTGGCCTTGTAGATCAGCACGAAGCCCAGCGCAATCAAGCCGTAGATGCAGCCCTGCGCGATACCACTGATGACGAGCTGCAAGACCAGCAAAGGAACCCCGGAACGCGTTGAACGGCCAGCCGGATACTAGCGGCCGCCCACCGTTGGCGCACTTCTGGGAAACGCTGATCAGGGGCGCGGATTGCAAGGCCGGAGCAGGCTTAGGGCTCGTGAGGAAATAACTTGGACATTTGGCCGCTGGATTGGGATGCGATGCGAGGCGCGAAGTGTGCCGTGTGGCGAGCCACACAAGCGATTCGCAACGCCGCAGCGCGCCCAAGGCCAGCGAGTCAAATGTTCAAGTTATTCTGGAACGAGCCCTTAGCATCAGCGCACCGAAAAGGAGGCCCCCATGTTCCAGCCCTCGATGTCCCGCATCACCCACGCCGCCATCGCCGCCGCGCTCGCCACCGCACTCGCCGCGCCGGCGCTGCACGCCAAGACCCTGGTCTTTTGCTCCGAAGGCTCACCCGAGAACTTCACCCCGGCGCTCAACACCACGGGCACGAGCTTCGACGCCGCACGGCCGGTGTACGACAAGCTGACCCAGTTCGCGCGCGGCGGCACGCAGGTCGAGCCCGGGCTGGCCGCAAGCTGGACGGTGTCACCAGACGCCAAGGTGTTCACCTTCAAGCTGCGCCCGGGCGTCAAGTTCCACGCCGGCCCCGGCGGCTTCAAGCCCACGCGGGACTTCAACGCCGACGACGTGCTGTTCTCTTTCGAACGGCAGTGGAAGGCCGACCACCCCTACGCCAAGGTGTCGGGCGGCAAGTACGACTACTTCGCCGACATGGGCCTGGCGGACGACGTTCAAGCCGTCGAGAAGCTCGACCCGCTGACCGTGCGCATCACACTCAAGCGGCCCAACGTGACGATGCTGGCCAACCTGGCGATGGATTTCGCCAGCATCCATTCGGCCGAGTACGCCGACATGCTGGCCAAGGCCGGCAAGAAAGAGCAGTTCGACCAGGTGCCGGTGGGCACCGGGCCGTTTTCCTTCGTCACTTATCAGAAGGACGCGGTGATCCGCTTCAAGGCCAACCCCGCCTACTGGGGTGAAAAGGCGTTGGTGGACGACCTCGTCTACGCCATCACGCCCGACCCCACCGCGCGTTACAGCAAGCTGAAGGCGGGTGAGTGCCACTTCGTCATCGCGCCGCGCCCGGCCGATCTGCCCGAGATGCGGAAAGACGCCGCGCTGCGGCTGATCAGCCAGCCCGGGCTGAACATCGCCTACTGGTCGTTCAACACCCAGAAACCGCCCTTCGACAAGAAGGAAGTGCGGCAGGCCTTCAGCATGGCCATCGACAAGGCCGCGATCATCAAGGACGTCTACCTGGGCGCCGGCCAGGCGGCGAAGAACCTGATTCCGCCCACGCTGTGGTCGTACAACGATGCCGTCAAGGACTACCCGTTCGATGCGGCCAAGGCCAGGGACATGCTGGCGAAGGCGGGCGTGAAGACGCCGCTCGACATCGACCTCTGGTACATGCCGGTGCAGCGGCCGTACAACCCGAACGCCAAGCGCATCGCCGAGATGATGCAGGCCGACCTGGCGAAGATCGGCGTCAACGCCAAGCTCGTCACCTACGAATGGGGCGAGTACCGCAAGCGAATGCAGCAGGGCGAGCACACCACCGGCATGCTGGGCTGGACCGGCGACAATGGCGACCCCGACAACTTCTTCTTCCTGCACGGCTGCGAAGCGGCCCGGCCGGGCGGCCAGAACCTGAGCAAGTGGTGCAACAAGGAATTCGACGGCCGGATGGAAAAAGCGCGCACGCTGGCCGACGTGAAGGAGCGCACCAAGCTCTACCAGGAGATGCAGGTGATCGAGAAGGAGGAAGCGCCCGATTTCAAGATTGCGCACTCGGTGGTGTACGAGGCCATGCGCAAGGAAGTGACGGGCTACAAGCAGAGCCCGTTCGGCTCGCACCAGTTCAACGGGGTGGAGTTGAAGTGAGCCCGCAGGCGGGTGCATTGCAATGCGCTGCAATGCATCGCCCTGACGGAGTCGCCATGGCGCGCGAGCGGCGCTGATCTTCGCCCGGCCAGCGAGATCAGCCAGCAAGACCAGCCGCCCATGTTCCGCTTCCTGCTGCGCCGCCTGGCGCTCACCGTGCCGACCTTCATCGCGCTGATGTTCGTCACCTTCGTGGCCATCCGCATGGTGCCCGGCGACCCGGTGGAAGTGCGCGTGGGCGAACGCGGCATCAGCGCCGAGCGGCTGGCGATGTTCCGCCACGAACTGGGCCTGGACCAGCCGGTATGGAAGCAGTTCCTCGACTACGCCGGGCAACTGCTGCGCGGCGACTTCGGTACTTCGCTGGCGACCAACCAGAAGGTGCTGACCGAGTTCGCGGCGCTGTTCCCCGCCACGCTGGAACTGGCCGCCGCCGGCATGCTGTTCGCCGTGCTGCTGGGCCTGCCGGCCGGCGTGGTGGCGGCGGCAAAGCGCGGCAGCGTGTATGACCAGACGCTGATGGGCCTGTCGGTCACCGGCTATTCGATGCCGATCTTCTGGTGGGGCCTGCTGCTGATCATGTTCGTCGCCGAGCGCTGGGGGCTGACGCCGGTGTCGGGCCGCATCGACCTCATCCGCTTCTACTTCGAGCCGGTCACCGGCTTCATGGTGATCGACGCCTGGCTGTCGGGCCAGCCCGGCGCGGTGAAGAGCGCGCTGCACCACCTGGTGCTGCCGGCCATCGTGCTGGGCACCATCCCGCTGGCGGTGCTGGCGCGCATGACACGTTCGGCCATGCTCGAGGTGCTGGGCGAGGACTACGTGCGTACGGCGCGCGCCAAAGGCCTGCCGGCCTGGCGCGTGGTGGGCGTGCACGCGCTGCGCAACGCATTGATCCCGGTGGTGACGGTGATCGGCCTGCAGGTCGGCGCGCTGATGGCCGGCGCCGTGCTCACGGAGACCATCTTCTCCTGGCCGGGCGTCGGCAAGTGGCTGATCGAGTCGATAGGCCGGCGCGACTACCCGGCGCTGCAGGGCGGCGTGATGCTGATCTCTTCGGTGGTGATCGGCGTGAACCTGTTGGTCGACCTGACCTACGGTCTCATCAATCCTCGCATCCGTCATGGCTGACGCCGCGCAGCCCGACCTGTCGCCGCTGCGCGCCTTCTGGTCCGCATTCCGCGAGAACCGCGGCGCCTTTGGCGGCTTCGTCGTCGTCGCGCTGATCGTGCTGCTCGCGGTCTTTGCCGACTTCGTTTCGCCGTACTCGCCCACCGAGCAGTTCCGCGACGCCGTGCGCGCCGCGCCGGCCTGGGCCGAAGGCGGCAGCATGCGTTTCCTGCTCGGCACCGACAGCCTGGGCCGCGACATGCTGACGCGGCTGCTCCATGGTGCGCGCATCTCTCTGTTCATCGGGCTGGCGGTGATGGGCGTGTCGTTCGTCGTCGGCGTGCTGCTCGGCCTGGCCTGCGTGTCCTTCCAGGGGATGCTGGGCAGCGCGGCCGACGTGCTGATCACGCGTGTGATGGACCTGATCATGGCCGTGCCCAGCCTGGTCCTGGCGATCCTGGTGGTGGCCGTGCTGGGGCCGAGCCTGACCAACACCATCGTCGCCGTCACCATCGTCTCGCTGCCGCGCTACGTGCGGCTGGTGCGGGCTTCGGCGCTGGCCGAACTGGGGCGTGACTACGTGACGGCGGCACGCGTGGCCGGTGTCGGTCCGCTGCGCCTGATGTTCGTGACCGTGCTGCCGAACTGCCTGTCGCCGCTGATCGTGCAGGCCGCGCTGGGCGTGTCGGACGCCATCCTGGAGGCCGCCGCGCTCGGCTTCCTCGGTCTGGGTGCACAGCCGCCGACGGCCGAGTGGGGCACGATGCTGGCCGATGCGCGCGAGTTCATCCGCTCCGACCCCTGGCTCGTCACCCTGCCCGGCCTGGCCATCCTCGTCACCGTGGTGGCCATCAACCTGATGGGCGACGGCCTGCGCGACGCGCTCGACCCGAAGATGCGCAGATCATGACCCGCCGCGGCGAGAGCGCGCCTCTGCTCGACATCCGCGGCCTGACGGTGCGATTCGCCACCCGGCACGGCGCCTTCACGGCGGTGGAAGGCGTCGACATCCAGGTGTGGTCCGACGAAGTGCTGGCCATCGTCGGCGAGTCGGGTTCGGGCAAGTCCGTGGCGATGCTGGCCATCATGGGTCTGCTGCCGTGGACGGCCACCGTCAGCGCCGAGAGAATGTTCTTCGATGGCCAGGACCTGGCCACGCTGTCGCCGCGCCAGCGCCGCGCTCTCACGGGCCGCGACATGACGATGGTGTTCCAGGAACCGATGTCGGCGCTGAACCCTTGTTTCACCGTCGGCTACCAGATCGACGAGGCAATCGCCGCGCATCTGCGGCTGGACCGCGGGGCACGGCGGCGCAGGGTCATCGAACTGCTGGAACAGGTGGGCATCGCCGACGCGCCACGGCGCGCCAGCGCTTTTCCGCACCAGTTGTCGGGCGGCATGTGCCAGCGCGTGATGATTGCGATGGCGCTGGCCAACCAGCCACGCCTGCTGATTGCCGACGAGCCCACCACGGCGCTCGACGTCACCATCCAGGCGCAGATCCTGGACTTGCTGCTGACGCTGAAACGCGACACCGGCATGGCACTGGTGCTGATCACGCACGACCTCGGCGTGGTGGCGGAGACGGCCGACCGCGTGTGCGTGCAATACGCCGGCAGGCAGGTCGAGACGGCCGCCGCCGCCGAACTGTTCTCAGACCCGCACCACCCCTACACCGCCGACCTGCTGGCCGCCCTGCCCGAGCGCGCGGTGGGCCGCCGTCTGGCCGCGATTCCCGGGCTCGTGCCGGGCCAGTTCGACCGCCCGCCGGGCTGCCTGTACGCGCCGCGCTGCCGCCATGCATTGCCACTCTGCGCCAGCGCGCCGCGCGCCGCCTGCGCCAGCCTCGGCCGCGCCCTCTGCCACACGCCGCTGCGCGGGGGCCGGCCGACATGACGCCGGTGCTGATCGCCGACGATCTGCAGCGCCACTACACGGTCAGGCGCAGCCTGTTTGCGCCACCGGCCACGCTGCAGGCGCTGGCCGGCGTGTCCTTCACGCTGCGGGCGGGCCGCACGCTGGCGGTGGTGGGCGAATCAGGCTGCGGCAAGAGCACGCTGGCGCGCGTGCTGACGATGATCGAGGCACCGACGGCCGGCCGGCTGCTGATCGACGGCCTCGACGTCGCCGCCGCCGGAACCACCGCGCGCCGCGCCCTGCGCCGCGCGGTGCAGATCGTCTTCCAGAACCCCTACGGTTCGCTGAACCCGCGGCAGACGGTGGGCGCGGCGCTGATGGAGCCGCTGCTCGTCCACGGCGACGGCGACCCGGCAACGCGCCAGGCCGCAGCGCGAGACATGCTGCGCCGCGTCGGCCTGCGCGACGAACACTTCGGCCGCTATCCGCACATGTTCTCGGGCGGCCAGCGCCAGCGCGTCGCGATCGCGCGCGCGCTGATGCTGCAGCCTCGCGTGCTGGTGCTCGACGAACCGGTGTCGGCGCTCGACGTCTCCATCCGCGCCCAGGTGCTGAACCTGCTGGTCGACCTGCAGCAGGAATTCGGCGTGGCGTATGTCTTCATCTCGCACGACCTCGGCGTGGTGCGCCACGTCGCCGACGAGGTGATGGTGATGTACCTCGGCCGCGCCGTGGAACAGGGCCCGCGCGACGCCGTGTTCGGCGACCCGCAACACCCCTACACGCAGGCCCTGCTGTCGGCCACGCCGACGGTGGACGCCGCACTGCGCCGCCAGCGCGTGGTGCTGCAGGGCGAGTTGCCATCGCCGATGGCGCCGCCCGCCGGCTGCGCCTTCCACAGCCGTTGCCCGGTGGCCGAGCCGCGCTGCCGCAGCCAACCGCCCGCGCTGGCACGGGTGGCGGGGCGGACCGTGGCCTGCTGGCTGCGCCAGGGCTGATCAGAACAGGGCGTCGCGGTCGACACCCAGGCGCGCCAGGCAGCGCTTCAGCTTGATCAGTGCTTCCTGCTGAATCTGGCGGACGCGCTCACGCGTCAGGCCGAGGCGCTCGGCCAGCACTTCCAGCGTTTCAGGCTCGCGGTCATGCAGGCCGTAGCGGCCGGCCAGCACCTCGCGTTCACGATCACTCAGTTCGGCCAGCCCATGCGCCAGCAACTCGTTCGACTCATGGTGCAGGCACAGGCCGAGCGGGTCGATCGTCAGCTCGTCGGCCATGAGGTCGAGCATCGACTCGCTGCCGTCCAGATGCGTGGGCAGGTCCAGCGAAGAAGGATGCTCGGCCAGCCTCAGCAATTCAGCCACCTCCGCCAGCGGGCGTTGCAGGGCTGCCGCAATCTCCTCGGCCGTCGCCGGCCGCTCGCCCGCCCCTTGCGCCTCCAGGGCGCGGCGCGTCTTCA